>Ga0183100_1000014_pt1:282500-354495 | contig 354495 bp, 267 predicted proteins | sample Biomet2_FD_127789 | JGI IMG/M metagenome (GOLD analysis project Ga0183100, IMG submission 127789) | Microbial communities from bioreactor (seeded with anoxic lake sediment) at LBNL, California, USA - Biofuel metagenome 2 | ecosystem: Engineered > Bioreactor > Anaerobic >... | reverse complement strand
CATACACATCGGTCATCACCACGCGGCTCGAAGTCTCGCCTATCTGAGCCGTCAGCGGAAGACTCGCCACAGAGGCACCCTCGCCCGCCGCAGCATTGTCACTGCTTTGGCACGAGCCAAAGCACAAAAGCAGCACAACCGCTGCATACAGCGGCGCTGCAAAAGTATGTCGGAAAAATGATTTCATCAGCTCTTTGGACTGAATATGATTCGTTACTGATCGCTCCATGTATCGGTATCGGTGCCCGTACTGCCTTTGCTCCAGGGATCTACCGCCACGTTATTCTGAGTATTATCGGTCACACTCTGAGAGCCTGCAAAGCCGCCTTCGGTTTCAATCTGCACACGCTCTACACAAGGTGCCTCGTAAGCAAGTTTGCCTACTTCAATTGCGTCATTCAATTTTTCTTTGGCCATATCATATCTGATTTAAATAGATTAAAGGTACATCAAAAGGGGAAGCAATAGCTCTCTTTTTGAATGCACCGTATTCTGTATTTGCGTTTCTCTATGATTACTTTTCTACCGAAATAATGGCAGCACGATTCAATGCCGGATTGTCGTAGAACAGATTGCTAGCGCCGACCTTGTAGTCCATCTTGAAGAAAGAAGCATCAAGGCCAAACTCACGCGTCAGGCAATTGAAAACGGCAAAGGCACGCATTTTGGCGAGCTTTTCGTTGATAGCGAAACTACCGCTCTTGTCGGTATATCCGGTAACGACAAAATGCGGTTTCGTTTTCAGACTTTTGAACTGCTGAACAAAGAAACCGATATTGACACGCATATCTTGAGTGAGTGTAGCCTGTCCGACACGGTATAAAACCAATACCGGCGGGATTTGACTATTCTTCTCGCCGACAAACACGGTATCGACACCCTTCGGCTGATGATTCACACGCTCGGCGAGTTGTGCATTCTCGCCCTGCAAAGCATTGATTTTGCCACGAATCTCGTCCATCTGTGCTTCGGTATAACGCAAATTGGAAGCGACAGGCCGATAGTGGTCCCATGCAATATGTCCCTTGGAACCGAACTTATAGGTAAGGCCCAACGACATAGAAAGCATTCCGTCGTTCTTGCCGCCAAGGATATTGCCATTGAGACCATCGCCGAACATTATGCCGCGAACATCGAAATTGAGATCGATGTTGGAACAAAGACGGAAAGTGTTGAGTAAACCCACGCTCAAGCTCATTTCATTATCCCGAGGTTTATCGCGGGTGAAGATAATGCCGACACCTGCATACGGAACAAGATTGTACAAACGTTTCGAATTGTATCCGAAAATGAGATTGGAAACATTAAACATCAAATCGCCTCCGGCATTGAAAGCGTCAAATTTCTGTTTGTATAGTCCTGTCGACTGGTCGTACCATCCATTGCCGTGCACGCCGGAAGTGCAAGACGTTTTCACGAAAAGCATCTGACCATTCAAGCGCACCCCAATACCCGGTGTAAACCATTTACCGACCGAAAGATTGAAAGTGCCGAACAAACGATCCGTAAATTTCATCTCACTGGAACGATCTCCAAAATACAGTGCAGTACCACCACCTGCACTGACAAACCAATTGCTCAAGAAATCGTTGGTAACAACTGCATACTTATTGTTCTGAGTATTACCCTGAACATTTTTACTGTCCAGCATTTTTTGTCCTGTTGAAGATTGGGCAAAACACCCAAAGGTAGCCAACAAGCAAACTACCATGATAAAAAGCTTTTTCATCATTCAAACAAATTAATTTATATTATATAATAAAATATGCTTACTCAGTAATCGAAGAAATACGATTATTCTGAATCTGCCCACAAAAAGATTGGGATAAAAAGATTCTGATAAATAAGATTTAGATAAAAGGTTAGGATAAAAGGATAAGATAAAAAGATAATTGGATTAAGGAACTATTTACTAGGACGGCAACACCATCTTGAAACTTTAATCATCAAACCGATGCCCACCATAGCCGTCAGAACATAATACTGTTTGTGGTAGCGTACGAGCTTGCCTTTAATTCCTTTAAAAGGGCCACAGACCACATCAACTTCGCTTCCCGCTTTCAGAGCGGCCTTTTCGGCATCGACGAAGCAATGATTATCGTAGTCGGGATCGCACATCAACATAAATTGCAGCATCTCTTCATGACGAATTTTGTAGCATTTACCAGAATTCTCTTTGCAATGAAAATACATAGGTATAGGACATTCATTAAGTAGTCGTTTCAATTCCTTTTCGGGCATTGACATTTGCACAAATACTAAATTATGAACCACGGGCACAAGTTTTTTTTTCACCTTGCACCCTTCCAACTTTTTCACCCTATACTCCATGGGGATAAAGTAAACGAGACCTTTTTCTTTCAAAAAGTTGCCAATTTTCAATTCGCTACAATTGAATGTATGAATAACGCACCACGGCGAAGTGTCATATGTATCTTTTATATCATTCATCTTGATAACAAATAAAAAAGCCCCCCTTGACACGCCCATTCGCATCAAGAATACTCTCATTGAAATATTATGCAAAGTCCATTTATCATACCTCTGTATAAGAGTTGTACTCGCAAAGGATATCACAAATAGTGCTAATGCGGCGTAAAGATATAAAAATCAGATGAATTTACAAAAGAAAACATTATTTTTCTTATTCATTTGTTGAATCTATTCAGCCTTTTTTAATCTAATATTTTATCCATGTCATTTTGTAACATACTGAAATTGATGTTTTTATCCATTGAATTTACACTCTTATACAGAGGAAAAAATTTTGAGATTATTTTCTCGTTCGCTTTATTCAGTTTGTCATTATTTAATTCCTTCACATAAATTTGCGTGATCTGGCTATTTGTATGCCCTAACGCTTTGGATATGATAGGCAAATCAACTTGCTGTTCATACGCCACAGAGGCCCAAGTGTGACGGGCTACATATGAGGTAAGCTTAGATGAAATTCCAGCTTCTTTACCCAGTTCATTGAGTACTCTGTTATAATAGCATATCTTACTCTTATACGAGTCATATATTGATTGAGTACCTTTGGCTTTTGATTTAGTGAACAAAGGAAAGACATATTCACTATCGAGCACATGGTGTCGACGAATAATGTCGCACATACATGGTTCGAGCTTGACGGTGACTTTCTGGCCTGTCTTGTGGCGATAATAAACGATATTACCATCGACGATTTGTGATTTACGTAAGAAAGCCAAATCGACAAAAGGCATACCGAGTGCAAAAAAACTAAATAGAAAAAGATCGCGCACAAACTCCTTGAAGGAGCCTTTTTTAAGATCCAACTGCTGCAAATGAGATATATCAGCTATGGTAATGGAACGTTTGTCTGTTTTGGCCACTCCCGTGAACACATCACTAAACGGATAGGTCTGCTTGACAATGCGAGCCTTTACCGCTTTATTATAAATAGCCCGCAACGAACGCATGTAGCAAGAAATAGTGTTAGGACAAATACCATTATGCCGGAGCCAACGGTTATAGTCCTCGACTAAATCGCTATCGAACTCACTAAACATAACATCCTCGTCATTACGATAGCGAAGAAACGAATGGAGTGCCGTACGATAGTTTCTGGAAGTGCTATAACTTTCTTTCTTCCACATACACTCTATTTCTTTATTAGCATACTCCACAAAACTGACTTTGCATGATTTCTTCTGATTTATTTTTTTATCAGCCTTTTTCCTTGATTTGGAAAATTTTACACGGAACTGTACAGAGACACTAAACATACTTCAATTTTTTTTATATATTATATCTATTATTCTTCATTTTCATGACACAATCAGTTTTTTGCCAAGGTCTACATTTCATTCACCATCGAACAATTAGACCCATCAAGCGGCAGATTATCGTAAATAACTCAATAAGTGCGTACATACAAAACAAACATCGCATACTATAAGTGGTATCCGCAACTCCATAATATTCTAGTATTTATGATTAAGAGCCCAATTAATAAGTACCTAAATAATCCAAGAAGTAAATAACATTATCCAGTATAATAATGTTTAGCACTTCTTACTGAACGAAAAAATAAAGGTCTCACGTATAGCCCATCTATTCCAAAACAAGATCAACACAATGATAAAATGTTGCAAAATACATTTAACAACAATATGCATTTTTTTATTTTCATAGTTAATAGAATTTATAATGCAAAGTTGGCATTTTATTTTAAACAGCTCAACCAAAAGCATAGTTATTTTCTACAATTCTGTAAGAAGAATAAGACTGTTTATCACAAGTTTTAATCACATTTGTATCAAATTTAATACATAATAAATATTACAACAAGAAACTTTCAACTGATAAATAGTAAGGGAAACCTCAATTATTTTCAAAATCGCTATATTTATAAATTATAATTTGGGTTATGCAAAAAAAAATACTTTTTTCATACATCAAAAAAAGACATATTTGTTTCATAGCTTTCTAAAAATTAGGCATCTAATAAAGATTATTTGCATAAAAACAACACCCGATCTTACATTGATGTAAAATCGGGTGTTGTTTTATGCAAACAGCGATTATGACTGTTTTTTGCGGAGAGACAGGGATTCGAACCCCGGGTACCTTGCGGTACAACGGTTTTCAAGACCGCCGCTATCGACCACTCAGCCACCTCTCCAAACTATTTTTAAGGAGTGCTTTTCTCGTAAAGCGTTGCAAAGGTACGAATGTTTTTAATTCTACAAGAGGGAAAGAGAATTTTTTATGAAATTAGTTGTATTTTTGTAGCGAATTCTATAGACAACGGGAAGACAGATATATGATATATCCACAAAATTTCGAAATAAAAATTGGTTTTAATTTGGTTCGTGAGATGCTCACGGATCAATGTTTGAGTGCACTGGGCAAGCAAAAAGTGGAAGAGATGGAATTCTCTGGCACCTATAGCAAAGTGGACAGAGAATTGAATGAAACGAATGAATTTGTTCGCATACTTCAGGAAGAAGATGATTTTCCTGACCAATATTTCTTCGATGTGCGTAGTTCACTCAAACGAATTAAGGTAGAAGGCATGTACCTCGAAGAGGAAGAACTATTCAACCTACAACGCTCGCTTGCAACAATCAGCGCCATTGTTGTATTCTTGAAAAAAAGAAAAGACAACGTAGAAATAGATGAAGAGGAAGAGGCAACAGACGAATCGAACTACCCCTACCCTGCCTTGCGACAGTTGGCGAAAGACGTAATGGCCTTTCCACAATTGGTATCGCAGATCAATAAGATTTTAGATAAATATGGCAAGATAAAAGATAGTGCCTCGTCAGATTTATCACGAATTCGCAGGGAACTGGCTTCGACTATGAGCGGCATCTCTCGCACTCTTGCCAACATCTTACATAGCGCTCAAAACGACGGATTTGTTGACAAAGACGTCACACCGGCTATGCGTGATGGACGATTGGTGATCCCTGTCGCTCCCGGACTGAAGCGGAAAATAAAAGGTATTGTTCACGATGAATCGGCAAGTGGAAAGACGGTTTTTGTTGAACCGGAGCAAGTAGTTGAAGCAAATAATCGCATTCGAGAGTTGGAAAGCGAAGAGCGTAGAGAGATTATACGCATATTAACGGACTTCTCGAAAGTGATACGCCCTTTTGTTCCTAACCTGTTGGATTCTTATGAGTTCTTGGCTATAATAGACTACATACGTGCGAAAGCTCGTTTCGCTATCCGCACAAGGAGTATTAAACCGGTTTTAGAGAACCAGCAAATCATCGATTGGTCGATGGCCGTTCACCCGTTATTACAGATATCACTGGCCAAGCACGATAAGAAAGTAGTGCCACTAGACATTGAGTTGACTCGCAAACGACGTATATTACTGATATCGGGTCCGAATGCGGGAGGCAAATCCGTTTGTTTGAAAACAGTAGGACTCCTGCAATACATGCTCCAATGCGGTTTGCTGGTCCCGATGAGTGAAAGCAGTCATGTAGGGTTATTTGATAATCTATTTATCGATATAGGTGACGAGCAGTCTATTGAAGACGATTTGAGCACCTACTCGTCGCACCTTACTAACATGAAGGTGATGATGAAGCAATGCAATGAACGAAGTCTGATACTGATTGATGAATTCGGTGGAGGCACCGAACCACAAATAGGAGGCGCTATTGCCGAAGCGGTATTGAGACGATTCAACGAGAAACTTACTTTCGGAGTGATTACAACCCATTATCAAAATCTGAAACATTTTGCAGAAGACCACGAAGGAGTTGTAAACGGAGCGATGCTCTACGACAGGCACCTGATGCAAGCTCTATTTCAGCTTCAGATAGGCAATCCGGGAAGTTCTTTTGCGGTAGAGATAGCGCGCAAGATCGGTTTGCCGGAAGATGTAATAGCAGAGGCTTCGAAACTGGTAGGAAGCGATTATATCAACTCGGATAAATACCTGCAAGACATTGTTCGCGACAAACGCTATTGGGAAAACAAACGACAAGCCATCCATCAAAAAGAAAAGCAACTCGAAGATATAACAACTCGCTATCAGACAGAAATTGAGGATCTAAAGAAAGAACGAAAAGAGATCATCGAGAAAGCAAAGGAAGAAGCAAAACAGATGTTGCAAGAATCAAACGCCCAAATAGAAAACACGATTCGCTCTATCAAAGAAGCACAAGCGGAAAAAGAAAAGACCAAAGAGATTCGTAAGACACTTGAAGAATTTAAAGAGGCAGTGAACAAAAAAGCGTCTGGCGAAGAAAAAGAGCTGTTGATTTCGCGCCAGATGCAGCGTCTACAAGAGAAACAAGCACGATATAAAGAACGAAAAGAAAACAAACAAAAGACTGTTCCGACCGTTATTAAACCAAAAGTCGAAAAGCCTCTCGGGATAGACGACACCGTCCGTATCAAAGGGCAGAATTCTGTTGGAAAGATAGTCGATATAAATGGAAAGAAGGCCATTATCGTATTCGGCAGTATCAAAACGACTGTAGAGCTAAGTAAATTGGAAAGGGCTACGCCTACAAAACAAGAGACTTCTTCGGTCAAATCGTTCGTAGGCAAAGAGACTCAAGATGAGATACATGAAAAGAAACTTACTTTCAGACAAGACATAGATGTAAGAGGCATGAGAGGCGATGAAGCGGTCCAAGCCGTTACTTACTTTGTCGATGATGCCATTTTGCTAGGCATCAGTCGGGTAAGAATATTACATGGTACAGGGACAGGGATTTTGCGTACCCTGATACGCCAATACTTACAGACGGTACCCGGTGTAGTGCATTTTGCCGACGAACATGTACAATTTGGAGGTGCCGGCATTACAGTTGTCGATCTATAAATACCTATATAAATATGAAATCACTCAAAGAACTCTATCGAATTGGGAAAGGCCCATCGAGTAGCCATACGATGGGACCACAAAAGGCTGCCCATATTTTTGGTGACAGTCACAACGACGCTAAATCGTTCCGTGTAACACTATACGGAAGTTTGGCAGCGACAGGCAAAGGGCACATGACCGACGTGGCCATTACTGAAGTCCTGAAAATAATTGCTCCCGTAGAAATAATATGGCAACCGACCATATTCCTTCCTTTCCATCCCAATGGAATGAAGTACGAAGCACTAGATATAGACAACAAACCTACCGATTCATGGACGGTATACAGTGTTGGTGGTGGAGCACTAACGGAAGGAAAAGGTGAAGAAGATCGATTCAACACTCGGGAAGTATACGATATGAATAGCATGACCGAAATAATGAAGTGGTGCGAAACAAATGGCAGGAGCTACTGGGAATATGTGAAACAATGCGAAGAAAGCGATATTTGGGATTACCTAGCCGACGTATGGAACCAAATGAAAGCTTCTGTTGAGAACGGACTTGAAGCAGAAGGGGTACTTCCAGGCCCCCTAAATTTACCGCGAAAAGCATACACTTACTATATAAAAGCCTCAGGGTACAAAAGGTCCCTTCAATCGCGAGGATTGGTCTTTGCATACGCCTTGGCGGTGAGTGAGCAGAATGCCTCGGGAGGAACAATTGTGACGGCTCCTACTTGTGGAAGCTGCGGAGTGCTGCCCGCTGTATTATACCATCTCCAAAAAAGTCATGATTTCAGCGACAAAAGAATATTAAGAGCACTCGCAACAGCCGGTATAATCGGGAACATTGTAAAACAAAACGCCTCTATTTCGGGAGCAGACGTTGGATGTCAGGGCGAAGTGGGCGTGGCATGCGCTATGGCATCGGCAGCGTCGAACCAACTTTTCGGTGGCGGCCCTTCGCAAATTGAATATTCTGCCGAAATGGGATTGGAACACCACTTGGGAATGACGTGCGATCCGGTATGCGGATTAGTGCAAATACCTTGTATCGAACGAAACGCTTTTGCAGCAGCCAGAGCTCTCGATTCGAATCTATATTCATCATTCACAGATGGTATCCATAGAGTATCGTTCGATCGGGTCGTTGAAGTAATGAAACAAACCGGACATGACTTGCCCTCACTCTATAAAGAAACGTCGAATGGCGGACTCGCCAAAGGCTATAATGAAAAAATTGACTAATATCATTGTTTAAAGCTATTTTTTCTAGTAAATTTGCACCCTTAATTAGATAAGACATTTTTATTGCTATATGAAATTTACCGAACATTCACAATTAAACCTTTCGCAAATCAATAAAGAGGTATTGAAGAAATGGGATGAGAACAGCGTGTTTTCCAAAAGTATGACCGAACGTGAAGGTGCTCCTTCTTTCGTTTTTTACGAAGGGCCTCCTTCTGCCAACGGCATGCCGGGCATTCATCACGTCATGGCTCGTTCCATTAAAGATATTGTCTGCCGATACAAAACGATGAAAGGTTATCTGGTCCGCCGCAAGGCCGGATGGGATACACATGGGCTACCTGTTGAGTTGGGTGTTGAGAAAACACTCGGTATTACCAAAGAAGACATAGGTAAGACTATTTCGGTAAAAGATTATAATGCAACATGCCGGAAAGATGTGATGAAATTCACCAAAGAATGGGAAGACGTCACTCACAAAATGGGATATTGGGTAGACATGAAGGAACCTTATATCACATACGACAACCGCTACATTGAAACGCTGTGGTGGTTGCTGAAGCAATTTCACAAGAAAGGGTTGCTTTACAAAGGCTATACCGTACAGCCCTATTCTCCTGCCGCAGGAACTGGACTAAGTTCACACGAATTGAATTTACCGGGCTGTTATCGTGAAGTAAAAGACACGACTGTCACCGCTCAATTCAAGATGAAGAATCCTAAGCCGGAAATGACCAAATGGGGTACTCCGTTCTTTATTGCTTGGACCACCACTCCATGGACTTTACCTTCGAACTCGGCACTTTGTGTCGGCCCGAAAATCGACTATGTAGCAGTTCAGACATATAACATGTATACTGGTAAACCTATTACGGTTGTAATGGCTAAAGAGCGTATATATGGTTATTTTGATCACAAAGCCGACGGAATGAAACTCGAAGATTACAAAGAAGGCGATAAGATCATTCCTTTTAAAATTGTAGGAGAATACAAAGGTACGGACCTGGTAGGCATGGAATATGAACAACTGATGCCTTGGGTGAATCCTGGAGAAGGAGCTTTCCGAGTAATTCCCGGTGACTATGTAACGACGGAAGATGGTACAGGTATTGTACATATCGCGCCAAACTTTGGTCAGGATGATGCGAACGTTGCAAAAGCGGCGGGCGTTCCGGCTATTCAGCTCATCAATAAGAAAGGTGAGATTCGGCCGATGGTAGACCTTACCGGTAAATTTTATTTGGTAGAAGAGTTGGATGAAGAATTCGTTCAGGCAAAAATGAATGTAGAACTCTACAATCAATATGCCGGTCGGTTTGTAAAGAACGACTACGATCCAAAGCTCACAGATAAAGAGGAGACATTGGACATCAGTTTATGTATGATGCTCAAGATGAACAATCAGGCTTTCAAGATAGAGAAACATATCCATAGCTATCCGCATTGCTGGCGCACTGACAAACCGGTGCTTTATTATCCACTAGACAGCTGGTTTATCCGGTCGACCGCTTGCAAAGAAAGGATGTACGAGCTCAATAAGACTATTCGCTGGCAACCCGAATCAACCGGGACAGGCCGTTTTGGCAAATGGCTGGAGAACTTGAACGATTGGAATTTGAGCCGCTCGCGCTTTTGGGGTACTCCATTACCTATTTGGCGAAGTGAAGACAATAAAGACGAAAAGTGCATAGAGTCCGTAGAGGAACTTTATAACGAAATAGAGAAATCAGTGAAAGCCGGTGTGATGAAATCGAATCCGTTAAAAGAGAAAGGTTTTCAACCAGGCACATACACTGAAGGAAATTATAATAAAATAGATTTGCACCGTCCATTTGTGGATGATGTCATATTGGTTTCCGATTCGGGCAAGCCGATGAAGAGAGAAACAGACCTTATCGATGTTTGGTTTGACTCAGGCTCCATGCCTTATGCTCAAATACACTATCCGTTTGAGAATAAAGAATTGTTGGATTCGGGAAAAGTATTCCCGGCCGACTTCATAGCCGAAGGCGTAGATCAAACTCGCGGTTGGTTCTTTACACTTCACGCCATTGCCACGATGATATTTGATAGCGTTGCTTTCAAATCGGTGATGAGTAACGGATTGGTACTTGATAAAAATGGCAACAAGATGTCTAAACGTATAGGCAATACCGTCGATCCGTTTGCCACCTTGGACAAATACGGCGCCGATCCTGTACGTTGGTACATGATTACCAACTCAGCTCCATGGGATAATTTGAAATTTGATTTGGAAGGTATTGATGAAGTACGTCGTAAATTCTTCGGAACGTTGTTCAATACTTACTCATTCTTTGCATTGTATGCCAATGTTGACGGGTTTGAATATAAAGAAGCTGATATTCCTTTTGAAAAACGTCCCGAAATAGATCGTTGGATATTGTCATTGCTGAATACCCTTATTAAAAAAGTAGACTTCGCATACAATAACTTAGAACCGACTAAAGCTGGGCGACTCATTTCGGACTTTGTAAGCGACAACCTTTCCAACTGGTATGTTCGTCTAAACCGTAAACGTTTTTGGGGTGGAGAATTCACCGAAGATAAACTTTCAGCATATCAGACTCTATATACTTGTCTCGAAACAGTAGCCAAGCTGATGGCACCTATCGCTCCTTTCTATTCGGATATGCTCTATTCTGACCTAACGGCAGTATCAGGGCATGATGGGAAACATTTATCTGTCCATTTGGCCGATTTTCCTATCGCAAACGAACAGTGCATCAATAATGACTTAGAAGCTCGCCAACAAGTTGCGCAAGATATAACATCTATGGTGTTGGCATTGCGCCGCAAAGTAAGCATCAAAGTGCGCCAACCGTTACAATGCATCATGATACCGATCGTAGATGACGAACAGCGCCAACATATTGAAGCGGTAAAAGAACTGATAAAAGGAGAAGTCAATGTGAAGGAAGTGAAGTTTATCGATGATACCGCCGGTGTACTTATCAAAAAGATTAAACTCGACTTCAAAAAGCTGGGGCCGAAATTTGGCAAACAAATGAAACAGGTAGCCGGTGCAGCAGAAAAGCTCACTCAGCAAGAGATCAGCAAGTTTGAAAAAGAAGGAGCTATTCAATTAGAGTTGGGTGATACTAACGTAACACTTGAAACAGCAGATGTAACCATTCTAAACGAAGACATCCCGGGATGGTTGGTTGCCAATGAAGGAAAGCTTACCGTTGCTCTTGAAGTGACGCTTACAGATGATCTACGCAAAGAAGGTATTGCTCGCGAATTGGTCAACCGTATTCAGAACTTAAGAAAACAAAGTGGATTTGACATTACCGATAAAATCCATATCGAATTAGCCAAAAATAAACAAACAGATGATGCTGTAACCGAATATAATCAATATATTTGCGGTCAAGTATTGGGACTGTCACTCAAATTAGTTGATAAAATAGACGACGGAACGGTACTAAACTTTGATGATTTCGATTTGATGATTAAAATTATGAAGGACAAATAGTAATAATAAAAACCGAAAAACGATGGCAGAAAAGACGAGATATTCCGACACGGAGCTCGAAGAGTTCCGTGCTATAATCAATGAGAAGCTGGTATTGGCACAACGTGATTATGATATGCTCAAAAAGAGCCTGATGGGTACCGACGGTAACGATACCGATGACACATCCCCCACGTACAAAGTGCTCGAAGAAGGTGCCAACACATTGTCTAAAGAAGAGACAACACGCTTGGCAGCACGCCAACTCAAGTTTATTAAGGAATTACAAGCTGCATTGGTACGCATTGAAAATAAAACGTACGGAATATGCAGAGCTACAGGCAAATTGATTCCGGCCGAACGACTTCGCGCCGTGCCTCATGCAACACTCAGTGTTGAAGCCAAACAAAAAGGTTTTCATTAATGAAAGATTTTTTTACGAAAGGACGAATCGCCTGGATCGTCATTATCGGGACACTTATCATCGACCAAACAATTAAGATTATCGTGAAGACGCACATGTATCTTCACGATAATATTCGTATTGCCAATTGGTTTTATATTTATTTTACCGAAAACAACGGAATGGCTTTCGGAATGGAATTGTTCGGAAAACTATTTCTGACAACTTTCCGCATTGCTGCTGTCATTCTTATCGGATGGTACCTTTATAAAATGGTAAAGAGTGGTGCAAAAACAGGTTTTATCGTCTGCGTATCCCTCATATTTACCGGTGCAGTAGGCAATATTGTCGACAGCATGTTCTATGGTGTTATATTCAATGAGAGCACCAATACACAGATAGCATCTCTATTTCCGGCAGCAGGTGGATATTCTTCACTGCTTTACGGCAAAGTGGTAGACATGTTTTATTTCCCTATAATTGACACCTACTGGCCTATGTGGATGCCGTTTGTGGGAGGCGAACATTTCATTTTCTTCAGCCCCATATTCAATTTTGCGGACTCGTGCATCAGTTGCGGAATCATCGCGCTGATTATCTTCTATAGCAAATACTTCAACGCATCTTTCAAACAGCTCAAATAAATAATTATTATCCAGTGTCATGAAGAATTCTCTACGATACTTCTTCTTCCTTTTTATTGCTATGTTGCTCGTATCTGTTACGAGTTGCGAACGCCGTCCCAAGAATGTACTTTCAAAGGGAAAGATGGAAGATGTATTGTACGACTATCACCTTGCCCGTTCCATGGCAGAGAATCTTCCTCCTGACCAGATATATAAACAGCGTTACTACGTTCAAGGAGTTTTCGATAAATACGGTATTTCGGAAGCAGACTTCGACTCGTCAATGGTATGGTATTGCAGACATACGGAAGATATGTCTGACATTTATAAAAAGGTTCAAGATCGGTTGAAATCGAACATCAACAAGATGAATAAATTGATTACCGAATCACAGCGTAATCCTGTCGGTGCAGCATCTGGAGACAGTTTGAATATTTGGACGTTCGCCCGAAACACTCGTCTGACAGGTGACGATATGCATAATAAAATAGTTTTTTCTATTTCTCCTGATTCTACTTTTCACCCAAGAGATGCCTTTGAATGGACAGTAAATTTCCTTTCTTCCGGAATGATAAATGGGGGCGCAACAATGTCTCTCAGCATTCGCTATGAGAACGACAGTACAGTGACCCAAACAGCCCAACTGATGGGATCAGGAAACCGTTCGCTAAGAGTTCAAAACAATATGCCTATTCCCATTCGAAAAATAAATGGCTTTATTTATGTTCCAAAGGGAGTTCAAGGAGCTATCGTCATCCAAACCAAAGCATTAAAACGCTATCATGCGCACGGCAATGCGCCAATGCCTAGTGGCCCCAACAATAATATGCCGGGTAATATGCCAAATGGACATCCAATGCCACCCAATGGACAAATGCCTCCAAACGGGCAACACATGCCGCAGGCAGCACCTGCTAATATTGGTCAACACATACCGGGGACTCCTGGAGGTAAAGTTCCAAATGCGGCAAAAGTCGACACATCAAAAGCTGTGATACAAGGTCTTCACAGACTAATGCCCGAAGAGCTAAATAAGAGACGCACAGACTCTCCCACTCCACACGGATATCAGCTCAGACAACAAGCGCTGGAGAAACAAATACAACAAAACAAGTCGAAATATCCAGTTCCGCCAAAGAAAACAAAATAATGAAACACCGCTATGCATCTCCATTATTACAAACAATGGATGGCAATGTTCTTGTCAAGCAGATAATAGAATTGGAACATGGCGAGTTTAAACGAAAGTATCCTTTCGAAGAAGAATTGCCAGCAACTGTTTGGCTAGATGGACTTATCAAAATTGTTGAAGAAGAAAGCAAACTGATTGCATATCACTACACGCCATACGACTGTATCAATAAACAGCCTGTCGCCGAAACTCAGCGCATACGATTGACGTAGCAATAGCAACATTGAGGGAATCGGTAGTCAATCTATTCTGGGGATAGTTCGGAATATACAAACGGCGGTTAACAAATTTTTCCGTTTCCGGACGTATACCTCTTCCTTCATTGCCCATCACAATAACGCCGTAAGACGTTAACTTTTCCTCATATATATTGTTCCCATTAAGCAATGTCCCATAAATTGGAAGATTCTCGGGCAGCGTTTCAAAAAATGAAGACAATTCCATATAATGAGTCTTGACATGGGCCATAGCTCCCATTGTAGCTTGAATAGTTTTCGGATTATAGATATCTGCTGTATCGGGTGAGCATATAATATGCTCAATACCAAACCAATCGGCAAGGCGAACGATAGTCCCTAAATTTCCAGGGTTTTGAATACCATCGAGTGCAAGACAAAGAGTGCTGTCTAAAAAAGAGACATTAAAAGATTCTTTCGGCTGTGCAAAAACAGCAAGAACCTGCTGAGGAGTTTTCATCAAACTGGCACGTTGAAGTTCTTCTTCCGACACACAACAGATTTCATCGGCGCATACATCCGGGTGAGCATCCAGCCACTCTTTCACTGCAGCAATAAAAAGACAGTGAAAAGTCCCCATCAAATCACCCGCAACTTTGACCCCTTCCGCAAGAAAGACACCTTCTATATTTCGGTTTTTTTTACGTTCTAAAGAATGGATATAACTTATTCTATTTTTGCTCAATCGAGATTCTATCATAAGGCAAGTATCAATATTGATGCAAAACTATTGAATTATTTTTATGCTACCAAAATATCGCTTATATTTGCATAATGTTTTTGGTATTATGAGAAGATTTTGTCATTCGCTATGTATTTTGTCTACCATGCTGTTCATCATGGCTTGCTCGGCTACGAAGTATGTTCCGGATGGCGATTTTTTGCTGAACAAAGTCAAAATATACTCTGACAAAGGAGATCTCCCCCCCTCCGAGTTGAAACAATACATCCATCTGACTACCAACGCCAAATGGTTCAGTTTATTTAAAACGCAACTATACATATACAATATCTCGGGCCGCGATTCCACCAAATGGATTAACCGTACCATGCGTAAACTCGGCACCCCACCAGTCATTTTCAACGAAAGAGATGCCCAACGTTCGCAAAAAGAGTTACTACGAGCAGTGCAAAACAAAGGATATATAGGAGCCAATGTGGAGTTGACGACTAAGATAAAGCGAAAAAAACTCGAGCTCATCTATCGCATCAAAGGAGGACAGCCCTACAAACTGCGCCATTTTTCTTATGGCACTATAAATGCAGATATACTTGACCTCATTAAAAGTCGACCCTCGGCATCGCTTATAAAGGAAGGTATGCTCTTTGATGTCAATATCATTGACGCCGAGCGTGACCGTATTGCCAACCTTCTCACTAACAACGGGTATTATCGTTTCAGCAAAGAATACATTACTTTCGTTGCCGATACCATACGCAATAGCAAAGAGATAGACCTCAAAATGCGATTTATACCTTTTTCTGCTAGTAAAAATTACAAACCGGCTCCCTATAGACAATACCATATTAATAACGTATCTATTATCACCGATTTTGATATGATGCAAGCTTCATCGCCTTCCGGCATCGAAATAAACGACTCTATACATTATGCCGGATACCCCATATACTTCAAAGACAAGCTATTGTTAAGACCTAAAGTGCTCATCGACAATCTACACTTTGCGCCAGGAGATTTATACAAAAGCCAGGCGATACAACGCACCTACCGTAATTTCGGACGATTCTCTGCTCTTAACTATTCAAATATCCGATTCACCGAAGTACCAGAAGACAGCACAAAGCTGAATAGTTATCTACTGCTCACGCCAAACAAAAATAAATCTACATCTTTCGAAATAGAAGGTACCAACTCGGCAGGCGATTTGGGAGTAGCGGCAAGTGTCTCACTACAACATCGCAATCTTTTTCACGGTTCAGAATTGCTCACTCTCAAACTACGTGGAGCTTATGAAGCAATATCAGGATTGGAAGGATATACAAACAATGGATATTATGAATACGGCACGGAAGCCACCCTGAATTTTCCACGTTTTGTGGCGCCGTTTATATCAAAAGACTATAAGAAGAAAAGCAATGCTTCTACCGAACTCGGTTTTAGAATTAATTATCAACTGAGACCTGAATTCTCGCGCACCGTTTTTTCTGCCTCATGGAGTTATAAATGGAATCAACAACAACGCATACAACATCGTATAGACCTAATGGACATAAGTTACATTTATTTGCCCTGGATTTCGGACACCTTCAAAGAAAACTATATCAATAAAGGTCAGAATTACATCTTCCAATATAATTATACCAGCCGCTTCATCTTCCGCTGTGGATATACCTATGTTTACAATTCATTAGGCAATAAAGATAGTTATTACAATAATAATGACAATTCCTATTCTATTCGGGCGGGGTTCGAGTCAGCCGGCAATTTGCTCTATCTTCTTTCGAAAGCTGCCTCCTTTCCAAAAAATTCTAACGGACAATATTCCATATTCAGCATTCCCTATGCGCAATACCTGAAAGGAGACTTCGACTATGTGCGCAAGTTGGTACTCGATCACCGCAACACACTAGCCATTCATGCAGCCTTCGGCATCGCCGTCCCCTATCTTAACTCAAAGACCGTACCTTTCGAAAAGCAATACTTCAGCGGAGGTGCCAATAGTGTACGCGGATGGGCAGTACGTGAGCTTGGGCCTGGGAAATTTGCGGGTGACGGAAATTATTTGGATCAATCGGGCGATATTAAATTCGATAGCAGTATCGAACTTCGCTCTCGATTATTTTGGAAATTACGTGGTGCCGCTTTTGTCGATGCGGGCAATATTTGGAGCATACGCAACTACGAAAATCAACCTGGCGGCGTATTCAAATTCAACGAATTCTATAAACAAATCGCTATGGCCTATGGACTTGGGTTGCGTATGGATTTTGACTTCTGTATTTTGCGTTTCGATTTTGGCATGAAAGCAATCAATCCAGTCTACTCGAATGGATCCAAAAGATACCCTATATACCATCCTTCATTCAGCCGAGATATGACTTTCCATTTTGCAGTAGGCTATCCGTTCTAAATGCGATAAAGAATAAAAGTTGTTTAGACTGAGAACAAACGATAATTAATTCGTGCAACGTATTTATCCTTCAACTATTACATTATATTTGCGAAAACAATGACTCTCAAAAGAAAGTTTTATCTTAACGAAAAAAGGAGAAGTTTATGAAAGTATTACTAATCAACGGTAGCCCTAACAAGCAGGGATGTACTTACACCGCCTTACACGAAATTGAAAAAATTCTTCAAAAACATCAAATCGAAACAGAGATATTCTATTTAGGTAAGAGGCCAATTGGAGGTTGCATAGCATGTCGCATCTGTCGCAATACAGGTGAATGTTTCCAAACAGACATCCTACAAGACCTCTCTAAACGTCTAGATGAATTTGACGCGCTCATCGTCGGGTCTCCCGTTTACTATGCTTCTGCAACAGGACAACTCACAGCTTTCCTCGACCGTCTGTTTTATTCATGCGGTAGAAAGCTCAGTGGAAAACCCGGTGCATCGGTCGTATCGTGCAGAAGAGGAGGAGCAACAGCAGCTTTTGACCAATTGAACAAATATTTTGCCATCAATAATATGCCAATCGTGACATCTCAATATTGGAATCAGGTACATGGAAATACCCCTAAGGAAGTATTACAGGACGCAGAAGGATTGCAAACAATGCGAACATTGGGCGAAAACCTGGCATGGTTGCTCAAATGCATCAAAGCTGGCAAAGAGAAAGGAGTTCCTGCTCCACAATATGAGCCCAAAACGCATACCAATTTCATACGATAAGTGAATCCTTTAAGTATTCGCTTCGCACAGTACTCTGAGAAAAATACAGGCATATACAAACACAGCTTTTGAGTCACAATGATAAGCCGAAAATGTCGTATGTTAGTTTTCTCGTTGACGTCCTTAAGTTTTCAAAAAAACTTAAGGACGTCAACGTTTTTAGGGACATACGTCATTTTGAAACCATATTTGAGTTATAAAAGCGCAAACGAATCCACATAAAAACCGCATAATAATTTTTTCATTAATCCTTTGAAATTCCGATTATACATTTAGACACCCTTCCAAAGTTACGAATCCAAGCATAAGACTATTAGTTTATATGAAATCGTAAGTAACTGACAAGATCGTTGAAATAAGTAAAAATGTAATACTTACTTTCTTTGTTTTATTTCACGAATAGCCATACCTTTGCAGCGTGTAAGGAGAAAGGCAGTAGCAAATAGCTCTGGCTTATTTCATTACAATAGCATATTTCTTCGGTCCTAAAGAGGCCGAAAGGTAAAGTAGAAACTCTCTCTCTTATAGAAGTTTATTATAAATTGGATGAATAGTTAATATTATTGTAATATATAATAAAAAAAGTTCTTCTCGACTTGCGATAAATTGGGAAAAATTACAACAGAAGATCTGTATGATTTATAATAGACATTAATTAAAAATAAACAAAAGCGACTTTCTCTGACTTGTGACAAGCCGGAGAAAGTTTTATTCACTCTTCCCCAATTACAACACCATGAAAAGGTCTTTTCTTAATCTTATCATAAAAAACACGTTATGATGGCATCGCAAAAATACCTCGCAATTTACTAACAGAATAATTAAAAAGTTTAGGGAATATAAAAACCATTTTTACTTTATGCCATCCATAACGTTCAGATAGTTATGTAAACTTTTCTAAAAGAGACTCTTGCATTTTCATTGAAATTTATTAAATTTGCTTCTTAAAAGACCATTACCATGAAACGAAGCCATTTAAGATACTGCTTGACATTTTTGTTTGCAATAATTGTCGGCATAGCATACGGAGCTAACGCCCCTATTAGTTATGGTGCCAAATTACTAGAAAGTAAAGCCAAAAATTACCTAAAAACAAAAGACGCCCAACAGTATGTAAAAACTCTTCAACAAGGCATCACAAAATATCCCAAAGATATCTATTTTATAAATAGCCTGGTATATTATTATCAACAACAAGAGCCTAGCGAATTAAATAATGTCATACAATTGATCAATACGCTATTGGCAAAAAACGCCAACAATAAAAGCTACACAATCAATAAAGCCATCCTCTATGCTAAAATGAAGCGAAACAGTGCCGCGATGGACTTACTTAAAGAGACTGATTTATACCACACAAATCCGGCAATGGCATGGTATATTACCGGCGAAATAGCCTTCAATGAAGGACATTATGAAGAAGCCGCGAACAACTTTCAAAAAGCAATTCGTCTAAACTACAAAGATAGTTATTCCAACTATGGGCTCGGATTGTCATACAGCCGACAAGAGAAGCATAAAGATGCCCTCAAATATTATAATAAAGCCATCCAGTTGGGGCTACAAGACAGTAGAATACACAATGACTTGGGAGAAACTTATTTTGAATTAGAAAGAAATTATGAGGCGATTTCAGCATTTAGAAAAGCTACATCACTCGACCCACAAAATGGTAAAGCCTTTCACAACTTAGGTTTCGTATATGATGAGATGTTAAGATATAACGACGCTATAAATGCTTTCAACAAAGCACTACAAATTGATCCGAAAGACTTGGAAGCATACAAAGGATTGGGAAGTGTATACTGCGAAAAGAAAAAATACAGCGAAGCTATCGATGCATGCAACAAAGCAATACAAATTGAACCAAAAGATGCAGAAGCATACAATAGCTTAGGGAGTATCTATTGCATTATGAAAAAATATGATGAGGCTATTTCTGCTTTCAAAAAAGCGTTAGCCATCAATCCGACATATTCAGTAGCATCAGATAATTTAAAGCTGGCGCAAGAAGCACAGAGCAAAACAAAAAGAAAATAGCTCAGTATTTCAAATCCAATTCGAGTTGTATAGGCAAATGTTTGCTTTGATTCTCACTTAACTCACCAAGCGGATTGGAGACAGAGAGACCGATAAGACGAATATATCGTTTGGAATAATCTACTTGACGAAGCAATTGTTTGGCAATCGGAAGTATCGATTTAAGCTGATATAGACCCGTTTGACGATTAACGGTCAGACTTCGGGTTATTTGCGAAAAATCGGCAAACTTTACTTTCAAAGTCAGCGTCACACCATGAAATTGCTGATGGTGTAGCCGTTCCACCAATTCGAGAGCGACATGGTATAGTTCAATAATGACGGCAGAACGGCGATTGATATCTTGCTCAAAAGTTGTTTCACATCCTACTGACTTTCTCACCCTAACAGAAGTAACAGGTCTTTCATCTACTCCACGAGACATGTCATAGTAAAATATGCCTGCTTTTCCAAACTGTCGAATCAGCATTTCGCGAGAACAGCCACGCAATTGTTTTCCGTTATGTATGCCAAGCAAATGCATCCTTTTTGCGGTAACAGGCCCTATACCCCAAAACGATTCGATAGGCAAACGTGCAATAAAATTAAGCGCCCTATCGGGATGAATAGTACAAAGTCCATCCGGTTTACGATATTCGGATGCTATTTTTGCCAAGAACTTATTATATGATACTCCTGCCGACGCTGTAAGGTGTAACTCATCACGTATACGACGTTTTATTTCAATAGCCACATCAACGCCATGCTCTATGTTTTTTTTATTCTCGGTTACATCTAGAAAAGCCTCATCAATAGATAAAGGCTCAATAATATCTGTATAATCAAGAAAAATATCACGAAGTTGTGCCGAAACCTCTTTATACAATTCCATCCGTCCTGGCAGTATGATAAGTTGCGGACAAAGCAATTTGGCCTTTAACGACGACAATGCAGAATGAACCCCATAACGCCGTGCCACATAGTTGGCAGTAGCTATCACGCCACGCTTATCGGCATGTCCCACAGCCATAGGTACAGTGCGAAGCTCCGGACGATCGCGTTCTTCTACCGATGCAAAAAAAGCATCCATATCGATATGAATAATTTTCCGCAACATAAGACGTGTCTCCTTTATGCCCCTATAGTCAAATAGTTTTCAATTCTGCATACAAGCGCTGCACCGGCAATCCCATTACATTGTAATAGCTGCCTTTGATTTCATTGACGCCGATAAACCCAATCCATTCTTGCACGCCATAGGCTCCAGCCTTATCAAGTGGCAAGTAACGTTTCACATAATAATTAATTTCATCGTCGGATAAATCCGAAAATGTCACCTCGGAAATGACACTAAAACTCTTCTGAAGTGCGGCTGTAGTAATACAAACGGCAGTAATAACTTGATGTGTCACTCCAGAAAGTTTTCGAAGCATAACTTTCGCCTCCCCTTCATCATGTGGCTTTCCCAACGCTTCATCATGAAGCCAAACAATCGTATCAGCAGTAATGATCAACTCATTTTCCGTAATAAATTTACGGTAAGCCTCCGCCTTTTGATGTGCAATATACGAAGGAATTTCGGCTCCTCTCAACGAAGCAGGATATTTTTCATCTACATTTGGCAAGGTCTTCACCACATATTCAATATCTAGCCCCGACAATAATTCTTTGCGCCGAGGAGAATTGGAAGCCAAAATAATTTTGTATTTCGATAAATTAGATAGTAACATATAATGATGGAATATAAAATAGAGAAAAAAAGCTGCTTGCAACAGCAAACAGCTTTTTCTATTAGTAAATACACAGTACTACATCTGAGACAGTTTGTTGTCAGAGCCAAGTACATTAAGTATTTTCTCTTTGTACATTTTCTCCATTGCATCACGAGCAGGTCCGCAATATTTACGAGGGTCGAATTCACCTGGTTTGTCGTTAAAGACTTTACGAACAGCTGCAGTAAATGCCAAACGAGAGTCTGAGTCAATATTAATCTTGCAAACAGCGCTCTTGGCAGCCTTACGAAGCTCTTCTTCAGGAATACCAACAGCATCGGGCAATTTACCACCATTCTGATTGATCATATCAACATATTCTTGAGGAACAGAAGAAGATCCGTGGAGAACGATAGGGAATCCAGGCAACTTAACCATTACAGCATCCAAAACATCAAATGCCAATGGAGGAGGAACCAAGCGGCCGGTCTTCGGGTCACGAGTACATTGTTCGGGTTTAAATTTATATGCACCATGGCTTGTTCCGATAGAAATAGCCAAAGAGTCGCAACCGGTCTTAGTTGTGAAGTCGATAACTTCTTCCGGTTTTGTATAATGAGACACTTCAGAAGCAACCTCATCTTCAACGCCGGCAAGTACACCAAGTTCACCTTCAACAGACACGCCATATTTGTGAGCATATTCAACAACTTTTTTAGTCAATGCGACATTCTCTTCATAAGGCAGAGAAGATCCATCGATCATAACTGAAGAAAAACCGAAATCAACACAGCTCTTGCAGAGTTCGAAGCTATCGCCATGATCCAAATGCAATACTATTTCGGGATGTTCGCATCCAAGTTCTTTTGCATATTCTACAGCACCCTGTGCCATATAGCGAAGTAATGTTTGGTTGGCATAGTTACGAGCACCTTTAGAAACCTGAAGGATGACCGGAGATTTCAATTCAGAAGAGGCCTTGACAATGGCCTGAAGCTGCTCCATATTGTTGAAGTTGAAAGCGGGGATTGCATATCCACCGTTAATAGCTCTTTTAAACATCTCACGGGTGTTTACGAGTCCTAAGTCTTTGTAATTAACCATTTTGTTTGATATTTATATATTAAATGAATAGAATTCAATGCAAATGTACAAATTTAAGTTTTAACCTAAAAACTATTTATCGACAAAGTAAATCTATTTGTGATTATTTATCTATCGATTTTATTTTTCTCTTTTTTATAAAAAGACCGAGAAGAAAAAAAGAGGCAATATTATTGCTATTCAAAATAAAAGCTGTAACTTTGCGCACTGAATTTTGACCATTACACTTAATAACATATAAGATAATAAATTAAAAGTATATACGATAATGAAAAAAGGTATTCATCCCGAATCATACCGCCCGGTAGTTTTCAAAGATATGTCAAACGGCGATATGTTTTTATCCAAATCAACTTGTGCCACCAAAGAGACCATAGAGCTTGAAGGTGAAACTTATCCGTTGATTAAGATCGAAATTTCGAGTACTTCTCACCCCTTCTTTACAGGTAAATCTACTTTGGTTGATAGTGCAGGACGCGTTGATAAGTTCCTCAGCCGCTATGGTGATCGTAAAAAGAAATAAAGAGATTACTTCTAAAAGTTAAAAAAAGGAATTCCACTACTTGGAATTCCTTTTTTTTAGTCTTAAACGATTGTAGTAAGGAAAGCACTTCGTATATTTGCAGGAATAATTATATCACATTATATATGATTAATAATAAATCAAAAAGAACAATGCAAAAAGCAAAACCTGTTTTTGCATTCATTTCCAAAAAATCTAAAAAGTTCTGGACATGGTACAAAGGTCTCTATATAGGCAGCCCATGGTATAAAAAGCTTTCGGTCGGAATCCTTTCCTTCATGATTGTTTTCATGCTCTATTTAGGAATGGTAGATTGGAATCTATTGTGGCTGTTCGGCAAATCACCTAGTTTAAACAGTATCCAGAATCCCGAACAACCAGTTGCTTCAGAAATATATAGCGCTGACGGGAAACTAATAGGCAAGTACTTCCGCGAAAACCGTATACCGGTAAAATATGAAGAGATTTCTCCCATATTAATTAAAACATTGGTTACCACCGAAGATGAGCGTTTTTACCATCATTTCGGAATTGACTTTCAAGGTCTTTTCTCAGCCGCCAAAGACATGATGCATGGACGAAGCCGAGGAGCCAGTACCATCACCCAGCAGTTGGTAAAGAACATGTTCAAAATTCGTTCACAATATTCAACTGGTATTTTAGGCATTCTGCCAGGTGTACGACTTATTATTCAGAAATCCAAAGAATGGATCGATGCAATCAAAATCGAAATGTTCTATTCGAAAAAAGAGATTCTGACCATGTACCTCAACACGGTGGACTTCGGCAGCAACGCTTATGGCATCAAAACAGCTGCCAAAACCTATTTCCATACCGCTCCGTCACAAATCAACTACGAACAGGCTGCCGTATTGGTAGGCATGCTCAGAGCTACGACGTACTACAATCCCCGGTTAAATCCGAAAAATGCATTGAAACGGCGCAATGTAGTGCTCTCAAATCTGGTAACCCACAACGTAATAAACCAACAAACATGTGATTCACTAAAACGAATTCCCCTTAAGTTGAACTATGCTGTAGAAAGCAATTATGACGGTATCGCTCTTTACTTCCGTGAAGCGGTTGCAAACGAGCTGTATGCTTGGCTTAAAGATAATGATTTAGATCTATATAGCGACGGACTCAAAATATACACCACCATTGACACCCGAATGCAAAAATATGCCGAAGAAGCCGTCGACGAGAAAATGCGGCAGGTTCAAAAGAATTTCAATAGCCAGTGGGGAAAGAAAAACCCATGGTGTGACGAACATCATAAGGAAATACCGAACTTCATAGAAGACTTGGCTAAAAAGACAATGGTATATAAATTATTGCAAACTAAATATAACAATAATGGCGACTCCATTCATTACTACCTGAACAAACCTCATAAAGTCAGAATATTCTCTTACGACAAAGGAATGCACGACGAAACAATGAGTACGATGGATTCCATACGCTATATGGAACGCTTCATGCACTGCGGTTTTATTGCTATAGAGCCACAGACAGGATATGTAAAAGCGTGGGTCGGCGATATCAATTTCGAAGCATGGAAATACGACAAAGTTACAGCAAAACGCCAACCGGGTTCTACATTCAAACTCTTCGACTATACTGCTGCAATGAATCATGGAATGTCTCCTTGCGATACACGCGTCGATCATTATATCCAGTTAGACGTATTAGATCATGGTAAGCCCACCAAATGGGTTCCCGGAAATGCTAATGGCAATTATACAGGTCGCGAATATTCTCTGAAGGCTGCTTTCGCACAGTCAATCAACACTATCGCCGTTCAAGTAGCTCAAGAGGTAGGTATTCATACCGTAGCCGAAACCGCTAAGGCAATGGGTATAAAAACACCGCTAGAAGAAACTCCAGCATTAAGTCTAGGAGCTTCGGACGTTTCGCTCGAAGAACTGGTCAACGCATACTCCACCGTCATTAACGATGGCAAAGCCCATGACCCTATTTTGGTAACAAGGATAGAAGATCAGAGCGGAAAAACCATTTACGAAGCGAGCGACACCCAAACACAAGTAATTCCCTACGAATCGGCATTCCTCATGCAAGAAATGCTGAAAGGTGGACTCACCGAACCGGGTGGCACAACGCAAGCTTTATGGGAATACGTTTCGCCTTATACGCGAGAAACTGAATTTGGCGGAAAGACCGGTACCTCACAAAATCATTCCGATGCATGGTTTGTCGGTGTCACTCCTCACTTGGTAGCCGGTGCTTGGGTCGGCGGGGAGCATCGAAGTATCCACTTCCAGACAGGAGCTTATGGACAAGGTAGCCGAACGGCACTGCCCGTGTATGGTTACTTCATGCAACGTGTATTGTCCGATCCATCTCTTGCCCAATATAAAGGTAAATTTCCCAAACCGAAACAGACTATAACGAGAGATTATAATTGCCAAAGCGTTTACTACAACAACAAAAACGACTCGACTTCAGTCAATCTAGATGACAGTTTGGTTAATACTGGAGGCGGCAATGAAGTCGATTTAGGCGAACCGGTACCGCCCGAAGGAGTAAAGAACACTAAAGAAAAGAAAGAGAAAAAAGATAAAGACAATAACGAAGTCATATTATGACATCAATACTTTTCCTCTGACAATATAACCGATAAAAGGAGTAGATAAAAAAGTAGCAACATCATAAAGGTGTTGCTACTTTTTTATCTGTATCTTTTGTTGAATAAAGTCAAATAAGAAATCGACAGTCTTGTCTATACCGAAAACAGAAGAATTGATACACAAATCATAAGAATCGGCAGCCCCCCAAGTCTTCGCAGAATAATAATTATAATAATCGGCACGCTTCTTATCACACTTTTCAATAGCCGCTTTTGCAGCTTCGACAGAGATGTTGCGTTTAGCACAAATTCGGGCAATACGATCGTCAAGATAGGCAGTAATAAAAAGATTAGTATGACAAGGATTGTCCCGCAATATATAATCGGCACAACGTCCCATAAAAATACAAGATTTCGCCGCAGCAATCATACGAATCACATCACTCTGAATTTTGAAAAGAGAGTTATTGCTCAACATACTGGCACTTGGTGCAGCGCCCTCAACAAAAGCAAGATGTAGATTTGAAAGAGTTCCAAACATTCCTTGAGATGCCTCTTCATCGGCCCTTTCAAAAAACTCCTTACAAAGGCCACTCTTTTCCGATGCCAAACGGATAAGCTCATTGTCATACAAGTCAATGCCTAAGCGAACAGCAAGCTTATCTCCTATTTCATGCCCGCCACTTCCCAATTGACGACCAATGTTGATGATATAGTTCTCATTCATATTATTCATCCTCAGATTATCTCATGCAAACTTAAATTTAAATTTCGACTTTCACAAGCTTCAGCCGCATTTTTTAAATCAATCTCATATCCACTACTATCCCCAAATTTCGTATTAATATCTATTTTTAAACAATACCTACTCGTATATCTTGGCTAAATAAAGATATAAGCCCTAAATAAAACGGTTCACAGAGTCAATAATTAATAGCTCAGCACTTTGTGACAAAAAGAAGAGATAGAGACGAGACGGAATACAGGACACAAGATGTACTTATGTAACAAAAGCCACATAAAGGCTTAAAAACATTCACATTCGGACGTATTCGAAAAAACATAGAGAAGATGCCAACATTTCTTCTTTACAATTGCAACATCGAGAAGTTATGGTGGCTACATAATACCCCATATGTTTCCTCAACAGTAAACAAGTGTATGAGTGGCAGGTATCATTTTGAAAGAGCGCCAACAAGAATAGAAGAATAAGCCGCAATCTTTGGCTATTTCGGAAGAATAAAGCAGTTGTAAGTTACAAATATTTATTAACTGTTATAAATTGAAATATAATTATCCGATTTTCATGAAAAGAGTATCACACTTACATATCATTTTGTATATTTGTGGTCGGTTATGAAAAATACTTCAAGCCAAAAACGGCTTTGAATAAACCTTTTACAAAATTTTTATTTAGATAAACTATGGCAGATAAAAAAGAAAAACTCTTCTCGGAATTTCCCTCCGTCTCCACCGAAGAATGGCTTGCGAAAATCCAGGTTGACCTAAAAGGCGCCGACTTCGAGAAGAAACTTGTTTGGAAAACAAATGAAGGATTCAAAGTACAACCCTTCTACCGAATGGAAGACCTCAAGGACTTGAAGTCTATTGATTCTCTTCCCGGTGAATTCCCCTACTTGAGAGGTACTAAAAAGGATAATAACCTTTGGCTCGTGCGCCAGGACATCGTTGTTGACGATGCCACAGCAGCCAACTCCAAAGCGCTGGATATTCTTAATAAAGGCATCGACTCGCTGGGTTTCAGAATTAAAGGCAAAAGTCTGAGTCCCGAACTGATCGAAACACTGCTGAAAGATATATGTGCCGAATGTGTGGAATTGAATTTCGCTACATGCCCCAACAAAGTAGTAGAATTGGCTCAAATACTCGTAGACTATTTCAAGAAAAAAGGATACGACCTATCCAAGCTGATAGGCTCGGTGGAATACGACCACTTCAATGTGATGCTGAAAAAAGGCAAAGAGAAAGAAGATTTCGTGCAAACGTGCAAACAATTGCTCGACATCACAGCCGAACTCCCCAAATACCGCACCTTTACTGTTCATGCCAACTCGCTGACCAATGCCGGTGCATATATTTACCAGGAATTGGGATATGCTCTGGCTTGGGGTAACGAATATCTACGCCAACTGACAGATGCCGGACTTCCAGCTGCTGCCGTTGCCAAGAAAATTAAATTCGTGATGGGCGTCAGCACCAACTACTTCATGGAAATTGCCAAATTCCGTGCTGCCCGTACGTTATGGGCAAACATCGTGGCTTCTTACAATCCCGAATGTCATGGCGAATGCAAGAATCAGGGTGCCAATGGCGAATGCCGTTGCGCTGCCAAAATGAAGATTCACGCCGAAACATCTCAATACAATCAGACGGTATTCGATTCGTATGTGAACCTGCTTCGTTCGCAAACGGAAGCGATGAGTGCCGCACTTGCCGGAATAGACTCTATGACCCTTATCCCATTTGACAAAGCATACAAGGAACCGGACGAATTCTCGGAACATCTGGCCCGCAACCAACAATTATTGTTGAAAGAAGAGTCACACTTCGACAAGGTAGTCGACCCAGCCGGCGGTTCATGGTACATAGAGACACTAACGGCATCTATCGCCCGCGAAGGTTGGAAACAATTCCTCTCGGTGTACGAAGATGGCGGTTTCGAAACCGCCGTACGTAGTGGAAAAGTGCAAGAGACTATCAACTCGAGCAACAAAGCCCGTCACGAAGCATTTGCCAAACGCCGCGAGACCTTGCTCGGAACCAACCAGTTCCCCAACTTCAATGAGACTGTAGCAGATAAGATCGTAGAAGATACGGCTTGTCACTGTGGCTGCGTTACAGAAGAAAAAACAATAGACACACTCTGCACCAAACGCCTGGCTGATGAATTTGAAGCACTTCGTCTGGCTACCGAGAAATCGGCTCATCGCCCCAAGGCATTCATGCTTACTATCGGTAATTTGACCATGCGCCAAGCCCGTGCTCAATTTTCTTGTAACTTCTTGGCTTGCGCCGGATACGAAGTGGTAGACAATCTGGGATTCGATACAGTAGAAGCCGGAGTTGAAGCTGCCATGGAAGCCAAAGCCGACATCATTGTACTGTGTTCGAGCGACGACGAATATGCCGAATATGCAGTTTCTGCTTTCAAAGCAATAAACGGCCGCGCCATCTTTAGCGTTGCCGGAGCACCGGCCTGCATGGAAGATTTGAAGAAAGAAGGAATAGAGAACTTCATCCATGTACGTTGCAACGTATTGGAAACATTAAAAGAATACAACGCTAAATTATTGAAGTAAGATGAAACCAGATTTTAAAAATATAGATATAAACGAAGCTTTCAGACCAGCCGACGGGATGGCCTGGCAGAAAGCAAACGGAATTGAAGAGAACTGGGAAACGCCCGAACACATCGGCGTGAAGTCGGTATATACAAAAGAAGACCTTGAAGGCATGGAACACCTCGACTATTCGGCCGGTATTCCTCCCTATCTGCGTGGTCCGTACTCTATGATGTACCCGTTCCGCCCGTGGACCATCCGCCAGTATGCAGGTTTCTCTACGGCCGAAGAGTCAAATGCATTCTATCGCCGCAACCTAGCTTCGGGGCAAAAAGGTTTGTCTGTCGCATTCGACTTGGCTACTCACCGTGGCTACGACCCGGATCATCCACGTGTAGTGGGCGACGTGGGCAAAGCCGGCGTATCTATCTGCTGCCTCGACAACATGAAAGTTTTGTTCGATGGTATTCCATTGAACAAGATGTCTGTATCAATGACGATGAACGGTGCCGTATTGCCTATCATGGCATTCTATATCTGCGCCGGTCTTGATCAAGGAGCCAAATTGGAAGAAATGGCAGGTACGATTCAAAACGATATTCTGAAAGAGTTCATGGTGCGCAACACCTATATCTATCCGCCAGCATTCTCGATGCGGATTATCTCGGATATCTTCGAATACACATCGCAGAAGATGCCCAAATTCAACTCTATTTCCATATCGGGCTACCACATGCAGGAAGCAGGTGCTACAGCCGACATCGAATTGGCATACACACTTGCCGATGGCTTGGAATACTTGCGTGCCGGTGTGAAAGCAGGTATCGACATCGATGCTTTCGCTCCCCGCTTGTCGTTCTTCTGGGCAATAGGTACCAACCACTTCATGGAAATTGCCAAGATGCGTGCAGCACGTATGTTGTGGGCAAAGATTGTGAAACAATTCAATCCGAAGAATTCAAAATCTCTAGCGCTCCGTACTCACTGCCAGACATCAGGTTGGTCGCTCACCGAGCAAGATCCCTATAATAACATAGGCCGTACATGTATCGAAGCAATGGCAGCAGCATTGGGACATACTCAATCGTTGCACACCAACGCACTGGACGAAGCCATCGCACTGCCTACCGATTTTTCGGCCCGCATAGCCCGCAACACCCAGATTTACATTCAAGACGAAACATACGTATGCAAAGGTATCGACCCATGGGGCGGTTCGTACTATGTAGAGTCTCTGACCAACAAACTGGTTCATAAGGCGTGGGAGCATATTCAGGAAGTTGAAAAGCTGGGCGGTATGGCCAAGGCTATCGAATCGGGTATTCCGAAAATGCGCATCGAAGAAGCGGCTGCCCGCACTCAGGCTCGTATCGATAGCGGTTCGCAGACCATCGTAGGTGTGAACAAATATCGTTTGGAGAAAGAAGCTCCTATCGATATTCTGGAAATCGACAACACAGCTGTTCGGGACGAGCAGATTGAAACACTGAATAAAATTCGCGCCCGCCGTGACGAAAAGAAAGTCAAGGAAGCTCTCGACGCCATCACCAAGAGTGTAGAAACTGGTGAAGGCAACCTGCTCGACCTGGCAGTGAGAGCTGCACACATCGACGCAACCCTGGGCGAGATTTCAATGGCATGCGAGAAAATAGCAGGACGTTATAAAGCAGTAATCAGAACAATATCAGGCGTGTATTCATCAGAAAGCAAAAACGACAAGAGTTTCAAGGAAGCTTGCGCACTTTGCGACAAGTTTGCAAAACAAGAAGGACGTCGTCCGCGTATCATGATAGCCAAAATGGGACAAGACGGTCACGACCGTGGTGCCAAAGTCGTAGCAACCGGCTATGCCGACTGCGGATTCGACGTTGATATGGGACCGTTATTTCAGACTCCCGAAGAGGCTGCCCGCGAAGCGGTAGAGAATGATGTTCACGTAGTCGGCGTTTCATCGTTGGCTGCAGGTCACAAAACATTGGTTCCGCAAATCATTGCCGAACTAAAGAAGCTGGGACGCCCCGACATTATTGTTATCGCCGGCGGTGTAATCCCGACACAAGACTACGACTTCCTCTACAAAACAGGAGTTGCAGGAATCTTCGGCCCCGGTACCAAAGTATCGAAATGTGCTTGTGATATTCTTCATATTCTTCTGGGAGAATAAAAAGAAGACACCACATATTCTTAAGAAAGGCGTTGAAGTTTTGTTTCAACGCCTTTCTTATATATTATAAAGAAGAGATTAATAATCTTTTGTTTTCAGACAAAAGACTATTTGAGTAGTTTATCCAATAGCGGTATCAACGAACCATCACTAGGGCGCAATGCATCGGCCGAATTGATCGTACCGTCGGCATTAATCATTATAAAGCGAGGAATAGCAGCGATACCCCAGTCTTTACTGATCTTCTCATTTTGTTCCTTATCGGCTATAAACTGCGGCCATGCAGGAGCATCGGCGGTTATCATTTTCTTCCACGAATCAACATTGGCATCGAGAGAGACACTGATGAACTGAATATTCGGATTATCCTTATAATGTTCCACGAGCTTTGCCAAATGAGGTATCTCGGCCTTACACGGTCCACACCATGTAGCCCAAAAGTCGACATAGAGCAACTTGCCTTTGTAATCGGAAAAGCGGTGTAGCTTTCCATCCTTATCGGCAAACTCATCGTCGGGTGCCACCGTTCCAGTCTTCGTATTCTTCATCGCCTCTATTTTATAGCTATAGGCTTTTACAATCTCACTATCGCCTACCGCTTTGTAAGGTACCCAGAACTTATCTATATCGTCGCCCGCGCAGCGTTGCGTCACGTAATTGACAATCGCCATCTCGAGCGATTTTTTTATTTCGGCATTCTTCACATACTTATTGGCGATGTTCACAAACTCAACCCCATAAGTAGCAGGATCATCATCGTATTTGCTCGATATCTTACCACGCACAAAAGTAGAAATAAGCGAATAGCTTTCGTATTCGGGATCATTTAAGTCGATATTGCCAAGCAATTTCTGAAATGCCTCGTCTGCAATAATATCTATATCCTTAGAGCGGTCATAACACCTCATCAATGCAAGACGGTTGCGAAGATACTCACATTCATTCATCAGCCTTATTTGAGGTATCAGTTCTTTTTCCTTGAGCTTATTTACCATGACAGCAAAGTCGGTATGATACTTATCGAGCATCGCCAACTTATGGTCGTAATTTGTCAATACCTCGTTTTGATCTCCTGTGAGAGAAAAATACTTGGGATATGAATAGCCGTCATTTAAAGCCTCAAGTAAGCGGCAGACATCGCTTCCATCTCCGCTGAATTCCAATACAACTTTCCCCTCCTTCTGCTTAGCTTTGACCTTCAGTGTCTTTCCGCTTTTCAAAAAGGCGGTTGCCACTTTTTGGTTAAATCCCATAAGGTACCGGAAGTAGCCATTAGGCAAGGTGTCATTATAAACATAATTACCCTTTGCATCAAACTGGGGTTGAAACATCTTGGGACCTTTGTTATTGATAGCAGGAGAAGCTATCAACGTCCTTTTCTGCAAAGCCGTATCGGCCACATTAAGTTTCAACAGTTGCGCATGCACAATGCAGGGTGCCGCCATAAGTATACTTACGAAAAAAACGGCTAATTTTCTTTTTTTCATTATTACGAATCTTTTTATTTTATCGGTTCTACTTTATATCCCAGACTTTTCAAATTTGCTACAATACCTTCCGCATCTTTATTTTTGAGCAAATGAGCCAGCCCCACAACAATCAAAGTAGGCTTTTTCTTTATCATCTGCGGAATCTTTTTCATCCACTCGGCATTGCGTTTATTCACATCAAATAGGCCGGAAGTCAGCCCTGAAGCATACTGATTGTTCTGCAACTCGAGCATGATATCCTCTCCCCTACCTTCGGTATACAGTTTCTTTAACTTGTTTATCAACTGTACCTTGCTACTATAAGTATGACAAAAATCGGATAAGGAATTCATCTCTTCGGCAAGAGTTTGTTTCTTCGAAGCACTCTTTTGCATCTTCATCTTTTTCAATATGGAATCTTGTACGGCGAATGGCTCGAGCATTTCTACCGACTTCCCATCACTCACCGCTTGTGCATGCACATAATAGTCGATCGGTGTGAATCCCTTCTGCATATTTTCTTGAGTGATGCCAAGCATCTGCATGGAATACATCATCTGCAATATTATTGCCGCATACGTTGGGCGCATATTAGAGACGTACATAGGGAAAACAGTCTTCATGACGGTATCGACTTCGGCAGCTTTTTCGGCACCTATTATTTTATCATAAGTACTATCGGCCGGCAAAAGTATTTCTTGAGGAGTAAGTTTGTACATAGGTTTCGCTTGAGGAGGTTGCGCCTCTTCGCCCATAGCGGTACTCGACGGATTTCGATTCATATCTGTTTCGAAGCATACTTGCGGTATAGCCTTGTATATCTTCTCAAACTCGGGAATACTACAGACCGTTTCTCCACGCATAAGATGAAAAGTGCCAAGGATATACGACGGACTCTTCAAACCGTTACCCGATATCTTGAATAAGATAGCGTTGGTAGCTGTTTGTCCAGAGACAACTACCGAAGACAATAATGAAAGATATACGATTAATATTTTTATCATGATCAATCCGGTTTATTTAACATCACGCACATAGCGCACACTAAAATAATGAGCAAAGGTAGTGGCACTACGGCGTTCTACTTTGTTTATCTGGGGCATTATCTTACGATAGAAGACACATGGGTTACTCATTGTGGAGTCGATGGTAGATGTCCAATACATTCCTTCGTCATACTGACGATAGGGTCTCACCGTTTTATCATTATCATTTATATTGCCCCATTTACACAATTCGCCACCGAAACATAAGTTGAGCCCGGTTCCCTGATCAATACTCTGTATCATCAACGATGCGGCTCCATCTCTCCATCCTTCTCTATCCGCATTATTTTGCTTCATTCCCAAAGCCGTTTCCAATTGCTTCCAATCTTGATCGGAAGGCAGACGCCATCCGGCAGGACAATTATCCAAGGCCTGCTGATAAGAATAATAATTACCGAAATCGGCTAAATATTGTTTTGCTTGTCCTAAATCACTCACAATAACAACATTGTCCAGCCATCCCCATTCAGAAACCGCTGTAAGATCATAATATGGCATACCGCATTTGAGGTTTTCAGCCATCCAATCCAATTTATCGATGCGCACCCATTTGTACTCATTGCCTTCTTTATCAGTCATATAGCCTGTAGCAGAAGGTTTCACACTAATATTATCGTCTTTATCGTTGCTACACGAACTAGAAGAAATAAGAGCGACAAATAAAATAAGTATATAAAATAGTTTCTTCATAACACAATTCTTATTAATCATCCAGTTTTATTCCCATTGACTTGATTACATTTCTAAGTAGCTCAAACCTTTCAACGACTATGGGAAAGGCAGCCATCATCTCTTTTACTTCAGATTCCGAATAAGTACAGACCGCATTGGAAAAATATTCCAAATCAGTATCTTTTAATGCAAGATAATAATAGTTATAGTCTTGCCAAAAGCCCCGACTCCGTGCAATGCTGTCATTGACTCCGTGTTCCAAGCCCAGATCTGTTTTATCAACCTGATAGTAGGATTCTCCATAACTATAAAACTTTGACAGTTTATCGGGATTTAAACGCCTCAGTTTATTCAAAACGATCTGACTAAATATGGTCGTAAAATAGTTTGCATCCTGAAAGCCTGTATCCCCGCTGGTGCTAACAACATAGCAGCGAGTGCCCAATACCTGGGTGGGATGAGGTACCGCTCCCGACCATGAATATTCAGGAACAATTTCTAATACCCCATTATTGTTTGTCCAAGTAGTGATAGAGTCGACAATGAGAAAAGAATAAGGCACGGCCTTACCAAGACGTTTAGCCAATTTTTCTTTGATCAGATCTGCCACTTTCTTTTGCTGATCTATACTGCGAATGTACTTATAAGTATAGGTATAAGATGAAACATCTCCAATGAATGGATATTCTACATCCACCGTTTCTGTATTCCATATCGGATTGCCATAAGCATCTGTGCCATTTTTCACTTTTTTGAGTGTATCGTTGAAGAGCAAATAAGCGCCTGTCTCTTTATAAAAATCTCGTCGCAAATCGGCCGTCGCACTATGGTCTTCGTCCGAAGGCGCAAAAAGGTTCTGGTCGGCATAACTGGGTGAGATGTCCTCTTGATTGGCACACGAAGCAAATCCGGATATGATTGCAATGCACGCTATATAAAATATTATCTTTTTCATTTCCACTGAATTTATATTATTAATAAGCTTTCGATCTTACCACTTTACGAATCGGACGTTCATTACTCCCAATCGTATTTTGGAATTCTCTCACAGCTTTCGGAATATTCAAGACCATCCCCCCATCATCGGTACTAAGCTCATAATAGTTGGTGCTTTGTGGTATATATTGGCGGTTGATATAGGCATAAGTAGTAAAGGAGTGTTCTACTTTTTCTACTTCCGGATATTTCTGGTCGACAGCATAACGACGCATGTCATACCAACGCAGACCTTCGAGGCAAAGCTCCCGCTCGCGTTCTTGTCTAACGAAAGTGACCAATGCCCCACCGGTAAGATTCAACGGAGCATCGTCCTTTACACGATTTTGGCGCAAAGTAGTGAGGTATTTAATAGCATCCTGATCTTTTCCCAGATGAGCACAAGCCTCAGCTGCATTAAGATATGCTTCAGGGGAACGAAACAAGAACTGGTCGGAAACTCCCGTGTAAACTCCGAATGTCTCTTCTCTATTGTCTATTTTGTGATAAGATGGTTCGTTCCCTACGCCATACTTTGTTTGAAAAAACGTTTTTTTGCGTGCATCATTATTGGTATATAACGAATAGAGATGACCCGATATTTTCCATACTGGTGAATATGGCGTACCATAATAGTTACCACCAGGGCGCAAAAACAAAAGATTACCTAAAGTGGTTCCACCCATGGAAAACACATTTTCAACGTTTGTTTTGGACAAGGGAAAAACATCCTCACTGACCCCAATTAATTGTTGAAGTTGATTATTTTCACCAAGCGATAATACAGCATACTTCTCTGCCGTAGCCCAATCTTGCATATATAAAGCTACACGACTGCGCAACAAATAAACGGCATTGATACTAACCCGATGAATCGATTCGGGCGAATGCAGATCTTTAAGATACTCTTCGGCAGCTGACAAATCGCCTACGATCTGATCATAAACATCTTTGACACTACTGCGCACATAATCTTTGTCTTCTATATACGCTGTGGTCTTGACAGGTACTCCAAGCGTAGAAATGGCAGTAGAAGGGACGTATGGTTTGGCGTAAAGGTTGACCAGTACATAATAATAGAGTGCACGCAGGAAGTGAGCCTCACCATTCACCTTATTGGCTAGTGGCTTTTCGTCTTGATCTTTTACTGCCAGTTTGCTTGCCTCGTCCAGAATCATGTTACAAGTAGCAATATGATTATATGACAAATTCCAATAGGACTTTTCCAAATTGTCGTAAGTATCTTTCTGCTGATAATCGAGATACAGAGCCTGCTGCCACGTAAAATAAGGATACATTGTTTTCCTGTATCCCATACTTTGGTCAGGATCTGTAGGAGGAGTTAAATTCTCGTCTAACTCGTCCGACATGAAATGTATAGGCAAATAGTTTGTATTATAGACTTGTATAGAATAATCGGCGTTTGCCACAAGACCGACGGGAAGAAAGCCACTGCCCACCATTAGTTCGTCAAGATCGGTATAAGAGTTTACCCTACTCAAATCTTGCGAATATTCTTTAAGAAAGTCACTGGAGCACGATGTGGTCAGTGCCAAGACCAGACCTATAATTGATAATAATCTTTTCATCTTCTTTTAGCTTTTAGAATATAACATTTATACCAAATGAGAAGCTAGGACGTTCACTAAGTTGTATGGTAGTAAATCCTCCCTGCGTAGGTGTCTGCCCTTTCAGTTTAGGATCGCAGATCGTAAAGAGATTGTACGCAGATAGCGTCATGGCCAATCGTTGCAGTTTGATGTATTTGAGCATTCGAGCATCAAATTCATATGTAACACTCGCACTTTGAAGTTTCAAATAATCAGCGCTCACCACTCTGATATTAGAATAGTCGTACATATCCCAAGCGCTATTGGCTATAGGTTGTCCACTATCGGCATAGGCAGGGCGTGTTGAATAGTGATTGGCATATTTTGTATAATTGTCACTGGCGCTTGAAATGATTGCCGGAATATTGGTCTTATTCTCGTCACCCGGTTTCTTCCAACGTTTCAGATAGTCGCGACTATAATTGCGGTCGGGACGTATGTCTGCTGTATATACACCGCCTGTTGCGGCACTTCCATACATGGCAAAAAGGCGTGTATTGGCTCCAAAACTATAGGCAAGGTTAAAGTTCGCGTGCCAATTCTTATAGCGGAACGTATTGGTAAGACTACCCTGTATATCAGGATCTCGTCTCCCCGATGCTTGAAGCACCATCGTATAAGTATCATATTTACTCAATCCGGCAAGCGAGGAAACATTGTCTTGATAATCATCAAAAATAGGTCCGCCGTCCACAGAGCTGAGTTTCAAGAAACGGTAGCTATAGAATGTATTGACACTTTTGCCTTTTACGAGAGCTTTACCGTCAAGAAAATCTGTTAAGTTGTAAGTCTGAGCATCGGGACGTGAGTCGAGCGAGTTGATGATTTTCGAGATAGAAGTAGAAAGAGTCCAACGGAAATTGCGGTTAAGTATGGGACTATAAGTCACGTCCAAACTATAACCTTTGTTGGTAACATCGCCACCATTTATTACATAGGTTTCTATACCATTAACAGAAGATATACTCTTCGTCATAAAAGCGTTCTTCGTTTTCTTGTAATAGAAAGAGGTCTCCATTTCCAATTTATTATTGAAAAGAGACATGTCCAAACCCACATTATAAGATCTCGTGGTTTCCCATTTCAGATTAGGATTCGGATACGAATTGATTGTTGAGTAATAAGAATTATAATAAGTATTCATTGAACCTTTCTTGATTGTCATCACCGGTGATTCGGAGCTGAGCATATTTCCCTGAAAGCCATAAGATGCTTTCAAATTCATATAATCGATCCATTTATAATTCAACAAGCCGATACGCTTCATATCCAGCGAACCGGATAGTGACCAAATAGGAAGAAACTTGTCATTAGAACGATCGCCGAACTTATTCGATCCGTCGACACGCCCGTTAAGATTAATACGGAACATCTGATTATAGGCATAAGTGAGTGATGCGTAAACAGATACGGTATTCGTCAGATTGTCGGTTATTAAAGGCACATTACTACTCAGCCATGCTGCATAAGAAGTATACACCGTAGGATCAATATTCGTGACGAAAGTTTCTCCACGATCGGGATAGTAGCCTCTTGAGATATTCTGATATGTTTTATATTTATCATGATATATTTCCGTTCCTACTGTCGCATCTATATTATGCACGTCGTTCTCACCGAAGAACTTATTGGCATCTACTTGCAGACGAGCTGTATAGCTCCGATCATTAATCGTCTTTTTGGTCAATTCTCCTCCTTGTGGCATCAATGACTTATACTGTTGTTTTATTGCCTCTCCAAATTCAGCCCCACGCAATCTGGCTGCATAGAACGTTTTGTCACCCCAGTAATCTTCAATGTTGCTATTTTGATTGGTATAAGAAACAATAGCATTAGCATGCAGCCAGTCGACAAACGTAAAACGCAGATTGGCATTGACAGTGAACGATGACACTTCTTGCTTATTAGAGCTATTGCTCAACTCATTAAGTATATTGAATTTATACGATTCGGTAGTTGTTACCTTATTCTGATAAGAATAATATTTACCGTCGTCGGTATAGCAAGGCAAGGCACGCGAAGTCTGATAGGCATAATCCACCGGATTGATTGACGACTGGTAATTATTGCGTTTAGAATCGTAGCCCGTAAACGAGAAGGAGGTACTTAGAAATTTGCTGAAAGTATTGTCAAGATGCATCGATGCCGTATACCTTTCACTACTGTTTGTCCTAATTACATCATTATCGTTATCGTAACCCAATGATGCATAGTAGCGCGATTTGTCGGATCCTCCGCTAAGACTGGCAGTGTGCTGCGTAGACCAACTGTCTCGACACAATATCTTGAACCAATCTGTATTCTGCGCCTCCAATTTAGCTACCGCACTATTAAACTGGGTGTTATTGATCTCATTATTATATAAGCTATTGAGCAACCCTTCATAGCCCACCAAATTGATATCAGAACGATAAAGATAATGATCGGCCGCCAGCTCGCGTGAGAACTGTATACGTTCCTTGCTGGACATGACATCTACCGAAGGATCTGAATACCTCGGACGACGTTTATAGTTCACATTCATATTGTAGCTTACTTGCGGTTTGCCTTCGTAGCCCCGTTTTGTGGTTATGACGATAACGCCATTGGCTGCTTTAATTCCGTAAATGGCTGTAGCAGCAGCATCTTTAAGCACATCAATACGATCTATATCTTGAGGATTGATTCCGGCGATAGCATTTCCGATACGATTCACATAGTCAGGATCATTTAGTTCTTCGGGAGAGATTTCGACCGGATCTTTCACCACAATACCATCTACCACCCATAGCGGTTCACGGTTACCTATCAAAGTGGAAGTACCGCGAATACGAATTTTAGGTGCAACACCTATTTCACCGGAATTGAGGCTCACCATCAAATCGGGTATACGACCTTCAAGCATCTGGTCGATACTACTCACGTCGCTACGCAATACATCTGAGGCTTTCACAGAAGTGACCGCACTTGTCAAACTACGTTTGTCCAATACCTGATAACCGGTGACTACCACTTCTTGCAATTGACGGGCATTGCTCTGCATAGTAATGTTCATGTTGGGACGGGCTTTTATGTCCATTTCTTGCATACCTACATAGCTAATATGTAAAATAACACCTTCGGGGATGTTGTATAATGAGAATCGTCCGTCACTATTAGTGATAGCTGCCTTTCTGCTGTTTTTTACCCGGATAGAAGCGCCGATGACAGGAAGATTGTCTTCGTCCGAGACGATAAAACCCGCTACATTGATATTACGACGCTCTATCTTATGAATAACACACACGCCATTTTTCATTTCGTATGTCAGGTCATACTCATCCAGAACCCTGCTTAATACAGACTCCCAGTTTTCTTTATTGGCCTTAACCGTTACGCTTTCTCCTCTCGTAATTTGTGAATTGTAGAGGAAATTCACATCCGTCTGTTTCTTTATCTCAACGAGGAACGTTTCCATCGAAACATCCTTTAGGTTGAGTGTCACTGTCTTTTTAGGAACGGCCAATGCCGAAACTTGCAGCAACACGAGAAACATAGTCATTAGTAGTCCTACTTTCTTCATTGTTTGGGTTTTCAATTAAATATAAAATTGGTTTTTCAAAAGCATACAGCTCCCACGATCATCGGACAATTGGATCTGCGCAAATCTTCTTGTCTGGTGAAAACTATACTAAAATACACTCTCTAACTTTTATTTTTATAACAGATTATTCATTTTTTCCTTTATTCCGTCTACTTAAATACACACATCGCCCTTCCACATGATAAGAGAAGTCGCCAGTCATCTCGAACACATCGAGAAAGGCATTCATCGCATCATAACGCCGTACGGTCCCCGTATAAGTTTGACTCGCGATATCAGAACTATCGTAGACCACTTCGACATCATACCATTTGGAAAAAGTCGATATAATATTGCTTAAACTTTCATTGTGGAAATTATAAACGCCTTTAGTCCAGCTTACATAATCTTCGACATCGACATGTCTTTTCTGCACTAAGTTGCCGGTAGACAAAGCTTGTTCGCCCGGATCGAGTTCAACACTCTCTCTTGTTGGTGTCGTAAACCGCACTCGTCCCTTGACTAATGTAACCTCACAACGCTGCCGATCATCATACGCATTGACATTGAATACAGTACCCAATACCGTGACTTCTCCGTAATGGGTTTTGACTATAAATGGATGCTCCGCATCTTTTTTCACATCAAAATAGGCTTCGCCTTTCAGTTCAACTACTCGTTGACCATTACCGAACCGCATAGGGAATCTCAATTCGGAAGCCGCATTAAGATGTACGGTAGTACCATCTGCCAAAAGCACTGTATTTTCTCCACCGCGCGGGATAACAAACGTATTAAGCCGTGAAGCTGCCGATGTACTATCGGAAAGATTGATCTGCATCGGAACATACGACAATAAGCCTTGATGATAAGTAACCTTAACACCCCCAAATATCATATTTATATTCTTCGGTCCAATATTCAATGTCTTTCCATTAGGAAGCAATACTTGCCCCTTCTTCGTACCGGGCGAAAGAATCGTCAACTCGTGACTTGCAGGTTGACGCACGGAAGTCATTTTCCAAACAGCAAATACTCCTATTAATATTAAGATGACAGCTGCAGTTGAATACCAACGATAAAACAAACGGCGGGGTTTGTCTTTAGAAACACTAGTCGAACCGACTTTTCTCAAGAAACGAGAATAAGCATCCTTACTTGAATAACGGTCATAACGAATAAATGAATCACGGAGACCGTCTTGACGGCGCAATTCATCATACTGCTTCCTCAAGTCCGGATGGAGAGTCAATAACTCTTCGGCCCGAAGTTTTTCTGTTTCGGTAGCTTCTCCGATCAGTACCTTACGCAATAAAGAAGCGTCATCATATATATTAAATACACTTTTCACGTTACTTTTATCCGTTAATTTATAATGAATACTCACAAGAAGAGAGAAAGGGTGACAAAAAAATTAAAAAACGTATATTCACAAGCAAAAAAATGCCAGAATCGCATATATATTCTTTTCCCATCGAATTTCTTCAAACACCTCTAACTTAAGATACCGTGCCGTATCAGTTTGGGTCAACAAACTCAAACGAACTTAAAAGAGTAGTAATAACACCGAAAATTGCGAATCTTTGAGATGTTTTCTCAGAAACTTATAACTGCGCATTTTCTGTGTTTTCACAGTATTGATACTAACGCCCAATATTTCGGCTATCTTGTTCCAATCGTGCCCTTCAACCCGAAGCAGCATAATACGCCGTTGCTCTGCAGGGAGCTGGTTGATATACAGATAAAGCTGCCGTATCATTTCTTCGCGTATAGTAAGAGCATAGATAGACTCCTCGCCCTGCTCTTCCGATTGATTTTCAGCGAATGATGTGAGAATATCAGAATGAAGTCGGGTATCGCGTATAAATGTGAGACATTTATTATAACACGCCTTATATAGATAATTGGTAAGCTCGCGCGCATCAACAAACTGATGATTGTTTTCGTAAACCGACAAAAACACTTCTTGCACCAAATCTTCTACTGTATCTTGCAAAGGAGCTAACAAACGAGAAGCATAAGAGCAGAGGGCGGCATAATATTGCCGATAAAGATATTCATAAGATGCAGTATCCTTACGGTTTATGCCAATAATAATTTCGTTTATCGATCTCTCCAAAGGCGCCATCTTGAGGTGTTTATTTCTTCTATTTGCAGCGCAAATTAACGGATAATAACGGTTAAATCCAAATATTGAATCATATTTATGAAACGGAGAATAACATAAGATACATGGCCTTCGAAAAACAAGTTCTTCTCCTTTCTATATCAAACGATTAAATATATTTCAAACAAGCATTGAAACGATTCATCGAATATATTCCTGCATAAAAAAACATTTTAATAATTAAGTTAAAATGACAATTGGAATTCTTTTTCTCCGATATTTTGCATAACTTCGTCAGCAAATGCTAAATATATAAATAAGATGGACAATCCTAATTTAAGCGACGAAGACAAAAAGTTATTGAATAAGATGCGCCCCGAAGAGCGCCAAAAATTTCAGTTTTTCCCATCACCCGATGATAGTGAAGACAAATCGTGGATTAAAAAGAATTATTGGTGGATACTTATTATTCTGGGAGCATTGCTTATTAGTTTAATACGCCACTAAAGAATTGCCGAAAGTATTTATCTCTTGACGCTGAACACATTGCCACCAGAGGTGCTTATACAAACAAACTAACAAAAAAAAATCTTTTCAAAAGATTTGTATAGTCCAAAATATAGTCTTATCTTTGCCCCGCATTTGGAGGAATGCAACAAGGAAGTTTGGGTGAGTGGCTGAAACCAGCAGTTTGCTAAACTGCCGTGCGGGTTACCGTACCGCGAGTTCGAATCTCGCAGCTTCCGCAAATACAAACCAAATGGCGCTTTCGTCTAATGGCTAGGACGCGGCCCTCTCACGGCTGAAATGCGGGTTCGAACCCCGCTCGCGCTACAGATATAAAAAATCGATGCATTATAACAAATGTATCGATTTTATTCTTTAACACACCTTCTGTTCCAATAGGTTCATTGGTAAAAGCAAAGGAGCTTAAACATTGCATCAGTAAGACCCTCAAGCCTGCGATATAAGAATGGTCGTCTGTTGTCTTTTCGTTCACTTCTTTGAAATTGTTTCATACGACATGGTCAAAAAAACAGACGTATGTCACTGCCATAACTAACGCATGTTACTGCGGTAACTAACAGAAGTTGTCATGGTAACTAACGTTAGTTTCGTCTACAACATCCGTTAGTTACCGCAGCAACATACGGTTGATTTTTTGGAAGGTAAAATAAGACCAAACCGTCGTTGTCGTATGTTAGTTTTTTCGGTGACGTCCTTATGTTTTTCGAAAAACTAACATACGACAACATTTTTAGGAGCATACGACGTTTTGAAAGGATAAAGGCAATACCGATTTATTGAAGTCGTCAATTCTTACTGATACTTAAAGATACCTCGTGTGGATATGTATAACCCTGTTTTCATATTATAGTTACGAAACCATATCCGTCACCTTTATCCACTGTATATCAGTATTATACATGTATATGGTGCCAAAAATGGACCTGTAAAGCATATCTTCTCGCAGAGAATCAATGCGTTATGATTTCTCACAAATGAGTATTGATAATGAGCGATATAAGGGGTCGATGAAAGTTGGCGTGCGAAAATCATTTTTTCGACTCCGTTTTCAGAAGTGAACATTGAGAACAATACTAATACTATTTTAACCACATCGAAGAGATACTCTTTGATGCACGGAATCGACGCTTTGTTTTCGAAAAATGATAAGGACGAATATAAAAATTCGTCTTGACGAACATAAAAGTTTGTAAGTATAAACATTTATGTTCGTCCTTATGATTTTCTCACTGTATAGCAACGATTTACATACAATATATTAATGCTATGGTTCTGATTTGAATAACATTCGAACAGTGAAACAATAGCGAAAACAGTGACTTCCAAGAGTCTGTCGCTTAGGTTCGGATAAGAAAATATCAGAATATCGGAGAATATTCATCTTGAAATACGTTCTCAAAATGAAATATACGGAAGGCATTATATCATCGCTTCCTTCTGTGTCAAGGGGATGAGCACTCCAACTATTTACATAGAGATAGGACAACATCTATGTGACTGTTCATAGATTCTTTTTTCTGCAAAACAATCATTTTTTCAACCTTTGTCACTTCGGTATTACACCATACGACACTATCATACAGTACGTTAACGGCACACCACATACAACGCCAGCGAAAAGAGGTCCCAAAATCGGCCCAAGAGCATATTGCAGGAACGTTATTTTCGGAAGGCCTTTATTTAGATCAGCTCTAAATATGCCACTACAGATACCTGATTAGCCGATTTGTGTATAACGACTGGCTGCATTCGTTTTGAGAAGGGCTTTACTTCCGACAACCATTTTTATATCTATCAAGTACTATGAAAACATCTATATCCCGCAAAATTGTCGTAGTTTTTTCGGTGACGTCCTTATATTTTTCTGAAAACAGATGAAAGATCTTCTAGGGGCATATGTCGTTTTGAACCTGAAGAACAGTTGCATGCTCGTCCTATATCATATCTATCATTAGAGGAATAAGATCTTTGTCAATACCTTTTGCTAACAGCATCTCGATATCTTGCCTAAAGAAAGCGACAAACTCATCTTTATCCTTGCAGTATTGCAATGCCGATTGATAATAATGAAAAGCCTGTTGAACATTGTGCATCACCCATTCCAAATGGCCGGCATTCAGAAAATCGACCATACCGGCGACTGACGCCGCAAAGAGTCGATCATAGTATGTCTTAGCCTGTTCGTAGTTACCACATGCAAACGAATACCAGGCTATAGCTCTCCATGCCTTTTCATTTTTGGGCTGTATAAAATCTATTTTAAAGAAATATTTCAGAGCGTCATTAAACTGTTCCAGTTCGGAAAGGCAAACAGCTATCTGATAAAGAAATGTGGTGTTTTCGGGATTCTTCTGTTCCAATTCTTTATAATAAGAAAGGGATTCACGGAATTGTCCTGTCAGACAATAGCAAACAGCTTTCTGCTCTTTCAGCCAATCATTATCCGACACAAAAAGGTCGGCTTTCATATAAGCCTGAAGGGCTTGATTATACATTTTCTGTCGCTGATAGGCATAACCCAAATGAGTATATAGAGCGCCACTCTTTTCGTCTCCCTTATCTAATACTGCCAGCAGTTCGAAAGCCCTAGCGGCTTCTCTCCAGTACTTCTTTTTCAGCAAAAACTCGGCAAGCAACATTAAATTGTTGGAGCTATAAAGCAATTTGTTAATTTCACTGCATGCTGGGGCAAAAACATCTATCTGGAATATATCAGGGAACTCTCTTTTGCGGGGACTTACTTTGAAAAGTCTATATAGTTCGTGCATATAGTTTGTATTCTGCAACTTACTATCGGCCTCATCCATCGCAACCAAATCATCTTTATGGTCTTCTTCATTGAGCATATCTTCTGCCTGTTCCAACTGCTGTCTGATAAGATCAAACTGCTGAAGCGGCATTTTGGGAAATAAATGAATGAGCGAATACTTGTCGTTATCGCATAGATAAGTGGTAGACTTCAATATATTGAGTATCGTATCGTTCATTTTGGAGCCCATTTCTTGGAGCCTCAACACGGACGGCTGATTCACATCAAAAGGTTTGAACCAATTTTCTAAATCATGAAAGAACGAGAAGCCCTTTAAATTCTGAAAAGTACTCATATAAAGGTCGCCCCCCTCCAGACTCATCTTAGTCAGTTTTTCAAGCTTCGCCTCTATCTCCTTGTCTTCTATATTGGGCATGATGATTTTGGGAATTCCATCGTCTTCATCACCGCTTTTGTCATCCAGAGGCGATTTCATTTTATTCATACCCTTTATGATATCCGGCACAATCTCGTCGTTCATCATACGAGTAATTTTCTCCGTACCTAAACTTTGAAAAAAGTTGATATAGCATTGCATAAAATCTCGTGCAAAGTCCGGTTGCTCTTTCAACACAGATAGCCGGATCATTACAGATGGATAATATTTTATGCGCTCGGCATAAATATGAATTACAAAGAAGATGCCTACAATAGCTCGTTGGCGAGCCCTAACGGACAACTGTTCAGAGCCGTAAACCTTAAACAGCCAAAGCAACTTATTGAGATCAAAACATTGAAACAAGCTCATTGTAACAGCTCCGATATAGAGACATAAATCGGTAGAAGTAAGCGGCATAGACTCCAATATATAATTTGCCGTTTCCTCTTCACCACTATCCCATGAAATAGTAGCCCACGTTTTCTCAAAAAGTTCTTTCTCAAGCTTATACCATTTATCGGCAATTTCCGTTCTTCTATGTGCGTCAGGCAATAAGTTGCAAACAGAGAGATCCATTGTAACAGATTGCAGTTCTTGAACAATATGCATCGTATCAGGCAAGTCGTTCGTACGAAGCATTCTATTTCTTATAATATGATATAATTTGGGAGACTCTCGATCAAGTAACAATATATGTACTCTATCGGCTATTTCGAGTAGCCGGATCACAATATTATCATACATCTCCCGTTGCTTAGGATCGTACACACCTTGCAACATATATTGTGTCATGAGATTGTAGGCGGTGCTTATCATATCAAAAGATGATTGCAGATCCCAACTACGACTTTCTACCAATCCCGTCTTCACCAAATCGAATGCTTCGCGAAGGCGTTTTTGTCTAATCAATGAAAGAATTCTTTGATAATATTTATTGATACTTTCTTCTGGCATGGCGTTTCAATATCTTTTTAATTTTTTCTTTAACTTGTATAGGGTTGTTATCGTTCTCTATATAAGAAGAATCGACAAGTTCCGTGCCAGTGTACCCATCTTTCACCATTTTCTTGGATTTTAACCATGCTATAGCTTTATTCACTTCACCAAGATTGGGAACTTGAGCATGACGATAAGACGGAAGGGCTATAAGTCCAATAACATTTTCGGGTACTTTCAATTGGTTAGTCAGCACATTACCCCAATCGCTTTTGGGATGTGATAAAAGATAATCTATCGCCAAATTATATCCTTGTATCAACGCTTTGACCGATTCGGATTTCTTTTTCAAAGTCTGACGACTAAAAATTGTAGTAGATTGATTGATATTCAAATCTCCGGTAGTAATAAGCGAATGACTCCCTGTATTCATCGCTATAGAAGCATACGGATCGGGCAAGAAAGTGGCATCTATTTGTCCACCCTGCAACATAAGCAAGCGCAAAGGTATTTGATTTATTTCGGGCTCGTTGACCATATCGAGGGAGATACCTGCTTTATGCAAAACAAATTCGGCTGCATACTCCGAGAAAGAATTTTTCGAAGTACAGAAATTAATATCTTTGAGTTGATTGATCGAATTTATTTTGCTACCTGCGCGAGTAACTAAGCACAAGTAGGCATCGTTCTGCATCACCGAACGGAGTGGAATACCTTTTGATTGAAGCACGGCGGCACTTGTATAATCGGTAACAATGCCATCCAGTTTATGTGTTTCAAACGAAGCATCTCGATCTGTTTCGTTAAGGAAGATAGTGAAGTTAACCTTCAACCCCAATGAATCGTAAATGCCTTTATCCGCGGCTACCAAAAAAGGCAGTCCGTCCATAGTAGCCATCACGCCAACTTCAAGAGGCTTTAAAGGCTCTTGAGAAGTACGTTTCTTATGTCCGCACGACATAAGCAGTACAGCAATAATCAGACAAAACGGCAATACGGTTCTTTTCATAATCATTAAGGCTTTGTATGTAAAAGGGCAGCCCCTTGCAAAAGATTGGCTGCCCTATATAGAATTTTATTTCTAATTTACTTTTCGATAGCAGCAATACCCGGAAGAACTTTTCCTTCGATAGCTTCGAGCAATGCACCACCACCAGTAGAGATGTAAGATACCTGGTCGGCCATACCGAATTTGTTGATACAAGCGACAGAATCGCCTCCACCAATAAGCGAGAATGCACCATTGGCAGTAGCCTTTGCAATAGCATCGGCTATAGCTTTAGATCCTTTGGCAAAGTTGTCCATTTCGAACACACCGGCAGGTCCATTCCAAAGAATAGTCTGAGCATTTTCGATAGCAGCAGCAAAAGTTTTTTCGGTCTCGGGGCCGATATCAAGACCTTCCCATCCGTCAGGAATATCATTCGATGAACAGATTTGGGTATTAGCGTCATTCTTGAAGTCATCTGCAGCAACACAGTCTGTACCAAGAACCAAATTCACATTCTGTTCTTTTGCTTTCTTGATAATATCAAGAGCGATATCGAGCTTATCATCCTCACAGATAGACTTACCTATTTTACCTCCTTGAGCTTTGGCGAAAGTGTAAGTCATACCTCCACAAAGTATCAAGTTGTCAACCTTACCAAGTAAGTTTTCGATGATACCAATCTTGGTAGACACTTTAGAACCACCCATGATAGCGGTGAAAGGACGCTTAATGTCACTCAAAATACTATTGACAGCTTTAACCTCTTTCTCCATGAGGTAACCGAGCATTTTATGATCTTTGTCAAAACTGTCAGCAATGACAGCTGTTGAAGCATGAGCGCGGTGAGCCGTACCGAAAGCATCATTTACATAACAATCTGCATAAGAAGCCAAATGTTTAGCAAACTCTTTTTGTTTAGCTTTAAGATCTTTCTTTGCAGCAGCCTTTTCTTCGTCCGAAGCATCATCAGCCAATCCACGTGGTTTGCCTTCTTCTTCGGCATAGAAACGAAGATTTTCGAGTAACATAGCTTCACCCGGTTTCAAAGCTTTCACAGCATCGTCGGCCTTCATACAGTCGGGAGCGAACTGAACTTTAACACCCAGCTTTTCTGAAACAGCATCAACAATCTGACCCAAAGAAAATTTCATATCAGGATTTTTCTTCGGCTTGCCCATATGCGACATAATAATAAGGCTACCGCCATCAGCCAAAATTTTCTTCAAAGTAGGAAGAGCGCCACGAATACGAGTATCATCCGTAATCTTTCCATTCTCGTCCAATGGCACATTGAAGTCCACACGGACAATTGCCTTTTTGCCGGCAAATTTGAAATTATCAATTGTCATAATAACACTATAATTAATTATTTGAAACTTAAATATTTTTCCCTATAGTCAATGATGACTACAAAGTTACAATAAAAATTCTTTTTATAAATATCATTTTACTACTTTATGTAGGTCACAATAGTATTTGCAACACAATTTAAGTCCACAACTATCGCATTTGGGCTTTTTAGCAGTACAAGTATACCGTCCATGAAGGATGAGCCAATGGTGGGCCTTGGGAATTAATTCGTCAGGAATATATTTGGTAAGTTCCTTTTCTGTTGCAAGAGGCGTTTTGGAGTTGATAGTCAACCCTATGCGGTTTGATACTCGAAACACATGGGTATCAACAGCCATGGCAGCCTTATTGTAAATTACAGCCTGAATAACATTGGCCGTTTTCCTGCCGACTCCGGGAAGTTGCGTCAAGTCGTCAAGATTATCAGGCACAATACTATTAAATTTCTCAACAAGCATCTTTGCCATACCTACCAAATGTTTGGCTTTCGAATTGGGGTATGAAACACTATGTACATATTCTAATACAGCTTCGGGAGTAGCCACAGCCATGACCTCAGGAGTAGGATATGCAGCAAATAAGGCAGGCGATATTTCATTGATACGTTTATCGGTACATTGAGCCGACAAAATAACAGCCATGAGCAGTTGAAAAGGATTGTCGTAATGCAATTCTGTTTCGGCTACCGGCATGGCCTGTTCAAAATATTCAATTACTTTCTCATAACGTTCTTTCTTTGTCATAGCCTTTGTATATCATCTTAATTTATTCTTTTTATAATGAGGAGCTACATAGAAATTAAAATAGAGTGTGGACAAGATAGTCAATACAGCACCGAACAAATAGGCATTGGAAAATGAACTATATTGAGCAATTACTCCACCGAGTATCATACCACCACTGATACCCACATCCCAAGAAGTGAGATAAGTAGAAGTTGCCGTACCCCGACGACTATTAGAGGCCAGATTGATAAACAACGAATTGTATGCAGGAAACATGATACCAAAACCGACGCCAAGTAAAAGAGCCACAGCAAAGAACAAGTAGGTACCCAATGCGTGATCGGCTTTGAGCAGATCTGCACAAAAGGCCAATAAGAAAAAAGAGAGAATTACAATATATAAAGAAAAAGAGATGATTTGTGTGACTTTTCCCTTATCAACTTGCTTCCCTGAAAAGATGCGGGAGATAGCCATACCTACCGCCATAAAAGTGAAGAACAAACCCGTTTGAGCTGTGATGCCAATTTGGATAGCATAAAGAGCCACATAGTTGGTTGTCATTCCATAAGGGATGGAGAGCAACAACAGACTAATGCCCGCTGGAAAGCCCTTTGTTAAAAGAAATCGATCTAGTGAAAGCGGCTCACGTTTGACAGGAGGTTTATAGGGAGTACGCACCATGCAACCAGAAGAAATGCCGATAGCGGACGAAATCAATGCAACACAAAATATATAATAATAGGAAACGCCACTCTGCATCATAAACAATCCGACCATCGGCCCTATAGCCATAGCAAAATTATTGGTTAGTCCAAAGTATCCGATCCCCTCCCCTCTTCGTGAAGAAGGCATAATATCAATCACAATCGTATTACCACCCACCGATACCATTCCAAAAGCGCCGCCTTGCAACAACCTGAAAAGAATAAATAGTGTGAGCGAATATGCTACAATATATCCGGCAAACACAGAAGCGAACACAAAATACGACAATATATAGAGGGGTTTGCGAGCAAACGTATCAACCAGATAGCCGGAGAACGGACGAATGCACAATGCCGAAATGGTATAACACGAAACAACCAAACCAATGACGGTTTTAGTTGTATGAAACATTTCCACAAGATAAAACGGAAAGACCGGTATCAACAGCCAAAAGCTGAACGACAGCAGAAAATTCGCCGTCAGCATGTAGCAATAGCTCGATGTGACAAGTCGGTCTTTCGGCATAGCAAAAAAGATTAATATGCTGCCTCGAACTCTTTTAAGAAGCGCGTGTCATTTTCGGAGAACATACGGAGATCTTTCACCTGATATTTCAAATTAGTGATACGTTCGACTCCCATACCTAAAGCATATCCTTTATAAATTTTACTATCAATGCCGTTCAATTCGAGCACATTGGGGTCTACCATACCGCAACCTAATATCTCTACCCAGCCGGTATGTTTGCAAAATCCACATCCTTTGCCACCACAAATATTACAACTAATATCCATTTCAGCGCTAGGCTCTGTAAACGGGAAGTATGAAGGACGAAGTCTTATTTTCGTATCAGCACCGAACATTTCACGAGCGAACAATAGTAACACTTGTTTCAGATCGGTAAAAGAAACATCTTTATCTACATATAACGCCTCAACCTGATGAAAGAAGCAGTGGGCACGGGCGCTAATAGCCTCATTGCGATAGACACGTCCCGGACAAATAATACGGATAGGAGGCTGATTCACTTCCATCACACGACTTTGAACAGACGAAGTATGAGTGCGCAATAGGATATCGGGATGCGATTCGATAAAGAAAGTATCTTGCATATCGCGCGCGGGATGATCTTCAGCAAAATTGAGCGCCGAAAACACATGCCAGTCATCTTCTACTTCCGGCCCCTCGGCAATACTGAATCCTAAGCGAGAAAATATATCGATAATTTCGTTTTTGACAATAGTTATAGGATGGCGCGAGCCAAGTTGGACAGGGTAAGCAGTACGCGACAAATCCAGATCATTGCTTCTATCGGAATTTTTCTCGAATTGAACACGTAGATTATTTATTTTTTCTTGAGCTTTTGTTTTCAGCTCATTGAGCTTGATGCCAACTTCACGTTTTTTATCGGCTTGCACCGTACGGAATTCGCTTACTAGATCGTTAATAGCGCCTTTTTTACTCAGATATTTAATGCGCAATGCCTCCAGTTCTTCAGCATTGTTAACTTGCAATTTATCTACCTCGTCAAGTAGTTTTTTAATATTCTCTATTATCATATCCTATTTATACTAAAGTTGTGCAAAGATACACTTTTATAGACTAATAAGAGGGAGAATTCTCTACTTTTTTAGTAATTTTGTAGTCGAAATGAGTGAACCAATTAACGACCATATTATTTTAGGCATTGACCCGGGCACCAATATCATGGGATATGGTGTATTGAATATCATTGACCATAAGCCCCATTTAGTGGCAATGGGTGTTATTGACCTGCGAAAATTTTCTAATCATTATCTCAAGCTTAGGCAAATTTATCAACGGGTACAGAGCATTATAGACAGTTACCTCCCCGATGAACTTGCCATCGAAGCACCTTTTTTCGGCAAGAATGTTCAATCTATGCTTAAGTTGGGCCGTGCTCAAGGGGTAGCAATAGCAGCAGCCCTGAGTCGTGACCTACCTATTACGGAATATGCTCCTCTCAAGATAAAGATGGCTATTACCGGTAGCGGAGAAGCTTCAAAAGAACAAGTAGCAGGAATGTTACAAAACATGCTACATATAGCACAAGAGGATATGCCCCACTTTATGGATGCTACGGATGCTTTGGGCGCAGCTTTTTGTCATTATCTACAAAAGGGACGTCCTGTAACGGCGAATGGTTCCAATAGTTGGAAGGATTTTATAATAAAACATCCGGATAGGGTGAACAAATAATATAATATATGAGAAAGCTGAACCGATTGTTTTTATTAATTTGTATAGCTTTACTTTGCTCAAATTGCACAACATTAATTAAAAGGACGTATAAATCATTCAATGACTATCCTGTGCCGACGGGTGAACTCACTGAAATGGATTATTCACCGACTAAGTCTTCGTTTTCTTTTTGGTCGCCGAATGCCGATGAAGTAAGACTAATGCTGTTTCGTACAGGAGACTCGGGACATGCCTACCGCACGGTCCACATGCAGCCGGGGGAGAACGGCACATGGACAACGATTGTAGAGGAAGACTTAATTAATCAATATTACACATTTAACGTAAAAATAAAAGATAAGTGGCATGGAGATACTCCAGGACTAAACGCCCATGCCGTGAGCACAAACGGCAAACGTGCCGCAATTATCGATATTTCGGCAACCGATCCAAAAGGCTGGGAACATGATAACCGGCCCGCACTCTTCTCGCCATCAAGAGCAATCATCTACAATTTGCATCTAAGAGATTTCACACAAGATTCAACGTCCAACATACAGCATCGTGGTAAATATTTGGCATTAACCGAACACGGGACTCATACTCAGAGCGGACTGCCAACAGGCATTGATCATTTGAAAGAAATGGGTATTACGCACATCCAACTTATGCCCGTATTTGACTTTGCAGACATTGACGAGTCCGACACCCGTCACATCCGCTACGCTTATGGCAGCCAGCCACTCAATTATAATGTTCCGGAGGGCTCTTATTCTACACGTCCCAATCTGCCTACAGCACGTATCAAAGAGTTCAAACAAATGATAATGGCACTCCACAAAGCCGGTATCCGAGTGATTCTTGAAATGGGTTATAGCCATGTTTCAGAGGCCCAATCAAGCAATTTCGAAAAGACTGCTCCAGGATATTTTTTCCGAATGAACGGTAAGAAGTTTGCCGACGGATCGGGTTATGGCAACGAAATAGCAACAGAACGCCCAATGGCTCGCAAGTTTATTGTCGAATCGGTGCGTTATTGGCTAAGTGAGTATCACATAGACGGTTTCTATTTTGACATGATGGGATTGATGGATTTACAAACCATAAGAGCTATTCGGGCAGCTGCCGACGAAACAGATCCGAGTGTTTTGATCTATGGAGATGGTACTTCGCCCAACAAACCCGCCTTGTCGACAGACTCATTGGCTATAGCCGCAAACATCTTTCGTGCCCAGGGAGTTGGTGCTTATGCTCACGAATTCCGTAATGCACTATTAGGTCCTCATGACGAAACACACAAGATAGGTTTTCTTGGCGGTGTTCCGGGCAACGAAGAGACCATTCGATTTGATATGGCAGGAGCTATTCCAAACTCCCAAATCAAATTTTACAGAGTTCATGAATGCAAGAGAGCTTGGGCTCTGCAACCAACACAATGTTTCGGTTTTCTTTCCTCGCACGATAATTATTGTTTAGTAGACAGATTAAAAGCATCACTAACCAATGTTACGCCAACACAACAAATAAAACTAAGTGAAGTTGCACATACAGCATTGTTACTCTCGCAAAGCACGCCAGTCATCTATTGTGGCGACGAGATGCTACGCGATAAACAAATGGTACGCCACAGCATGAATAGTTCCGATGCCATCAATGCCATTAATTGGAAACTTAAAGAAACGAACAACGAACTTTTTGAATATATAAAGGGACTTATCCGATTACGCCGTGCTCATCCAGCCTTCCGACTAGGCAGTGCAGACGCCATAAGAAAGAATATGCAATTTCTTACAACAGATCCTAATGTGATAGCCTACGCTTTAAACAATCATGCGGGAGGAGACACATGGGGAACAATAATCGTTGCACTCAATACAACCCTCCGCTATTCGAAAGTAACAGTTCCTGATGGATTCTATACAGTAGTAGCCAATAACGGAAAAATAAGTGAAGAAGGTCTCGGTCATCTCAAAGGACCCGAAATAGGTGTTCCCGGACAAACAGCACTTATCATGTGGAAGCCTTGAAACAGAAATAATATAACATAAAAAGGCGGCAAATAATTTGCCGCCTTTTTATGTTATATTAAAGATCAGACTTAGAACTTATAATCAAATCCGAGTCCAAATACTTTATTCGTACGCGAATAAACATCTGTTCCAGATAGCGTTGTATCATTGTACCCACCACGAGACGAAGCATCAGTAGATTTAGTATACTTGCTATAGTTTGTCCAGAAATAGGCAACGTTCATCGTCAGCTTAGGAGTCAGCTTCACTGCACCTCCCAAACCGATCGAGTAAGAATCACACGAGAAACTCGTATCGCTCTGATAATCGTTGCTCAACCCATAATCTGTGCGTTGTACACCAGCGCTCACCGTTATCATTTTATTAACATCGTATTCCGCACCGGCCAAAAACTCATTCGTACCATGAGTCAGCGCATGCTGTTTGCCAGTTGTGGTACCAGGGATATTGGCCATACGAGCATGTTTATCATCATAAAAATGATATTCGGCTGTGGCACGGAGGCGCGAAGTGAATTGATAACCTACAGCTACAGTCAATAAAGAAGGAATATCGTTAGGGGTATTTACACCATCTTTATAATCGGCCAAAGCACCATCAGGATCACTGTTTTTCTTTGTTGTATTTTCAATATTCAGATTTGTGCGGAACTCATACTTCACTCCGACATTCCATTTTCCGTTTTTATAATCCAAGCCTATTATAGGAGTAATTCCCCATCCGGTTTGGTCGCAATCCAATTCTACATCTGTCAAAGTTGCACTATTAGCTTTAAGCTTAGCTGTAGCATAACCTGAATAATTTCCTGAGAAATAATCCATTCGTCCGCCTCCAAATACTGATAAATACTTATTGAGACGATATGACAAACCTAACTGAGCACCATAAATGAACTGTCTACCCGAGACAGAAGAATTGATGGTATACATATCGGGAGTAATCGTTTTGTGTGAAGCGGCATAAATACCTGCCATAATACGAGAATCGAACATAGGAAGTCCGTCATCAAACGAGGCTTTACCACCGCCGCCAACAACACCAATAAATCCGGATAGAGCCCAGTTGTCATGTTTATATACCACATAAGCCGATGGGATAATAGGAACTGCCGCCGTACCTTTGTAACGGCGAGTACCTTCGGGGAAAAAAGCGAAAGTAGCATCTATATTACGAGTTTGATACGCGCTCTGTCCATTGAGCGAAAAATACAATCCGTTATCCATAAAAGCAACACCAGCCGGGTTACTGTAAACACCGTCGATTTGAAGTGAAGCACCACGAGCAATCATTCTAAGAAAAGCAATATGCTGATTCGTATTAGTCAACAGACCTCCAGCATAGGAAGAAATGGCGATCAGCAGCGCTGTGCCAATCAAAGTCAATTTTCTCATTCTATTTTATATTATAGTTTAAAAACGGCGGCAAAATTAGTATTTATTTCCGAATTATCGTTCTATTTATCTTATTTTTATCATCTCCCGATAGAAATATTCTTAAAAGTTCAGTGCCTTTAGTATCAAAATCCCATCCTTCTGTTCTCCAGAAACATAAAAATAAGACAAGTACAAAAGGCATTCAATAAGAAGATATAGTCGTTTGATTATGACCACATGACCATAGAAAATAAGAGAACATATTATTCATGGAATTGCCATAGTAAGATAAAAGCAGAATAAGAGATAAGACAAAACAAGTCGCTCAACAACGTTTCATCGTTTTCCAGTATGAAAATACAGCTGTAAAGAGTTTATAGAATTCTGAAAAATACTATAGGCAGCCATTCCGACAGAGAGCAAAGGATTCATATAAGTGAATATCATCCACATACTGATCGCTACATTTTTCTGCCCCAGGCTCTGAGCAGCAGCTATCGGCATCTTATAATAAAGACCAAGCATGCGTCCCAACCCAAACTGAAAGAGACATGCTAGTAACGAGACAAGAGCAAGATTCATCTCCATAGGTATCATTCTCATAGGTTGAGCCGCAACGTAGATGGCAGCTTTACCAATAACGAGAATGAGAGTGATACTCCACAAATAAAATGCGATACTCTGATTTCGTTGTAGTACTATCAGCGTTTTCTTTGATTTCAGTTTCAGTATCAATACGATCAAAAGAGGAAGAAGTATCATAGGCATAACCTGTTTGGCTATTGCAAACGACGAGACAATGAGCGATATATTTTGCTCACCCGCTACCAAAGGCAATACGATGGGCGTCATAAAAGATGTGCCGATATAGAAAAATAATATATAAGTGACGACACAAGGTAGACTGCCTCCCAACATTCCAACAATGACTGGAGATGAGGTTGCTACTGGACAGAAAAGACAAATAAACGCTTGCTGAGCGAGCAGGGGATTCCAATAAGACAAAACCTTCCAAGCGAATAATGATCCAAGTATCTGTATTACAAATAGAGCGACATGCATACTCGATATTTTGATGCTTCTAAAATGCAACTTACTATACGCTATCAATAGCATTACTGCAACAAAATAAGGTATAGTGATACAAAGCATATTGATAACTTGCGGTATCGTTATGCCCATAATAACACCTGTCAGCATAGCTACAGGCATCATAACACTTTTCAATTTTTGTGGAACTTCCATGATTAATGCGCTTAAAAGCGGTGCAAAACTACAAAAAACACTTGAACTCGGAACAAGAAAAGCAGTAAAAACTATCCAAATAATTGGCTGTCACATCTTATAAGTATTATTATGTAACTCTGGTGCTGTCATAGCAGGAAATAACAGACGTATGTCGCTGCAGTAACTAACGGTTGAAAAATAATCTACCCATGAAACTTTTCTCAAATAGTTATTTTTTCCTATTTTTATAATCATGTCATCTTCTGTTAAGTAATAAATCATTATCTTGCTTCAGTTTTATAAAACAACATATTAAATAAATGAAACTTTACTATATCTATCATAGCGGATTTGCTATTGTGGGGCAAACAGCAATAGTGATTATTGATTTTTGGGAAGATTCCATAGATGCTTTGCATGGTATTATTCACAATGAACTTCTAAATCAAAAAGAGAAAAAGATCTATGTCCTGTCTACGCATTTTCATCCGGATCATTTCAATCCCGAAACACTAACATGGAGACAAGCCCACCCCGATATTGTCTATATACTATCAAAAGACATTCTTCGACATAAAAAAGCCACGGATAAAGATGGACTTTTCTTGAAAAAAGGTGATGTCTTCGATGATGGGACTCTAAAAGTAAAGGCGTACGGTTCGACGGATTCTGGCGATTCATTCCATATCCAATTGGAAGGTATGTCTTTCTTCCATGCCGGCGACTTAAACAACTGGCACTGGATAGATGAATCTACCCCACAAGAGGCGAAAAAGGCAGAAGGAGACTATCTTGCAGAATTGGAAGACATCAAAAAAGACATCACAGATGTTGATGTAACAATGTTTCCTGTAGACAGGAGAATGGGTACAGAGTATTCAAAAGGTGCCCGACAATTTTTGGAAATGATAAAAAGTAGTATCTTTGTACCGATGCACTTTGGCAACGATTATGAAGGAGGTAATGCCTTTCAAGCAACAGCAGAAACGCAAGGGGCCTCATTTTTAGCGATAAACCACCGAGGACAACATTGGGACTTAACAGAATTATCTAAATAAGATTTATAGCAATGAATATCAAAAAGTTATTTACAGCAATGCTATTGTGTGCCATTACACTACCAATGGCTATCAATGCACAAAAGAGAGATGACTCACGCTACCTGCAAGGAGCCGTTCCTGAAGTAAATGGAAAAGTCGTCTTTTCAAAAGAATTTCTCATCAACGGTATGAGCAAAGACGAGATTTACAATCGCATGCTCTCTTATATTACCGACCGTATGGCAAAGAACAATGATCCGATGAGCCGAGTAGCCTATACAAACAAAGAAGAAGGATCGATCGTCGCATTATCAAACGAGTGGGTGGTATTTAGTTCGGGGGCACTATCGCTAGATCGCACCAAAATAAAATTTCAATTCACGGCCTTATGCAGTGAGGGCAAATGCAACATAGAAATTTCAAAAATATCCTACACCTATCGGGATACCGAAAAGTATCAGGCAGAAGAGTGGATTACCGATAAGTATGCACTAAATAAAACAAAAACAAAATTAGTGATAGGACTTGCCAAATGGCGCCGCAAAACGGTAGACTTATTTGACGGTTATTATTCAGAGATTGAAAAAGCACTAAGCACCCAACCAGAAGCGGCTCCCGAAAAGACTACGCCTCCAGCTTCTACAAGTACGGGAATCGTAGTTATACAAGTTCCACAGAATTCAACAAACGCGCAGGTTCAAACGACAACGAATCCGACAGTATCCTCTACTCTTCACAAAATAAGTCCAGTAGATGTACAATCTAAGATGACCAGCGCCATGTGTTCTTGCAAAGTAGTGATCTATGTAGGCGAAGATGCAGACGACATGACAATCATCACTGCCAAGAGGGGCATTTCGATAGGCTTCATTCAAGGTAAACCCGCTGCATTCGCATACCTAGACGCTCAGCAACAATCCGATGCAATAACTTCTGCCAAGGGATATATCATCAAGATAATGGACCAAGGGACGAAAGAAATAAAAATGGTATTGCATTGCAAACCTATTTCGTCTACCATAGAAAATGGCGCACGTGTTGTAACAGGAGAGATTCTAAGTGCAGAAAGCGAATAGTTAAAACACTATTTCGCCCACACAAATAAAATCAGATCTTATAAAAAGAAAGTATTTAGCCTTTCTTTTTATAAGATCTGATTTTATTTACCATTTAAAAGTTTTCGTATATCGAGCAACATTGCCACAGATGTCCTCTACTACCATGGTACATGTATGCATCTTACCGCGTTGCACCCTCGTAGAGTCAATGCAGCATTTGACAAGTGTATTTTTTACTGTTCTATCGAATATGGCAAAACGCCCATCAATATAACCATGATAACTCTTTATTCCACTTTGTGCATCGGTAATAGAAAAGACAAGCTTGCCACGGCTCCATGAGCGCTGATCGACAGGCATAATATGAGGCGGTTTCTGATCTATCATCAAAGAGAAAGTTCCAAGGGCCTTGATCTTGGCAACAATCGCATCTTTCTGAATAGTACGATTATTAGTAGATACCGGAACATTTCCCTCCCACTTAGCTATATAATACTTATTAATATCGGCTACAGGACGTTTACGTAACTTTATTTCAAGATCGGCTGTTCCACTCATAGGAATGGGAGGATAACTAAGCTGATATTTATAAGAGACTCCGGAACTAGAAGGTATCAATTTATAATTAAGATACACATTTTCATGAAGTACACCAAAGGGAACAATCAGTGCCATACCGGGGCGCACCACATAATTTGTCTTATTCCATGCTAAAAGTACACCTGTTTGAATCGGAGCTTTCGGGATAGGCTGACGTTTGCCGTGAACAACAAACTTATAAGACGAACGATTGCCGAAAACATCACACAAATCGTATTCGAAATGATAATCACGCTCCTCGTTCACCGTGACATACCCTTCGTCCCGATTGTACGCCTTCAAAAAGCGCAGTGTATTGCCAGGGTCGATAAACGATTTCATATACCCGTTGTAAGTCCACGCATAAACCATTTTGGCTTCAGTAGGTGAATAACATTTGATATCGCTACTGAATATTTTCTTTCCGTCTTGAAACAATGTCACATAGCGCACGCCCATACAATACCACGTTTCATCTATATGATCGAAAGCCTTAACCGCAATCCCAATCTTACCCCAGGCATTGATCGTATTGCCAAACGCAAAGATATGAGGACGCAAAGTTCCGTTTACTTCGCCTTCACCTTCGACCGGAAATATCTGAAGACTGACAGCCTGCGGTTTACGATGATCTCGTATATAAGACTTCAATAAAGGCAACGGATCAATAAACTCCTTACTGGCCGTTCGATACATATCCATATGAAGATGAGGACCTCCCGAGAAACCGGTATTACCGCTCCAAGCAACTTGTTGGCCGGCTTTAACGGGAAACTTGCCAGGTGCTAAGATGAAATCCACTTCCCAACTCTGACGCCGATACTGCACTTCCCTAGCCAAAGTAGATATAGCATCTACAAAACCATCTAGATGACGATATATGGAAGAGATGCCATGTCCGTATGCAATATCAAGCATATATCCGGAACCGGCAGTGACTCGAATACGCGATACATAACCATCAGCCATAGCATAAACAGGCAAACCTACTCGATGCTGAGTTTTTATATCAATACCGCTATGAAAATGATTAGATCTTATCTCTCCAAAATTACCGCTCAATACCAAAGGAATGTTGAGAGGTGATAATAATTTAGGGCGAAAAGGTTTCAAACTCGAAGCAAAACCGGCAAAAAAGTTCAAGATTATTAGTAAGCAAGCTATATAATATTTCATTTTATTATTTCCATCGTTTGACACCGCAAATATACTGAATATATAGCGAAAAAAAACATAAAAATTTGGATATTGAATTTAATTTTTCTGTAATATTGCACCATGTTTAACTCTAAAATAAAAGAAAATTATGATTATTGGTATCCCAAGCGAAATTAAAAACAACGAGAACCGCGTCGGTATGACCCCGGCAGGCGTCTCAGTACTTGTAAAACATGGTCATACTGTATATTTACAAAAAGGAGCTGGCGAAAACAGCGGTTTCCCCGATGAAGAATACACAGCGGTAGGTGCTCAAATATTACCAACCATCGAAGACGTTTACAAAATAGCCGAGATGATTATAAAAGTAAAAGAACCTATCGAACCCGAATATAAACTTATCAAAAAAGACCAGCTTTTATTCACTTACTTCCACTTTGCTTCAGACGAACCTCTTTTTGATGCGATGGTAAAATCAGGAGCTGTATGTCTGGCATACGAAACGGTTCAGAAAGCCGATCGTTCGCTACCGTTACTTATTCCGATGAGCGAAGTAGCAGGCCGCATGGCTGTTCAAGAAGGTGCACGTTTCTTAGAAAAACCACAAGGAGGCAAAGGTATCTTAATGGGTGGTGTTCCAGGTGTTAAACCTGCCAAAGTATTAGTTCTTGGAGCCGGTCACGTAGGCTTTGCATCGGCACTTATCGCAGCTGGTATGGGCGCAGACGTTACTATCACCGACATCAATCTGCCTCTTCTACGAAGCATACAGAATGTATTACCACAAAACGTACATACCCTCTACTCTACCGAACACAGCATTCGCAAGGAGCTTCCTACCACCGACTTAGTTATCGGAAGTGTATTGATTCCTGGAGATAAAGCTCCTCATCTTATCACTCGCGACATGTTGAAGTTGATGCAAAAAGGTTCTGTTTTAGTAGATGTTGCCATCGATCAGGGCGGTTGCTTCGAGACATCTCACCCAACAACACACTCCGAACCGGCTTACGTAATCGACGGTATTGTTCACTATGCAGTAGCCAACATTCCAGGTGCTGTTGCATATACATCGACTCTGGCTCTAACCAACGCAACAATGCCATACGCAATAGCTTTGGCAGACAAAGGTTGGAAAGTAGCATGCAAAGGCGATGATGCTCTACTAAAAGGTCTGAACGTGGTAGAAGGCAAAGTTACTTTCAAAGCAGTAGCCGACCTTTACAAAAAGCCATTTGTAGACCCAAAGACGTTGTTATAAAAACATATAGCAAATACATATAATTAAAAGGAGAAGATGACATGAGAGTGATCTTCTCCTTTTTAGTTTTATTTTCTACCACAACACACGAAAGTAAGACACGACTCACCGGCAAAAGATATTTCAACAAGCACATAAATCATAAATAGAATGTATCTTTGATCCTCAAAATGACGTATGCCCCTAAAAATGTTGACGTCCTTAAGTTTTTTTGAAAACGTATGGACGTCACCGAAAAAACTAACATACGACAATTTAGCAGAACATAGACGGCTTTTTCAAAACGCCTATCATTCTAGTTATCAACGATAAACGGATTCTTATTTTTCTAGTGCGCACGATTGAATGTCGAATAGTGTTATGAGGTAATAAGGTATCAAAAATTCACTAAACTTTGGTGCTTTAGAGCAAAATTATTCGTGATGGTATGGTTCTCCATGCAATATCGTCATAGCCCTATAAAGCTGTTCAATAAAAACCAATCGCACCATTTGATGAGAGAAAGTCATTCGCGAAAGAGAAATCTTATCATTAGCTTTACCATAAACAGCAGGAGAAAAGCCATAAGGACCACCAATGACAAACACAAGCCGTTTAGAAACCGTATTTTGTTTTTTCTGCATCCACAAAGCAAATTCAGTAGATTTAAATTCCTTACCATTCTCATCAAGGAGTACAATCGTGTCGCCGGCTTGAAAAAACTTCATCAACAACTCACCCTCTTTCTCTTTCTGCTGGTCAAACGAAAAGTTTTTGGTTGCCTTAAGTTCGGGTATGACACATACCTCGAAAGGCAGATAATGCTTCAGCCTCTCTTTATAATCGTCCACAAGCGATTGGATACGCGAGTCAACAGTCTTCCCTACTACCAATAATAAAGCTTTCATCGATTAAATAATGCTATTCATCGACAAAAGTAGGAAAAAAGGAGCATTGATAAAAATTATTATTAACTTTGCCCATAATAACACGACATGAAACCTCTGATTAAATGTCTATTAAGAGTTAAATGCAAAGGACTTTCAAAAAAAACGTAAAATAATTGATTTTTCTTTGCAACATTTCAAATAGTCGTACGTCAAACTATCGAACGGCGCAAGAAAAGCCCCGAGTCGAGTAATATTAGTAATATTGGAAAAGGAAAGACAACTAATAAAAGGCTGCCGGGAGGGAGATAATTCAGCCCGAAAGGAACTTTACACCACCTATTCCAAACAGTTATTGGCTATATGTTACCGATATACGGGCGATATGGAAGCGGCGCACGATGTTCTGCACGACGCGTTTGTCAAAATATTTACTCGATTTACGTACCGCGGAGAATCATCTCTTTCAACATGGCTCACAAAAGTGGTAATGGCACAAGCTATCGACTACTTGAGGAAAAAGCAACTTAAAGAACGACTTTTCGTTCCAGAAGAAGAAATATCCGATGTGCCTGAGCTTGTTGAAGCACCTGCCGACGAAACGTTAAGCGAACAACGATTGATGAAATTTATTGCCGAACTGCCGGAAGGCTGCCGCACAGTATTCAATCTTGTTGTCTTTGAACACAAAGCACACAAGGAAATAGCTGAGCTGCTAGGTATTAAAGAACATTCGTCTATATCGCAACTACATTACGCCAAGTATTTGTTAGCGAACCGTATTAATGAGTATAGAAATGACAAAAAAAGAAGACGATGAATTAATCCAATTATTCTGCACACACCATCTGGAGAATGCAGAGATTACCCCACACGACGGTTTTTGGGAAAACATACAAAATGATGTCTCTCTTAGTGAGAAGAGACGGCGCAAACTTATATTTTACCGCACCGTATCGGCAGCATCGGTGCTATTGATCATAGGTGCAGCATCGGCCGCTTTTTTCTTGATACCCAAAAGCAATAATACGACTCAGATCGTTGCAAAAGTGGCTGCCTCAATGTCACGAATAGCTCCTTCAAAACAGAAACTTGAAATAGAACCAAAACAGACGCCAAACGCGGCTCAGGTAAAAGTATCAAGAATGGCATCTAACTGCCGCCCCACAAGTACAAGAAAGCAACAACCCACAGAAAACGATAACGACTCTACCGTTACCGTCACAGTTCACATGACAGTAAGAGTGAGAGACAATGGAACCTATGCCGACAACACATCGGACAATCGCAATAATAATACATGGCAAGCCGGAGGACTGGGTAATAATTCAGACAATAATACCCAGACAACAGATAAACTGATAGCCGCCAACAATAATTCGAAGAAACGATGGGCACTTAAAGCTGCTCTAAACTTGACGATGCCTGCCAGTGGCGAATTTGAAATACCGACAGGCGGTTCTATTACACTGGAGAGGCAACTAAATGATTGGCTGGCAGTTGAATCAGGCATAAAGTACACTTATATGCATTCTGACGCACAAACGTTGCATTATCTCAGTATCCCTGTTAAGGCTAACGCGACACTTGCCAAACTTTCAAAAATAGACATCTATGCTACAGTTGGCGGATCGGCAGATAAATGCATAGCAGCGACACATAGCTCGGCTAATGAAAATATACAATTTACGGCCATGGCAGGAGTAGGCATCCGTTATCATTTGAACAATAAGATTGCCATTTTTGCAGAGCCTACAATAACACATTATTTTAACAACGAATCGAAATACACATCTTATAGAACTGAAAAGAGCAATGCTTTTAGTTTGCAAAGCGGTCTCTGTATGAACTTCTAAATACCGGCACTATGAAAAAAGCACTTTTTATATTGGTAGCTATCATGGCCATAATGACATTAAGCAATTGCAACGAAGATAAGGTAAACTATAACCATCCGGACGTTGAAACTTTTGTCAAACAATTAAAATCGGGCACTTATCAGACAAAGAGTCCGCAAGGGTTTGTAGAAGTTCCGCTTTTCACAGAAGCCGATATTCCTGCATTATTGAAATACGCTTCTGATACCTCGGTGATACCGTCTTTCCCTATGCCTCCAACAGCTTCTACTGCTTACGAAACAAAAATAAGATTGGGCGAATGTATGTTGTGGATAGTAGAAAGTATCCGGTTGGGACACAGTGCATCAAAAGGATGCCACATGGTAGTGGCGAATGCCGAAAACTATGAAGCAATCTATTTTTTGAGCGACAATGAATTAAAAGATGCAGCCTATCGCTACCGCAGTTGGTGGGAAGAACATGCAAAACACCACAGCAAAACGATGTGGACTATCGAAGCATGTTACAACAACCCGCTTTGTAGTAGTGGATATAGGTGGTGGTAAAAAGAAAACTCAGGATAACATTTTTATGTCAAACAGAGAAAAAGAAATAATAATAGTGCTATTATTGTGCCTTTTTACGGCATCGGGTAAAGCACAATGGACAAAGTCTGATTCATTAAAGTTGAACCGTATACTTAATGACAAGAAAGAAATACAACTCAACAAAAATGAACTTCAGAACATTCACCTCGATAACCATATCATCAATAATCCACTACTGAAACCGATACAAATCAATAATATCGGTCCTGACGAGACATTACCAGAAAATGCCGGTAAAAAGATTGTATTGACAATGACACCCTACAAAGCGAATACGCCCTACAATTGGGATCCTATATTTCATTGCAAAATAGTTCAAGTAAACGGACAATGGGAACCGCAGAACGGACCACTGCATTATACGGATCAATCGCGAGCAACAAAGCTGGCTTTGAACACGACCTCGATAATCGCTGAAGAGAAAGGCTTGCGGGGACTCCAACTAGGACACAGCGGTTTGTATGTTAATGGAGGAAACATCAGCGGCTTGGATCTCATGTTTTTCTTGGAGAAAAGATTCTGGGACTTCAAACAAAACGGCATTCGCAAAAAGACATTGGATATACTTAAAGGATACGGTAAATTACTACCAACATTGAAAACCAAAACTGCCGAATAAAGATTATTGAACGCGGTATTAATTCCCTACGTTCAAATAATCTTTCAGCGTTTCGATATAATCAGCAAAAGCCCGACGTCCGTTTTCAGTCATTCGGCATACAGTACGAGTCCGTCTTCCTTCTAAAGTTCTATTTGCCTCAATATAACCGGCCTCTGAGAGTTTCTCTAACTGAACGCTCAGATTGCCTGCCGTAGAATTTGTCTTTTCTTTTAGAAAAACGAAATCCGCTTCTTCAACTGACATTAAAATTGATACGACAGCCAAACGCAACTGTGAATGAAGCAACGGATCTAAATCTCTTAACATTTTACTTTCGATTTTTTATTGATTATATGCCCTGGAATAATATATGTCACAACAAAGGAAAGACCAAATAATAAATTCCATAAATTAGTAGCATAATGACCGATAACCAACATTTGAAGCATATAAAAACAAATAGTAAATGAAAGAAGCGGAGAATAAGCCATCCAAGGCTCGCGAACAATAATACCCGTAATTGACACTCCCAAGCCACAATACAAAAGAGACAGAGGCATCATCAATATAAAATCTTCACGCCCGTAAATAGCACCAAAGATAGCAACTACCCAAAAAGTAATCACAAACATCCACCCAAGGACTTGCCACACTTGGCTAATTGTTTTATCGATGTAAGTAACAACAGTCTTCTCTCTTTTATGTACAAAGAAAGAAAGTCCCCAAAAGACAAACATAAGCATCCACCCCCACGACCAAATACCAGACGAAGTAAACTTAATCAGTAAATAAATGGCTAATGCCAAAATAGAAGTAAAATACCCCCAATACAACAGTTCTTTGCCCGGACTGACAGACCTGTTCTTTTTTGTAGATTGAATCATTTGAGAGATAAGTTCTAAACTTTCTTTCTCTGTTAACACCTTTTCTTCCATAATAAATTTTCTTTTTATAGATAACTGATTATTATTTATTGAAGCGGCTGCGTTCGTTAGAAGAACTATTTTCCAACAAGTGACGTTTCACTTTTACGCCGGAATTAAAGTTCCACGCAACTGCAAATTTAAACATTCTTCCATTAGAAGCCAAACGGTATGCCGTATTTATAGAATAAGCATCTATATGGCTACCATATTTATCGTGTTCATTAAATATATTATCAACCCCCAACGTTGATAACCATTTTCCTCCACTCCATTTCTTTTTTAATGCAAAATTCAGAATCTGATGAGAATATACTTGGCTATTGCCCGAATAAAGTCTATTGTGAAAATTGTACTCCCACTCTGCCGAAAGAGAAGAGGATAACCGAAAGTCTGCAACCGACTGTATAAACAATAAATGATGATTACTGTAGGCATCGCCGGGATTGGTCTGAATACACTGTCGAACGGCAGTAACATTATTTGTAAGATTCAGCCATACCAATGGCTGAAATGGAGCACTTAAATTGACAAACCAATGATTTTCTCTATGATGGTTTTCGTAAGTAATATATGACACCTGCGGATTCTCATCATCTTGTTTGCAAAACTCTCTGATCAGATTATGATGCATATTACAACCAATAGTCAGCGTATAACGATAATCATAAATCAATGTTGCACTCACCTTGTTAATATAAGTAGGTTTCAACAAAGGGTTACCTATCTGATAGTTATATTCCGAAGTCTGTATACGAATAGGATTAAGAGCATAAAATCCCGGACGCTCTATATTGCGAGCGAACTGACAAGACAACATCCAACGTTGAATTTCATCAAATGCATAGTTGAAAGTAATGAATGGATAAAAATCTACGTAACTATCACTTTTATGAGAATCATGATTCACTGTTTTTGTATATTCCGTCCGCAAGCCAAAATCACTTGAACAATGATTCCATCGAGTAGCATAAGTCAAGTATCCAGCTGCAATATGCTCAGTATAATGCAATCGGTAGGCAAATTCTGGTAGGTTGCTCCATTGCTGTAGTTTCCAACTCTCATAAGTAGAATGATCGTTCATCTCTGTATACGTATATTTTATTCCCATCACAAAGGTCTTATTAGGTTGAATACACCTCTTCAATGATATATCTGTCGAAGCAACATCGTAAACAGAAATCAAATGACTACGATACAACGTATCTGAATCATCCCAATATTGTTTAATATGATAGTCGCTATTGCTTGTTGAACGTTTACGAACAAAGTCTGCCAATAGCTTTAATAAAGAACCTCTTTGATCTAGCTTTTGTTGATAATTGACTGTAGCAGAATACAACCTATAGCGATCAGGCTGAATATAGCACCCAACACTTTCCAACGAACGAGAACCGATATTCATAATCGTGTGATTGTCGCTATTGCGTTTTTGCAAATTTGAGATATATTCGACCTCTGCCCCCAAAGACCGAAGGCTGTCAAAAGAATAAACAGCATTTGCTCTAGCAGCAACATAATGAGACGGAACAGAAAGAATGCTGTTACTCAAAAAAGAATAATCGGATTGACTATAGTTTCTATTAACATCCAATTCTCCCTTATTATGAATACACCCAATACAAGATGCCGATGCATAATAATCCAAACGACTATGATGTCCCATCAAAAAGAAAGAAGGACGATAATCTTTCAAGGAAGGAGCTATACGATTTTCTAATAACAAATTACTTTGAATACCATTTTCTGTACGCTTTCGCAAGTAAATATGTATAATTCCCCCTTTAGAATTTGCGCTTTGCGAAGCATCCGACATTGGTTGGACTTCAATTCGTTTAATATTCGAAGACGATAAAGATCGAAGATATGCTATTAAAGCCTCCCCTGAAAGTTTGACCTCACGCTCATCAATAAAGACCTTCGTACCGTCAGAACCATAAATAGAAATATCTTTATCATCCATATAAACCCCAGGCAACTGTCGAAACAACTCTTCAGAGTTTTTCATACAGGTAGCAGGAACATGAAATACAAATCTATCCGATTTTCTAAAGATTCTACCTGTACTGACAACAACTTCATTTAGTTGAACAACGCTGTCTTTTGAGAGAATAGTTCGATTATCAGGTTCAAGATCAATCGTTTTATACATCAACACCTTCATAGCATAAACATGTGGCACAAATAAAATCGCCAGCAAACTGAAAATCATATTCTTACTTATTTTCAGACCTACAATACTAATTAGACTCATAAGAAAAAGATAAAATTATTCGGAGATTGGATAATACAAATTTAGCTGAGCTGTCTGGGTATCATCCCATTGCTTTACTGAATAGATGCGTCGAATAAAACCTTCGATAGGACGTTGTTGCTCATTCATATCCAATTTATAGTTTCCATTCTCATCATGAAATACCGAAATAACAAATTTGTCCGAATGCATTTTCTTCAATTCATTCATAGAAATCTCAAAGTTGACACAGCCCTTACAAGCTTTCTGTAATCCCATAATTGGCTTGAGAATAACCTTTTCAGCAGAAGAAGCGATAGAATCGTTCTTCCGTCCATCTTCTAATTTGCTGACCATTAGCAACACATTGCCTTTATCACTTCTAACACTAGAGACCTTAATATTTAAATTTTGTCCCACAAGAGTTGATGTAAAAAAGCACAAAAATAAGATAAGCAGAATAAAACCTTTTAAACATAAATTCATTTTCAAATCTCCTTTTTCTTTATTGCTTCAATCAACGACCGTATAACTAAAGCATAATAAACAAATCAGTTTATAAAATAAACTACAAGAATAAAAATAATAGATGAAAGAATATACTCATCTTCTAACATCTCTGCAAATATATGTAAGTTTATTATATAAACCAAATTAATATATAAATATTTTGTTGAGAAAAAGAAATATGATACAGGAACGATATATTAACCGAAATTATTTATAAATTTGTTGCTTAACAAAAAAGAGACCTTTATGATTAATAAAAAGAGAGCTGCAATGTCTTCTATATTAGCAGCGGTGTTTCTTACATTATTCAAATTCATTGTAGGCATATTGACCTTCAGTTTAGGTATTCTATCTGAAGCACTACATTCATTATTGGATTTAATAGCAGCGATTATAACATATATTTCAGTAAGCATCTCTGATAAACCAGCAGATAGAGAGCACCAATATGGTCATGGAAAAGTAGAAAACCTTTCAGCCTTTTTAGAGTCTATTCTATTAGTGATCACCAGCGGCTGGATTATATACGAGGCTATCTTCAGATTAATTTCAGATGATATATATATTAAAATATCGATATGGAGTTACATTGTTGTTGTCACATCAATCATTATTGATATTAGCCGTTCAAGGATGCTGTTCAAAGCAGCTAAGCATAACAATAGTCAAGCATTAGAGGCCGATGCTGTTCATTTTTCCACAGATATTCTTAGTTCTGGAGTTGTCCTATTAGGGTTAGTATTTGCTAATTTCGGATATTATAAAGCTGACGCTATTGCAGCACTCGGCGTTGCGCTCATCATATTATATATTTCATATAAATTAGGAAAAAAAGCAATAGATATTTTATTGGATAAAGTTCCGGATGGAATGACAGAGTTAGTAGAGAAAAAACT
>Ga0183100_1000014_pt1:0-277500 | contig 354495 bp, 267 predicted proteins | sample Biomet2_FD_127789 | JGI IMG/M metagenome (GOLD analysis project Ga0183100, IMG submission 127789) | Microbial communities from bioreactor (seeded with anoxic lake sediment) at LBNL, California, USA - Biofuel metagenome 2 | ecosystem: Engineered > Bioreactor > Anaerobic > Unclassified ... | reverse complement strand
GTATCATCGAATTAAACCACATGTTCCTCCGCTTGTGCGGGCCCCCGTCAATTCCTTTGAGTTTCACCGTTGCCGGCGTACTCCCCAGGTGGAATACTTAACGCTTTCGCTTACGCCGCTGACTGTCTATCGCCAACAGCTGGTATTCATCGTTTACTGTGCGGACTACCAGGGTATCTAATCCTGTTTGATACCCGCACTTTCGTGACTCAGCGTCAGATATGCCCCAGCATGCTGCTTTCGCAATCGGGGTTCTTCATGATATCTATGCATTTCACCGCTACACCATGAATTCCGCATGCCTCTTGCACTCTCAAGGTTCCCAGTTTCAACTGCAGTGCCGACGGTAAGCGTCGGTATTTCACAGCTGACTTAAAAACCAGCCTACGCACCCTTTAAACCCAATAAATCCGGATAACGCTCGGATCCTCCGTATTACCGCGGCTGCTGGCACGGAGTTAGCCGATCCTTATTCGAAAGGTACATGCAAAAATCTACACGTAGATCCTTTTATTCCCCTTCAAAAGCAGTTTACAACCCATAGGGCCGTCTTCCTGCACGCTACTTGGCTGGTTCAGGCTCTCGCCCATTGACCAATATTCCTCACTGCTGCCTCCCGTAGGAGTTTGGACCGTGTCTCAGTTCCAATGTGGGGGACCTTCCTCTCAGAACCCCTATCCATCGTCGGCTAGGTGAGCCGTTACCTCACCTACTACCTAATGGAACGCATCCCCATCCTTTACCGATAAATCTTTGCCGGAATCGCCATGAGGCGATCACGGAACATACAGTATTAATCTTTCTTTCGAAAGCCTATTCCGTTGTAAAGGCTAGGTTGGATACGTGTTACTCACCCATCCGCCGGTCGCCATCCGAAGTTAGCAAGCTAACTTCTATGCTGCCCCTCGACTTGCATGTGTTAAGCCTGTAGCTAGCGTTCATCCTGAGCCAGGATCAAACTCTTCATTGTATAATTTGTTTTTTCCATATCTTACACTTCAGCCGAAACCGAAACGCAAAATACTTTTTGTTTCCTCAGAACGAATATCCAAGACCTGTTGAAATTTCCTGTCTCTATTCTTATTGACGGTTCGTTTCTTTTACCCAGATACAAATGCCTGTGAAGGCAATGCACCTGCTCTTGTACTACTCTATTGTTTATGTAACTCTTTCAAATATCGCTTGTTTGCGCCTTGTTTTTTCAACAGCGTCGTAAGTGCAAAGATAGGAACTTTTATTTTAATCTTCCAAACTTTCAAGCAAAAATTTTAGTTTTTTTTTCAAAACTTCATTTTCTGTTTTCAAATACGACTTTGTTTCTCTTGCAAAGCGGGTGCAAAGGTATAGACTTTTTATATGCCCTCCAAACATTTCATGAACTTTTTTCTAAATATTTTTTGAATATTTCCGTAATCGTTTTATTATCAGCTACATTACACATCATCATTTCTACATAAAAAAAGGGCTTGATTACAAGCCCCTTCCTATTATCACCAACAAATAATATTATTTTCTTTTCAATGCTTGATATATTACATCTTGGATCCGCTCCCTAATTTTCAAATCATGCAGTTTATTTTCCCAGGCATTGGGATAAGTTCTATTACTCAAGAACACATAGACCAATCGATTTTCAGGATCGACCCAAGCACAAGTTCCAGTAAAACCCGTATGTCCATAGACAGATACAGGAGCTGAAAGAGAACAGGGACTGTTAACCGCATTCTTTTTATCAGGCTTATCGAACCCCAACCCTCGGCGACTAATACGAGAAGTGACCGTCGTGAACAAATGGCAAGTCTCTTCACTCAAATAGCGTTGCCCGTCGAGCTCGCCGCCATTCAGTATCATCTGATAGATAAGGGCAACATCCTCGCCCGAAGAGAACAACCCCGCATTACCGGAGATCCCTCCCAAGAACGCCGCCGATTCGTCATTCGGATAACCATGAAGTTCTTTCTTACGCAAGAAATGATCTATAGAGGAAGGTACTACCTCACTAGCGCTATAATATCTGAGCGGAAGATAAGCCGTGTGTTGTAAGGCCATAGGCATGAAAAATTCTCGCCGCAAATATTTATCAAGCGTAACACCTGTAGCTTGCTCTACAATTTGCTTCAATAAAATAAAGCCTATATCACTATATAGATAACGTCTAGGTCCCATAGGTAGAGCTGCGATCTTCTTCATTATATCATTTTTAAAAGAATCGGCAAGCCACAAGCCGTCACAGACTTCGATAGAATATCCTGGACGGGGCGAAGGCGAAGTTAGTCCTAGCTTAAATTTGAAATTCGGGTTCGCCCAAACTCCTTTACCTACTTGAACAGTATGCATTTCGTCTTTTCGCACGCTAAAAAGTGCCCCCTTATAGCTTTTAGGATCAATGGCACTCATATAAAATGTCGTTCCAGACGGTAACCCGGATTCGTGCAGCAATAACTCTCGAATAGTAATGTTCTTCTTATTCGTCTTTCGCAGATAAGGCAGATATCTAGACGCTTTATCGTTGAGCGCCAAACTTCCCCTATCATACAGTTTCATTATTGCAAGAAGTGTTCCTGTCGTTTTGGACAGAGAAGCCAAATCGTACATATCTGTTGAACGCACAAGAAAATTATCAGCATACGTATGTGTTCCAAAACATTTGTCATAAACAGTCCTACCATCCTTTAGGATAACAACCTGACAACCGGGATAAGCTTCGTCTTTCAATCCTTCACCAACAATTTCTTCTATCCGTTTCAAGACAGTTGAACTCAATCCATATTCTTCCGGAACATAATGATAAGGTGTATTAGGAGTTATTGTTTCACCTGTTCCCGCTGCAAAAAGAGAGCCAATGCCGGCAGACAACCTTCCATCAACAGTTGCTTTACCGAATAGAGCCTTTGCCGTTTGAATCTCAACATCGGCACGAGTATTGTGTGATAAGATTATCGCAGAACCCAATGCCAATCCTTTTTCCAGCTGAAGCATCATTTTGGATGCCGTAAAAGAGACATAAATAATAGGAGACTTCGGAGCAAACTTTTCAAAGAAAGATTCGTACGGGATTAACCTCTCTTCAGTAACCGCCACTATTATTCTTTTATATTGAGCCAACGAATCTCGAAGCTGTTTCTGTTCTACATCCGACAAATTAGGGCGTAAATGAAAAGGGGTGACCGATGTATATTTTGCAAGTTGAGCACCAAATGCCTCATACGATTTAGGGGCACCCACGCCAAGCAATGCCACCTCTTTTATATCCGGCGACATAGGCAACACTTTATCTTTATTATCGGCAACAGTTATTGCAGCCAAATTGAGCCGACGAATCAAATCGCGCACCTTAGGCGTATTCAGGCTCGCCATCAAAGTCGAAACGTTTATATAAGGTTTATGCGACAAGCCCAACACATATTTATAAGTCAAAACCTTACGGCATTTATTTTCAACATCCGCCACAGAGAGCTGTCCGGCAGCAACACCTGCCATCACATTATCTATTTCCTTTTCCAAGTCAGAGGGGGCCAACACCATATCATTCCCCGCTCTAAGTGCCTGCAAGCAGACATTCGATTCGCCGGCCACCCCTTTCATAGACAGAGCATCAGTAAAGATAAGCCCCTTGAATTTAAATTCTTCAGTAAGCAAAGAGTAGACGATATTGCGCGAAAGCGACGAAGGCAAACCACCGACGGGATCAAACACGGGAACTTGAAGATGCCCGACCATGATACCACTCAACCCTGCGTGGATTGCTTCCTTAAAAGGATATAGTTCTACGCTGTCGAGACGCTCTCTAGAAAAAGGCAATACCGGCAGCGCCTTATGAGAATCGACGTTCGTATCGCCATGTCCCGGAAAATGTTTGCAAACCGAAAGTACGCCCGCGCTCTCCAAACCCGAAGCATAAGCAATGACTTTATCGGCTACACGAATAGGATTTTCTCCAAACGAGCGACTATTGATAACCGGATTTTTAGGATTGATATTGACGTCGGCGTCAGGAGCAAAATTACATTGAATGCCCATGAAACGACATTCACGAGCCATCTCTCTACCATACTCATATATCAGCCGATCGTCTTGAATACAACCCAACGTCATATTTTTCGGAAAGGCAGGAGTTCCACGAAGTCGCATAGCCAATCCCCATTCTCCATCACACATTATCATTATAGGAATCTGCGACATATTTTGAGCTGCATTCGTCACCTTAGCCTGAGTAACGACATCGCCACCGGAAAACAATATGCCGCCGATCTTATATTTTTTTACTGCCTTTTGAAGCATTTTCATATTGGCTTTGGACTGTTCCGGAGCCATTGTATAGATGAAGAGTTGCCCCACTTTCTCACGCAGCGTCATCCGAGCCATAGTAGACTCCACCCACTCGGTACATTGTTTACTATGCTGAGCTTTAAAGAGCAACAAAGGCTCTACTTGACCTACAGCGCACAAAAAGAGAATAAAAGATATTAAAGTTATCGTTAATCTTTTCATTTCGCCTCCAATGTCATATCAACCTCACCGACTTTTACTCCTCTACTGCCCGAGTGCACCAACAAGACAGATTTTCCCGCCTTATCAGATATATTGAGAGGAGCTTTCAGAAAAGTATGAGAATGCCCGCCCAATACTACGTCGATGCCTTGCGTCTGAGGTATCATTTTCTTATCGACATCTATACCCAGATGCGATAGGCAAACCACCACATCACATTTTTCGTCACGACGGAGCATCGAAGACATTTTATTAGCGACCGCAATAGGATCTTTGTATATTATCTTACCATAATTTTTAGCCTGCACCAAGCCCGCCAACTTAGGGTCGAGAGCAAAGACACCGATACGAATACCCTGTCTCAAAAAGACAAGATAAGGTTTTACCATATTTTGAAGTACCGTTCCCTTAAAATCATAATTGGAAGATACAATAGGAAACTTCGCACGTTTGAATATCCTTGCCATATTGTCCAAACCTAAATCGAATTCATGATTGCCTATCGTTGCCGCATCGTACTTCATCTCATTCATCATATCGATTTCGGCATTCCCCTTAAACATATTATAATAAGGAGTACCTTGACAGAAGTCACCACAATCGAAGAGCAATAGCTGCGGATATTCTTTGCGCATTTGTTCCAACAAAACAGTGCGACGCAAAGCCCCACCCTTTCCATAATCCCGATCGCCAGCCTGATCTACCGGTTCGAGCTGGCTGTGAGTATCACTAGTCTGCAAAATAAGCAAATGCTTTTGTTGTGCCGACAGCGAAAGGCTGATACAACAAATAAATAAAGAAATTATAGAGTATCTAAAACTTTTTTTCATCATCATTCTTCTTTTACCTAATAATTACTGACATACGATTATTCGAAAACGACACGTCCTCCTATTTTCGATTCAACTTCTTTGCCTAGCTTCGTTTGTGTCTTCACATGTTGCATAAAAGTTTCTCTCACCAAAACATCACCTCGGTTTATATGTTTCACACCCTTGTCTGCGAATACTTTAAAGCCATCATTTCCTTCTGCAAGATAATTGAGCGTTGCCACCGTATAACTCTTTTCGGCTTTGATGGGCTGTCCGCCAACAGTCGCATCAACCAACCGCAAGTTTTTTTTCGAAACGACCATCGACACTCCGCTGACACCTCCTCCATAACGAACGATTTCTTTCATCAGCTCCATCAGCTGCGTCCCGTTCAATACCACTACAGATATTGTATTTTCAAAAGGCAATATTTCATAGATATTCGCCACTGTGATCTTTCCTTTGGGCAAGATAGAACGAATGCCTCCTATATTCATTAAAGCCATATCGCAAGGTTTACCCAAGATTTCGCTTCCTTTAGAACGTATCACATCAGCTATCAGATTGGACAAAAGCCCTTCGGGGTTGGCACGTTCCGCCGCTTTCATCATTTGCGCCGAAGTACCTATTTGAGTAGACATTACTTCTTCCACTTTCTTTTTATACACCAGAAGCACTTTTTCGGCTTCTATGTTATGTTCCCTATCAAAAGTCGAATCGACCGTAAGGAACTTTCCCTTAATGCCCGTTACTACATAGCGACGAGTATTTTCACCTTTGTTCGATTGCGATTGAGCTGCTTGTGGAGAAACCATTAGCAACGCCATCGCAAAAGAGAGAGGTAGTATTAATCGATGTTTCATCATTATAATCCCTTTTTAGACCTACAAATATATAAAAAATATTTGTTCACCTCAACAATTTTTAGTTACTTTGCACCGCTTTAGCGCAATCGCTGTCAAGAAAGAGATACTTGATATGTTGCGTACTGACGTTTATTAATATAAATAAAAAAAACGAAGCAATGGACTTAATTAAAATTGCAGAAGAAGCATTTGCTACCAAAAAAGAGTATCCGAAATTCAAATCGGGCGATACCATCACAGTAGCATATCGTATTGTGGAAGGTAGCAAAGAGCGTCTACAGATGTACCGCGGAGTCGTTATCAAAATTGCCGGTCACGGTGACAAGAAACGTTTTACCGTTCGCAAGATGTCTGGTACGATTGGTGTAGAAAGAATTTTCCCTCTCGAATCTCCGGCTATAGAAAGCATCGAGTTAAACAAGGTCGGTAAAGTTCGCCGCGCCAAACTTTATTATCTCCGCAAACTTACGGGTAAAAAAGCTAGAATCAAAGAGAAAAGAGTTAACGCTTAATCTTCACGATTTGCAAAAAATAAGAAGAGGAAATTCCATCAAGGATTTCCTCTTTTTATTGCTATAAACCTCCATTACTTTATCATTATTTCTACCTCTCTCCTATTACTTTAGCCGATGCTCCCTATCACACCATAAAAATGATTATCAAGCCTTTATGCAGGACAAGAGATATATCCGAAGCAATCAAGACATACCCCCTTTCCCTCTTTGGATCGTTTATCTTTTTTATATCAGCCAATTGATTTTAGAACACAGTCAGTTCGATTAAGTTATGTTCCAAGAACGTTTTCAAAACGACATAAGTACCTCAACAGGTTTTCGCACTTATGTAGCTTGCGACTCACGCTCGTGAGTCGCAAGCTACATAAGTATCTAACTGCAACAATAGATTGAAGTCGTTGCAATAGCATCAACAGGCCGACATTATCGGACATGAAAGTTTTTCTATTATTTGCCAATGGGCTGAATCTTTCGCCTCACAGCTCTCGATATTTCCAGAAACATGTATTTTCGATTGTTCGACCGAATATATTTACTATGTGCTAAGAATTTGTTTCGAGCATACTCTTTCGATTTAGTGAAAGTAAGCAACGACATTTCATTCTGCGACCGTCCAATGCTGATAGAGTCCAGCTTTTCTTCGGGAAAGAAATCATCCAAATCCACATCTCCAATCATTGTCATCTCCAGATAATTGGCTTCGCGATGACTTGGATCGGTATAATATCCCACAAACATGTGCCCCGGGATACGAACAAGTATCGGATCGATATTGATGGCACGAAGCAAAGAGGCAAAGAGCACACTACCGTCTACGCAATTTATTTGCGAAGACTTCAGAGCATCATCGAATGTACGTACCCGCTGAGAGAAGACCACATTGCTCGACAAACTACTATAAGAGATGGAGCTATAACGGAACTTGCGTTTCTGCAACACATTCCACAGCGCATAGACCTGCCTATCCACATATCCTTTCTGATGGCTTTGGTATCCTAAGAAGCGATCGACGATACGAGTATTCAACGCCTCGCGGAGAATGCCGTCAATCAGAGGATTCTCCTCGTTGACGTAAGCTGCAAAAAACAAATAAGTAGTATGGTACCTGTTGCGATGATCTATATAACCCGTCAAACATTCGTTGATACTTCTCACCGAAAAAGTGCGTACTTTTTGTCCAAGGCTTTTCCCATTCACCTCTACTTTGACAGCCACACTTATCGGTTCGGCCATTTCGTTATTGCGCAACCGTTCATAATTCCAAATAATGTCCGGATAAATAGTATAATGAGTCTTTTTAAGGGGCAACACAAATTCCGAAACCGAATGCCGAAAGAAGGGACTTTCGCCTACTTCTATTCTTACTCTGCAATTTTGTGCGGGCGACCACAACCTGACAGAAATAGCAGATTTGGGATTACCAATAAAAGGTAACTCGGAGGGTCTGACGATATAAACATCCGTCGTAGCAGTCGATAAGATTGCCGAAGGAAAGATATTGCCACCCAAGTCGTCGGTAATTTCAAAATCTTTTGTCGCTGATATCGTCTTTACAATAAAGACGACAACAATGCCTACGACGAGAATCAATCCCCCTATTATCAGTTTTCGTTTATTCCGAATGATACGAACAATTTCAACCATTATGCTTCGAGTCTTTATTCTACACACAAAAATAGAGAAAATTCGAACATGCCGAAACAATCTCAGTAATAAATACGCTCGGCATACAAATATTAACAACGAACGATCAGAGAATAATCAAAAAGCACTTGTATATTCTTAAGAAAAAAATTAATTTAGCAAGATATAGCTATGTGGTACGAATATTGTTCATATACAAATGCAGAGTCTATTTCATTAATATGCAGATCGATGCTGCAACACGAGACAATAGATATTTAGTTCGTTAACAAAAAGAATAAATTAGTTATGGAAAATTTTAGCTTTCAAAATCCGGTCAAACTGATTATGGGACGTGGCATGATCGCCCAACTCGCTCACGAGATACCGAGTGACAAGCGCATCATGATAACATTTGGTGGAGGTAGTGTGAAGAAAAATGGTGTATACGACCAAGTTAAGGCAGCACTCAAAGACCATTATACGGTAGAATTCTGGGGTATCGAATCCAATCCCAGTATCGAGACATTGCGCAAAGCAATCGAATATGGCAAAGAGAACAAAGTTGATTTTCTGCTGGCTGTCGGTGGAGGTTCGGTTATTGACGGCACCAAACTGATTTCAGCAGGATTATTATACGACGGTGATGCATGGGATCTAGTCCTTGCAGGAAAGCCGGCCACCCGCACTGTTCCTCTGGCTACGGTACTTACTTTGCCGGCTACCGGTTCGGAGATGAATGCCGGCGCTGTCATTTCCCGTCACGAAACAAAAGAAAAATATCCCTTCTATGCCAGCTACCCTTTGTTTTCTATCCTCGACCCCGAGGTAACCTTCTCGCTACCACCCTATCAGATAGCATGCGGAATTGCAGACACCTTTGTTCATGTCATGGAGCAATACCTCACCACTACCGGACAAAGTCGCATAATGGATCGTTGGGCTGAAGGAATCCTTCAAACTCTTACGGAAATAGCACCCAAAATAAAAGAGAACGGACACGACTATCAGCTGATGTCAGACTTTATGCTTTCGGCTACGATGGCACTCAATGGTTTTATAGCCATGGGAGTATCGCAAGACTGGGCTACCCACATGATCGGTCACGAACTTACCGCTCTACATGGACTGACACACGGACACACCCTGGCTATCATCCTGCCGGCAACACTGCAAGTACTTCGCAAAGCCAAAGGCGACAAGTTGATACAATACGGAGAAAGAGTTTGGAATATCACCACCGGCACTAGAGAAGAGCGCATCGACAAAGCCATTCGCTGCACCGAAGACTTCTTCCGTTCGTTGGGATTGACCACTCGCCTGCACGAAGAAAACATTGGAGAAGATACGATTAGCGAAATAGAACGCCGATTCAATGCGCGGAACGCTAAGTATGGGGAGAACGGGGATGTAACAGGAGCTGTTGCCCGCAAAATTATGGAAACGGCACTCTGAATATCCTAGATTCACCATCTATTATATATGTAACAAACATTCCGGCCCTGATAAAAGGTCGGAATGTCTATTTTAAGACTATCGGTACACAACAATTGAAGCCCATAACTCTGAATTACCCTAATATTAGAGATGATATCACCGCGATTTTCACAGAAAATTAAACACAATTATAGCGTATAAAAGAATAATAAGTCGTATATTAGCGATATAATAAACAGAAGATCTCTTTTGAAACTAGAATTTTTGTAAAACATATTATGATGGAAAATTTTATAAAGCGTAATATTGGACTTGTCGCACACGATGCCAATAAGAAAGATTTAATCGAATGGTGTTTATGGAACTCCAACAAACTAAGGGGACACAAGTTCTACTCTACAGGCACAACCGGTCAACTCATCCGTGCAGCCCTTTCCAAGAAACATCCCGAAGTAGAATGGGATTTCACTATATTAAAATCCGGTCCGTTGGGAGGCGACCAACAAATGGGTTCGTTGATCGTTGAAGGCAGCATCGACTATTTATTCTTCTTCAACGACCCGATGAGTATGCAGCCACACGACTCGGACGTTAGAGCTTTAACCCGTTTGTGTGGCGTCGAAAACGTGGTACTATGCTGCAACCGATCAACAGCCGACCACATTATTTCGAGTCCGCTATTTCAAGATACGAATTACAAACGTATCCGTCCTGATTATTCATCATATACTCATCGTTTTGCCGACAAAGCAGTGGTTGAAGAAGCTGTAAAGTCTGTCAGCCAATTGGAAAAAGAAGACGAATAAGAAACAGGAGTGATAATCAGATGCCGGTAAAAATACCGCGAGGAGAAGAGACTCTTTTCCCCATAGCATAACATAAAAGCAGCGATAGAAATCGTATGAGATTCTATCGCTGCTTTTATTATTATAGTCTTTGTCGAATCGGCACGTTATTAAGACTCTTCAGCACCGACATCTTCCGTTGTCTGTTCAACGGCTTGACTTTTCTTCTTTTTCCTCAAAAAGAACATGAAAGAAAGCGATATCAAACTAATCACAGCCAACATTCGGAAAGAAGAAAGATAGCTGAGCAGTTCCGAGTTCTTCATAATCTCCATTCCCAACACACTATTGCACACACTATTGGCCGTATCGGCATTCATCCCCGAATTTTGGAGCAAATGCGAGATGCCTTGTATAGTCCCCACACTGTTATTGGAATACAAATTGATATTGGCTGACAGTTGCGACTGATACATGGCCTGCACATCGGATATGTGAGTGCCTATCAGCGCCAGTCCAACGGCTCCGCCCAACTGTTTTGCCATGTTGCTTAATCCTGCTCCCTGCCCCAGGTCGGCCCCTTTAAGTCCTTCTATAGCCATCATAATGGCGGGCAACATGAAAAGACCGATACCGAGACCTCTAAAGAGTAACGGAATAAACAAGCCTGCAAAAGAAGAATCGGCCGATTGGAAGCTCATCCATACTCCAAATACAAAAGTACACAGAAACCCACACGTAATCAACAACTTTGGGTTCACTCCTCTATTCATCATCTTTTGGCAGAAAATCATGCCGATAGTAGACATGATAGCTCCCGGCATGAGCGACATACCACTCAGCGTGGCCGTCCATCCCAAATTTATTTGAGCCATCAATGGGAATGTATACACCGCAATATAAAGTATCGCTCCCATGATGAAATTGAAAAAGACACCAACAGCCAAATTTCGGTATCGCATCAGTTTGATGTTCACCGCCGGCATCTTCGTAACCAATTCGGTGATCAGAAAAGCAATGAGTCCCGCAGCCGCAAGAATACTAAAGAAAAGAATAATATGGCTGTCGAGCCAGTTCTTCGAGTTACCCTCTTCCAATACATATTGAAGGCTACCGATACCTATGGATAGGAACAGAATACCCCACCAGTCTATATTCCCTTTGAGCTTCTGATTTTTTTCATTCGGTATGGTCAACCAAGATGTCGTTGCAGCCAATATACCCAGCGGTACATTTATAAAGAATATCCAGTGCCAAGAGTAGTTGTCGGTAATAAATCCGCCCAAGGTCGGCCCCAATGCCGGACCCGCAGCGATACCAATACCATAAATGACACTCGCGAAGCCCAACTTCTCGGGTGGGAAGGCAGCAACCAGTATTGTCTGAGATTGTGTCATCAAGGCACCCCCACCCAATCCCTGTATAAAGCGCCACAAGATCAGTTCCCACAATTCGGTAGAGTTGCCGCACATGAACGAAGCGATCGTGAAAATAATGATAGAGATCGTGAAATAATTTTTCGTTCCGAACAACTCCGAAAGCATTCCACTCAGTGGGATGATAATAACATTCGAGATGGCAAATGCCGTGATCACCCACGCGATATCTGTAGTAGATGCACCAATGCTCCCAGCAATGTGACGCAACGACACGTTGACTACCGTCGAGTCGATCATAGCCAGCAAAGAGGCGGTGATACAGGTAAAAACGATAATGGCACGGAGAACGCCGGTAGGATACTCCGCATTAGCCGTGGCGAGAGAGTTCTGCATTTTATCTTGTCTTTACGGATACAACAACATTCATTCCGGGATACAACGGTTTATCGCCATTGGCATTCGTAAAGTGAATGCGCACGGGTACCCTTTGCGTTATTTTGATGAAATTACCTGTCGCATTTTCGGCGGGTAGCAACGAAAACTTACTACTGGTAGCGGCACAAAAGCTTTCTACTCTACCGATACATTTCAATTCGGGATAGGCGTCTACCTTTATATCTACAGGTTGCCCCGCTTTCATATCGTCTAGCTGTGTCTCTTTAAAGTTCGCCGTAATCCACATATCCGACACATTGACGAGCGAAGCCAATGCCGTACCCGAAGACACAAATTGTCCCACTTCAACACTCTTCTTCGATATAATACCGGTATAAGGAGCTGTCACGAAGGCATGATTGTATTGGTCTCTTGCCAACGTCAGTTGCCCATTGGCCTGCTTGATATGAGCCAGAGCCTGTTTGATCTGGGCATAATGCACATTGGTCTGCAAGTGAGTGGTCGATTTCTGAGCTGCCAACGCACTAAATTGTTTGCACGATGCTCCCTCTTGTGCTTCTGCCATCTGGTAAGACGCTTTCACATTATCATACGCCTGCTGAGTAGCAGCTCCGACTTTATACATTTTCTCTATACGTTGGTATTCCGCTTGTGCCTGCCATGCCTTGGCTTTGGCCACCGTAATATTTTCTTTGGCCGATCCGGCATTGAAGTCAGCTACTATTTCGCCGAATTCAGAAGCCGACGTTTGTTTCCTGCACGATTCCAATTCTGCCTGGGCAGACGATAGTTGAGCCTCAGCCTGCACCATCTGAGATTTCAAACTCACGGTATCAAATATCACCAACGTATCACCCTTGGATACTTTCTGATTATCTTTAAACAATATTTTGCTCACATATCCGGTTACTGCGGTGCGTAGCGGAATAATGTTTCCGTCAATGTAAGCGTCGTCCGTACTTTCGTGGCACCAACTGTCGTATGCCAATTTAAATCCCGAGCACAATATTACAACTCCAACTGCCACTGCTATAATCAGCACTTTTTTAGAAAAAATCTTCGTTGTCTTCATCTTTTTACCTATTAATTTTTCTTATTCAATAATGTCTTCATCTTGGCCCCATCCATCAGATATCCTATTCGATGAATGGATTTGTTTATCATCGCCTGAGCCTCATCGTTCAGTTTGATTAAATAGTCCGTCAACGTAAGCGACCCATTTTTCAATTGTATGGAAGCCACTTCTTTTATATTCGAACGTATCTTCACCATTTCGCCATCGCTGTCTGCCAGTTTGCGGTTTTTCAATAGATCGATATCCAAATCGTCAATCTGCTTGTTCATGTTGATCTGATAAATAGATTGTCTGTTTTTCGTCATTTCTTTATCTATTTTAATCAAGTTCCGCCGATGTGTATTATTGTACAGCGCATCAAGGTTCCATGCCAACGACACCCCCACTATTCCCGAGTAGTGCGTCGTATAATCCATCATATTCAGACCCGGCCTGCCATAATATCCGTTTGCAAACAATGTCAGTCGGGGAACCATTTCAGCATTCACTTCTTTCATCTTCCATTCGGCATTCTGAAGCTGCAATGCAAACATCTCGTAATCGGGACGTGTCGAATAATCTTTGTCCGTTATATCCATCGATTGGGGGAGCTCAAAGATGGCAGTCGAGTCGATCGATTCCTGCACATACGAAGACAGTTCCACATATCTCTGACACAGCGACATCGTCAACTCCGTTTCTTGTTGCCCCAATTGGATCATGCTGGCATCTATTTCCTGCATATCCGTTTTCAAAGAAATACCGTTCTGAATGGCATACGAAATATCCTTCTTCCTCAATTTCAAATCGGCTTGTTTGAATTGAACGATTTTGATTTGCTCTTTCAAAATAAGTATCGTCTCGAAGAGATTGTCTATTTCATCTTCTACCTGCAACATCGACGACTTGATCTGGCGGCTTTGCATATCACTGTTCAGCCCACTTATTTTCTTCTGTATGTGTCCCGCCCCGCCATCGTATACCAACTGAGAGACCGATATTCCACCTTGGTATTGAAGCTTCTTACCTTCACCTATATCAATACCGAACTTACTCTCAATATCTTTGGGAATACTTATGGACGAAACTTCCGACTGATAAGAACTTTTCACAAGAGCCGATGCGTGTGGCAACCATTGAGTATCAATCGACTTTAGTGATTCGGCATTTTGCCTGTTCACCAATCCCAATTGACTTGCATAAGGGTACCTTTCGTTTGCCAAATGCACCAGTTCGTCCAACGTATAATGCTTGTACGTTTGAGCGGAAACAAACACGGGAAAAACAATTCCAATTATCCATAAACCCCATTTACCTATAAAGGTCTCTCTTTTATACCTCTTCATAAACTCACTACCTTACTTTAATGTTATTACTATTTATTTATTTTCTCATTTCTTCATTACGTCTGCAAAATTCGGTTATAAGGTACTAGAAAGCAATACTTCATCGGTCAACAGCACTAAAAACACCGGTAAATCCAATTATTTTTCGATAAAACATATCCCCTCTTTTACCCCGTCCTCTTCGTTTTCGCACTTTTTTGTTCAACAAATTTGTTGAATAGTCTACAAAAAAATAAGTTATACTCATTTGAATATAACTCGTTTTATAAGCTTCGGCAAGCTCCTCTTCAACACTTTACGATAGCTCGCCCACTTCTCTTCATCCCATCTGAAAATCATCATATAGAGCGGCCCTGCAATAAAGGGAAACATGCAGAGACTGGAAACACTCACCACAAATTCCTCAATGTTCTTGGGCACAATCTCTCCCTTTTCATAGGCCTCTTTCATTTGTTTTCTGAAAACGACACTCATTTTACTCTCTATTACCTTTTTAAAGAATTCAGGATCTTTGGAAGACTCATGAAGACCAAATATCAATAAATCCGGATTATCAAAAGCCAGATTAATCTCGGCGGAAATATAATTGTCTACCTTCTCTTCAAAAGAAAGTTCCGAATTCAGATTCTCTTTAAACGCTACAACAAATTTAGAGATCACTCCTTTCATCACTGTCTGAGATAACAGCTCCTTATCGCGGAAATAATAGTGAAGCATCGACCTGTTGATCGTAGCCAAGTCTGCAATATCTTGCATGCGGGCACCTTGAAGTCCGTCGCGCAAGAAGACTTTCTTTGCAGCCTCCAATATCCTTTCTTCCGTTGTGTTATCTTTATCTTTAATCATAATTGTTCAACAAATTTGTTGATGCAAAGGTAAAATATAAATAGAATACGTGGTGCTATGCTTAACATATATTCATGTAGTCCCCGTCCTTTTTATATTTATTTTAACATCAGCCCCCGAATTATCGGTTCACAAATCGCCTCATCAACAAAATATTTTAGTAATTTTACTACTCATTAAACGAAACCATTTTATCAAATACTTGTTATGAGAAATTTATTGAAAAGGAATTACTGCTACAGCCTTATGCTATTATGCTGCGTAGCGTTTATAAGTATTCCAAGTCACTCTTTGGGTACAGAGATCTATATAGACAATCGCAGTGTCACAGCAGTTCAACAGAAAAGTCTTCAAACCGAGAGACAAGATTCAATTGCTTTCGTAAAAGCCAAATGGACAGAGAAGAAACTAGCAGGTGGTGCCAAGTTGCGCTACGCTCAAATTCAGTTATTCAATTCCATCCAGTCAATATCGGTATTGATCTATCCGGCCAAACAGTACACCACCCATGTGCTTCAAGCCGACAAGGCAGGTACCACCAGCGAACTGGCCAAGAGTGTAAATGCCGACTTTGCCATTAACGGCAGCTTTTTCAATATGGACAACAGAGAGCCCGTTACGTTTGTCATGGTAGACAAACAAATTAAAGGAGTCAACAAGCTCAGCGAAGATGAGAAATGGATTAACGGCATATTGCTCATCAACCAGACAAACAATCGCTGCCACATAGACATCAGACCTTACGAACCGAACGAATGGGAAAGCATCCGGAAGAACTACACTTCGGCATTGGTATCGGGTCCCGTACTGATGGCCAATCACAAGATTCCCCCTTTCAGTAATACCAAACGCCATCCACGCACCATCATCGGGACAACGAACAAAGGCAAAGAGGTGATTATGCTCGTCATAGATGGGCGCTTCAAAGGAAAAGCCGACGGAGTGTCGTTCGAAGAATCGGCCGCTATAGCCCGTTACTTGAAGATGGAGAATGTGCTGAATCTCGATGGAGGCGGATCTTCCACGCTATGGATTAAAGAGCTGGGAGTGGTCAATTATCCATGCGACAATCACCTATTCGATCATGCAGGAGAGCGCACGGTGTCCAACATCATTTACGTATCCAGAGTGCATCAATAGCAAGTTTAGCATCGTCTTTTATCATAGAGGAAACTATTTTTTTCAAATTTGATAAAATATTTGCAGCCTTCATTCGTCTACTTAAGAAAAGAGACACAATGAAAACAACAATTGATCTTTTCACATACTCCTGCGTCGGATGCGGCAAATGTATAAGGGTATGTTCAAAAGATGTACTGAAGCTGGTAGACAACGGCAAAATACGCTTCATCAATGTAGCGCATGCCGAAGCGTGCGACGGTTGCAGAAACTGCGAAGAGGTATGCAGGCACCACGCTATCCGGATTATCAATGAACAGGCGTAATAATAAAACAAAAAACAATACAATATGAGAATTGGAAAAAAGAACATCGGATCGACAGCAACATTCGCTATCATATTAGCGTTGTATGTAGTGCTCGTACTCATCATTATGGGATTGTGGAATCTGCTTATTCCGGGCATTACCCATTGGAGCAGTATCAATTTTTGGCAGGCATTAGGCCTTACCGTTCTATGCAGACTCTTGTGCGGCACCATGCACCATTTCAAAGGATGCTTTCCGCATGAGCATCGTTTCGGGCACCATCATCACCACGGCAAATTCCACAACATGTCGCCCGAAGAACGAGAGGCCTTTGTACGCAGGCGCTTTCAAAATCTGGTAAACGATGAAACAAGCGGGAAAGAATAACCTGACAACCGTTTTTAACACATTCCGACAGAAGTTGCTCACGTTCATCACCTGTCGGGTATCATCCGAAGAAGATGCCGAAGATCTTCTTCAGGATGTTTTTCTGCGTTTGCTACAGACCGAAGAGAATGTGTCGGTCGAGCAAATTTCGGCGTGGCTATACAAAGTCGCCCGAAACCGCATCATAGACTATCGGCGCAAAAGAGGTGAAACATCCCTATCGGCACCTTCAGACGACGAGAGCGAAGACGATATTCCATTGAAACAGATCACCAACATTTTAATCGAGAACGATGCCGACCCCGAACAGGAATACCTGCGCAAGTTTATATGGGAAGAAATCGAAAACGCATTAGACAAACTTCCCAAAGAGCAAAGGGACGTTTTCGAACAGACAGAATTCGAGAACAAATCGTACGAAGACATCGCTACGGCTTCGGGCGTTCCACTCAAGACACTGCTCTCCCGAAAGCACTATGCGGTTCTGTTCTTGCGCAAAAGATTAAAAAAGATATACGAGATGATACTCTATACCGATTGACACCACAAGACACAGGCACCGTTACCACAACAAAATCAGACAAACAGTCCATACATTATGACAATAGGCACACGCAACGAAAGCATGTTGCAATACAACGGCTCCATATCGCCCTTTATGATCCGAAAGACGGAAGAGGTGAACACGAATATCGCCACCTCTCCACATAGACACAATTACTACACGCTGTTATGGTCGTTCAACAAAGGGGGGCGTCATGTAGTAGACTCTCACGTCTACCCTATTTGCCCAAAAACGATTTGGTTCATAGCTCCCGGAGAAGTACATTGCATTGAGCCTCCCCAACCGCAGGGAGTAATGATACAATTCATCCCCGAGTTTTTCCCTGCCAAATCGGTGAATGGAGAGTTCCTCTCGCGCCTTGAGTTGTTTCGTTCTCACGGACGTCCACTGGTTCTGTCCGACGACGACGCGGCTGCATTAATGCCTCATCTCATAGCTATGACAGATGCTTTCCTCTCTTCTTCCCCCTTCCGGATGGACTCGATAGAGGCACATCTCAAACTGTTCCTGCTCGAATGCAATAGTCGATACCCATTGGATGCATGCGCCGTGACCGACTCCAGAAGCCAACATCCCGCCATTGCCACCTTCAAAAAGATGGTAGCCCAGCATCTGCACGAGTGGCACAAGATAGATCAGTATGCCGAGGCCATGTACCTGTCGCCCCATTATTTATCAGAACTATTCAGGCAGACCACCGGACAATCGCCCAAGACATACCTGTCGTCCCAGCTCGTTGCCGAAGTCAAACGAATGGCGCTGTTCTCCGAGTTATCCCTCAAGGAAATAGGTTTTCACCTCGGCTTCGACGATTCGTCTCATTTCAGCCGTTTCTTCAAACAACAGACGGGCATCTCGTTTCAGCACTTTCGTCGTACCATCGTCAAATAACTCCCTTTTTGGTATTTTTTCCTGCATTTTTGATATCGTTCAACTCGCCCGATAGCTATAGCTTTGCATCGAATTTAAAACAAATAGAATAATGAAAAAAAATGATGCAACAGCAGCAACCCTCAAACCGCAATTTCTAAAAATAGGAATCTTCTCGGCAGGACACCTCGTCAACGATTTGTACATGAATCAGATACAGGTGCTCATTCCTTTTTGGGTCATCGCGGGACTCAGTGCCGCTCAAGGTGGTTTTCTAGTTGCCGCCTTCACTATATCATCCTCATTGCTACAGCCGCTGTTCGGCATCCTGTCCGACCGGAAAAGCTACCGATGGCTTATTTTCTGCGGCACAGTTTGGATGACAATTTTATTGAGTTTGATGGGACTCACCCACAACTACCTGCTATTATTTACACTGGCGATGCTGGCCGGTTTAGGGACAGCAGCTTTTCATCCGCAAGCATCCAAGATGGTCGCTCAATGCAGCGGCAGTCAGAAATCATTCGCCCAAGCTGTATTCATTGCGGCGGGTAATGTAGGTTGGGCGTTAACGCCTTTGTGCTTCGTTCCGTTGGTAAACCATTACGGAATGAGCGTCTCTCCCTATTTTATTATTCCGGGACTATTCATCAGTCTGCTTCTGTGGATCATCTCCCGAAACCGCACATTTACCGTAACGGAATCGAAGGCAAAGGCTCCAATATGGAGCACATTAAAAGAACACAGACACGAACTGACCCGAATATTGCTCATCGTAGCACTCCGTTCGCTCACCTACAGCAGTCTGATAGCCTTCTTGCCCCTCTACCTCAAAGAGCACCACGTACCTTTAGTCACTAGTAGCCGAATGTTATCGTTCATGCTCTTCACCGGTTCGATAGGAGGATTGGTCGGAGGTTTTCTGGCAGACAAATATGGGCGTCGACTCGTTCTTATCACCTCGCTGACCTTAACCACCCCGCTATACATTCTATTTCTGATGACGCAGGGATGGGTCAGCATCTTTTTTCTGGGCATAGCCGGAGCTTGCCTACTAGCTACTTTCTCCATAACAGTTACGGCTGCCCACAAAGTGATACGCAACAATGCCGGTCTGGCATCGGGACTTACTCTGGGCTTCGGACAAGGCATCGGAGGTCTGGGTGTAGGCATCATGGGAATCGTTGCCGACACGGCAGGCTTCGACGTCACCATCTACTGTCTCATCGCGCTACCGCTATTGGCGAGCCTGCTCTGTATCAGACTGAAGGATATAGACTAGCGAGCGTTGCGTAACTCATAGAGTCCATACACCGCATACACAACGGATCTTTACAAGTCAGTATCTTCTAAGGTGAATATATCCTCTATATTTTTCTCAAATGTCTTGGCTATTTTAAGCGACAATATGGTAGAGGGAATATATTTTCCTTTTTCAATGGCATTAATCGTTTGCCTGCTCACCTTCACCAGCTCAGCCAGATTTTGTTGTGTAAGATCGTGTATGGCTCTTTCTACCTTTATATTATTTTTCATCGTTCGATCTGAATTTATGAAGTGCGATATTAAATTTGATGATAAACAGCACATATACGGTGAAAATAAAACTGATCATAAAGCTCAGGTATGACTCGCCATATACAAACAAAGTAGCCAGAATAATCAACAACGTATTGACCTTCAATGCCCACACCAGAGACTGCATACGAATCTTCGAGATACATTCATCCTCGTCTTTCTCGCGCGCGAAAGAGATAAACAACAACGATAGAGACAAGCCGATAAACAGCAATTCATCAGACAAATCATTTGTAACAATCGAAAAATAGGTCGTCTTTCCAAAAATGCCTCCCCCGATGATTGCAAAAGTCTTGGAAGTCAAAAGATCATCCGGAAAATGTCCCGAAAGATAAAAAATACTGGGAATCATGAAGATTATGAACATCACATAACCAACCTTTTTCATCACTGCTGGAAATAAATAATCTGCTTTCATAATTTATAGTTTTTATTGTCCACCAAATGTAATGTATACTTTACACATAGCAAAGCAAACATTACATAATTAACATTATTTATTCATTCCGCCTTGTCTTTTTCTGTCGCGCACTTGTTCCATAACTTTTGCTGAAGAGCGATAATCAACTCATCAAAGAGGATGATCCGATAAAGAACGCGACTCTTTCCGCTCCGATGAATTCCAAGACAGGAGCTTGCTATCGATCGAACAACGCTATGCCGCCAATGGGTATTTAACAAAAGAATTGAACAAATAAATTAGTAATATTACTTACAAATTATTAAATTTGCCAATGAAATTGGTGATAGGCTATTTTTCGAGTTCGGCGACCAACATATATGTGCACGCTGCCGACGAAACAAAGTTGAAGACAGTGCAGCAATGGGATGGAGACCATAAGCAAATGGATTATGATGGAAATATGATAGACGAAAACGGCAAAAGCAGGAGCATAAACTACAGCTATAACTATGAGTTGCCACTATTTTCTGATGTTGAATGGGGAGTATCATTGGGCATAGATGTTACCGATTGTGTCTGGGGAAATGTTTTTTATTATTGGGTTGACGAAAAGACGGGAGGAAATTAACATGCGGATTTACAATTTTCTATTTTACAAATCATTTTTATTAGCACAAAAGAATTCTGATGACATGCCCGTTTTAGGTGCAATGCCATTTGTTGTGGGTTGTATTACTTTTAATATTGTTAGTATACTCCTTTTTATTGGAGGCCTAGGGTTTAATATAACATTGACGAAAACAAATGAACTCTTTTATGGTGTAGCATTAGCAGTACTATTAATATTTTATTACCTATATAAGGGAAGATATAAAAAAATAATTGAACATTATCAGGAAAGAACAGGATTTATAATGCGATTGCATCCAATCATAGTCATTGCTATTTACCTTGTATTTAGCGTTTTACTAATGTTTATAGCAGCTGCATTCAAAAATCATGACTGGTTTTTTGCTACTTGAATATTGTGTGTCGCTCATCTACTTTTGTAAAAGACATTGGTACCGAATAAATATATAAGACCATAGAAAAATGATGAAAAAATACGTATTATTAATAAGCATGATCCTTTGTATCGTTAGCTGTGAGAGAATGACAAGGGAAAGGAAAGTCGATAAAAATCACTTAACGGGTATGGATTATCGTCTTTTTCAAGGTACGCCTGCATGGGAATTGGCTAAAGCGGTACAAGATGCAGATGCAGAAAAGATAAAACGGGGAGTTGATAAGAATCCTAAGTTAATCAATTATCAGGAACCAATATATGGTAATACACTTTTAATGCTTACCATCATGAACCAACAAATGAAATCTTTTAGATTATTATTGGAACATAAAGCAGACATTAATATTCATAATACTTTTTCAGGAGCTTCTGCAATTATAAAGTCTTGTATATCAGTTGAAGGCGGCATTGAGTATGTACAAATTCTTATTCAAAAAGGAGCTAATATAAATGATGTTGAAACTGGGAGAAGAAAAAAATATGATAGTACAAGATTTACGCCGTTAATAGCAGCAAGCGGATTTGGGCGTTTGGATATCGTTAAATTGTTAGTGTCTAATAAGGCAGATATTAATTACATGAATGAGTTTGATCAAACGGCCTTTTCCGAATCGGTAATGACAGAATCTTATAATGTATCCATATTTTTACTACAACACGGAGCGGATTACAAACGTCCTGTTTTTTACAGACCGGATTATTCTATTCCTTCAGAGAACCGAGATCCGAACGATAAAGGGAAGCCAATGTATATAGTAGATGTATTACGTGAAGACTTTTTTGAGTTAGGCACAGATAAATATAAATACAAAATGGAGATCGTAGATTTCTTGAAAAGTAAAGGCATCGATTATAGAGCTGCGCCAATTCCTGACTATATCAAGAAAAAAGCTCAAGAAGATTATCCAACGACTTGGCAGGAATATTTAAAGGAATATTAGAATTTGCTTCAAAACAAGCAAGTTACTGAATAGCAACGAATAAATACATCTTAGCAAACAATAGACAGCTAGATGAAAAACTTGTAGATAAGAATCCAAAAGATAATACAAGCACACTCGAATTTTCGATTGGCACACCCCATTGACATCGAAACGAGCTGTGATATAACACGTTGCAAGCAACCCATTTTTCAGAACGTTCTGAGAGGTGAACATTCGCCGGCATTCTGATACTTTCTTATCCGAACCTAAGAGGTAAGGCCCTACGAAGCATTATTTTTGCACTCAATTCACCGATCGAGTGTAAACCGGATCAGGACGAAGCATAAATACATCACTCTCAACGTACTGATACACAGCGATAAATTCATAATGACGAAAATAAAAGTTTGTAACTAGAAACATTTATTTTCGTCCTTGTGAACTTTTGTGTTCGTCCTTATCATTTTTCGAAAACGAAGCTTCGATCCTGTGTATCAAGAAGTGCCACTTCGATGTGGATAAAATAGTATCAGTATTGCTCTCAATGTTCACCTCTCAAAACTTTCCGAAAAACGACTTCGAGACAACCACTTATCAACCAACGGAATATGATGTCAATGGGGGTATGCACCACGCAAAATACAAATCGGAGAAGCCCCAATCATTTCAAGAAGTCAGTGCCATTATTCTATTTTACAGCCGAGAATAAACCTTACAAACGGGAGTCGTTTTATGTCAGGAGGAGATTTTTAGGCAATTTTTGGGAAAAGCATAAAATAGCCTATTTTTCAGTCTTCTAAGCCATATCATCATTTATCATATCCAAACACATTTATATCAAATTGATTACAAATCGATCGTTCTGTTAACTATTTGAAATAATGATAGGACAATACATTTTAGAGAGAGAATGGTAAATATCAAAAAAGTCAGAAAAAACTCCTTTTCCCGAAATTCGCACTCACAGTATACCACAGCTTCGAAAATCGGCAAACCCTTGTCGCATGTGTCGCATAGGATTCCCTCCTCTTATATTTTTTTTATTTTTTATTTTTATGTAATCATATTTCGTATAACTACGATATCATAATGATAAACGTGCTATACGCCGATAAAAAAAATATAGAGTTTATAGGGTTTCTATGCGACACATGCGACATTTTTAGTAATGTATCGCAACACAAAACGATTTCGTATCACGTCCATACACGGCCTTATCTCTCAAATTCACGTATGTACTTTTTTTTGTTGTCGTATGTACGTGGCACGAAAAACTTAAGGACGTCACCGAAAAAACTAACATACGACAACGACAGAAAAATCAACCGTATGTCGCAGCGGTAACTAACGGATGTTGTCGACGAAACTAACGTTAGTTGTTAGGATAACTTCCGTTAGTTACCGCAGTAAGTAACGGAAGTTATGGCTGCGACATACGTCTGTTTTTTTGAACTATTGTGGTATATGTCGTTTCACTATAAAATTATTCGTATACAAATTAAAAGCGCTAATATGGAGATTAAATAATTATCTTTACGCAATTATATATTAAGTTATATACCGACGATAATATATATTTTTATGGGAGGGGTAGTAAAACATTAGTTTATGCATAGAAGTTGATTATCTTTTGCTACAATAGAAGCCATTTATCTTTTAGATAATCAATAATATAACTAAATATATTACCTTTGCAAGAAATTAGTATCATATCTTATGAAATTTTCGAATTGGTTTAAAATAGGTTGGTGGATATTACTTATTCTAATATCAGGTTTCATTCTCTATAAACGGATTGATGCCATTTTCAAGGGAAATGCTATTTCCATCGATATAATCATTTTCATTGTTTTTATTGCACTTATGCTAGTCCCTGTGTTTTCTGAAATAGACTTATTTGGAATAAAATTGAAACAAGAAATAGAAGAGTTAAAGGAATACATAAATATAAGATTAGGGGATATAAAGAATGAGTTACACTCTAATCATGTACAATCTGTATATATACAAGACTATAAAATACCTTCCCCCGAAAGTAAGTTAGTAGATATAGAAAGAAAAATAAAGACAGAAATATCTCCTGAATTGAAATCTTATCATTTGATAAAAGAATTAAATGAAATTCCAGATAATAATCTTTTATTATTCAAAGTTCGATATAATATAGAAACGGAACTTAGAAGAATTTGGAAAGAACATTATCCTAAAAGAGACAAGCCACTCTCGATAATAGAAATAACACATGATTTATTAAAAGAAAATATATTAAATAACATCTTATATAATCCATTAAGAGAAATTATTGCAATTTGCAATTATGCTATTCATGGAGAAAAAGTGAGTGATAATCAAATGAAGTTTATTCGAAATTATGCTAATGAAGTTATTTTATACTTAAAACAACAGTAAAAAGACACCTTGCTTCCTCTAACGCAACGACTAAAGCTCCAATTATCATAAGTTGTTATAAAGACCTACTAATAAGAAGATGGTCTATTCTTCAATTTTCATTTTTCGCAGGATTCAATTCAAAGTTGTTATAGAGAAAATTGTTTTAGCAAATATTCTCATCAGTCCAAATTTATCCTTATCAGCACGATTATCCGTTTGATAATTAGTAATATTATAGTACTTTTGGGGGTTAACAATAAAGTTGCTTTATATATCAAAACATGAAATTATAAATAATAAAAAGCGGGAAATAATATGGCAAATCTTACATTTTCGGAAAAACAATTAATAGAAACGGTTTTTGATATGAGTAGTGGTTATGTTCTCAATTTTTCAAATAGAGAATTTGAAGAATTTATGAAAGATATTGTACCATATAATATTTATATCAAATATCCAGGACTCTCAAAAGCTAAAATGCTTCGGTCATACATCCAAGATGAATCAGATATTTTCGTGGGTAAAGTTATAATTATGCTATTAAATTACATGCGTGATAATAACTTAATTCGTGATGATATAAAAGAGAAAGCCAATAAATTATACGAGTTTGGGAAAAGTAAATTAGGCAAAAATAATAGCAACACACATAAACAAAGTCCTAAATCAAAAGTGCATTTAGAAGTAAACTATAGTGCTTTAAATACATCTTTATTAGCCATAGAAGAACAAAATACTCCCCAAGCTAAAGGATACGCTTTTGAAAAATATATCAATATTTTATTTAATGAATTTAATTTAGAACCTCGTGCTTCATATCGGACTGACTTCGACCAAATAGATGGTAGTTTTACTCTTAATGGAAATACTATCTTAATTGAAGCTAAATATAAAAAAAATGAGATACCAAAAGACGACCTGATTTTATTTTCTAACAAAATAGAAACAAAATCCCCTTTTGCTAAAGGTTTATTCATATCGTATTCTTCTATTGAAGAAAAGGCTATTGATTATTACTCTAATAGAAGCGCAAGAATTACAATTCTTACTGTTGAGGAATTATTCATTATGTGCGAACATAACTATCCACTAACGACTGTATTAGAAAAAAAGTTTAGGGCTTTAGATGAAACAGGGTCTATATTCAAACATATAATGCTATTAATGTAAGAGCCTATTTAAAAATGGTTGAAATAAAAAATAATAAATGAGTACAATCACTGATAAGATAACATGAAGGACTTATTTAAAAAAATTAGTAAATAGCCCTATTTTATCCAAACAAATACTAGTACTGGTTAGTCCCTTTATCGAAGTCATTGAACTTGTACAGCATCAAAATTCAGATATTTATCTACCAGTATTATGCTTGCAGGCTTCAAATTAATTTTCAAATGATGTTTGGCCTTAAATTTTATAACAAACAAATCGAGATCGCCACTAAGCGTTTCTTTATCTCCGATATTGACAAAAGTGGGATATAGCACTTTATCTCCGGTTTTATGAAGACGGTCGTAAGTCAGATTTTCCATCTCCTTGGTATGGATCGATTGCGTACCTATATACTCGAGGTCGTTTTGGTCGTATGGCAGAGCAAAGCTAAAGGCATTGACCGCTTTCAGGTTTAAGCCCTTTACCGTTAGGCTTATAATGTCGTCTTTGGCATATTCTTTTACGACCGAGTCGACTAAAACGATATTCTTGGAACGCCTCTATAAAAATATCATTCTGACAAATAACGTCTAGAAAACGCATCAAATGAATTCAAAATGTCCCACCACAACAAACTTTTGATAATTATTTAGTTAAAAAAACGAAATTGGAAATAAAAGATCAACAGGATAAGCACAATTTCATACAGCATAATCACATCATTTTGCTAAATGAGCACAAAGGCGATATTTAGGGGTTGTCGCTTCATGTTATAGTCCATATATTTGCAAATAATTCTTATAACATAAATTTACCAAAGATGAAAAAACTCTTTATTACATTATTATTGGGAGCAGGCTTATGTTCATGTTCCACTTATGTTAGCCAAACAGCAACAAGTCTCGGTATTGCAACTGGTATAAAAAGCTACAATGAAGCAGATTTAATCGTTTCTTCATCCAAAATTTCTTATACTATGATAGTCCCTAAGAAAGATGCAAAGCTGGGATATAAAAAAGTACACGAAAAAGCAGTAGCATTAGCATTGAAAGAGAATGGCGATGCGGACGTATTAGTAGCGCCACAGTACGCAACATCTATTAAACGCCACAGAATTAGAAAAATAGTCGTTACCGGCTATCCTGCTACGTATAAGAATTTCACAAAAGTTACACCATGTTCAACCTGTAAATAACAAATATCATGAAGAAAATCAGTTTATTTGTATGCTTACTAGGAGCCATTTTATTTAGTTCTTGTTCTACTAAAATAGCATGTACTTCTTCCGTATCGGCCATAACAACACATGTAGAGCAATATCCGACAGTAGCAGATCTTGACATCAATACAACAAAGATGGAAAAAAGCATTACATGGAATTGGAGTTTCTTTCCTGAAAAATACACATTGTCAGACAGGAAAGAAAATTTAGTAGCAGAACTTCTAAAAGAACAATCAGGAGATGTTCTGGTAGAGCCCGAATATATCTACTCGAAAAAACCTTATGGCCCACGTTCACTTACCGTAATAGGATACGTTGCTAAATTCAAGAATTTCAGAAAGGCAACAGACGAAGATATAAAAGCACTAAATGCTGTAAACGGTCTTCCAAGAGTGAAAATAGTTTCAAAAACAAAAAGGTTCTGTCTCCATAAATAGGAAACGGATATTAATGAGAGTGCGCAAAACTCCTTTTTAAAAGATCTAACCCACGTTACAGAATTTGTAACGTGGGTGTTTTTTTGTTTATGAATATAATATCAATAGTTCGGTAAAAATAGAGATAATATCATTCACCCGAATTTGCATCATAATTCAAATATTTATCTACCAGTATTATGCTTGCAGGCTTCAAATTGATTTTCAAATGATGTTTGGCTTTAAACCTTATGACACACAAATCGAGATCGCCACTAAGCGTTTCTTTATACCCAATTTTATGAAGACGATCGCAAGTCAGATTCTCCATTTATTTCGTATGGATCGATTGCATACCTATCTACTTGAAGTCGTTTTGGTCGTGTGTCAAGGCAATGCTAAAGGCATTGACTACTTTCAAGTTAATGCCCTTTACTTAATAATACAATACCCTATTTTGGGTTTATTCCGTGAAAAAAGAATTAATTCTTTCTTTTAACAACTTACTATATTTTTCTTTAAGCTCATCATTCAGAAATGAGTGATGAATGGTATGCTCTAGAGTTGGCAATAGCTTGACGTATTTATTAATAAGACGCTTTATGATGATGGGCTCTATCTGAAGAGATTCTGCTGCTTTCAAGAAATCTACGTTCTTCAATTTCTTCTTTCGTCCATTTAGTGTCAGAGCCAGCTCTTCGTCATCTTTAGGATTGATGATGGCTGCATTCAGCAGGTCATAAGCAGGAGTTAGACGAACAACATTTTCTATTGGTTCATACAATGAAAAGTTTTTCAGATGCATGTCATTGTTTCCCTTATCTCTCAAATTCACGTATGTACCTTTTTTTGTTGTCGTATGTACGTCACGCAAAAAACTTAAGGACGTCACCGAAAAAACTAACATACGACAACGACAAAAAATCAACCGTATGTCGCAGCGGTAACTAACGGATATTGTTGACGAAACTAACGTTAGTTACAGTGGTAACTTCCGTTAGTTACCGCAAAGTGACGGAAGTTATGGCTGCGACATACGTCTGTTTTTGAACTATTGTGGTATGAATTTCAATAAAGTGAGGCCGAATGCTATTAAATTGATAAATACATGAAAACCATATCCATACATGAATCCCAGGTTTAATCGAAAATACACAAAAGTAACGCCCATAATAAATTGGGGTAATACAAGCAGACAATAGATGGGTAGGTAGGGTAGATGAAAAGGATAATTCGTGATATGCATCAGAGCAAAAAGAATGGTGATAGCATATACGGCAAATCCTTTCTTCCACGTTGTTTCTATCTGAAAATATTTTTGTGGTATGCAATAGAGTAAAAGTGCAAAAGCGATGCATACCGGTAGTTTATATTGCAACGCTTCAAAATAATTATAACCCGCATAACGGTCTATAAAAACAAGCAACAGGAAAGACAACGAAATAATCACATTCATTTTTTTCAAATTGGTTCCCAGCCTAAAGGTCAGCTCTTCTATCATAGGGTATAGCACCACAGTAATGAAAAAGAAGTGCACCAGGTGGTGCTGAAAACCTAATTTTTCGTCGAGATTATATTTGAAATATTCAGTATTAGCGATATTGGACACTTTTAAGAAGAACAATAATATCATTAAAAAGGTAACGACAATCACCCAGTTTTTTACATAAAAAGAGATTCCTTTAAAAAGAATGTCACCTTTGCTGAGTGTTTGTTTGTCTGTTTGCAGATAAAATGTTTTGTACATCATTTTTCTTCTGTCTTTTATATTAGTCGTAATAAGAAGGGGAGAGCATTTCGTAAAAGATGAATGAGTGTAATACTCCAAAAGGCTATTTTAAATCCACGGTTATAGTAATAAGAACAAAAGCCGAAACAAAATACAATGCCAGCCAAGATGGCATAGATAATATATAATAATGAATAGGTATGAAGTGATCCGAAGATAATGGCAGGAAGGAATATTTGTACTGTTATACTTTTTGTAAGATATTTATTCGTTAAAAATATAAGGATATACAATAATCCGGTTTCCAAAATTGGAGATAGGATGCAGGCAAACAAAAAGCCATTGATAAAACTCATCTTTGCTAAAACAGTATTCGGTCCTTTCATGTCATATCCTAATGATAGGAAGCATACTGAGACCAAGGAACAAGCGGTTATTAAGAAAAATAGAATGATGATGGATTTCCATATTGGCTTTTCTGAGAATCTTAGGGCTAGATTTGTGATGTATTTGTCTATCATTTTTATTATACCTAATCGTAGTTGATAAAAGATTGTGATGTTATATTGATAAATATGATTTAGCGTAACTTCTGTCTAAAAAACCCGCAAGATAAAAATACAATGCCATAAGAAATGACGCTACTTAGTATGCCTATGACAAAGAATCTGAAAGAGGCCATTTGGGGAGTGAAAACAACGCTTGATAAAATAATAGAAGTAACTAATAGTAAATTCAAGTTTTTTTTGTACGAGTAGCCTGTGTATGGCTGCGAGAAGAGAAAGAAGATAGGAGTATAAAATAATACTTCTACAATCATCTTTACCTCGGCTGAGGTTGTTAATCTAGAAAGGATAATAGTTATTGCCAATAGCAATAATCCCGATACGATGAATAATATTTTAGTTTTCTTTCTCATTGTTATAATTTAATAGTTTAGGAAACTATTCCTCAAATCTTTTGGTTTAGTATCCAATACATGATGAAAGTTCTATTGTTGTTACAAAATTAAAAAGTATTTCATATATAAAACAGTGTATCGTAAAAAAGTTTCTTTGATATTTTTTTCTTTTTATTTATGTCACAAAAGTATAGGTATTTATTAATGAAAAAAGTTATCGAAAAGTTATCTCTAGTTAGTTGAATGTTATTATTTTTGCAAATAGGAATGAAAACAATGGATAAAAAGATCTTTTTATATAAGTCGATCAGTATTGTTGGGCTGTTTATGGCGCTATTATTACAAATAATATGGGCCTATAATACGTATCAACTTTTAGAGAAAAATGTTGAGGATAAATTGAATGAAGCATTCTATTCTTCTCTTAATGATGAAATCTACTATCGCTTTAAAAAATATACTGCTACTCTTCCTGAAAATTTGGATATCGCTTTTGATAATCCAAAAGAGTTGCGAGATAAAAATGGTGTTGAGATTACGATTATAAATTTAATGGAAACTCAATTTCATCATACCATATTGATGCCTGCATTGGACTCGATTTATTCTCTCGCCTTAAAAAAAGCGGATATCTATTGCCAATATAAACTAATTAAGGTGAATCCGAAAACACATCAAGTATTGGCTTCTGTTCGTCCGGAACTTCACTCTTGGTCTAAGATAAAAACGAAACTGGTTCCCATTCGGAAAGATGGAACAATGGCGGTGCAGGCTATAGCAATATCTCCATATAAATTGATCTTTGAGCGCATGATTTTGTTGCTTATTGGCACGTTGTTGATATTCTTGTTGGCAACATATTGTATTGTCTATCAAATCAAAATTATTATCCGACAAAAGAAAATAGCACAGTTGAGAGAAGACTTTTCTTATGCAATGATACATGATATGAAAACTCCTATTAGTTCTATATTGATAGGTACCCGAGTACTTCATAGTGGAAGACTTGAAAATCTGCCAGAGATAAAAGAGAAGCATTATAACGTAATTGAAAGAGAAACGGAGCACTTGTTGACCCTTATAAATCGGTTACTGACGATTTCGAAGTTGGAAAATGACAAAATTGAACTACAAAAGGAATTAATACCTTTGGAGCCGATACTCAGCGATATATTAGAACAGTTTAAAATGAAAGTCAACAAACCTGTAAATTATCGTCTCGAATTACAGGCAAAGGAGGTATATGCCGATGTGGAATTTTTTAAAGAGACGATCGAGAATATGATAGACAATGCTATAAAATATTCTAAATCTGATGGAGTGAATATTCTCTTATCTTCGTCGGAGAATGATGTTGCAAGTTGCACTGCTATACATATTAAAGACGATGGACTAGGTATCTCAACAGCTGATCAGAAAAAAATCTTTGAGAAATTTGAAAGGGCTTCAGCTATACGGCGTACTCCTAAGGGAGGCGCAACAGGTTTTGGTTTAGGGCTGAATTATGTTTCTCAAGTGATGAAAGCACATGGAGGAATGGTTGAAGTGAATAGTGTAAAAGGGAAATATACTGAATTCGTGCTGTTTTTTCCTAAATATTTTGATATTGATAAAATTGAAGCTTGATGATAAAGTTATTGTTAGTAGAAGACGATGCAGACCTCTGTTATATTATCAAGAGTAGTTTGGAGTATATGATAGGAGGGTATGAAGTAATAACGGCTGCTAATGGCGAAAAAGGACTTGATGCATACAAATTGCAGCGTCCCGATATCATTGTAGCAGATATTGAAATGCCTGTTATGGATGGTTTTGATATGGTGGTTAAAATTAGAGAACTAGATGGTGATGTTCCCATTCTTTTTGCTTCTGGACATATTTCTCCTAAAGATGTCATTTCCGGTTATAGAATAGGAGCTAATAATTATATTAAGAAACCCTTTGTGCCAGAAGAAATGGATGCTCATATAAAAGCAATGTTGAAAACAGTTGAAGGTAAGCGCATGCGTAATGAAACAACTCTATTTTCTATTGGTAGATATCAATTTGATGCTGATCGTTCAATACTAGTAAACAATGATGGAGAAAAACGTTTATTGACAACGTTTGAATGTAGGATCCTTTATTTATTGGCCCAAAATAAAGGCGAAGTAGTAAAACGTGAAACGATAGAATGCCAGTGTTGGGGTGAAGACAAAGTTCACGACTTCTTTGTTTCGCGTAGTTTGGATGTTTTTATTAATAAACTCCGAAACTATTTTAAAAATGATGAGACTGTTGAGATCAAAACGTTGAGAAATGTCGGACTCATGTTGAAAGAGAAAATAGATTAAATATCCCCCCGATAAAACACATCTGGTAGTTTTCAAATACTCTAAAGAAATGGCAATTGCTCTTTTAAGTGCTTTATTATCTTTTTAAGCAGTATTAGAGCCCTTTTGAATCATTCAGTAATTTTTTTTCTATATATATGGAAGTAGTTCTTTTAAAGCTTCCCTAATTATAAAATCTGCTAGTATGGAAGTTTGGTAATAACACCATTGAGCCATTCTATATATTACCTTTATACGGATTTGAACAAAGCACATAAACGACTTATTTATAATAATTCAAAACAAAGTTATTATACCTTACCAGAGCAAATACCAGTGTAAATTTGTCCTTTCATCAAGTTTACATAGTTTATTTTAGAATTTATCGAAGTCATTGGACTTGTACAGCATCATAATTCAAATATTTATCCACCAGTATTATATTTGCAGGCTTCAAATTGTGGCTGCGACATACGGTTGATTTTTTGAACTATGCTCTCGGATCGAAAGATTCATTGTAAAGTAAGCATTCAGCATTTTTGGTAATCTGTGCCAATGCAGAACGATTCTGTATTACTTACTCACACAATCTTTTATTGCTCAAATTCATGTATGTACCTTTGTCGTATGTGCGTTGTGCAAAAGACTTAAGGACATAGCCTGAAAAAGCAACATACGACACTTACGACTCAAGCCTATGAGCCGCAAACGACATCATTATATCATCACAACAACTAACCAATGACAACACAATAAGATGAAAATGTTTTATCTGACAAGTAAAGAGCTCACCTCTTTCTGTATTTTAATCCACTAACAGCCTTCCAGTCTATTTTAAGACCGTCATTTACCCCAATATATTATAAGATACCAGAGAGAGCTTCATCTATCATTTGACTACAAAGTTGATCATTATCTTTTGATTAATATAGCAAATGACCATAATTATAGGCAAAAAAAATAAAAAGTTCAGTAATCGATTTAATACGTTAATATTAAGAGATTTGAATTCCATTTTTCAAGTATACTCTATTGTTAAATCCTCTATTTTTAGGTGCGCTTGTGCAATTTACTTCATGGAAAATACTAAGATAAAAGTAATCACTTTTATTGATCATGCAAAAAAGATATTCTTGAGAATAAATTACTATTAAAATTATACTAAATCATAATTGAATATTTTCTATGTATTCATCTATTTTTTTGTACTTTTGCAATATAATGAATAATGACGTAGATATGAATATTGATATATATTTAGGAGATTGCAAAAAAGTACTAAAGCAAATACCAGATAATACTATTGACCTAATTATTACATCTCCTCCTTATGCTGATCAAAGAAAAAACACATATGGCGGAATTCGCCCAGATCAATATGTAAAATGGTTCTTGCCGATATCAAAAGAGCTACTACGCGTGCTTAAGCCAACGGGAACTTTCATCTTAAATATAAAAGAAAAGGTGGTAGAAGGAGAACGAAGTACTTATGTTATAGAATTGATATTGGCTATGCGTAAACAAGGTTGGCTTTGGACAGAAGAGTTTATTTGGCATAAAAAAAATTCGTATCCAGGAAAATGGCCTAACAGATTTCGTGACTCTTGGGAAAGACTATTACAATTTAATAAAAAGAAGAAATTTAATATGTATCAAGAAGAAGTTATGGTTCCTATGGGGGAATGGGCTAAATCACGTTTAAAAAAGCTATCTAATACAGATAAAACCCGAGACGATTCTAAGGTAGGAAGTGGATTTGGTAAAAATATTTCAAATTGGCTGAATAGAGAAAAAGCATATCCAACTAATGTTTTACACTTAGCTACTGAATGCAACAATAAGAATCATAGTGCGACATTTCCAGAAGAGTTACCAGAATGGTTTATTAAATTGTTCACAATAAGAGGAGATATGGTATTAGACCCTTTTATGGGATCTGGAACAACTTTAAATATTGCTAACAAAATGCAACGCAATTGTATTGGTATAGAAATAATTCCTGAATATTGTTCTATGGTTTCTAAAAATCTAGGAGTCGAAATAAAAAATACAAAAAGGAATTTTGCTAAAGAAAATGAATAATATGGGAGAACTAAATTTGCAAGATGTTTGTCAATATGTTGAAGAACACATTGGGATATTCCATCGGAAGCGTATACAGTGCATTGATAAACTAAAATTAGCTAAAATTTTGAAAAGAAAAAACCCTTATCTTTTCAAAGCTAAATATGTTTTGACTGCAGAGCAAATCGTAAAGGGGATTGTAGATGCCTATATTTCATCTAGTGAAGAAACTATTTTTGGAGACTGGTTAGAAGGGTTAGCAATTTTTATATGCAACAAAGTTTATGGTGGAACGAAATCAGGCATCGAAGGTATTGATCTCGAATTTGAGCATAATGATATACGCTACATAATTACTATTAAATCAGGTCCAAATTGGGGAAATGCACCTGCGATCAAAAAGATGATTAGCGGATTTAAAACGGCAAAAAGGACATTAAGAACTAGTAATTCGCAGTTAAATATAGTAGCAATAAATGGTTGCTGCTATGGCCAGGATAGAAATCCAGACAAAGGAGATTATTTCAAATATTGTGGTCAAAAATTCTGGGAATTCATATCTGGAAATGAAGATTTGTATATACAAATAATAGAACCACTTGGAACAAAAGCCAAAGAGGAAAATGAAGAGTTTATTCTTTCGTATAGTAATTGTATTAATAAATTCACGAAAGAATTCATTTTGACTTTTTGCAAAGATTCCGGTGAAATAGACTGGGAGAAACTTTTAAAATATAATTCATCTAAATTTAATTAATTATGCAAAAATGTATTATTGATGGCTGTTCAAATGAAGGAGTACATGTAATAGGAATAAGATGTCGCAGGCCTGACACTACAGCGATTTGGGCTCCTAATACCAATGCGTACTTATGTGACGAACATGCAGAACAAGGTTGTAAAATAGAAATTAATATTACGCCAACCACAGATGGAAAGGTACAAACTGATGTTAAAAATGGTATTAATCACGAATCTAGAACGACTACTATTACACATGACGCAAATGAATAAGGAGACATGTATTCTCATTATTAAATAAAACACTTCACTGTAATATTCGTAGATTGTAGTCGAAATAATATTAATAGTATCAGCGAATTAAGATCATTTATCAAGAATTGATTCGCCAGTATTATTCGTATATAGATATTTGTCACTAATAAGAACCCAGTTTCGCATAATATCATTCATCCGAAGTTGAAATATAACTTAAATATTTATCCACCAGTATTATGCTTGCAGGCTTCAAATTGATTTTCAAATGATGTTTGGCCTTAAATCTGATGACAAACAAATTGAGATCGCCACTAAGCGTTTCTTTATCTCCGATATTGACGAATGTGGGATATAGCACTTTTTCGCCCGTTTTATGAAGACGGTCGTAAGTTAGATTTTCCATTTCTTTAGTATGGATAGGCTGCGTACCTATATACTCGAGGTCGTTTTGATCGTATGGCAGCGCAAAGCTGAAGGCATTGACCGATTTCAGATTTATGCCCTTTACCGTGATGCTTATAATGTCGTCTTTGGCATATTCTTTTGCAACCGAGTCGACTAAAACGATATTACCGGAGAGCTTCTGCAAAGAATCGCACTCTTCTTTTATTCCTCCTTCGAGCGCAGTAGCGACAGTGGAAATATCGTAAGCATCAATTAACCCGTTTTTGTTGATATCGCCGTTGCTTATATACCCGTCGAAATCGGGATCGCCCTTACGTAGTCCGGTATAGTTGGTATACGAAACGAGGTCGTTGTTGTCTATCTTACCATCGTTGTTTATATCGCCGGGGATATAACTTGCAGTATGCGGCATTTTGAATACATAGAGCTCGCGACCGGATCCGTAGCCCCCTACCCCTTCGGTAACGCATATCTTGATATAACGAGCCTTGGGATGATCGGTGAAGGAGAACACTTTTGTATCGCCGTTTCGCTTCCAATCGAAGGGCTCTGCTTTGGTCCATTCCTTTTTGTCGAGACTATAGGATACCGTGCCCTTGAGGATGGTTCCGTTTCCTCCGTCCTTGCGTGGCAAATATTCGAATCGGTCGAGCACGTCGATGCTTCGAAGGTCGATCGTCAAGTTGTAAGGGAGAGCGTTTTCGTGATATTTGGTATGCCAGATGTCGCCGGTGTCGGAGAAATCGAACAGATGATAGAGTTCGAATCCTTCTTGACTTGGAGCCGAGGTATCACCGTGTATGTTTTGAATGGCAAATTCGAGCGGATCGGATTGGGTTGTTGCTTTCGTCTCCGTCCAATCGGACACGCCGCTTTTGTTCGCCGCACGCAACTTGAAGGCGTAAGTCGTTTGGGTGGTGAGTCCGTCGAACAGCATGCAAGTGTCTTTGATGTTGGTATAGATATTGCCGTTGTAAATGATTTCGTAATAATCGGCACCCGCAATTTTGCTCCACGAAGGAGTCAGAGCATACGCCTGCCGGTGCGGCTCCGTCACCTGAAATTGTGCGGGAGCCGTCAGCTTACCGGTAGATAGCAAAGACGAGCTTTTAGGTGAAAACTCGTATCCTTTTATAGTAAGAGTAATGGCTGCGGAAGTAATATCAGAAGGAGCCAACTTGACATACAGCAGAGGATTTTTGGTGATGACGGCCTTTGCCAGTGCACTCCCCTTGGTGGCAAAAGTATCGAAACGAGGCGAAGCATCATAAAAACAAACATTCTGCCCGGCGGAAAGACTGTTCATCGACTTAACTTCTTTCAGCAAGATGGTTTTGTTGCCGATCGTTGCTTGTACAAGTTGGGGCTTTGCCGTAACGTTTATTCGGAATTCCGTTGCCTTGACCTTTACGAAACCGTCGAAAGTCCCTCTGGTAGGATGCACGGTAATGGTTGCCACACGACCAGCCACACTGGATTCGATGAGAGTGGTCGTGCTCTTGCCCAATCGATAGGCTTCGGTGGTACCGTCGTCGTGATACTCGGTAAAAGCACTTTTACCTTCGGGGTATATCTCGTATATGCGTCGCTTCCGATCAATTTGAGAAACATTGTTATTGGGATTTGCCATCGGAATAATGGCCCCTGCCTTAACAAAAACAGGAAGTTTCCACAGGGGAGCGTCGAAGCTGTTGAGAATACGATCGCCCGTGTATTTTTCTCCGGTGAAATAATCGATCCAATTGCCTGAAGGCAAATAGATGCCATTGCGTATGTCGTGTCCCTGCAAGTCGCACTTGGTTTGCTGATAAATGGGAGCAATCAGGAAAAAAGGACCGTACATAAATTGATATTGCGTAGCAGTGCCACACGTATAATCGTTGGGTGCCTCGAGTAGCATGGCGCGCATGAGCGGCATACCGTCGGTAGCCTCTTTGGCGATGCTGTATGTATAGGGTATCAGTTGCGACTTGAGCTTGAGGTACCACCGATTAATCGAAGTGGCAGGTTCGCCCAAGGCCTGCGGATATTTCTCGTTGGCTCCCCATCCGTCCATATTGAGCTGCATGGGAGTAAATGTTTTCCATTGAAAATCGCGAACATTCACCAGCAAGTTTCGACCGCCAAAGATACCGTCCATGTCCGAAGTAATGTTGGGCATGCCCGATAGCCCGGCACCTATATAGGTGGGAATATGAAAACGAATATATTCCCATTCACCGCCGGTCTGGTCTCCCGTCCATACCCCCGCATATCGTTGCGTTCCGGCCCATCCGTCGAGTGTGATAATAAACGGACGTGCATTGTTTCCGTATCCGGGCATAATATGAGCAACATCGGAAACGCCGTTCAACCCGAAAGAGTATCCCTCGCCTACCCATGCCACATCGGTCTTGAGCACCCTGACACCGGCATCCCGCACTTCTTTGACGATGTCTCTTTGCAATAGAGCACTTACTCCATCTTTCGGGTGTAAGTCCGATTGCGTCCACAGTCCTATCTGCACACCGTTTTGGCGGGCGTAATCGCCAAATGCCTTGAGATTTTCAATATTCCCGTCGAGTGTATTTGTTTGACCATATCCGGCTCCGTATCCATCGTTGGGAAGAATCCATCCCAATGGCATATCGTATCTCTTATATCGGTCGATGACAGCTCTGGCGGAAAACGGATAATTGTTTTTCTCGCCATTGAGCGATTCTTTGATTCCGCCATTATCCTTCTGGTTTTCTTTGTAGCACTTACCGTCTTCGAACAAGACACCTTCTTTGCTCTCTTTCCAAAAATCTCGGTTGTAAGCATTGAGATGTCCTTCGTAGAAAGCGAATTCGGGTAGCAGCACGGGCTTGCCGGTGAGCTGATAGTAATCGTTCAAAAGAGAAACGGGACTATTGTCTATCATAATGAAAGCGTCTAGATAGGACGTATCGTGCATGATTTTGACTTTGCCCTTTTCGGAAGCGCCGAAATCGTATTTGCCTTTCTTGAAGGTATGACACACAATGCCATATCCGCCGGTCGACCAGAAGAAAGGTGCGGGAGAAGCCACCCCACCATCGGTCCAACTGTTTTGATTTTCAATGGCGATGACTTTTCCCTTGTGAGAGAAACGTCCGTTTTGTACTCCTCCACCATAGAAATATTCGTTCGGATTCTCTTTGAATGTCATAGTCACCCGTTCTTTCTCGAAAGAAATGGGTGCTACCTGTTCCAGAACAACAGCCGACGTTTTTCGGTCGGTTATCTTCATACAAAGCGACTCCCTGTTTATAGCTACAAGCATCCGCGCGGTTTCGATATAAACATTTTCATTATCGTTGCGAACCGATAAACCGGAAATATCTCTTCGCGGGTTGTCGGCCAATATCCGGGCATAAGGTTTGGCTTCAGGCTCTCGCATGGCACCGCCGGCATTGTCTTGAAACACGCGGAATATATGATCGCCGTAGAAGTCGAAAGTAATGTATCGATTATCAGAAAAGACAACCTGTACGGTTGTCGGATTCGTCTTGCGACAACTGACGATTTTGTTGCCCGCCAATTCTGTTACTTCATTGCCGATTTGTGTTCCACCTATTTTCGCCTCGCCCGACGGTGATAATAAAAACAGTATGGAAAACAATGTGACTGTAAAATTTCTCATATTTATTTAGAGCCTGTTAAAAAAATGTTTGAAATAAACCATTAAAAGCGTTTCTCACTCATCCATATACTTGTTTTATCGGAAGTATGACCAACTCCCACAGAAATAGATCGATAGATTTTAAAGAAACGGTGTGGCAATATATGGAGAAAATTTTGGTTATGCAAATACAACGGCGAAAACAAATCGGCAAGGAATATAAAAACACATTTTCGTATTTTATAGAAGTGACCATTCCGATTGGTATAAGAATAATTACTAATTGGATGTTTTTCAAACGGCACTTACTGCGCTATCGAACACTATTACCAAAAAATTGTGATGTAAGACTTTTATTTTCAATAAAAATTTATTTTGATAACAGTATTATATTCTATTCAGAATTATCTAACTTTGTTTTCAAATTATACCGCACAAAAAATAAATAGTTCACCGGTAGAATTACCATATAAAGATACGTAACCAAATGTTATAAAAATGAAACATTTATGTCTTTCAATCATAATCTTTTTATTCGCTCTCACTTCAAATGCACAGACGACACTCAACAACGATTCACTAGCTTCAGACTTCAATTATCTTGTAAAATTGCTGGAATCCACTCACCCCGATCCATATAGTGGCTTTGGAGGAAAAGTCTTTTTTCACAAAGCCGCCAACGATATTTTGCAAGATTTGCAGAAAAATGCTTGCACAGAAACGGCGTTTGTGAACAAGGTAAATGCCTTTCTTTCTATTATTCACGACGGACATACAGGACTACAATACAAAAAAAATTCCGATGCCGAACGCTATGCACAACGCATAGTATTCAGAGTGATTCCCGATGGATTGATCGTTGACGGAATAAGTACCCGTCATAAAGAGCTCTTAGGGGCTAGACTGGACAGCATCAATAGTGTTGGCATTGTAGAGCTGTTGAAACGCATGGAATACCTATATCCATGTGAAAATATATATGGCAATTATGATGCTTTGCATTGGGAAGCAAATTCGGAGAATCTATTGCGCCAACTCGGCACCCAATTCACCGATTCCGTTCGTTACTCTTTGCGCACTGCCGATAACAAATCGGTGATCCTCTCACTACCCCTTGTGAACAGCGACTCGCTCTACAACATACCCATCACATTTACCTCTGCCAGTAAAAAATCACCATCCAAAAACCTGAGCTATCAATTTGCCGATAAAGAAAGACATATAATGGTCATACGTATTAGCAAAATAATGGCACGCGAGAACTACGAATATTGCTGGAGAAACAAATGGGACGAAGCCTACGACGACATTAAAAGCTATTATAAATATACTTTGAAGAAAGAAATGCCACGTGACATAATAAAAGCATTAGCAGGTATACCCTCGTTCTCGGAGGTTTTTGCCAACATGCTCACTCAAATGAAAAAATACAAATCTGAGAATCTGATTATCGACCTTCGAAGTGATGGCGGAGGATGGACACCGATTGTGCTCCCCTCGCTGTTAATGATGTATGGTGACAATTATATCACAAAAGACATGAACACCAAATACTACCGTCTTATTTCGCCATTGTATTTGCAAAAGATCAATACTACCCTTGACGTATTCAACCGGCGACAAGGTACCCATTACAAGATAGGAGATTACATTTCTGAAGATGACAAGCCGGTTGTTAATACTTCCACAGACAGTTTGCGAAAAAATTTCATTCTTAATTGCATGAGTGCCTCTTGCCCACTGCTAACTAAATTGAAAGGTAGCCCGCTATATCATCCCCAATATATATACGTTGTAACTGATGCAGGTACTTTCAGTGCCGCTTTCCACTATGCGTTTTACCTATGGCGCATGGGGGCTACTATTGTCGGTATTCCGAGCAGCCAAGCTCCCAATACGTATATGGAGAAAACGCCCTTTTGTCTGCCTTATACTCACCTACAAGGGAGCATTTCAAACAGTATGCAGATATTTCTCCCTGCCAATGATAGACGCACCAAGATATTCTATCCAGACTTAATGCCAACGTATCAAGATTATAAGAAGTATGACTTCGACGCAAATGCAGAAATACTCTATTTATTAGACAAGATAAATAAAGACCTCTCTGCAAAGGGCACACAAAATTAAAGGTCAAGGGAAATGATATTATGTTCTGAGTTCGGGATAAATCATTAGACTAAACAACTTATTATAAACTTGCCTCGGACTGAGGTAATATATTATAAAAAGCGTTGAATAAACACAGTAAATTCTTCCGAATATTGTCTACACTCTATAAGAAGTTCAAAACAAATTTGCTACTTTTGCAACCTAATTATACCTCTGTCCCTTGATATTCAATATAAATCATTTAGCAATTATGTCGAAACAGAAAGAATATATGAAGAATAAAAAAGCCGAAAAAGGTAGTCCTAAGAAAAAACAAGCTAAAAAAGTTCCTTATCAATATAAGCCGGAAAATATTGATCTGAGAACCTGGCAAGTAATGCTTCGCAAACAAGTAGCTCAAGAGGAAAGGCTCGTTATCCAATGTATTGACGAAAAGAAAGCTCCCGGTGAATATCAAGTAACAAATCCTAAAACAAATCAAGAATATAAGGTTGTCTACCGTGGTGCACTAAGCCCTTGGAACTATTGTTCGTGCTTAGATTTTAAGACCTCCCGTTTGGGCACTTGCAAGCATTTGGAAGCTCTAAAGCCATGGCTTAGTCGTAAGCATCATGTCCATCGTGAAATACCTTCCTATACTTCTGTTTATCTCGATTATACTGCGGAAAGAAAAGTTCGTATCCGAATTGGCGGAGACAATGAGAAGGCATTTACAAAACTGGCATCTTCTTTTTTTGACGATAAGTTTGTTCTGAAAGAGAATTCATTTAAAAATTTCGATACATTTTTAAAGAAAGCTCGTAAGATTGACAATACCTTTCGCTGCTACAGAGACGCACTGCAATTTGTGATAGAACATCGAGAGCGCAAAGAGCGCATCCGTTGGATCGACGCACTGACTAAAGATGATTTCAAAGATTTACTCCACGCTCGCCTTTATCCTTATCAAGAAGAGGGTATTCGCTTCGCTGCCAAAGCCGGTAGGGCTATCATTGCCGATGAAATGGGATTGGGTAAAACCATTCAGGCGATAGGCACGGCAGAACTACTGAGGAAGAAAGGGCTTGTGAATTCTACATTAATAATATGTCCCACGTCCTTGAAATATCAATGGAAAAGAGAGATAGAGCGCTTTACAGGACAACAGGTTCATGTTATTGAAGGCAACCACCTGAAGCGCAAAGAACAATACAACACTTCTGAACCTTACAAGATAATCTCCTACAACGCTGTATGCAACGATATCAAAGCTCTCGGGTATTTGGAAACGGATATGGTCATCATTGATGAAGTACAACGTTTGAAGAACTGGGACACACAGATAGCAAAAGCCGCCAGAAAAATAAATTCACAATATGCGGTTGTCCTCTCGGGTACTCCTCTGGAAAATCGATTAGAAGAACTCTACTCTGTTATGGAACTCGTAAACCAATTTTGCCTGGGACCTTATTATCAATTCCGTAACCGCTATATCATCACAGACAGCAAAGGCGCAACAATAGGCTACCAAAATCTAAATGAAATCGGGCAGCGCCTCAAGCCCTATCTGATACGCCGCCGTAAAAAAGAAGTGAAGCTCCAACTGCCTGCGCGACAGGACAAGAATCTTATGGTACCAATGACGAAGGAACAGATGGTAATACACGACGAAGCAAATGCTCATGTATCCCGTTTGCTTCATAAGTGGGAAAAAATGCACTTTCTTTCGGAGGCCGACCGCAACAGACTTCTTCTATTGCTCCAACAAATGCGTATGGTATGTGACAGTACTTACGTCCTGGATCAGAAGACACGTTTCGATACCAAGATCGAAGAAGTAATGAATATTATCTGCAATACTATAGAAAGTGGAGAAGAAAAAATTGTCATTTTCAGTCAGTGGGAACGTATGACCCGCTTAATCGCCCAAGAAATGGATCAAAAAGGTATTCGCTATGAGTATCTACATGGAGGCATACCATCCAAAGCTCGAAAAGATTTGGTCAATAATTTCACGGATTTACCGGATAGTCGTATATTCCTTTCTACTGATGCGGGAAGTACCGGCCTCAACCTACAAGCAGCTTCTATCATCATCAACATGGATTTACCGTGGAATCCTGCTACACTTGAACAACGTATTGCCCGCATTTACCGAATAGGTCAGAAACGCAATATTCAAGTCATTAATTTAATCTCAATGCTTACTTTTGAAGAAAGTATGCTTGGCAAACTTAAGTTTAAATCTTCTCTGTTCGAAGGTGTTCTTGATGGTGGCGAGGATGCCATCTTTACCAAGGATAATAAGTTCCAAAAGATAATGGAAGAGTTGAGTGAAACCATCAAAGAGCCAGCCGAAAATGAGACCAAAGATGAAGTACCACCTATCAATAAGGATGAAGAGGAATCTAAAGTTACTAAGGATACAAATACTCATTACGACTTCGATCCCTTGTTTGAACAGCAGCCGGATGATTCACCCTCTGCCAAAGCCAAAGAAGAACATGATTTATTACCGCATCAAGACCATACGGTCCAGCCAGATAAGCTCATAGAGCAAGGGCTATCCTTCTTCACCGGATTAGCAGAGACACTGAAATCACCCTCGGCAACCCAAAGACTGGTCAACCAAATTGTAGAAAATAATCCGGAAACAGGAGAAACCAATATCAAAATACCTGTGCCTAACAAAGAGACTGTTGTACAAATGTTAGGACTCATCGGCAAAATACTGAGCAAAAAATAGATTAAGTTCTACTTCGCCAATAGGAGGAAAGAGAAATATGGACGAGATTTAATTATTTTAATGCCATTCTGTCTATGCAATTGGTGGGAAAAGAGAAGATTGATTTACTCAAAATAATGGATGAGAATGGGAATAGGATTAAATTTTCAAGTGCTTCTGATGCTATGATCTATTTAAATAAGTATGGGTGGAATTTGGAAAGCACTAGTAGCACAACATACGATGAAGACTATCTTATATTTTGGGGGGGTATCAGCAAAGAAATCGAGAAAGATGATGAAATTATGAATGGGATTAACTTGATGCCTAAAAAAGGTTGAAATAAGACTCTTCCTACGCAAAAGCAGAAATAAGATTGCTATTTTTAATATTTGAATAAGTCCCTGTTTAAAATTAGCTAACCTCTTTTTATAAAAAAGTTTCCGTATCAGTAGGATCGTTACTTTCTTTGAAGTGACTAAACCAAAAGAAAAATGCACCAAACTGATTTAACGGAAACCGAGTGGCAATATATAACAAAAGTGTTGAATCTGCAAGAAAAAAAACGGAAATATAATTTACGGATGATTTGGGATGTCCTCTTTGTCTTTGGTAAAGACGGGTTATCAGTGGCGTATGCTGCCAAAGGAATTTCCTAAATGGGAATCGGTTTATTACTATTATCGCAAATGGGATCCGCTTAAAGAATTCTAATTATTTTAATCCTGAGGGAAAATATATCTGAGTTATGAATAATACCTGATGCTTCAAATTTTAATATAACATTCTAGCGAAAGAACTGATGTGGCTGATAAAAGAAGAGTGTTTTTTGTATGTTGTGATATGCAAATATTGCTCTCGAAGAAATTATTTTCAATAATTATATCTTTCTTTGGTTTTATTAAAATATTATTGTTCTTTTGTGAAACAGAATCACTGCATTATAGTTAACATGAACTCTAAGAATAAAACATTTACTGATATATATAATACCTATTATAAAAAGGCATTCTATTTTGTGAAGTCTTATGTTCACGATGAAAGCGTTGCAGAGGACATCGTTTCAGAATCTTTAATAAAATTATGGGAGCAGTTAAAACAAAGAGAAATAGATCCAATAGCTCCGTTTTTATTGACTATTTTGAAAAATAAAGCTCTCGATTTTCTTAAGCATCAAGAAGTGGAGCGTGCCGCTTTAGAGGAAATTAAAAGTTGGAGAGAGTACGATCTTTCTATTCGTATATGCTCTCTGGAAGAATGCAATCCTTACGATATATTTTCTGGAGAAGTGGAGTCGATTGTAAATTCTACTTTAAAATTAGTGCCTCCTCAGACTCGCGAAGTATTTATGATGAGCCGTTTTCAAAACAAATCGAATAAAGAGATAGCCGAATCGATGAATATTTCGGTAAAGAGTGTGGAATATCACATTACTAAAACACTCAAAGTTTTAAGGGTTGCTTTGAAAGATTATCTTCCTATTTTCTTTTTTCTATTTATATAGTTGATTTTTTTAATCTTTCTTTTAGGGAGATTTGTTTTTAAATCGTTTTTATATAAAGGGCAAAAATAAGATGAATACTGAATTGTTACAGAAGTACATTTCTGGCGATGCGAATATTGATGAAACAGAATTAGTTGTGAAATGGATAAACGCAAGCAATGAGAACCGCAGAGAATACATGGCTCAGCGCAAGCTTTATGATATAGCATTATGGCGAACCTCTGATCTCGAACAAGACGAATTATTGGGTAATAGAAAAAGGCCTGCGAAGATAATGTTTAGAGAGATATTGAAGATCGCGGCATTGCTGGCTATCGCTTTTTCGCTCTCTTATTTATGGTTTAATGGCAAGGATTCGGCGTCGGGAGAATTGTTGCAGAGCGTCTATACTCCTGCCGGGCAGCGTACCGAAATTCATTTGCCGGACGGAACCCATGTCTGGCTTAATTCGTGTAGCCGGTTGACTTATTCGAATAAGTTTATAGGCAAATACAGAAGGGTAAAATTGGAAGGAGAAGCTTATTTTATTGTCTCGAAGAATAAGGAAAAGCCTTTCATAGTGCAGACAAACCGATATAATATTAAAGTGTTGGGCACCGAATTCAATATCACGGCATATCCTGCTGATAAAGAGTGGAAAACGTCATTGCTTAATGGATGTGTAAAAATAACCGATAGATCTGGAGTTGAAAAGATGATGTTGAAACCTAATGATGTAGGCTATTTAGATGGAGCTAGATTGCGTAAAACGGTAGTTAACGATGATAATGAATTTATGTGGAGAAAAGGTTTACTTTGCTTTACTGATCTTTCAATACATGAAATGGTCCATAAATTGGAGCTATATTATGATGTAAAGATCATTATTCATAATAGCCGGATGATGAATAAATATTATACTGGAAAATTTCGTATCGGAGATGGCATAGAACACGTGCTGAGTGTACTTAAACTCGATAACAAGTTCTCTTATACCTATAATGAAGATAATAAGCTTATAATAATTAATTAACCATTAAATAAAATATTCTGCCTATGAGATAGAAATAATAAAAAAGAAAGCGATTTGATGCTGCAACATCAAACCGCCTGAAAGCCAATAAAGATTGGCCGGTTCATAAAAAATAATAAGTTAAACTTAAAATCTCACTTACAAATATATGAAAAATATTTTGTATCAAAGTTCTATTGTGGAATTTAAACTATTTTTGAGAATTATGAAACTCTCTGTATTAGCCTTATTCCTGTTTGTTGGTACTATGTTTGCTACCGAGACCTATTCACAATCAAAAAAAGTAACTATTGTAGCAAATAATATTTCGATTAATAAAGTGCTTCTTTCTATCGAAAAACAGACAGATTATCTATTTGTTTTTAATGCTAAGAATATAAATTTAAACAAGTCAGTTAATGTGAATATGCATAATCGCAGTGTTGCTGAAGTGTTAGATTTGATTCTTAGAGGTACTGATATTAATTATGCCATGGAAGGGAAGAATATTATGCTGAGAAAGAATACCATTGTTCAAGTTAGGCCTAATACTCCTGCCAATGATAAGAAAAAAATTAGTGGTGTGGTGAAAGATATATCAGGTATACCCATTATTGGTGCGAATGTATCTGTAAGCGGTAATAGTACCAAAACGATAACCGATATTAATGGTAAATTTGAAATGGATTTATCTTCGGATGGTGTGTTGAAAGTATCGTATGTTGGTTATGAAGAACGATTTATCAACACTAAGGACAAGCAAAGTTTTGTCATTGTTATGAAGGAAAATGCCCAGCAGCTTAACGAAGTAGTAGTTGTTGGTTATGGAACTCAGAAAAAAGCGACTTTGACAGGTTCGGTATCGTCAGTGTCATCAAAAGAATTGATGGAGGCTCCAATGCAGAACGTATCAAATTTGTTAACCGGCAAAGTAACAGGCTTGACTAGTATTCAATCATCAGGTAAGCCTGGTGGTGATGGTACGTCTTTGTATGTCCGTGGATTGAATACATTCGGCAGTGGAGGTAATAGCCCCATGATAATAGTCGATGGTGTGCAACGGCTACTTGATTATGTCAATCCGAATGATATTGAAAGTGTTTCAGTGCTAAAAGATGCTTCGGCAGCTATTTATGGTGTACAAGGTGCTAATGGGGTAATCTTGATTACTACCAAATCGGGAGTTAATGGACCAGCCAAAATAGCTTATGACGGTTCGGTAACATTGACCACAAACACAGCGATGCCAAAATACTTAAATGCCGGTGACTATATGTATTGGAACAACAAAGCACGCCAAATGGATGGATTAACACCACTTTGGACAGCCGATATCCAAAACAAAGTCATGGATAATGACCCAAATAGTATATGGGGACAGACAAATTGGATTGATAAAATATTCCATACCGGCGAAACTCAACAGCATAATGTTTCGGCTTCAGGCGGTAATGACAAAAACAAGTATTTTGCCAGTTTAGGTTATATGGATCAAAAAGGCACATTGAAAAATACCCAGTTTAAGCGTTATAATGTCCGGACTAATTTAGACATTCAAGTTGCAAAGAATTTAAAGTTTACGACTAATTTATCTGCTTATCGTGCAGATCGGAGTTATCCTGGTACAGCAATTGGTAACCAAGCCGAATTTGATCCTGTACGGCAAGCTGTAAATTCTATTCCAATCATCAAAGATCAATACAAAGGATTACCTACTGCGTGGCAAGGATCAACTTATTATGTAAATGGATATGCCGCATTGATGAATTCAGGATATCAACGGCAAACACGCTGGGCTTTCGATTCTAATTATAAATTGGAATATGACTTTTCTGATTTAACAACGATATTGAAAGGATTGAAAGGATCATTTTTCGGAGCATACAATTATAGCCATACCACAGATTCTAACTACGATAGATATTATCAATTGTATGCCATCAACAATACTTTTGATGAGAGTATCGTTGGAGCGAGTGGCTATACACAAGGCGGTGCATACGCAAAATCTTCATCATGGGGTGATACTTGGTTAGTTCGTCCACAAATTGACTATTCAAGAGATTTCAATAAACATCATATCGGTGCATTATTTTTCTATGAGGCTCAAAAAACGTACTCTAATACGATGACAGGAATAAAACGTGGCTATTACAGTGATGATCCAGTAGACTTATCGCTCGGTACGGAATTTCCTGCGAATCCGGTGAGCGGATCGTACGCCTATCGTGGTCAAGCATCTTGGGCTGGTCGTGTTAACTACGCCTATGACATGAAATATCTCGCTGAAGCATCTTTCCGTCGTGATGGTTCTTACGTTTTCGCACCTGAAAAACGTTGGGGTTTCTTCCCTTCCGTATCAGTTGGATGGGTCGCTTCAGAAGAAAATTTCTTTAAAAAGATATTGCCTTTTGTAGATTATTTTAAAATTCGCGCCAGTTATGGTGAGTCCGGAAATTGCGACGCAAGTCCATATTTATATAACTCTACTTTTGGCATTGCAAACAACAGTATGGTTTTTGGTGGAGCTCCGCTATCACAATTCTACACAACCAATGCCTATATATACCGCGACCTAACATGGTCGAGAACACAAAGTTATAATTTAGGATTTGAATTTGATCTTTGGAATCACTTGTTAAGTGGTGAAATAGATGTGTTTTATCAATTAAATAAAAACATTTTGGAAGGAAGTAGTGGAAATTACCCTTCCTCATTAGGTGGCTACTATCCGAGTTTGAGTAATACAGGAGAGGTAGACAATCGTGGACTGGAAATCACGTTAAAGCATTACAATCGAATAAATAAAGATTTGACATATAATATTTCCGGTAGCTTCTCGTATGCTCGTAACCATGTATTAAAAATGGCTGTAACCGATAACTATCCAAACTACCGTGGGGTTTTAGGTAAACCCATGAATGCCCGTTATGGATTCCAAGCTGTAGGCCTATTCCAGACACAACAAGAAATAGATAATTACACCACAGCTCCATCTGGTAATATTCGTTTGGGCGATATTAAATATCGGGATTTCAATGGTGATGGTTTGATTACATCAACGTACGATTACGTAAAGATTGGTTATGGTTCCGTTCCTGAAATAAACTTTTCTATGAACTTTGACCTTACTTATAAGAATTTCAATTTCTCGATGTTATGGCAAGGGGTAACCCATTGTGACTATGAATTATCGGGTGTTTATGGTAGTGGTGTAACTTCATCGACGACCTATACAAGCCCATTTGCTGGGGGCGGTAACTCACCCTATTACTTAATAGAAGGTGCATGGACTGCTGAAAACACGAATGCCAAATATCCGCGTCTTTCGACTATAGCCAACGGGAATAATGCTTGGCGTTCGACATGGTGGGTCGTAAATGGAGAATATCTCCGTTTGAAAAACCTTAGAATTGGTTATACAATGCCTGATCATCTTTTAAAGAAGACACCTTTCAGCCGTATCAACATTTATCTTGCCGGAACAAATATACTTACGCTCAGCCATTTCAAGTATGTTGATCCTGAAAGTCCATCTGTAAGTAATGGATATTATCCACAACAGTCGACCTATAGTCTAGGAGTAAATGTAACATTTTAATTAAGGGAGGTAAAGACGTGAAAATTATGAAAACAAAAATATCACTAATTCTCGCCATTATTGGATTAGGAGTGGTATCGTGTAATGACGATGCACTGAATTTAAATGATACAACTAAAATTTCGGATCTTGCAGTATGGAATACGCAGCAATCTGCTGATATGTACATAACAGCTTCTTACAAGACCTTTTCCGATGTATCGCAGGTAGCTAATAGCCGTGGAGCATACTATGATAGTTTCTCTGATTTGACAAAATCAACTTCATGGGATCAATATAGCCATCCATATAACAAAGCATTGATGCAAACGAGTGCATTTGCTACCGGTAGTGCAGGAGCATTTGAATGTTGGGATGATGTTTATAGTCGTATTCGCAGAGCAAACGTAGCATTAGGAGATATATCTCGCTATGGAAGTAAATTCGGAAATGAATGGTGTGATATTAGACGTGCTGAAATTCGTCTTTGTCGAGCATACTCATATTATCGTTTGATTCGTGTCTATGGTGGTATCGTACTACGCACAGATGTATCCGGTGTAAACGGTATTGATAACGGTAATAATAAAAGTGATATTAACCGAGCACGACTTTCAGAAGCAGACAGTTGGAATTATGTGATTTCAGAGTTACAATGGGCTGCAGAAAAACTACCAGACAGTTGGCCTGGTTCTTGGGAAGGTAGAGCTTCAAAGAAAACAGCATACGGTCTTTTGTCGAGAATGGCTCTTTATGCCGGACAATGGCAAGCAGCTATAGACGCAGCAGAGAAAGTTAAAGAACTTGGCGGTGCCTTAGCTCCGAATTATTCCAAGTTATTTCAAGTAAATGGAGGACAAGACAATTCGAGTGAGATCCTTTTTGCTTTGTATTATCAAAAAGGTAGCTTAACTCATAATTACGATAGATACAATCGTCCCTTTGGCGATGGCGTAGTATATAACACTGCTGTTTATGCAGAGCACGTACCTACTGCAGAACTGGCCGACATGTATGAATTCAACGATGGTTCTGATTTCAATTGGTCGACGTATATATCAAATGGCCATACCGATCCATATACCGATAGAGAACCACGTTTCAAAGCAACAATCCTATACAACGGGGGCAAGTGGGAAGGTCGTGACATTCAAACTTATGTTGGCGGTAGTGATGGATTCGTGGCATTTTCGCAAGCAGGATCAACAAATGGACATACACCGACCGGCTACTATATACGCAAATATTTGCAAGAAGGTAATGCAGGATTTATTAATGATGGTAGCTGGCAATATGACGCCGTACTTCGTTACGCAGAAGTGCTATTAAACAAAGCTGAGGCATACGCAAGGCTTGATTATGCAGCCAATAGTGGGAAAGCTCTTGGCGCACTTAATGAAGTTCGTCATCGTGTAGGTTTACCTGATAAGACCATCACAGATGCTCCGGATGTTGATACGTTTATGGCTTTGCTTCGTAAAGAACGTTGCGTAGAGTTGGCAGGTGAAGGTTTCCGTTATTGGGATTTACGCAGATGGAAACTTGCAAGTAACGTAATAAACGGACAAAATGCACATGGAGTTAAAATCACACGAGATTCTGCCACAGGTACCATGACTTACGACAAGGTAAATTGTGATGGAGGAGGTACTCGTGTATTCCTCGATAAATACTATTACTTTTCGTTGCCAACTTCGGAAACAGCTAATAATAAATTATGTAAAAACAATCCTTATTGGTAATTCTTTAATTTCAAAAAATAATGAATATGAAAATCAGAAATAAAATAGGTTACAGTATTTATATATTATGCTTCTTTCTTATAGCTCTAATCGCGCAAAGCTGTGCCGAGGCTAACGAAGAATTTGTACATGAAACAAATACCGTATCCCAAATGATATGTAAAGGTTCTTTGAGTGGTGGCGAATATGCCGGAACTATTTATGAATATAATAAAAAAGGAGAACTAATGACCGGAAGCTTCACCAACGACGAAATAAAGGGAGGATATGGAATTATCATGTTTTCTATTCCTGAATCTCTACGCAAAGATGTTGACTTGACCAAGGTTTATCTTAGAGCCACCGTTACTTATGATGAGATGATAACTCCGTCGTTGTTAGGTTATCACGACATTAGTGGAGATGGTATTATTATAACAGTAAAATCAGGCACCGGGACTACTCGTCAATATCGAGTTAGAGGCGTATATGAATAAGCTGTCAAAACCCAATTAAATAATTAGCAATGAAAAAATTTAATTCAACAATAATATTCGTTTCATTATTCAGCGTTGTTTTTCTATTATGCTCTTGCGCAAGTGAAAGCATGAGTGATAAATTGGCTAAAGAAGCAAATATTCTGTACTCTTTCAAAGTTAAAGGGACCAGTGGAACCGTATTTAACTCCAGTATAGGAGAAAACGATATTGTTATTAAAGTCTCTCCATATCTCGATGCTAAAGCAGAATTGAAAGATGCGCGTGCAACATTTTATTTATCAAAGGGTGCTACAGTTAGCCCTGACCCAACTAAATCTCAAGACTTTTCTCAATCTGAAGGTGTTGTATATACCGTGACTTCTGAAGATCAATCGGCTAAACATCAATATAAAGTGACTTATGGCGTTTCAGATAAATTGCCTTTTGGATCAGGTTTTAGCTATGCAGAAGTAGGAGCGAAAAAGACTTTTGCAGAATTAGGATATCCTGGGACTGTTAACGATTTCGGTCTTCCATCTATTCAATATGGAGATTTACAAATGTACCACGCTTATTGTGGTAATTATATCGTATTATTCTCCAGAGCTTATCAAGCTCTAGGAAATACAGCATTAGCCACAAAAGTTGTGAAAAAAGATGATCTCAGTGATGCTGGCACGTTAAATCTCGGACCTATCGCATTAGCCGAGCTGAAAATGATTTCTTCTGATTATAAGGGGCATTGTGTAGGCGTTGTAGTGAATGAGAATTCTACTACCATTTATTATTGGACTACCCCATCTTCAGCTCCTGTTTCAGTAGGCACTATTGGTATTAATATGGCTCCGTCTTCAGACTTGGCCAATAATTTTCAAGTAGCTGGAGATATTACCAATAATGCTTGGATTAGTGCATTGGCACCACGTAGCGCTAACGGTGATCATTACCGTGTAAAAGTAACAGGCGGAGTATTAGCTTCTGATTATACTACTATTCAAACAGGATTTCGTAGTAGCGACTGCTCAGGTTTCCAAATGATCTCTCCTCTTGACGATTCTGACACGCCGAATTATGTTGTAGGTGATACAGAAGGTACCGCAAATGCAGCTAATAGTGTTCATTGCTATATCAACAATTTCAGCGGTGCCACTCTTAGTGTAATGCCACCACTATGGCAAAACACATTACAACAATGGTGGGTAGGTACAGGATTTTCTACTGCACGTACAGGAGGTAGAACTCCAGTCGTTTCTGCATTGCCTATTAACGGCAAGACCTATGTTATTGTAACAAGTGGTACATCATGGTGGCATGCAGCTGCTGTATTAACAAATGATCTACAAACACTATCACATGAAAATCTGAACATTACAGCGTCAGTAAATCGTAGTTGGAGTTTTGGTGAATGGGTCGACTGGTATTGGGATGAGAACGAAAGTGCGGCCTATTTAGCTGTATGGTTTGGACGTCTCGGACTTTATACTTACAAATTGACTTGTTATGAATAACTGATTCGTATAGAGATCTGTGAGATAGGTAATTATTTAATTAGCAAGATCGAATAATTGCCTATCAGTAAATATTAGAATAAATAATATGTTAAAAATTAGAACAAGAATGTTTCAATGTTTATTAGCTCTACTCTTATCATGCTTTTCTGCGTGCGGTAGTAGTAATAATTCGAATAACGATAACGGGGGAATAACAATACCTATTGATCCAGTGAATACTGGTGGACAAACATCTAATAAGCCTAAAGCAATGTGGGTTGATGTTCATGCAAATTTCAGTCGACTTTCTACCAAATCGGCTATTACAACATATTTGCAAAAGATGAAAGATACAGGACTTAATACTGTCTATGTTGATGTTAAACCAGGAATTGGTTACGCTTTGTATGACAGTGACATATTGCCTAAATTAGTAAAATGGGGGAATGAAAGTGTACCTCGTGACTGGGACTATTTAGGTTATTGGATACAAGAAGGTGAGAAATTGGGGATAGATGTTATTGCAACGATCTCAACAATGGGATATGGTTACACCAGCACTAAAGAAGGTCTGATTTATGACAATAACACATGGGATGGTAAGACTCAGGTAAAAATGGCAAATAATAATCCAAATACCCTTGTGGATATGCGCAACGAAACAGGAGTAGATGCGGCGATGTTGGATCCGAGCCTTCCAGAAGTCCAAAGTTTTGTGATCTCCATCGTTAATGAAATTGCTACAAAATATCCCAAACTAAAAGGTATATGCCTAGATTATTGTCGCTGGTATGGTGCTGATTATGGCTTTAGCGATGCTACAATTAAAGAATTTGAAGCCTATAGTGGAGAAAATGTAACAAATAAGAATGATATTATAACATCTACAGGAGGTATGGGGCGACTCTATGCAAAATGGATTGAATTTCGTTCGATGGCAATTACCAACTTAATTAGCAACATTCGCACGAATGTTAAGAAGATAAATTCAAAGTTGGATCTTCAGCTCTGGGCGTCTGCAGATTGGGCATCTCGCTATAGCTGTGGACAGAATTGGGCAAGCAAAAGTTATATACCCTCTGCAAGTGCTATTTATACTAGCAATTACAGTAAAACCGGTTTTGCCGACCAATTGGACGTATTCGTTTTGGGTGCATATTCTGAATATGTATGGAAGAAAGAATACCCTAATTCAGTATGGACAGTCGAGAATTTTGTCACTACTTACAAAAATTTCACAAAAGGTGACTGTAAAGTATATGGTTCTATTACCGCATATTCATATAATGCAACGGCAATGTCTGATGCCGTGTACCTATGTATGAAAAATACGGATGGACTGATGGTGTTTGATCTTTGCCATGTAATAAATAATGGTCTCTGGGCTTCTATAAAAGAAGGTATAAAAAGAGTTGAAAAGTAATGAAAAGGATAATCGCGACATTATTACTTATTGCGAGCATTGGTGGTATGACGGTACAGGCTAAAACCTATACCGTCAAATCGCCTGATGGCAATATAAAAGTGACAGTGGTGACAGATAAACAATTGAATTGGTGCGTTGATTTTAAGGGAGAGCGGATTCTCAATCCTAGTAAAATAGCCATGAGCATAGATGGCATACCGGAACAATTAGGAACAGAAGCTAAGGTTATAAAATCGAATATCATTAAAGTTGATAAGGAGCAAATAGCAATAATACCGACAAAGCAGCGTAAGATAAGAGATTTATATAATCAGCTGACTATTAAATACAAAGGTGATTATTCTATAATATTTCGTGTGTATAACAATGGAACGGCATATCGTTTTGAGACCCATTTAAAATCTCCTGATATATATGTTAATAACGAAACAGTTGAACAAAATTGGGAAAACGGTAGTACTTTATATTGGCCTCGAGAAAAGAATCAAGAATTCATAACACATTGTGAAGCTATATTTGATAAGAAAGAAATGACTGAATTGGATACAACCATGAAAGGTTATTTGCCCATCTATCTAACTACAGCAAAAGGTACAAAAGTTGTTATTATGGAATCAGATTTAACCGATTATCCTAATATGTTTCTTACCGGCAATCACAATAATACTCTCTCTGGAGAATTCCCTCCAGTAGTGCTCAAAAGTGAATTGAAAACGGGTGCCGACCGTGACGAGAGGATGATAGAAAAAGCTCATTACATAGCAAAAACAACAGGCAATCGAGTATTTCCATGGCGGTTGCTGATGATTAATAAAGATGACAAAGGTGTACTAGAAAACAATCTGGTATATCAACTAGCTTCTCCTTCGGCCTCAAAAGAGACTGATTGGATTCGGCCGGGAAAAATTTCATGGGATTGGTGGAGTACGCTCAATGTTTACGGTGTAGATTTTAAAGCAGGCGTAAATACTGAAACCTATAAATATTTTATTGATTTTGCCGCAAAATACGGTATAGAATATGTCTTGTTAGATGAAGGATGGTCAGCAGGAACTTGGAATATAAAAGAACCGGCACATGGATTAGATATTCATGAATTAGTAGAATATGGCAAGGCAAAAAATGTAGGCTTGGTATTGTGGACTTTATGGAATCCTTTGGACAAAGACTTAAAAGGAATACTCGACTTGTATAAGAAATGGGGAATAAAAGGAATAAAAGTTGATTTCATGCAGCGTTCGGATCAATATATGGTCAATTTCTACGAAAGGGTGGGAAGAGCCGCAATGGAACGAAAGCTTCTGGTCGATTTTCATGGCGCTTTCAAGCCCTCCGGGTTACAGAAAAAATATCCAAATGTAATGACGTTTGAAGGAGTTCTCGGAATGGAACACGATAAGGATTCAAGAGATATTAATCCGGTACATGATTTAATATTGCCATTCACAAGAATGGCCGCCGGACCGATGGACTATACTCCTGGAGCAGTTGGTAATGCCACTGCTGCCGATTTCTATATCAACTTTGTTCACCCAATCAGTCTTGGCACAAGGGCACATCAGGTAGCATTGTATGTAGTGTATGAGAGTCCATTGCAGATGATGGCCGACTCGCCTTCTAGCTATTATAAAGAACCTGAATACACTTCGTTTATTTCACGAATACCAACAACATGGGATGACACGAAGGCTATCTCTGCAAAAATAGGCGAGCAGCTCTTAGTTGCACGCCGGAAAGATAGAATATGGTACATCGCCGGATTGACTGATTGGAATAGGCGTACCTTGGATTTAAAACTGGATTTCCTAGACTCTGGGGAATATAAGGTTGAGATTTTTAAAGACGGTATTAATGCAGATGTCTATGCTTCAGACTATAAAATTGAAAAACTTACAGTAACAAAAAACGATAATATGAAAGTGACTATGGCAAAAGGTGGTGGCTGGACGGCTATTCTAACACCAATTGACTGACTTCTCTATTATTCGTTATTTTTAAATATAATATTTCCATTTACTAGATTTCTATATCAAGCAGATGAAACATAAAATATTACTCTTTTCATATATTATATTCAGTAGTGTTTGCTTCACTTCTCAAGCACAGAATAGAATATCACCGGTGACATATTATGGCACGGTAATGTCGCATGGAAAAGGTATTCCAAATGTCCCTGTAACTGACGGAATGCAGATAGTTCTTACCGATACAAAAGGAAAATATTCAATACAAAGTACAAACGTTACCGAATACGTTTATATTACAATTCCAAAAGGTTTTGATATTCCTATAAAGGATAACAGACCCGCTTTTTATAAAAAAGTATCAGACAATTTAACAAAAAAAGAGCGGATTGACTTTGAACTAGTACATTCAACTCATAGTGACAAGCGACATATAATGATTGTATGGGCCGACCCTCAAGTATATTTTGACGAAGAAATGCCACAAGTTCGAGAGGCAGCTATTGATGTAAAACAACTTATCAAGTCCAATTACTCTGATATGCCTGTTTATGGAATAGTCTGTGGTGATATTATTGGTAATATTAACAAAAAGCCAAGTTATTTCCCAGCTATGATAGATACTATTGCCAAAGCAAAAATACCTTTTTTCTATGTTATCGGCAATCATGATATGAATATGGATGCACGGAGTAACGAAGGCACACGGATTACATATAAATCTTATTTCGGTCCTACGTATTATTCATTCAATAGAGGTGATATACATTATATAGTCCTTGATGATATCTTTTCAATAGCTAAAAGTTATTTATATGTAGGCTATCTTACCGAACAGCAATTACAGTGGTTAGAACAGGACCTAAAGCAAGTACAAAAAGGAGCAACAGTTGTAGTAGCTACCCACATCCCCACTTATTCGCGCGAGGCTCGCCATAAAGAATGGTCTAAAGAATCTACGATGAAAGTGATGAATAATAGAGCCACATTATATGAACTACTAAAACCATATAATGCCCACATTTTTTCGGGGCATGAGCACTATAATGAAAATTACATACTATCAGATAGTTTATACGAACATGTGCATGCTCCACTTTCGACATTATTTTGGCAAGCTCCTTGGGCGTGTGATGGTACGCCGGGAGGTTATGGTGTATATGAATTTGACGGAAGTACAGTCCGTTGGTATTACAAGTCCATTGGCAAAGATAAAAGTTACCAATTTGAACTATATCCAATGGGGAAAAATCCGGATAAAGAGAATGCAATAGTGGCAAATGTTTGGAATTATGATGATACTTGGAAGGTAAAATGGTTTGAGAATGGTATTGATCGTGGTGAAATGATTCGTTACACGGGTTATGACCCTAACATATATAACTATTGTGCAGAAAACAAATCAAAATTTAAACACAAATATTTAGGGGCAGGACAGACAGAACATTTATTTTACGCAATACCTCTAATTAGTGGTTCGGATATCAAAGTATGCGTTACCGATCATTGCGGGAATACGTATACAAGAGAATTGAAACAAACGAAATAATAAAGTTTATAATGAATAAATTAATAGTATTAATAAGTTCGGTATTATTGACAGTTGGGGTCTTGTCATCTTATGCCAGTAGGAAAAAAGTCATAGTCAAATCTCCTGACGGACACATACAGATAGTGGTCACTAACAATAATAATATACTTGAATATGCGGTGAATAAAAAAGGAAAAGCTGTGGTTCTTCCCTCAAAAATGGGATTCGTTCTTCAGGGAAACGAGAACTTGAACAGTTTTGATATAAAAGATATTCTACGTACCTCACATGATGAAACATGGGAACAGCCATGGGGCGAATGTCGTTATGTTCGTAACAATTACAATGAAATGAAAATATTGTTGCAGGCACGCAATAGCAAGAACAAACTTAATATAATATTTCGTGTGTTTAACGACGGTATAGGTTTTCGCTACGAATTTCCAAGACAGGATGGTATAGATTCGTTAGTAATAATGAAAGAGAATACTGAATTTAAAATGCCTCAAGTCCATAAAGCTTGGTGGATAACAGCATCTAATCCATATTATGAGTGTCTGGCGAAGCTATCCAAAATTTGTGATCTTGATACTGTCCGTACTCCACTAACGATGGAAACAGTTGACGGTAAATACTTGTCCATCCATGAAGCCAACTTGACAGATTATCCTAAAATGAACTTGACGGTTTCAGATTCAACAACATTGCTATCGACTTTGGTCCCTTGGTCTACAGGTGTATCCGCTTATGTTAAAGTTCCATTTGCTACACCTTGGCGAACAATTATTATAGGCGACAAACCAGGGGATCTTGTAGAATCTCGTATAATGCTCAATTTAAATGACCCCTGTATGATTAAAGATACATCGTGGTTAAAACCCTGTAAATATATTGGGATATGGTGGGAACTACATTTAGGCGAAGGAACATGGTATTATGGACCGAAACATGGTGCTACGACCGCTAACACGAAAAAATATATTGATTTTGCTGCCGCCAATGGTATCTCCGGAGTACTTGTGGAAGGATGGAATAAAGGCTGGGAAGGCAATTGGACGAAAAATGGGAATATGCTTGATTTTACTCAGCCATATCCAGATTTTGATATAAAAGCGATTACAGATTACGCCAAAGAGAAGGGAGTAGCATTAATTGGACATCATGAAACAGCTGCTACTACAAAAAACTACGAACAGCAACTTGACAAAGCATTCGCTTATTATCAAAAATATGGCGTAAATATAGTCAAAACAGGATATGTTAATCCACTGATGGATTTTAAAGAAGCCCATGATGGCCAATATGGTGTGCGGCATTACCGTAAGGTTATTGAAACAGCTGCTAAATACAAAATTGCCATTGATAATCATGAGCCGGTTATGCCAACTGGCATTGAACGCACATGGCCGAATTTAATGACTCAAGAAGGAGTACGTGGACAAGAGTATAATGCGTGGTCACCCGATGGAGGTAACACGCCCGAACATACGACAGTGATACCATTCACAAGAGGTTTGGCTGGTCCAATGGACTTCACTTTCGGGACTTTCAACTTTACGAATAAAGCATATCCTGGCACTCGTGTAAATACGACATTGTGTAAACAATTGGCTCTCTATGTCATTATCTATAGTCCTTTACAGATGGCATCCGATATGCCGAAGAATTATAGCGGAGTGAAAGCTTTTGATTTTATTAAAGATGTACCTGCCGATTGGGAAACGACTAAAGTAATTGATGCCAAAATAGGCGATTACTCAATATTTGCCAGAAAGGACCGTAAATCAACAGACTGGTATGTAGGTGCCATTACCGATGAAAATTCGAGAAAGCTGGATGTTCCATTATCATTTTTGGAGTCAGATGCTAAATACATGGCACAAATATATGCCGATGGTGATGATGCTGAATGGAAAACCAATCCAACTTCATTTAAATATGAGGAGCGTATAGTAACAGCAAACGATATATTACATTTAAAATTAACAACCAGTGGTGGATGTGCTATCAGAATTATTAAAATAAAGAAATCATGAAAAAAATCTTTTGTTCCATAATCATTACATTTATTTTTTGCGCTGTATCTGCAAATACAGATATTATAGCAATGCGTGCAATGGTATCAAGATTATTACCGGCACATTCTTCTTCTTTTGAATTCCGTATTATAAATGATTCTAAAACAGATATATTTACGATAAGAAGTAAAGGTGCCAAAATTATTATATCAGGTAATAATGCCAACTCTATGGCCGTGGGATTAAATTTTTATTTAAAGAATTATTGCCTTACGACGGTATCATGGAATGAAAAAGACCCAATTGAATTACCTAAAGCTTTGCCATCTGTTGGCCGTGAGGTACAGGTTAATGCAAAAGTTCAATCTCGTTTTTTCCTCAATTATTGTACTTTCGGGTATTCAATGGTATGGTGGAAATGGCGTGATTGGGAACGTTTCATCGATTGGATGGCTCTCAATGGAATAAATATGCCACTCGCAATAACAGGACAAGAAGCCATTTGGTATAATGTATGGAAAAAACTAGGTTTGAGCGACAAGGAGATTCGGGATTACTTTACAGGTCCGGCATATCTACCTTGGCACCGAATGTGTAATCTTGATAGTTGGGATGGTCCGTTACCAATGAAGTGGATCATTTCTCAAGCCAAGCTACAAGAGCGGATTGTGGCTCGTGAAAGAGAATTAAATATGCATCCGGTTCTACCGGCATTTGCCGGACATATACCTGCTGCATTAAAACGAATTTATCCACAGATCAAAACGTCTCAAGTCAGCGAATGGGGTGGCTTTTCAAATAAATACAGATGCACATTCCTCAACCCAATGGATCCTATTTATACTGTCATACAAAAGGCATATTTAACCGAACAAACTCAGCGCTATGGTACAGACCATATATATGGCGTAGATCCATTTAATGAAGTAGATCCACCCTCGTGGAATCCAGATTCATTGGCAATGATGTCAAAGAATATTTATCAATCAATAGCCAATGTTGATAATAAAGCTGTATGGTTACAAATGACTTGGCTTTTTTATGCTGATTCTAACCACTGGACTTCACCACGTATAAAAGCTTATTTGCGAGCTGTTCCACAAGATAAATTATTGTTACTCGACTATTTTTGCGAATATACAGAAATCTGGAAACAAACAGAAAAATACTATGGACAACCTTATTTATGGTGCTATCTTGGCAATTTTGGAGGAAATTCCTTTTTATCAGGACCGGTAAAGATTGTCCGTGAACGTTTGGCTGATGTATTTGATAATGGAGGCAAAAAATTTGAAGGGATAGGTTCTACCCTAGAAGGGCTGAACGTTAATCAGTTTATGTATGAATTTGTTTTAGACAAAGCTTGGAATACAGGCATTTCAGATGTCAATTGGTTTAATAATTTAGCAGATAGAAGAGTGGGCAAAAAATCATCAAAAGCTCGTTATGCATGGCAAATTTTGGCAAATAAAGTATATATACAACCTGCACAAGTAGGTCAAGGTACGCTCACTAACGCCCGCCCATGCCTAAAAGGCAATAGCAATTGGACTACGAAACCTACAGTAGAATATTTACAAAAAGACTTAGTGGAGGCTTGGAATTCATTATTGAATGTAACCAATTGTACTCGAGACAGCTACAAATTTGATGTTATAAACATTGGACGTCAAGTGCTTGGTGACTATTTCCATTTGGTACGAGATGAATTTACTGCTGCATACGAAGCAAAGGATATAAAAAGGATGAAGGACTGCGGAACAAAAATGAAAAATATTCTCGCAGATATAGATCGTTTAATAGCATGCCATTCTACATTTTCTTTAAGAAATTGGATAGCCGAAGCACGTGATATGGGAAATGACAAGCCATCAAAAGATTATTATGAAAAGGATGCTCGATCGTTAATTACCATATGGGGCGATAGTCCAAACTTATCTGATTATGCTAATCGTTCTTTATCAGGACTAACAAGCCAGTACTATGCCATTAGGTGGAACAAGATGATAGACGAAGCTATTGACGCCGTCGAAAATAATAAAGAATATGATGAAAAGGCCTTCTTCGAATGGTCCAGAAAATTTGAAAATGAATGGGTCAATCCATCTCATAAAATTATATATAGAGCACAAAATCAAAATGGAATAGAAGTAGCTAGACAGCTATATAAAAAATATGCAAAAGAACTAGTACGGTAATCGTAAGGTCTTTGTATAACTCGAGGAAGAGTTGAAAATGACATCGTAGAGAATTTCATAAATATATATTACTGCTGACTTGCAGAAATTATCATAGCAAAAGAAGAGGCTGTTTTCTTGAGGTAGAATTCAGCCCCTTTTTTAAAGAATCCTATCAAAGACAATGAATAACGGATTCTTAAATATTAAATCAAAAACCAAAGCATGCAAAGTAGCTGCCGCATTAGCAGAAGACCAAGTTCTAAATGACTTTCTAGCTCAACTATTCGATAGCTACTTATGCACTTCATTTTCAGTGGATTTTTACAAAGAATGACAGTCTATTGATTCTCTTCAAGAAGATACTATTTACGATACCCCATCTTGCCGCCACATTGTGTTCATGTTCATTTACACCTCTGAAAGTCAGATGGCAAGCGTGACAGAAAGAAGAGTGGTCGGCACCTCCGATCATTTCAATAACTTAGTGTCGTCATTCTGGTTTCTGAATACTAAAACAGACCTTACAAATAAAAAACAGTTTATATTAGGGGAAGATTTTTAAGGAACTTTTGATAAAAGAATAAAACAGCCCATTTTTCCGTATACCGCACTATTAAAATAATTTACAAATAGAGGCCCCATTTTATTCAAAGCAATAATTTGACCAAATTTCTAAAATGCTCTAAAATAAGCATTTTTGTCGTTTTACCGTAATATCCCCATGTCGCTTTCGTGGCAAATATGGAGCAAAAAGACAGAAAACAATACATCTCTTTAGCAATTTGTATTATATGCAAAACATCAGTTTTATTTTCGAACACTGTAATTTTCAAAAATGAGACCAATTATTGCTTTTTCCAAAAATCGCAGCCACAATATACTACAATTGCGAAAATCGACATACCTCTGCGGAATGTGCGGAATAGGATTCCTATCTCCTTTATTTTTTTTATTTTATATTTTTATGTAATCATATTTCATATAATTGGAGTATCATAATGATAAACGTGCCATACGTCGATAAAAAAAATATTGAGTTTATAGGAATCCTATTCCGCACATTCCGCACTTTTAGTAAAATAGAACAACACAAAACGATTTCGCTAGGCTCACCGATAATCGATACTTCGTCCCATCGACGTATGTATGCTTTTTTGTTGTCGTATGTACGTCACGCGAAAAACATAAGGACGTCACCAAAAAAACTAACATACGACAACGACAGCTGTGGCCTTATTCCATCTCGCAAAAATCAACCGTATGTTACTGCGGTAGTTTCGGCTACGAGATACGTTATATCTATATGATTGTGTGTAATCAATATTTCTTCGCTTGTTCATCAGTACGATTGTAGTAAGTCGTACTGATGAAAATTATTTGTCTTAAGTATGAAGATTTTAATGTCGGTATTTCGATAAAAGTTAGTATAAACGATCATAAATATCGATGTTGATTTCTATTACAATAATGGCAGTTTTTGACGTATTTATGTCATTCCACACATAAAATTATAATTATATCTTTGCATCGTAAATAATAAAAGATAACTTATAAATTTTAAAGTGATGATTAAAGTTGCTATTAATGGATTTGGCCGAATTGGACGTTTGGCTTTCCGTGAGATTGTGAAAAGTGACAAATTAGAAGTTGTTGCTATTAATGATTTAAGCTCTCCTGCCGTGTTATCATATTTATTGAAATATGACTCGGTACATGGAACATTTAACCAAAATATAAAATATACCGACAATTCACTGGTTGTTGGAGAGAAAGAAGTCGCGATATATGCAGAACGTGATCCATGTAATCTACCTTGGAAAAAACTTCAAATCGATTTGGTATTAGAATGTACAGGTCTTTTTACGACAAAGAAAAAGGCGAAAGCGCATCTTGAAGCTGGGGCAAACAAAGTTATTATATCGGCTCCTTCAGATAAAGACGTAAAAACGATCGTTTTTAATGTAAATCATAGCATATTAAATAACACTGACAAACTAATAAGTTGTGCATCCTGTACGACAAATTGTTTAGCTCCGATGGCTAAGATCCTTCATGAGAATTTTAAGATTATTGCGGGTCAAATGACAAGTATTCATGCGTATACGAATTCTCAACCACTAATGGATACTCCTGCTTTGAGCACAAATTATCGAAAATCTCGCGCAGCCGCAGACAATATTGTGCCTTATACTACTGGGGCCGCAAGAGCAATCGGATTGGTAATTCCAGAATTAAAAGGGAAGCTTGATGGAGCATCACAGCGTATACCTATACATTCAGGTTCTATTGTTGAATTATTTTCTATACTTGAAAAAGAAATAAGCGTTGAAGAAATCAACAATGTAATGAAAAAGGCCTCTGATGAATCGTTTGGATACACCGAAGATCCTCTTGTTTCGTCTGATATTATAGGAATAGGTTTTGGCTCTCTTTTTGATGCGACACAAACGAATATCATATCTGTCGATAATCATCAATTAGTAAAAACTGTATCTTGGTACGACAATGAAATGTCATTCGTATCACAAATGATTCGTACGGCAGCCTATTTCGGGGCTTTATAAAATAGGAGTAGAACAGGGGTGTGTCAAAAGTCAAAAGCTCAATCTCTACCTTTATAGTAATCTTTTGTAGAAAAGATGAAGATTAAGAAAAGACTTTTGATACGCCCTCATTCTATTAGTGCAGTAGTGAACTTTCTTCTATAATCGGAAGGGGTTGTATTCAGACTTCGTAGAAAAGAGCGTCGCAACCTGTCAGCATTACCGAAACCACATTCATCGGAAATTTCATCAATGGTCAACTGAGTCTCTTCCAACCTTCTCCGAGCAGTTTCAATACGGATCTTTTCTATATATTTCGCAGGAGTTATTCCTATTTCGTGTAAAAATACCCTCGCAAAATTTCTTGGACTCATCAGCGCTTTTTCGGCTAATTGTTCAACCGTGAAATTTTCGGATAAATGATTTATGATCCATTCTTGAATATCTTTAATCGGTTGATAATCTGTTGTCTGATGCGTTAATATCGCACTGAATTGGGATTGGTTTCCCGGACGTTTAAGATAAAGTACTAATATTCTGGCCACCATTACTGCTATATTCCGTCCGAAATCTTCTTCAACTAGAGCTAAAGAAAGGTCTATCCCTGTCGATATTCCTGCTGAAGTATATATATTCCCATCTTTTACAAAAATAGGATCTTTTTTAACCGATATGGTGGGATAAAGTTTTGCCAACTTTTCACAAGTTTTCCAATGTGACGTTGCTCTTTTCCCATCAAGTAATCCTGCCTTTGCAAGAACAAAGACACCGGCACAAATGGATACAATACGACGAATTTTGTTAGCTTTACTTTTCAACCAATTAGCAAGATATTCAATAATTTCATTTTCAGCATCCCCTTTTCCTGCAATTATTATAGTATCTATTTCATAATTTATGGAACTTAAACTCCCTTCACAGAAAATAGGCAATCCTGATGATGTATTCACAATCAGAATATCATCAATAGATAGTACATGTATTGTATATGATTTTTCTAAGAAATGGCTATTTTCCATGATATAGTCATTCGCTTTAGCAAAAACTTCCAATGGTCCCGTGACATCAAGAATAGAAGTCAAGGGGGGAACTATGATAACAATATGTTTAGTATGTTCCATATTCACTTTTTTAAGTTGGACGAAGTTAATAATTTATGGCAGAAAATACAAATATTGAGAAATTAAGTCCTCTCATCGTTCTTCCCTATTTATTATCTATCAGTTAGATTTAAAATCTATTTAAAAGCTAGATTTATGCCCTTTTCAATCATAATAATCTGATTTTGGAATGTGTTTTCTTTGACTTAAAAGAGGGGCATACTGTGGCATACCTCTTTTTACTTTGAACCCAATAAATACTTTTTGTTACTTTTCAAAGAATTAGGGACGTTTCTCTAATGCATCATTCTGCTCTTCAAAATTATTAAAGCCTATACTTTAAGTTGTATTAATTCATAAACAGATAAATATGAATAAGTTGTATATATCAGTTGTAAGTTTAAAAAGGATAGGCGGAAGACTAGGGATAAAAAAATTGGAGTTCTATTCGGTTCGCCATTCATGAGCGACTATTTCGCGCAATGATTTGTTGAGCTCACCAGTAAAAGCGAGGGGACTAAGCATTATGACATTCGGGTACTTAGAGCCAACAAAGAGAATGAATTTACTTTCGTCTTTTGATTAATAGAAAAAGCGGCACTGTTTCAATCGCTTTTTGATAGAACTCTTTCTTCTTATTATAACGTCGTGTTTTGAGCTTTTATTTATATTAATAAGGTGCAAGAGGAAGTGAAATATTTATCTGTTTTGCAGGAAAAAAGATTGTATAAACAGCCACATAGATATTGTTTTACTTTATCTAAATAGTTGGAATGCTCACCCCATCCATTTACGCAGGAACAAACTATGATACAATACTTTGCGTGCAATCCATTTTTCTGAACATATTCCAAAGTGAACATTCACCTGCATTCTGATACTTTCTTATCCGAACCCAAGCGAGAAGAGCCTGTAGGGCACTATTCTTGTGCTTATTTCATCGCATGAATACAAGTCAAATTTAGGAGAAGACATAAAGGATGGACGCACAATACGCTGATAGACAGCGAGAAATTCATAAGGACGAAAATAAATGTTTGTGCTTACAAACTTTTATTTTCGTCCTTATGAATTTTTGTGTTCGTCCTTATCATTTTTCAAAAGCGAAGGTTAATTGAGGTGTATCAAGAAGTGCCACTTCGGTGTGGTTAAAATAGTATCAGTATTGCTCCCAACGTTCACTTCTGAAAACGGGGTCGAAAAAATGTTTTTCGCACGCCAACGTAAGCGTCTCCGCGATTACGCGTTGTTATTAAAATAAAAAGCCAGTTTTTTATTTATGCGTTGTTTTTGTATCTGTCAGGAAGTAGTTCCCGATATTTTTCCAGATCCGTATTGGGCTGCCACAGGGCTGTCCTATTGATGATATCGGTGAGATATTGAAACAGATTTATTCCGTTCATGCGGCATGACAACGCCAGAGTGTAGAGTATGGCCCCCCTTTCGGCGCCTTTATGACTGCCGAAAAACAGAGAGTTTCTTCTTGATATTGAGAAATAACGATTCATTCGCTCTACCGTATTATTGTCCAGACTCGTGGCCCCGTGCTTGAAGATGTTTTCTATGGCGTCCCATTCATTTCTCATATAGACGGCAGCCGTATATAGTCCGCTTTTGGGCGGCAAGTCGGGATCGGATTCTATCCGTGCAAGGTGTGCCCTTATTTCTTCCAGTATCGGAGGAGCGTATGCGTTTCGGAATCTGCGATTCTTTTCCTCCGTCCACTCCTTCTCTCCGATTCGATGCTTATGCTCTTGATGATACAGCTTACCTATCAAACACACCATCTTTTTTGCCTCTTCATCCTCACCGCAATCAATAAATTTCCGTTTGACATGTTGCAGGCAAGCTATTCGCGTGATATGGGGATAATCCTCTTTCTGAAGTTTCCGATAGGGAGAGTAACCGTCGCTTTGTATGATGCCTCTGTAATCTTCCAGCTCTCGCAGAATCACATCTTCCGACCGTGAACCGTCTTCGTAGAGCACGTACATCAGCTTGCTCCTCATCCCTATGATGACCCACAGGTATCCTTTTCTCACTCCGCGGCCCTTGCTGTTCTTCGGGCTGACGAGAATTTTGTAATACGTCTCATCGGCAGAGATATAATTATCCTGAAGAACGGTTTGTCTGGTACACTTGTAGAGATTCTCCAACAGCACGGACGCTCTTTCGATCAGCTTATGTGCGGTAGGTTTTTTCAGAGTGAAGCCATGACTTTCAAAATAACCGATGATTCGTTCCACCGGTATGGATTGGATGTAGCGAAGTTCCATCAGTCCGGCTATAAAGGAGGCGTCGTAGTTGGAGTTCAAGAAAGCCGAAGAGGGAGTCTGACCCGTATAGACACGGCCGTCTTGTGTATAGGAGTGGATTTTGTAGACATGCTTGATGAAGCGCATGGGCACGCATTCGTAACGGATGGATATACGCAGCTTCTCCGACAGGGGTCGGGCCTTGTCCATATCGAACTCCGGTTCCTCGGGATAGATGTCATGCTCCTCCACCTCCATGTCCGCATGCATGTCACGTTTGGACCCGTTATTCTTTCGGGCTTTCCTTTGCGCGCTTCTTTCCTCTTCCTGTTCACGCCTTTCCTCATCGGTAAGAGGGGTTACCCGGGGAAGCTGTTTTTCGGATGTGGCGGAAATCAGTTTGCCCAATCCCTTGCAGACACGTTTCTGCTTGCTCAAGGATTCGTCTTTCTGAAGGAGCGCTTCCCTGAGGGAGGCCACTTCTGCTATAAGTTCCGTGATTTGCCGCGATTGCCTTTTCTCTTGTTCGCGCAAATCGTCAATCAGCTTTTTATAGCTGTTAATTTGCTGCTTCAACAGATCGACAATCTCATCCTTTCTCATAATACAAAGATACTGATAATCACCGATATGACCAAACAAAACGCTTGACTTTTTTGCAATTAATCCACCATAAACAGGCGCTTTCCGCTATATTCGGAAACGCTTTCGCAGCCTTACGGACTTCAACGATACGCCGCCGAGAATAAAGAAGAGTGTGTTCCGGTCGATCTCGTAGTTGCCGCTGCGTGGGTTGAAAACGGGCACTTCGAAACTGCCACCTTCAAGCCGTTTGTAATACAGCAAAAAACCGTCGCCGTCCCATTTCAGTATCTTTACGCTTTGTCTTCTCGTACCGAAGAAGATGAAAGCGTCACCTGAAACGGGAGAGAGTTCCTTCATTTCAGAACGTATCATCTTGTAAAGTCCTTCAATACCCAGATTCATTCGGACATACCCCTGGTACAGGTAATATTTGTTGCTCGAGGTCAAAGAGTACATGACTCACCGTCCTTTCTCTCGTAAATTCGGATCAGATCCGTTAGTCCCTCGGCAGTCGCCTCTTTGACGGTGATGATCGTGCCGCTGTTGAAGGTGATACGGATACCCAGCAATGAAGGTACCTCTCTCGGGATACCGGACGCCACGATCGGTGCAAACATTCGCTCCGCGTCCTTGGCGTTGGGTATGGAGTCGCCGTAATAGCGATGAAGAATTTCTTTTTTCAGTCGGGATACCGAAAGTCCGTGCTCGAGCATCCAGCCGCGCATACCGGTCAAGTTCGTACGGTTTTTAGCCGCTATTTCTGACAAGCTGCAACGATAATTCGTTGTCAGCTCCTTTTCGAACATTTCCCATACATGACGGTATCGCAGTTCTGCTGTTTCTGATAGTACCATTTCTTTTGCATTTTTGATTCTGGGCAAAGGTACTCAACGAAAACAAATCGGAAAAGGCATAATCGCGGAGACGCTTACCGCCAACTTTCATCACCCCCTTATATCGCTCATTATCAGTACCCATTTGTGAGAAATCATAACGCATTGATTCTCTGCGAGAAGGCATGCTTCTCATGTCCCATTTTGGCGTTGTTAGCGCATATAAGTCTGATATACAGTCAGTAACGGTGACGGATATGGTTTCGTAACTAGAATAAAAAAAACAGGATTTTACATATCTACACGAGGTATCTTTAAGTATCAGTAAGAACTGATTACTTCAACAAATCGGTATTGTCTTTATCCTTCCAAAACGTCGTATGCTCCTAAAAATGTTGTCGTATGTTAGTTTTTCGGAAAACATAAGGACGTCACCGAAAAAACTAACATACGACAACGACGACTGTGGCCTTATTTTGCCTTGCAAAAAATCAACCGTATGTCGCTGCGGTAACTAACGCATGTTGTTGACGAAACTAACGTTAGTTACCATGACAACTTCCGTTAGTTACCGCAGTAACATGCGTTAGTTGTGGCAGTGACATACGTCTGTTTTTTCCTCCTTATGCTCGCGGATGTGAAAAATTAGAATCTTTATAGAACCGCTGAATAATGCAACAGGATAAAGAACGTTCGAATATTTCCTCTGCTTACAAAATCATTTTCAACAGAATTTGTTTTGATAATGAGAAGGTCTTCTATCCAGACCTAATGCCAACGTATCAAGATTATAAAAGGTATGATGTAGAAGCACTAAAAAGAATTATTCTCGTCTTATTGGTTTGATAATTGGAAAACTTTAATTAACTTTGTAAGTGATCATATAATAGCTATTAATAAATGAGAAGCGAAATAAACGATAATATATTATCATTTATAGAAAAGACACCTGATCTTATCATGTCGGGTATCGCCCAACGTGTGAAGCAAAGACGATTGGAAAAAGAATGGACGCAAAAGACACTTGCGACAAAGGCTGGGCTCTCTTTGCCTTCTTACAGGCGTTTTGAGTCGTCGGGGGAGATATCATTGCGTTCGTTAGTGATGCTCGCTTTCGCATTAGACATGACGGATGAATTCGAGACCCTTTTCAATGGAAAAATCTATCAAAGCATTGATGATATACTGAAGGCTGGACAACAAAAACAAAGAAAAAGAGGAAATAGAAATGAATAATATTCCAATAATAGAAGTTTTTATGTCTGATAGGCGTGTAGGACGAATGGCTCTCACTCCCGAAGGATTGTGTGGCTTTGAGTATGATCCGGATTGGATACAAACCGGATTTTCGATATCTCCATTCTACCTGCCATTAAAATCGGGATTGCTCATGGCTAAGCAAGATCCGTTTAGAGGTAACTTCGGAGTATTCGACGATAGTTTGCCTGACGGTTGGGGTAATCTTTTGCTCGATCGTTATTTACAAGAGAAAGGAATAGATCCATACAAACTGAATATTCTAGAGCGATTATCGCTCATCGGCTCTACAGGTCGTGGTGCACTAGAGTATAGACCGGATAAAAGTGTTGCCGCAGACGATAAATTCCGGGACTTTGATCACCTTGCCAAAGAGGCTGCAAAGATACTTGAAAGCAAGACCGGTAGTGATTCCGTCGATTTGCTGTACAAATATGGTGGTTCGTCCGGTGGAGCACGACCAAAAGTATTTGCCAAGATAGATGGACGTGAGTGGCTTGTGAAGTTTAAAGCAACGAATGATCCTACTAATGTAGGAGAAATAGAGTACAATTATTCAATTCTTGCTAAAGAATGCGGAATACGAATGCCTGAAACTCGCTTGTTCCAAGGTCGATATTTTGCAGTAGAGCGGTTCGACAGAACTCCTCAAGGAAAGACCCATACCATAAGCGCCGCAGGTTTATTGCATGCAAATTATCGTATTCCAAGTCTTGATTACTCGATATTATTGAAACTGACTCTAAACCTTACTAAAGACATGGAGCAGGTAGCAGAAATGTTTCGTTTGATGGTATTCAATATATTGATTTCAAATCGAGACGATCATGCTAAGAATTTCTCCTTTCAATGGATTAATGGAGCATGGAAACTGTCGCCCGCCTATGACCTTTTACCCAGTAGCGGTTTTAATGGCTATCACACTACAACCATAAACGGTAAAGGAGAACCTACGCTTACCGATATAATAACTATCGCCTCTGAAGCGGGAATGAGCAAGCAGCAGGCCACTCAAATTTTAGAAGAAGTTTCGGAGAAATGCACTCGAGCAAAAATGTCCAAATTCGTCATAAAAGCAGGATAGTCAATAAAAAATATTAGCCCCAACTTTACCACCATAAACATTCGCTATAGTCACCATTACGGCAATAAGAAATCCGCTCCTATCCACAACTACATGACGTTTGATTCCTTTCACTTTTTATTCCCTGCAATACCGTTCAATGAACAATTATTCCCCCACTTGACACTTTGGTTATCAATGATTCCAACGCTAGGCTCCATACTCTGATTACGACCTAGGCGAACACTCCCACGTAAATATCCCAATAATAAGTCAAAGTCTTCAAACAAAGATCATTTGCGATAATAGTAATAAACCGATTTCCACTTAGGAAATTCTTTAGGTTGTATACACCACTGACAACCCGTCTTTACCAAAAAATAGCATTTCAAATCATACATAGATCATATTTCCGCTTTCTTTCTTGCAGGTTCAACACTTTTGTTATATATTGCCACTCGATTTCCGTTAAATCTGTTTGACACATCTTTCTTTTTGTTTTGTCACTTCAAAGAAAGGAACTATCAGGCTGATACAGAAACCTCTTAAAAAAATATTTCAATGAATTTTAAACAGGCTCTTAAAAACATGTGATGCTGTTATGCTGAAAATATATTTAGATTGGAATTGTATAACACATTTAAAGGAAAACAAGGACTTGTATGATTTTCTTGTTCAAAATCATAATATGTTCATATTTCCGTATTCTCCAGCTCATTTTGAAGATTTATTAAGAAGTTCACCCCGCCAAGGAAAAGGTAATAAATACTTCTTTGAGGACTTAAATTTACTAAGCAAAATTTGTGGGGACGATCTTATCATGTATGATGAGAATAAAAAAAGAGTTGTGCCTTATATAGCCAAACCAAAAGAATATCTTGCTAAAAGCGGCTCTGAGCAAACAACTATTGATTTCATATTTAAAAATGTCACATTTACAGATTACTTAAAAAACACAATAGAAGGAGAATCTTATGAATTAGTGTCAAAAATGTTTAACCAAATACATCTTGATAAAATGGAAACTCCATTTCCCAATAAATCGATAACGAATGGCGTAGAGTTGATGGACGCTATATGGAATTTTCTACACGAAATGATGACTACTAATAATTATAACAGAAAAGCATCAAAACAGATTAGCCAAGAAGACATAAAAGAATCTATGAATAAAATATCTTATGCTAATTCTGATACAGTGTTTGGTCTATTAAATAATCAAATTAAGAAATTAGGTTCTAACAATGACGTAGAAACAGAAATACATAAGATCCTATATAAAAGCAATAAAGATAATGAGTTGGCTAAGTTTGTTTCTTTGTATTTAGTATTAGATATCTGTGGCTTTCGGCAAGACAAAAATCACAATCTTATTAATATTAGTACAGATGCGAAGCACGGATATTACGCAAGTTATTGTGATGTCTTAGTTTCTAATGATAAAAAAATGAGAGATAAGAATAGAGCTGTATATGATAGCCTAGGAATCAAAACGAAAGTAATCTCTTTAAATGAAATTAAATCCTTTATCCAATCAGAGATAGGAAAAGAATTCGATTTTATGAATTATTTCAGAACATTAGCTGCAGATTTACATTTTCATAACGAATATAACAAAGGGGATGTCCATACAAAATTTCTTGTATACGACAGTCCTTTCCTCGGTATATTTAACTATGGGATGGTACAATATTTCATAGATACAAAAAGCATATTATACACTTTTAAGATTAAGATTGATAAGCAGCAAAGTGTTTTCTTTACGGAGTTAGACAGATTCTACGATTCTATTAGAATAATGTTAAAGACAGATAGAAAGATTAAAGCTTTTGATAATAATTTTGTTGATAAGATAAAAAAAAAGGATGCAAATGCTAACTATCTGATAAACGTAAATAATAAATGGAATGTCATCATAGCTAATGATAACGAATGTAATGGATTGCCAGCTATATATATAACAAGAGAAATTGACAAGAAGTAATGGTTCTTATAATAAAAACACACCAATATGAACAAATTAGAAAAGTTATACAACATCATTGATAACTCAAAGGAGTTAGGTGTCACATTAGGTGATGATGCCGAAATGTGTGCTCGCCTTTTCCTCAAAGAAATCAAGGGCACAGGATAGGTAAATCTAAATGAAATGGATTTTTGTAACAGAAAAATATAATAAAATGGCTAGTAACAACATTGATTTAAAATCGATAGAAGAGTTATTGGATTATAACTTCTATATCCCCAGTTACCAAAGAGGTTATAAGTGGACTCCTCGCGATATACGTCTTTTGCTGGATGATTTACTGGAGTTCGCAAATGATCCGAGTGACGCAAAGATTTACTGTTTACAGTCCTTGTCAGTCATAAAAATAGACGAAAGAGATTATGAGGTCTTAGATGGTCAACAGCGTCTGACATCATTATATTTAATAAATAAAGGTTTTGGAGAGCCTGAGCCTTATGATTTCAATTTCAAAAGTGATCCTGGTAATTCTCGCATGAATTTTATGAGATGTTGTGAAAAAGAAATATTCAAAGATAAAGAAAAAGAATTAGCAATTGACCTATATCACATACATAAAGCATTTCAAGCCGTTACCAAATGGATAGAAGACCATCCGAACGACGTTGATAATGTTAAGAAGTTAATTTATGGTGAGAATAACAGAAAATCAGTAAAGTTTATCTGGCATCTAATAGATGCAGATTCTTCGAATGAAGAAGCAAAGCATAAAGCTTTTAGGAATTTCAATGATGGAAAGATTGAGTTAACCAACTCTGATCTTATAAAAGCATTACTCCTAAATGATAGTAATGATTGTAAGGAATTTAATGTTTCATTGGTGGCTGCTCAATTTGATGAAATGGAACAAAAACTAAAAGATGATTCTTTTTGGTTTATGCTACAAAATGGTGAACCTCTTTATAAAAATTGTAGGATGGACCTCATATTTAACTTATCTGAAGGTATCGATCAAAAGTTATATGACAAATATAACACAGCATCATTCAAGCGATTTTCTAAAGATAGTTCTCCAAGCGTATTGATAAAAAAATGGAACCATGTAAGAGAGATATATCTCAGGTTACTCGATTTTTTTGAGGATATTGAGTCATACCATTACATAGGATACTTAACATATTGCTATTCTTCTTCTCGACTTTCTGAATGGATAAAAATAAGGAGTAAAAATACTAAAAGTGTTTTAATTGAAACATTAAAAGATAAAATATTTGATACTTTGCCAAATAGATCACTAGAAGAAATATCTTATGATGATTCTAAAACTGATCTTCGAAGGGTTTTTCTTATTCACAACATTGAAACCATTCTAACGGACTATAGGGAAAAACATAAGGATGTGAATTTAAAACTAAATAACTCATATCAACGTTTTCCCTTTGAACTCCTCTATCAGCAAGTTTGGCAAATTGAACATATTGCTTCACAAACAGATAACATCCTTCAAGATTCGAAAAGTCAAAAAGATTGGTTAGAATCGTCTTTAAGTGATTTTCCTGATGTGTTTGAGAAAGATAATATAAAAAAATTAAAGAAAATATACGAATTAAAGATTAATGAGACCAAAGATAGTAGAATAGAAGCATTCAAGAACCTTTATAATGGCGTACTGAGAATGCTTGACAACGAACTAGAAGAACAAAACATTGTCAACAAAAACAGCATTGGCAACCTTGTACTTTTGGATTCTAAAACAAATCAAGGTTATCATAATGCTCTCTTCCCAGCAAAACGCCGTTGGGTTATTAATAATGAAGGAAGATTTTACTATCCTCCATGCACAAAAAAAGTATTCTTAAAATTTTATAACACAAAAAACACTATTAAAACTCGGGCATGGACAAAGGATGATAGTGAAGCATATTTAAAGGATTTGGAGAAGAAAATTTCTAACTATTTATAGGAAAGATTTATGAAAACAACATTCTACAAGGCATTCATTGCTAATGAAGGAAAAGATATATATGTTCCCAGACTTCAACGAGATTACATGCAAGGAAATATTCCTGGTGTGAGAACTAGTTTCTGCCAGAATTTGATTAGTAGCATAACTGGCAATGAAATTCAAATAATGGATTTGAATTTTATATATGGATATGATGAAAGAAATTCTTTTATTCCTATAGATGGACAACAGCGCATTACAACTTTATGGATATTACATTTATATATATTGTCAAGGTCTGGATTGACTGATAGTATATGCAATCTACAATATAGTACAAGAGATTCGGCAATAAATTTTTGTAAAGCACTAAAGGAGAATCTTGACCAGTTATGTCTCAAGCAAAAAGATACTAATCTAAATATCAAAGATCAAAATTGGTATTTTGATAGTTGGAATAAGGATACCACTGTTGAAGGTATTATTGCTGTACTTGACTATCTGCATGAGCAATGGAAAAACAAGAATCCTGATTTCTTTGTCCTACTATGGAAACGACTCTCTTCAGATAACTGCCCAATAACTTTTACATTTATAGACAATAAAGAAGAAGATCTAAATAACAACATATATCTAAAAATGAATAGCCGTGGAAGAAAACTCAGTGAATATGAATTACTGAAATCATGGTTAGACGAAAAACTCCAAAAAAATGATTTAAAGGAAAAATGGCAGAAGAAGATAGATGGCGACTGGACGAATATGGTTTGGACACATCGAATGTCTGAGAATTCATCCTCTAACAAGGAGGACATTATTGACAATATCGATAATGAACAGCTTAGATTAATTTATAATATTTTCATATTGTACTGGACATTAGATTATTTGGAGAGTGAATCAAAATATTATCTCATTAGATCTGAGAATCTTGATAAGGTATGTTCTCTTATTAATATCAAAACGTCGGAAAAAGGTGAATCAAAGGCCAGAATCAGAGATTTTCAATCTAAGCTACTGACCAAAATGATTGTAAGCAAAGATTATTCCATTCCACTATATCTCTTGGATAGCTTAAGCATATCTAATGATGAATTTTATCATGATGCATACGATAGATATGAAGATCTTTTTATTTATCAAGAATATATAGAACAGGCAAGATACCTATTAGAGACAGATTGTGAATTGTTTTATAAATACTTTCTTGATTCAAATAAGACATACCAAGATACTGTCATTTCAGTCGCAGTTCAACTATTCCTCAAAAACGTGAAGCCGTCTGTTACTCAATCAAAAGACATAAACTTTCTTGATTGGATGCGTGTCGTAAGAAATATTGTTCAAAATTCCACAATAGACAGCATTGAAACTTTTATTGCAGCAATTCGTTTGATAAAAGAACTAGCTGATGGTTCGAAGGGCATAAACATTTACGAGTATCTCGCACAAAATAATCCAGTATCACAACATGCCGCAGAACAAATAAAAGAAGAAAGGTTTAAAGCTTCTATTATTATTGATAAATCCGAGGATATCAAATCAAAAGGAAGTATTCAAAGAATGGAAGATTTATCATTTTGTTCCGGACGGATTCTTTTCCCATTAAAATGCGTTGATATTGATTATCGAAATAGAAAATATAACTCAGGTGAGTTTAAACCCGTAATTGAGAAATTCGACAAGGTATATATTGTATTAAAACAGAATTTATGTGACAAAGATATTAGTACAGATTTTAGAAGAGTATTATTTTCCTGTGACGATCACAAGTTCTATGCTTATTATGAAATATGGAGTTATAGTCTTGAACTTCGGAAAAGAACTGCAATCAGGAATTGTGAAGACTTAAGAATATTCAAATCAAATGACTGCTGGATGAAGTATTTGATAGAAACGGTTAATGCAATCGTTATACACGGAACAGACGCAGCTGCTGCCAATTTCGCAGCAAAACAAAATATGGGTGGAACACCAAATTGGATACAACGACTTATTAAAGAACCAGATCTTATATCTAAGCACTGTACAAACAATCATTTTTTTGCTGTTGAAGAAGATAACTCAGCATGTTATCTATTTAATGGCGGTCAAAGGCCCAAAAGTAAAAAAGATTGTTTTGAAGTCCGTTAGAAACCTTTTTGCTTAATGCTCCAATATATTTCCGACACCGTCCACTACGAGCAAGTGCTCACCATACCTCCGAAGTGAAATCATCTCCTTGAATAGGCATTGCTGACATCAAAGACTCGTACGTTGAGAAAGGGAAGGAAAAGATTCCCTTTTTAGAATATGCCCATGTGGGCGATCTATTAACAAAAAAAGAAGTCCAAAAAGAACTTCTTTTTCTGTGATCCGCTTGGGGCTCGAACCCAAGACCCCAACATTAAAAGTGTTGTGCTCTACCAGCTGAGCTAGCGGATCATCTCTGAATTGCGGTGCAAAGATAAGGCCTTTTTACGAACTGACCAAATCAAAATGAAGAAAATGTTTCACTTTTTATTTCAACAATTACTATGAGGCTGTAAATCATCCTGTTTCAAAAAATATCTTTTGTAATAAGATAGCATGATAGTAGTCATAGGCAACGCAATAATCATTCCAAGTACTCCCATCAATGATCCCCAAATAGAAAGTGCAAGCAGTATGACGGCCGGATTCAGCCCGGTAATTTTCCCCATTATCTTAGGTACGATAATTGTATCTTCTATGATTTGTACAACAGCAAAGACTGCTAGAGCCAAAGCCAAAATGACCCAGAAATTCTGTCCGGTATCGGCAGCCTTCAGTATAGAAAGCAGCACGACAGGTATCAGGCCAAGGGCATGAAGATAAGGCACCATATTGAGAGCACCGATGAGCAGACCTAAACCAATAGCGAGAGGAAAGTCGATAATGAGAAAGCCGACACTGAAAAGAATGCCTACACAAAGCGCAACCAGTGCCTGACCACGAAAATACTGATTCATGCCACATTTGACATCTGATACGATGCCGGTAATGATATCACGATATTTCAAAGGCAACAGTTTGACCCAACCATCGGCCATAACCTCATAATCTTTGAGAATAAAAATGAGATATAACAAGATGATAATAGAAGCTATAATGCTGAATAAATAGCTGATAGAATCGCTCAGTAACTGCCAAAGTCTGGGGATGCCTTCTTTGATAGCGTTGGCTATCGTATCACTACGCAAAAACTTTTGGACAGTTGCCATATCGAGATTGGATTGCAAGAAATCGGTTATTTGGCGAGGCACAGACCCTCTTGCCATAAATCCTTTTTGAATATAGTATTCAATAAGTTTGTCGAACCTCCCTATTTCGTCAATAATAGAGGGAACTATAAGATAAAGGATACCGGAAAACAAAGCCAACAGTAATATTAAGGCACATAATATGGACAGCATACGATTTTTGAAATGCAGCTTATACTGAAAGAACGTGACTATGGGATATATCATATAGGCTATCAGCCATGCGATAAAGAAAGGCAATAACACGCCACTCAAGCGATTGACCAACAAAATCAGAATGACGATACCGGCAATAACGATCGCACCCCTGATAAAACTATCGAAAGTAATTAGTTTGCGTTCCATAATATATACTGTTTTTTGATGTTAATCTTTATCTTTCCTCTTCATTTTATCTTCTTCTATAGCTTCGAGATAGCAAGCCCTACAAAGAGGCTCGTACTCGGATGTTTCGCCCAGAAGGACCTGCTTTTGATCGGCAACCGTACGATGGGAGAATGCGGCAAGATCGCCACAACGCACACAAACGGCATGAACTTTGGTCACCTCATCGGCAACGGCACAAAGATCGGGCATCGGCCCAAAAGGAATACCTTTGTAGTCCATATCAAGGCCGGCAACAATAACCCGCACCCCATTGTTGGCCAATTGTATGCAGACTTCAGCTAATCCCTTATCAAGAAATTGGGCTTCGTCGATGCCTACAACATCAGTCTCGGAAGAACAGAGTAGAATACTTGCCGACGAATCGATCACAGTGCAAGAGATGTAATGACTGTCGTGAGAAACAACATCGGTATCGGAATAACGTACATCAATAGATGGTTTGAATATTTCAATACGCTGGCGAGCAAATTTAGCCCGTTTGAGACGTCGAATCAATTCTTCCGTTTTGCCCGAAAACATCGATCCGCAAATAACTTCGATACGACCCCGACGACGAGCCTGTTCTATATAGTTACTTTGGTTATTATCTTTGAACAAATCCATTTTTAATCTATTTGACTACAAAATTAATACTTTTGCGCACTGTAAGGTGATATTTTAATTATTTATTTCTACATTTGCGAAACGATCCTTCAAAACAATCAGTCGAAAAAGGAGGCTAAAGAGGAAAAGAATGGGAATATTGTATGTAGTACCGACCCCCGTAGGGAATATGGAAGATATGACTTTTCGCGCTGTTAGAGTGCTGAAAGAGGTAGATTTTATTTTAGCCGAAGATACTCGAACATCGGGCATACTGCTACAACATTATGAAATAAAAAACCCGTTGATGTCACATCATAAATTCAACGAACATCAGACGGTAGAAAAAGTGGTAGAACGGATAAAAGGAGGACAAACAGCAGCTCTCATATCGGATGCAGGTACTCCCGCCATATCAGATCCCGGTTTCCTGTTGGTTAGGGAATGTGTAAGAAATGAAGTAGAAGTACAGTGTTTGCCCGGTGCGACAGCTTTTGTTCCGGCATTAGTAGCTTCGGGAATGCCTAATGATCGTTTTTGTTTCGAAGGCTTTCTACCTCCCAAGAAGGGACGGATGACTCGCCTCAACGCTCTGCAATCGGAACACCGCACCATGGTATTTTACGAATCGCCCTATAGAGTATTGAAGACTTTGACTCAATTCGCCGAACAATTCGGTGAAGACAGACATGTATCCGTTTCGCGAGAAATATCGAAAGTCCACGAAGAGACCGTTAGAGGAACGTTGTCAGAAGTAATCATTCACTTCACAGAACATGAACCTCGTGGTGAATTTGTGATTACTCTAGAAGGATGTGATGAAAAATGATTATAAACTTAATTAAAAAGGAGTGGATATGAAAAAGTTAACTTTCCTATTTATTAGTATGGCTATCGTTCTACTATCTGGTTGCAATAGCAAGACACAGCAGAAACAAGCCAATACAATGCGGACCGAAAATGATTCATTAAGGTCTGAGTTGACTAAAAAGAATGCTGATTTGGATGATATGATGGGCACTTTTAATGATATCCAAGAAGGTTTCCGTCAGATCAACGTTGCTCAAGAGCGTGTAGATCTAACCCGCGGTAAAATATCCGAAAATGCCGCTTCGGCAAAACAGCAAATCGCCAATGACATTGCTTTCATTACCAAAACGATGAATGCCAACAGGCATCGTATTGCCGAATTGCAACAAAAGCTAAAAAGGAGCAACAACAATTCCGTTCAGTTGCAAAAAGCGATTGAATCCATGCAAGCCGAACTAGCAGAAAAAGGAAAGCAGATAGAAAGCCTACAAGCCGAACTAGCTGCTAAAAACATCCGTATTCAAGAGTTAGACAATGCCGTTACGGAACTGAAGGGTGACAAAGAAAACTTAACTAATGAAAATCAGGCAAAAGCGAATACGGTAGCACAACAAGAAAGAGCCATCAATACGGCATGGTATGTATTCGGAACAAAATCGGAACTGAAAGCACAAAATATTCTAATAAAAGGACAAGTTCTGAAGAATTCGAATTACGATAAAAGTTACTTCACACAGATCGATATTCGCACAACGAAAGAAATAAATCTGTATGCAAAACGTGCCAACTTGTTGACCAGTCATCCGGCAGGCAGTTATAGTCTGGAAAAGGATGAAAAGGGACAAATGGTGCTTAGAATAACCAACCCCTCCGAATTTTGGAGCGTATCGCGCTATCTGGTTATTCAGGTAAGATAAATCACATCGTTTCGGGCGAGAAAGATTTTCTCGTCCGAAACTCTTATTTCTTTAATTGCACATAATGAAAAATCGGAATATCTATATCGTTTTATTATTAGGTGTTTCATTGTTCTGGAGCTGCAAAAGCAGTAAAGACGACGAAGGCAATGGTAAAACTGAGTACGAAAAATGCAACGAATGGATTGCAGGAGTCATGCGTTCCGATTATCTATGGAAAAGCAGCATCCCAGCAGACAATAAGTTAGACTATACGGCTTCGCCTGAAACATTCTTCTATACCTTATTGTCTGACAAAGATGGAAAACATACGAGCAGCAAAAATTACTATTACTCTTATATTGAAACAAACAAAGATTATACTTCGAGTAAGACAATCAATGACGACACGAATTCTTATGGTGTGAGTTTTGTAAGATATTCAATCGTTGATAAAAGCGGAGCGGCTATGGACTATGAATACGACAGAGTAATGTATGTTCTGCCAGGTAGTCCGGCAGCAACGGCAGGTTTGTCACGAGGTGATTGGATATTGAAAGTTGACGGTAGTGACATCAATATAAAAAATGCCGATTATAAGAAGCTTATGAGCGGCGCTTCGCGAACATTGACTGTATTACACAAATATTCGGACGCCAATAAAGTGTCTATTACTTTGCCGGCTTCCACTGCCGTGAACAATGATCCCGTCTTTTATTCGTCTGTTATCGATGTGAATGGTAAAAAAGTGGGCTATCTGGTATACAACCAATTTGCATCGGGTCCCCACGACAATTACAAAGATCATACTTATGACAATGAACTGATCACTCTTTTCAATAGCAAATTTAAAAATGTAGATGAGTTCATTTTAGATCTTAGATATAATCCAGGCGGCTACCTAAGTTGTGCTCGGCTTCTATCACGTCTGCTTGTTCCGGAAAGTCACAAATCCGAACTTTTCTGTAAGCTGACTGATGCAAATGGAAATATTACAAAGTATAACTTTAAAGATATAGACTCTGACTATTCGTTGGGTGGATTTACGTCACTCAACCTTACACGCTTGTTTGTAATAGCGACGGGTAGCACAGCATCGGCATCTGAGGCAACTTTTAACGGACTATCCCCTTATATGGATGTCATTAAAGTGGGATTGACCAGCGAAGGGAAAAACGTCGGCTCGGTGAATTATGACGGCGACGACAAGTATGCTTGGGATATACAGCCGATAACGTTCTATATAACCAGCGCAGCCGATAACGACTATAGTAATGGGCTAGCTCCAAACTATCAAGAGAACGAATTGAACGACAAAGATAATCCGGATTTCCTAGCGCTAGGCAATGAAAATGAATATTTACTTAAAACGGCATTGAACATCATTGGAGGCAATGCCCAAGGTAATAAAGTTTTGAAAAACCAAAACATAATAAGAACCAATAATACAGAACTCGTTCCGATAGGGCTTGTGAACCCATCAAAGACAAAAGGATTAATTAAGACTACAGATTAACATTATAATATGAAGGAATTTGTAATTTCTGAAGTAACAGCAGAGACAGCCGTTTTAGTAGGGCTCATCACACAACAACAAGATGAACGCAAAACAAAAGAATATCTTGACGAGTTGGAATTTCTGGCTAAAACAGCCGGAGTAGAAGTAGTGAAACGTTTCACGCAGAAAATCGAAACTCCGAATTCTACTTCGTATGTCGGTAAGGGTAAATTGGCTGAAATAGCCGAATATATTATTTCAAATGAAATAGGCATGGTCATATTTGATGATGAACTTACTGCACACCAAATAAAAAATATAGAAAGAGAAGTACAAGTAAAAGTTCTTGATCGTACTTCGCTCATATTGGATATTTTTGCCATGCGCGCCCAAACGGCAAACGCCAAGACACAAGTAGAATTGGCACAATACAAATATTTATTGCCCAGATTGACTCGCCTGTGGACTCACCTTGAACGCCAAGGAGGCGGTTCGGGTAGTGGCAAAGGCGGAAGCGTAGGATTGAGAGGACCCGGTGAAACGCAACTTGAGATGGACCGCCGTATCATTTTGAAGCGGATATCTCTACTTAAAGAAGAACTGAAGCAAATTGATCGCCAGAAGACAACCCAGCGTAAGAATCGAGGCAAATTGATTCGAGTAGCTTTAGTAGGATATACTAATGTAGGCAAATCTACATTAATGAACATACTTGCCAAAAGTGAAGTTTTTGCAGAGAACAAACTGTTTGCTACGCTTGACACAACAGTGCGCAAAGTGATCATCGACAATCTACCTTTTCTTCTCTCAGATACTGTAGGATTTATACGCAAGTTGCCTACCGACTTAATAGAATCGTTCAAATCGACTCTAGATGAAGTACGCGAAGCAGATTTATTAATTCATGTGGTAGATATATCACATCCGGATTTTGAAGAACAGATAGACATCGTAAACCAAACGCTAGCCGATATCAATGCAGCTACTAAACCGTCCATTCTAGTATTCAACAAAATAGATGCCTATACCTATATTGAAAAAGCACCGGACGACTTAACACCCAAAGTTAAAGAGAATCTGACCTTTGAAGAGCTTAAAGCTACTTGGATGGCAAAAATGCAAGACAACTGCTTGTTTATCTCGGCACGAGAGAAAGAAAATATTGACGATTTGAAGACCATATTATATGAACGTGTCAAAGAATTGCATGTTCAAAAATATCCATATAATGATTTCCTTTTTGAAAAATATGATGAATAAAAGAAAGGTGTGTCTGTGAAATAAGGATATCATTCCAAAATCTTCTATTTTTACTATGAATAAAAAGTATCGAAAACTGACAGAAGACGAAAAACTTCGTTTGCAACAACAATCTTGTGAAGCCGAAGATTGGAACGAGATTAATGTAGCCGAGGGTTTCAAAACTGATTATGTGAGTCATGTAATGTTCTCAGGGACAAACTATCTGGGAGTAATGGATAGTTCGTTCACACTACCTGGAGGTATTCGGAAGCATAGCCGACTAAAATATGCTACAATTCATAATGTAACAATAGGTGACAATTGCTGCATCGAAAATATACAGAACTACATAGCCAACTATGCCATTGGAGACCATTCAATCGTCGAAAATGTAGGAGTGATGTATGTAGACCGCTTGTCTACTTTCGGTAACGGTATTGCTGCATCGGTACTGAATGAAACGGGTGGACGCGAAGTTTATATCAATGACAAACTCTCGGCACATCAAGCATATATCATGGCACTATACCGCCATCGTCCCCTGCTGATAGAACGCATGAAAGAAATTACCGACTACTATTCGAACAAACACGCATCAGATAAGGGAACAATAGGATCGTACGTGCGCATAAAGAATGCCTGTACAATTAAAAACGTCCGTATTGGTGATCATTGCTCCATAAACGGAGCATCGCGCTTAGAAAACGGGAGTATCAACAGTAACGAATCTGCTCCGGTGCTAATAGGAGCCAATGTTATATGCGAAGATTTCATTATATCTTCGGGTTCGAGCATTACTGACGGAAGTACCATAAGCCGTTGTTTTGTAGGGCAGGCATGCCAACTTGGACACAATTATTCGGCTTCCGACTCTCTCTTTTTCAGCAACTGTCAAGGAGAAAACGGTGAAGCATGCGCCATTTTTGCAGGACCTTATACCGTGACACACCATAAATCCACACTGCTTATCGCAGGAATGTTCTCTTTCATGAATGCCGGCTCGGGTTCCAATCAAAGCAACCATATGTATAAACTCGGACCAATTCATCAGGGGACATTAGAAAGGGGTGCAAAAACCACTTCCGATTCGTATATATTGTGGCCGGCCAGAGTGGGAGCTTTTTCGCTCGTAATGGGGCGCCATGTAAACCATGCCGATACGTCAGATCTTCCCTTCTCTTATCTGATAGAGCAAGGCAACACTACCTATCTGGTACCGGGTGTTAACCTACGCAGTGTCGGTACTATCCGCGATGCACAAAAATGGCCGAAACGTGATAAGCGAAATGATCCGAATCGATTGGATTTCATCAATTATAATCTACTTAGCCCATATACCATTCAGAAAATGCTGAAAGGGCGCAAGATATTAAAGGAATTGATACGAGTTTCTGGTGAGACCTCCGAAATCTATTCTTACCAAAGTGCCAAGATCAAAAGTTCATCCCTCTTTAACGGAATTAAATTCTATGAAACGGCAATTTATAAATTTATGGGGAATTCTATTATAAAACGCATGGAAGGGATAAATTTTGGAAACAACGAACAAATTAGAGAATGTCTCAAGCCAGACATACCTATAGGTACCGGTGAATGGGTTGACGTTGCAGGCCTGATAGCTCCCAAAAGCGAAATAGAGAAACTGATGGACGGTATTGAGAAAGGTGAAATTAATCGTCTGAAATACATCAATTCTCATTTTGCCGAAATGAACAAGAACTATTATTCTTACGAGTGGACTTGGGCATATTCGAAAATAGAAGAAATTTATGGTATCTCTCCAGATACCATCACAGCTCAAGACATTATCGATATAGTGAAAAGATGGCAAGATGCCGTTATCGGCCTCGACCATCAAGTATACAACGATGCCCGGAAAGAATTTTCAATGCAATCCATGACAGGCTTCGGTGTGGACGGGACCCGCGATACGAAGTTGGAAGACTTTGAAAGTGTACGCGGTGACTTTGAAAACAATACCTTCGTCAAGGCTATTATAAAGCATATAGACAAAAAACAGGCATTGGGAAACGAGCTTATCAATCGCATCGGACAAATCAGATAACCCGAAAATAAAAAGAGACCGGATGCCTATACGAACATCCGATCTCTTGATTTCAAATCTACTTTTTCAACACCAAACGATATACAACGACATCATGTCCAGGTACAACGATATTTTTTATTTTCTTTGTAGTACCTTCATTCTTCTTTGTCCACAAATTGCACAGACTATAAACTTTCGTATTGAAGTCTGTGGAGCAAGTGCTTAAATCATCCTTAAAGTTGAACTTCTGCCAATCTACAGTACATTTTTTTGCATCTTTATTACGATTGAAAATGCAGAAAGCCCATTCGCCATTTTCCAATGGTTTAAACCAATATTCAACACTATCTTGAGCTAAATACATCAACCCCTGCACACCCAGTTTGTCTTGATCAAGAGCTATAACCTCTTTATTAAGCAATATAGCAGATGTTTCAGGTTTCATATTGCGAATATCATTACCTAAAATCAAGGGAGCAGACATCATACACCACATGGTGAAATGAGCGCGATCTTCATTGACTGGCATACCGTTACCAACTTCGAGCATATCGGGATCATTCCAATGTCCCGGTCCGGCATAATTGCGTAATACCTTATTTTGATCGAGAATACCGGTCCAGCTATCCCAATTACAAGATATATCACCAGTAGTACGCCAAGAATTCCCGGTATCTTTGGCCCATTCCCACGGTTTGTTCGAACCCCATTCACACATGCTAAAATAAACAGGACGCCCCGCATCATGAAGCGCATCACGCATCAAAGCGTAAGCACCTTTAGCGTTTACATTTTCACAATAGCACCAATCTTCTTTCAAATAATCAATATTCCAACGGGCATATTGCAGAGCATCCTGATATTCATGACCAAGACTGGCAGAGTAACCAGCGCAAGTAAGCTTACCACAGCAAGAATAAATTCCTAACTTCAAGCCTTTGGAGTGAACATAATCTGCCAGCCCTTTAATTCCTGAAGGGAATTTTTTAGCATCACATTGAATAAAGCCATCTGCATCACGTTGTCCATGCCAACCATCGTCCAGATTGACATATTGATAACCTGCATCTTTCAGACCTGTGGAAACCATCGCATCAGCAATACCTTTGAGTAAATCCTCGTTAATATTACACTGATACTTGTTCCAGCTGTTCCAACCCATAGCAGGAGTATCTGCCAGATGTTCGAACTTCTGTGCTCTAAGATTCATAGAGCCGAATAATAACATTGCCGCCGCTACAAATAAAATAGATTTCTTCATGATTTTTAATTAATTAAAAATATATATTAGCTAATACATTACTTTAATTCGAAAGAAGCCTTCAATAAGTCGCATGAATTACCTCCTACAAAAATATTAAAAATTCCTGGTTCGGCAATCCAACCGACCTTTTCTTTATAAAATTTCACATCATCTCGATCGAGATGGAAAGTAATGGTCTTCGTTTCACCCGGCCGTAAAGACACTTTGCAGAATCTTTTCAACAACCTCATCGGCTGGCTCACCGAAGCATATAAATCGCGAATATAAAGTTGGGCGACTTCCTCTCCTTCCCGGCTTCCTGTATTTTTCAAATCAACACAAATATCAACACCTTTATCAGCTGTCATCACAGGATTGAGCACCCGAAAATTGCTATATTCAAAAGAGGTATAACTCAGTCCATAGCCAAAAGGATAAAGCGCATCGTTTGTCACATCACGATAGAGCGAGCGATATGGATCTTTCACATCTTCACAATGTGGACGTCCTGTCGGAAGCTGACTATAGTATAAAGGGAGCTGGCCTACACAATAAGGAAACGAAACGGTGAGCTTGCCCGAAGGGTTGTAATCGCCAAATAAAACGTCGGCAATAGCATTACCGGCTTTTGTTCCGAGAAACCATGTTTCCAATATAGCTGTAGCGTGCTCTGCCAAATACGGGATAACAAGAGGACGCCCATTGGTGAGCAACACCACAATCGGTTTGCCTAAAGTTTGCAAATGTTTGAATAAATCAAGTTGATTGCCTACAATATCAAGATTGGCTCTAGACATTCCTTCGCCTGACATCCAACCATATTCGCCCATTGTCATTATAACAACATCCGAACGACTAGCCAATTCCATCGCTTCCGAATAGTCTTCAGGCTCTTTAGCATCAACCTTGCAGCCTTTGGCATAAAACACCTTGCAGTCGGGAGCAGTAGCACGAATGCCATCTAATACTGTTGTAGGGTCTTCAGGACGACTATAAGTAGCCCAACATCCATTCATGTCGGATTTGCTGTTCGCAATTTCGCCAATTACGGCAATAGTCTTTCCCGATTTAGCTAAAGGAAGAATATGATCATCATTCTTCAATAAGACAATCGACTTACGGGCCGCCTCAAGCGCAGCCTGTAAGTTTTCAGAAGTCATCACATCGTTTTTTTCCCTATTTGCATCACAATACAGATAAGGATTATGGAACAAACCCAAATTGTATTTTACTAAAAGGATTCTTTCAACAGCTTCATCAATAAGCTTCTCAGGAACTTTCTTTTCCTTTACCAATCCGACAAGTTTATCCCGATAAATATTACTAATCATATCCATATCGAGACCTCCCTCAATAGCAATACGTGCAGCTTCGATACTATCTTTCGCCACACCATGAGAGATTAACTCACGAACAGCATCATAATCGGAAACCACAAAACCTTTCATTCCAAGTTCCTTTTTCAAAATCTGACGTAACAAGAAAGGATTAGCCGCCGAAGGCACGCCATTGAATGAATTGAAAGACGACATCACCGAAAGAGCCCCGGCTTTGACCGCAGCCTTAAAAGGAGGAAGATACACTTCACGAAGTGTTCTTTCAGACATGTCTGTCGTATTGTAATCTCTTCCTGCCTCTGCAGCCCCATAAGCGACATAGTGTTTAATACAGGTAGCGACCGTATTATTAGCACTCAGATCTGTTCCTTGAAAGCCTTTCACTCTTGCCGCTGCAATCATTGAACCTAGATAAGGGTCTTCGCCTGCACCTTCCGCAATACGCCCCCAACGCGCATCACGACAAATGTCGACCATAGGAGAATACACCCAATTGACACCAAAAGCACTAGCTTCACGAGCAGCTACACGAGTGGACTGCTCTATTGTCTTCAAATCCCAGCTTGATGATTCGGCTAGTGGGATAGGAAAAGTAGTGCGCATACCATGAATACAATCGAAGCCAAACAATAGTGGAATACCAAGTCTTGTCTCTTCGACTGCAATACGTTGATATTTGCGTGCCAAATCGACACCGGCCACATTAAAAATGGCTCCTCCTTTCGAAGCTCGGATAACAGCAGCTTCTTTTTGAGCTGTGGTAACAGGATCGCCACCACTAAGTACCAAATTAAGCTGCCCCACCTTCTCTTCCAATGTCATTCGTTTTATCAACCTCTTGATAAAAGCTGTTTTATTGGTACCTACGACACCATACTTATAGACTTTTTGTGCAGATACTGAAACACAGCCAAACAAGTAGGAGAGAATTAGCAGAAGCAATATTTTTCTCATAATCATTTTCTTATTTATACTACTACATTGAGACAGGAGCTTTCAACACTATCGAACGGGAATTTCTTCCTATTTCTATTTCATAATTGCACTTATCAACAACCCAATCACCCGCATGAACATCATAGTACGAGAAGACGTCCTTATTTAATACAAAATCAACAGATACAGTATCACCCGCTTTTACAAAGACTTTTTTAAAATATTTCAATTCGTGAGCAGGGCGAAATATCGAAGGATTTATAGGATGAACATAAACCTGTACCACTTCATCACCATCAATCTTGCTATTATTGGTCACTTTCACTCTACCGACAACGCTGTCACCTTGGCCATTCACCTTCAAATCACTATAATCGAATTTCGAATACGATAGACCGTAACCGAAAGGGAACTGAGGCTCCACATTCTTCGTATCATAATATCGATATCCGACCATCAGACTATCACTATAGACCACGTTATCATTATCTTGATAACCAAGTTTCAGAGCTGGCACATCTTCAAGTTTCTTCGGCCATGTAAAAGGCAAACGTCCTGAAGGATTAACCTTACCGAACAAGACATTGGCTATTCCATTTCCTCCTTCCATTCCCGGATACCATGCCTCAACGACACTACGAGCACTAGAAAGCCAGCCCCCTAGTTCGAGAGGAGAACCGTTAACGAGCACCACATTTATATTTTTATTATATTTAGAGAGACGATTGATTAAAGATTCCTGAACTAAGGGGAAAGTAAGACTCTTTCTGTCACGCCCCTCGGTGTCTAAGCTATAATCAATGCCACCAACATAAACAATGGCATCAGCCTTACGAGCAGCTTTCTCTATTCTCGACAATTGGCTCTTTGCCAACTGAGATTCCGGAGTTTCCCATTCTATACGGAAAGCCGCATCACCAATACCTTTGCTATAAATGGCACACAAATGATATGGTATACCTTTCTTCAAATCGACGGCTGCAGTCACCGTACCGTTACCCCTGTTTGGATCGGCTATCGCAATAGGAGCACCAGCCCATTCGCCATTGTATACTAATGCGGAACCACCACCAACAATAAAGCGAAATGTATATTTGCCATCAACCGGAGGCATTATTTTAGCATCAAAACGAGCTTCTCTAAAATTTTCTACCTTAATTGAAGGATCGGGCGATTTCATCTCCCACATAAAATCCACCTTCGGTTCCACACGTTGAAGTGTCGCCTCATCCTTTCCCTTTACAAAATAGCGGGCACTAAATCCTTTCTGCCCATTAATTGGCTCCAATACATTTTGAGGAATCACTTTAAATCCCCCTAAATCATCCGAAGAAATATAAGTAACTTTGGCATCGCCCAATAAATTTCTAATGCCTTTCAGAACAGTGACCTCATAAGGAGATTCTACCCATGAACTGCCACCCATTGCCAACAAACAGAAACGTTTGTCGGCATTCGGTCCCGTGACCAATATATTTTTAATCTTCGTCGCATTGAGAGGTAACATAGCCTTTTCATTCTTCAACAACACAACCCCCTCTTCTGCGATTTGGCGAGCTATTTGTTGGTGTTCTTTCGAATTCAAAACAGCACCCTTTCTCAAGTCACGTCCATCCAATGCACCAACCCTTTCATAGACGGACAAGATATGCAGAGCCTTATCATCAATAACCGAGATAGGGACCTTTCCCGCTTTAACGGCATCTAACAACGTTTTACCAAAGCCACAATTATCGCCACCGGGCATTGATACATCCAAACCTGCAAATGCAGCTTTCTCAGTAGAACGAGTCTGAAGCCAATCGGTCATAACAAAACCTTGAAAGCCCCATCTGTTTTTCAGTATATCAGTCAACAGTTTACGGCTATCACTCACGAACTCATAATTCACTCCATTCGCAGAGGTCATTATCGTTCCTACATTGGCATCTTGAACGGCAGCTTTAAAAGCTGGAAGATATATTTCATGTAACGTACGATCGTCGACTATCGACATATAAAAATTCCTATTATCCTCCCGATTGTTGCATACAAAATGCTTGGCACAAGCCACAACGCCTTCACTTTGAACACCTTTAATATCTGCTACAGCAATAGCGCTATTCAGATAAGGATCTTCCGTATAATATTCAAAGAAACGTCCTCCCAGCGGATCGCGCAGAATATTTAGGCCAGGGCCCAGCAATACTCTTCGATCAAGAGCCCTCGTTTCTTCCCCCATCACCTTACCTGCCCTCTCGACCATAGCAGGATTCCATGTCGATCCGAACAGTACTCCACATGGGAAAGCGGTCGTTCCTATTTGAGCATTAGGGCCGCGAGGTCCATCAGTCAATCCCAGACAAGAAATACCCAACCGTGGGATGCCTTTAAAACCACAATCGCCACCAGCACATAATGAGACCTTCTCCTCCAAGGTCATCGAAGATAACAGTTTATAGAGTTTAGCACTATACACTGTTCCTTGTCCCATTATCCTTATAGTGCAACACAAAAATAACAGGATTAGCCAATTGGTTTTATTATATACTTTCATCATCGAAAACATTATTTTATATCCGTCTCCAATTTACGGTATTTCACTTTCATCACATCCATTCGTTTCAGTTGTGATTGCAAACGCATAGAGAAATCTTCCCATGATTGAAGATTTGTACTAGTCCAAGCTCTCTCGGCTAAAGCCAAGGCACGAGGGAATGCCATGAATTGCAAACGAGCATTGGAAGGAATCATCTCTGTCCATATATTCGCTTGCATTCCTTTTATTAAAGGCAACTGTTTGTCCGATAATCCTTCAGGAACAATGGGGGCCCGATAAATTCTCTCAATCGTATTATTATCTTGAGGATAATCAAAATAACAATAAGTAGTAGGACAAAGGATCACTTCATTTCCGTGATCGGTTGTTTTCTTAACAACATCACTTATTTCTCCACGCCACCAATCGACTGTTGCAGTAGAAGACAAACCTCCTTCCAATATTTCATCCCAACCAATAAGACGTTTACCGTTAGCATTGAAGAATTTCTCCATTTGATGTACAAACCAAGAATGCAATTCAACTTCGGACTTCAACCCTTCCGCTTTGATACGTACTTGACATTCAGGACATTTTTGCCAATTTGTTTTATCCACTTCATCTGCTCCCAAATGCACATAGCCATAAGGGAACATGCTAAATATTTCTTTATAAACATTCTTGCAAAAGTCGATTGCAGCATCCCTTCCCGGACAAATAGGAGCCGAAAACAATGCGCCCCAAGAAGGAGTCTTAAAACAAGTAATATATTGATAATTTGCTACAGCAGCAAAACAGTGCCCGGGCATATCAAGTTCTGGAATAATATCAATACCACGAATAGCGGCATATTTCACAACGTCTCTAATATCTTGTTGCGTATAATAGCCTCCATATAAAGAATCACCGTCAACAACTTTGAAATTTTCTTTTGAAATGACAAAAGCCGGATTATTTTCTGTTTTTTCTCTATTCATGCAGATCTGATCTATATTGATCATCTTACGCCATGCACCTTTCTCGGTAAGCAACGGATACTTCTTTATTTGGACTCGCCATCCTTGGTCGTCAGTCAGGTGCCAATGAAACTTATTGAATTTATACAGGGCCATCATATCCAAAAAGCGTTCGACTTCTTTCTTTGTATAAAAATGCCGAGAAACATCAAGCATCAAACCCCGCCATGCATAGGCTGGTTTATCAGTAATCTCGACTGCCGGAACCGTCCACTTCATATTCTTCACTATCTTATTAGCCTCTATCTGCTCTGGCAACAACTGACGTAAAGAAGAGATGCCATTAACAATACCTCGATAAGTCTTCGCTTTAATATAAATCTTCTTATTTGTAACAGAAAGAGTGTAGCTTTCATTTTGTTTATCAGCCTTCGATAACAAAATCAAATTAATATCACCACTTCCTTTTTTTAATGTAAACCGGTAACCGGTAGGAATCATAATATGCTTTAAATATACAGCAGCATCTTTCAATGTTACATCAGAGAAACCTATACACTGTCCACTTTTGAAAGTGAAGTTTCCCGAATGTTCCACCACTTTCTGCGGCAATGGCACTATGCTGACGTGACCAAATGTTTTGGTAATAGAACACAACAACACAAATAAAATTAATAGTATCTCAAATTTCTTTCTCATGATATAAATTTTAATTAAATATGACTTGTCTCTGATAAGAGGATTTATTTTTCAAGCTAACCTTCGCATCTAACAAATGGTAAATGGGAACTAGATGAATATCGGAACGTTGTTTCGTAAAACTGAAATTACCAGACGAAACAAGTTTGTCTCCTTGATGCAATGCAGAATTATTTTTGCTATCGGCTGCTAATAATAACGGACCATAGAAAACTTTAAATTGCTGAGATTTCGTGTTTCTCTGATTGATTGTATGTTCATAGCGTACATTCTGATTAAAAAATAAAATCAGAATATCATTCTTCTTAAGAGCTCTTCTCAGCTCGATGAAGCCGTTAGAGAGTTTGCACGGACAAGATTTTCCATTCAATGTCAACCTTGGCTGCTCCATCCAGTATGGAACTGCCAACCTCAAACAAGCATCTTTCACATTACTATCCACGATTTTCAGTACTACCTGATTGCCAAACGGATAGGCAGTCGACTGAACGATAGAAACAAATTGTCCATGAGATAATCTGACAGTAGCTTCTGATGAATGATAAAAAGGAATAACGATAGAGTTACCCTCCGTAAAATAGGCATAACCGACAGCCCTACTCAATCCTTCTCCCCCACGCATCGTACAACACCACGAAGCCTCATCTATAAAAGGTTCCAAATTAAGATTCTTGCTTCCAATGCCAGGGCAATTATCACAACCGAATCCCCCATTAGCCCTTTGAGCATGAGCGATAGCATTATAATATATTAATTCAGCATCATTTCGATAAATGATTTCACCTGTATATTGCCATAGTTGAACAGCAAGCATATAAGAGTCTACAATGGCACAAGGTTCTGTCCAAGTATCATAACGATCAAACCAATTGTAATTGCCGAAGCATTCTGTCATTCCATCCGATTTATATATCTGCCAACGCTTCACTGCTTCATCCGCATATTTCCTATTACCGGTAATACAGGCATAACGTACAAGCCCACGACAGGCCGTAAGAGTGGCATGAGTTTGTGTTTTTATATTAACCAAATCAACCGATAAAAAAGAGTTTATCATTTCATCAATCACATTTTTCAGTGCAGGAAGACGCAAAATATCATAAGCTTGAATGGCACCATCCATTCCTATATAAACACACCCAACATCTGTAGACAACATCCAATGCCGATAAGTGTGATCTATATTTCCTGATGCACCTCCCTCTTGAGAACGGCGCAATTTAGGATCTATCGGATATTCCTTATACAGTTCCTTACCTTTTACAAAAAGATTTGTCGCTATAGACCGAATAATAGGCAATACTTTTTTATCTTTTTTCCATTTATAGTATTCGCACAATCCCCTCAGCAACCATCCGTTACCAGACAGTTGTTGTTCATTAAGCATCCCTTCATAAATGGCACCCATATATCCCTGCGAATTAAGGTGAGTGGGCAAACGCTTAAGGATCTCCTGTAAATAAAGAGGCTCACGGTGAGAAGCCTGTGCGTCCATCACCAATCCCAGAATAGTACGCCCTTCTGTATCGCCTGGCCATCCCCCCGATTCCTTTTCTGTAAGAAACACATGATCTGGCTGATATTTACTTTCTTCTAAACGATTAAAATTCCTCAGCAAACGAGTTTTCAACTCTCCGCCTATACAAATGTCTCCTAAGCTTATAGGATGAATATTATTCCCTTTCCAAGCTATTGTAGCATAGGAATATGAGAATAAAAACAAGAATAATATAATGACTAAAAATAGTTTCTTCGCATACATACTCATAACAACATTTTGTCATAAGGACGAAAAAATAATTTCTCCCTTACGAAACTTGCGACTCACGCGCGTGAGTCGCAAGTTTCGTCCTTATGTAAATTTAAAAACTTCTTTATGATAATATAAAACCATATAAACAAAATCAAAAAAACTTCTACTGCTCATCAAATTCATCTAATTTTTCCATCAACAACAAATTGATAACATCCTTGAAGCAAATCGCAGACGACACAACCATCTTTCTGCCCCGAAACTTTAACTCCCTGCGCACAACCCAATCGACATCCAGATTCGGAGACCATTCTTTCATTTTGAGCAGGAATATAGACAGTAGCAGTACTGCCTACCGGCACAGTCACCTTAATAATAACACTTTGGGAAGTATGTATAATTTCGGATACCACTTTACCATACGGAGTTAGATTCGCATAATAGACAGACCGCAGACTATCGACCAAAACAGGCTTCACAATAAAATGCTTATACCCCGGACTATTTTCGTCGGCATTCACTCCGGCAAGTATTCGATAAAACCATGTTAAACCTCCCCCAAACATCGGATGATTATGAGAATCGGCACCATTCCACTGCTCCCATGTCGTAGTTGCTCCTTGCCTGATCCAATTGCCATAACTCGGAAAGTCCGTTTTATTCATAGCCTCATAAGCTACATCGTTCAATCCATTATTGGCAAGTGTTTCAAAGAAGAATTGCGTTCCGAATATACCTGTATTAAGATGCCCTTTGTATTTATCTACAATTTCGTGGCGCAATGTATTGACTACATTCTTATAACGTTCATGAGGGACCCCCATTACCAATGCAAAAACATTGCTGCCAAAATCTCCATAGGTTTGTGTAGCAGATTGATAAAATTTACGATGAAAAGCCACTTTCACATTATCTGCAAGTTTGGAATAATAGATAAAATCTGCTTGATTATTCAATGCTTTAGCAGCTCTCGCAGTAAAATCAGTGCAACGCCATAAATAAAACGTATGCACCAATTCATTTGTCGGAAGACCGAATGCAGGAGCCCAATCTCCCAAATTGAGCCAATAATTAGGTTCTTTGGCATTGATATTAGCGCGATTGGACACCATTGTACTATCCGCCGTAAGCCAAGTAAGCATATACCGTACTTGTTCTTTCATTGCAAAATAATTATCCGACAGCATCGTTTTATCACCATAATGGACATAATATTCCCAAGGCATAATATTCATAGCAGCTCCCCAAGGCACGCCACCTCCACAGCCAGGTTGCCAGGGAGCACTATTGGGAACATATCCAGTCTCTATATTTTGGGTATCACGCATATCTCGAATCCATTTCTGATAAAAAGCGGCAGCATCAAAATTATGCATAACAGTGACACACGACACCTGACCGTCGCCTGTATATGGAGAACGCTCACGATGAGGACAATCACTGGCAATACAACCATGCATATTATCTAACTGAGAACGTTGCCAAATTGCATTGATCTGATTGAACAATTTATTCGACGTCTTAAATACAGCCGACAATCTCACATCGGTATTGACAGCCTCGGCCGTCAACATCTGTGAAGTTAAACGACCTATTCCACTAATCACGGCCTTACGAAAAACATACCAAGTAAAACGTGGCGCATACGATTCTCTTTTCGCACCTTTCATGATATACTGCTGAATGCCTAGGGGAGATTCACAAATATATTTCACCTTCACCGTATCTCCTTTATGCCCCTCGATATTTTTAAAATGAATCCAACCTGCTATTTCTTTTCCAAAATCGACAACATAAGTGCCGTCCGATTGTTTAGCTAAAGAGATAGGATGCAACACTTCGGTTATCTTATCAGCAGGAGATGTTTGAGCCGTCAATTTGCCAATTGGAGACTTACACAACAAAGCTTTTTGCCACGAAACATCTCTACATCGAGTTGTAGACCAGTCGGAGATTTCCCGATTGGCATCATACAGTTCTCCTTTATAAACTCCATTCATCAAAATAGGAGAAGAATTTACTTTCCATGTGTCATCTGAGCAGACTGTCTGTTTACGGCCATCCTTATATGTAATTTCAACCTGACATAATAAACAAGGAGTACCAAACGTACAAACACATCCTCCTTTACAATCGTAAAATCCATTTCCCAAAATCGCACCTATCACATTCTGTCTTTTCTGCAAAAGATTTGTGATGTCGTATGACATATATAACACCCGATAATCTCTAAAATTATCGTCAATTGCTATTCCTGCATGTTTTAGTCCTTTGCGCGAAGTATAATTCGTAAGATTGGGTACAAAATAATCATTTCCTACTTTACGCCCATTCATACATAACTCAAAGTAGCCCAATCCCGAAACAAAAACTTTCGCAGATGCAACATTATTATCGACCTCAAACGATTTGCGTAAAAGAGGTGCAGTTTCTTCGCTAGAAGCACCTATCCATTGCGCCTTCCAATCAGATGACGATAATAGCCCCATCCCCCAATAGACCACTTCACTCCAATTCGAAGCAATACCTCGATTGTTCCATACCATTACCCGCCACCAATAATCTTTACCAGATTTTAATGCACTTCCATTATAAGATATCAAATACGAATTGGAAGAAGAGACCTTACCGGTATCCCAAACATCAGGTTTACCTTTTAACAATAAGTCTTTTGACGAAGCGACACAAATACGATATGCTTTCTGATACTCTCCACGAACTTTGGCAGAGATAACTTGATTAATCCATGACAAGCGAGGGCGATGCACATCTACAACACTTGGATTAGAAACATGTTCACACGTAAGGGCACTAACTTTTAATTGTCCCCATACATTACCTATCGGCCACACCATTAAAACAAAAAAGAACAACCGACTTACTTTGCTATTAAAAAAACTCATCTACTACAGTTTATATTTGCTACTTGGACCAAATATAACGATAATTGAACCGTCTGTTCGGTGCAGTATCACCATTGACGCATAAAGATATCGGGTCACGCAAATCAGCTGGATTGTCGGCCCATTTAAAATCAAAACATATCGAATTTCCATTCAAACCAAGCAACCTGCGAGGAACAGATAACTCTATTTGCCGATCCGACTTTCTGTAGCTAATATCTGCCGCATAATCCCATTGCTTGGTATTCATATTATATTTCATTATCGTTGTTGTTTGTGCATCTTTCACATTATAATTCACAATATAATCATAGCCATACCATCCGGTATTGGGATTGTGATCAACATCAATAAGCAATAACATCCAATTGGAATCTGTATAAGAAGATAATATATTGGATGTTTGGACATAAAAATAAACATTCTTATTGTCAACTGCAACTTTTGAGATTATAATATCGTTTCGACCAGAATTATTTGTGTAATGACACCCACCGTAACCATTATGATCACGATGAGTAATATCCCCTTTCGTATCTCGATATTCAACTTTAACCGACGCCCAATCGGCGAAATGCCCATCAACATTTATTTTATTAACGCCCGAACATGCAGGTATCGGACGTACACCTTTATAGCGTCTGATGTTTTGCACCATCTGCATATAATAATTATCTGTATATCCACCTTTCATGGGTTCTATAGTACGATTAAATTCAGAATTATACTGATCAACAAAATAGAAAGGGTTTGTTCTTCCCAAGAAATCAACAGGACCATTTTCATGCCCCGAAGGATCAAGCCCCGAAGTATATTTACCAGCAGTCCATTCATTCCAATCATTCAGATAGATAAAATCAGGATCGCCTTTAATTGCATCATTCCAACGATCTTGAAAATAAATACCATAACCTTCTGGATGAGCGACAACTTTTTTAAGCCAAGGTACTTCAGCAGATTGAGGTAAGTCCCCGTCATTCAGTTTTGGTTCTTGTGTCTTGATACGCCAACTTTTACCGACCATCGATATTGGATGCTGAGCAGGAGTAACTGCGGCCTCTTCTAGACGCCCTTCATGCTTAGCAATAAGTTCTATTGGAGTCATCTTTGCCACGTTCGGATCATTCATTTGATATCCAAAACTCCAATTATCTTCAGTACCGACAAAGCGTTTGCCAGCCCATTCATAATATCCCCACCACATATTCCGCAACGTAAAGAAAGATCTTACTTCTTTGGTGTAATCGGCATAATACTGGTTACAATAATCGGGATCTTTGTAATGAAGGTTATGAGGATCGGTTGCAGCTTTCGGATCATAATTCGGATTCTCGTGTTTCGTACCTGTTCCATTTGCATCGACAGAAGGATTAGCATTGTAAAGAAGCAGTGGTTTTCCATTCCACATAAACCATAAATCTTTATACTTATTTTGCTTGTAAACCTCTTCATACAATCGCTGAACAACCGTTATAACATTACCATTAAAAGCCCAAAAACAAAATTGGGGAACATTATTACCTTCTGCCTTCATTTGTTCCATCGTGCGAAACAAAACTTTCCATTCATCCCAATACAATACAGCATTCGTCACATCCAAAATGATAACATCAACACCAGCATCGGCAAGCATAGACATATCTTTACGAATCACATATTCATCTTGGCTTAAAAAATAGCCATATTCAGGTTCGCCCCAATGATATGAACCGATAGTCCATTCTTTATTCTTATTATCCAACCGAGCATTCGGATCGGCACTCAATACCTTAGAGACATCCGCTTTGTAAGGTGAACCCATATTATACTTACCCTCATCATGCCAAGTGATATAAAAAATTCCGACTGTACGTTTCTTATCCTTTTTAAGATTACCAACTTCCTTTGAAGTAGGCATTTTTCTCCCCAGGGCATCTGTAGCGACCCAAGTATCGGAGTAAACATCACCCTTTTTAGAAGACACAACACTTCCTTTCTGAGCATAGCTTTCAAAAAAAGAAAAGAAGGACAACAGTAGAACTGCGATAACACGTATTTTATTATCCATATTTATTATAAACAAGAAAAAGACAAGGGTACAAAAGAAAAATGCACCCCTATCTTCTACATATCAACTATTATTTTTCAAAATGTATATTTCTCACATGAATTGTAACCCCCGAATTACTACCCCAATCCATACGAAGAAAATCTCCAGCATTACCTGCCCAATTGTTAGTGGACATGGCATCGGTATAATCATGAGTAAATGTAGTCCATGTATCAGCAGCAGGCACATCTACAGTGGTCGAACGCCCACCTGCAGGCCCCCCACCTTTATTACACCAAAAAAGTTCTAAAGTAAACATCTGAGCTGCTTTATATCTAAATTTCAGCACATTGCCAACTTTAGCAGCCTTTAGTCCAAAACTTGGAATATAAGGATCTCCACCAGTTGTTACAATAGTATATTCATATAAATTATCTGGATTATCTTGCGATAAATTAATCTGATTCAAACCTCCCGTATTTAAGGTAAGATAATCTACGCCGTCATAAATCATATCATCAGGATTAATTTTTGGAATAATAGTCCATGTCTTTTCTGAAGATTTAGACTGATCATCAACATTTTGAGCCGCAATCGTAATGTCAGTAGTCTTCACAATATCAATGGCTGAAGAGCCACTACTTTGAGCATTAAATGTTACAGTCTTTAGATTATCATTTTTATCTTTATAAGTCACGAGCAAGTTAACTCCAACACCAGATTTATTGATCCACGTAATCAAAGCGGCACCTTCTGCCGGGACGACAGAAACCGTTCCCATTACATAATCTTTTGCTGTAGAAATGCCTTCGGGTGTACCTTTAACGGAGACCTCAGAAGAAGAGTGCCCATCATATGAACAAGCAGAAAGGACAAACTGATGTTCATTAGTATCTGTAAATCCCCCGATAACTGTAGATGTTAGGCCAGTAGAAGAATCCACATCAAAACGACTCACTTTTTTATGTGCCGTTTCCCCTTTTGAATTCTGATAAGTAACCAATGTATAATAGTAATTATCAGTAGAAGGAGCTTTAAAGGTCAATGTCACAGAGCCAATAAATGGTTCAGTAGTAACATTACTTACTGAAGCGATATCCGCGCCATCATTATTCTTACTACAAGCAGCAAGAATAAATACAGAGAGAATTATTGATATAAAATAATATTTTTTCATTTTATCCAAAACTTATATAAAGATTATTTCCACCCAGAATTTTGCCAATTATTTCCTGTCAACGTTTGCATTTTATTTGCCTCGCTGCGCTCAAGCGGATAAAGTAAGTATTTATCATCAACACTTACTCTAGGACTAAATTTAAAACGAGTATAAGTATATTTATTACCATTTAGTGTTATATCCATACCAGTCATATACTGGAAATTTTCTTTTAAAGTTTTCCAGCGGCGGACATCAAAAAATCGTTTACCTTCAAAAGCAAATTCCACAAAACGTTCATTACGAAAACGCTTCTCAAAATCTCCGTTCGACATTCCTGCTGATAGATCAGGCAGACCCGCTCTTTCACGAATCTTGTTAACAGCATCACGAGCCGACAGAGTCGTACTTCCACCAATAGAAACTTCTGCATCAGGAGTACCCACTTCATAAGCAGCTTCAGCAAAATTCATATATAAATCTGCTAAACGAAATAATCTGTTATATCCATCATAATTTGCAGTCTTTGAACTTCTAAAGTGATTGAATTTACGTAGATAATAACCAGTAGGAGTATATTTCACCGAAGCACTATTCCTATCGATACCCTCATTACCGGTTTCATAAGTCTGCACAACTCTTCCACTGGGTTGATCCAAATAGCGTAAAGCTCCATTATAATAGATAGATGCATAAAAACGAGGATCACGGTTAGCATAAGGATTGGATTCATCATAATGAGCCGAAGGATTAATAATAGGATGTAAATGTTCTGCATCAGTGTAACCAGTAATAGGTTGTTCACCATTTACCATATTATAAGCATCTACCAATTCTTGAGTAGGACAAATACCCGCTTGAGTCACACCATCATTTGTTGGCAGACCAAACCACTGCCAAACACTTAGACGTCCATCAACAGCATAAATTGTTTCTTTATCTGTATTTCTTTGATCATATGGAGTTGATAAAAAATAAGAAGCATAAGCATTTGGAGCACCATCTATTAGAGTGTTCCAAAGAGAATAATTATGTGTCAAACACTGATAAAGAGCATTCTTTGTAACATTCAATGCATCAGTCCAAGTATAAGTACCGTCATCAAACAAAGGACTTACAGCAAAAGTTATAGCTTCAGATTCAATCGCGTAAGCAACAGCCCGAGTCATAATACCTGTTTGATTAGTATATATATTCCAGGAAAATCCTTGCTCAGTATCAGGAGTAGCCAACGCAGCGTCGCAATCAGACAAAATTTGTTTTACAACATCACCAACTTTAGCTTTAGTTGCTTTGGAATAATCATTGTTTGTACCCAAATCTTTGGTAATTAAAGGAACTTGACCATAACGTTTGAATAGTTGCAAATAATAGTATGCCCGTAACACATAAGCCTGAGCAGTCCAACCAGCTCTTTCATCATCGGTACAAAAAGCTGTTGCGGTAGGTATATTTGCCAAAAAAACATTACATTTGCGTACACCATCAAAGAATTGAGTCCAAGGTTGACCATCAAAACTATACGAAGCATAATTATCGACAGTCAGTCCACTGTTATACCAATATTGATATGCAGAGCCTGCATTGATTATACGCGAATCGACAGACTCATCTGTTAAAGATGCGATATCCAATCCCATACCACTACGATAATTGTAACATGAATTCAAATAGCCCATCGTACTGTTTCTATCTGTCCAAACCTGATTCATATTAGTATGACCGTCATTATCCAAATCCAATTGACTGTTACAAGACGATAAGAACAAAAGCCCTATTGCTACAGTAAACAATTTAATATATATTTTCATATTCATAATCTTTTTATTTGTACAACTTATGAATTAAAATGACGCTCTAACGCCTATATTATAAGTTCTATATACAGGAACTGATTCATAACCACTCGCCTCGGGACCGAAATCATCAGACTTCATATGATCGAAAGTAAGCAAATTATGTCCGCTCAACACAAATCGAACTTTTTCAAAACCAATACGTTTAACCAATGCGATAGGCAAAGTATAGCCAAATTCAATATTTTTCAGTCTAAAGAATGCACGATTATACACGAAGAAGTCACTTGTTTGTTGGTTAGTAGAGTTTTTGGTAGAAAGAGCAGGATAAGTAATATTCATCCCATTATTCCAACGTTCTTCTGTCCATGCATTACGATGCAACGAACCATAGACACCATCATAACTCGTTTCATATATACCTAAACCAGAGTAAACAGAGTTCCAACGAGCTACTCCATCAATTAAGAAACTCAAATCAAAAGCTTTATATCTGAACAGCCCATTAATACCATAAGTATAATTAGGCAAAGAGCCATAAGTAATTGGAGCCTTATCTTTTTCATCAATAATACCGTCATGATTTAAATCTTGGTATTTTAAATCACCAACACGAGGTGTGCCAAATGAATATTTCGGGCCATTATCTATTTCTCTTTTAAAATTGTAAAAACCATTTCCGTTTCTATGATCTACCAAATATCCGAAAACTTGCCCATAAGAGAAACCTTGATCATGATAAGGATATATGTAACCGTCACCTCTCGATATTTCACCGTCATTAATTACTTTGTTCTTGTTGTATGCCACAAAGCCTCCAAGTTTAAATTCAAATCCACTTCTGAAAGTTTTACCTATGGACAAATTCAGTTCATAACCTTTGTTCTCAAAACTACCGGCATTAGATTTAGGATAGCTACCTAATGGAATTCCTTGATAAGAAGGTACTAAATTAGTAGAAGCTATTACAGCATTGTTTACCTTTTCTTTAAATACATCTACCGAAAAATCGATCAGATTAAAAAAGCCTAGATCAAAACCGACATTAAGCTTTTTACTCTTTTCTGCTTTCAGATTAAAATTACCGATGCTATTCTCACTAATCCAATATTGCAACGCACCAATAGGGCCACCCCCATTGAGTGTTACATTATCTTCATATGAATATCGCCCTAAACCATTTCTATCATCGGCAGTAGTACCATAAGCAACTCTTACCTTAGCTAAACTGACAGGCTTTATGCTCTGCATGAATGGTTCATTTGAGATAATCCATGCTGCAGAAACAGCAGGTGTAACAGTCCACCGACTTTGACGTGCATACTGTTCACTTCCAGCATATCCCATTACCAAACGCAAAGCATAACGATGAGCATAGTCATAAGATGCATCAATTCCTGACATTATATGCATATATGGTAATGCCGAATTTGCTTCAAAACGCTGATATAAGGCATACCCCATAGCATTTATATAATGATTGGCAAAATTGCGGGTATAATTTATTCTTCCTCTATAAGATAGATCATAGAATTCATTATTGCCTTTACTATAAGCCAATGTTGTATTATCATCGGTGCCCTTTCTTACAAAATTCAAATCACTAGAGGCAGCATCTCTTTGGTAGCGTCTATAATTTTTTGTCGTAAGCAGAGAATTGGTTGTGTTCGACATATAAGCTACATCTCCAATAAGGCTCAATCCCTTTGTGAGAAAGTCCATATTTAAATTTAATCCGAAATTGGCATAAACATTTGTAACTGTATAATTAGCATATCCTGTACGATTGACCATACCATAAGGTGAATCGTTCTCATTTTGAGTAACTAAAACTTCTCCACCCGGATAAGGAGCATTATCTACAGACGGAGTTAACGGACCGTAAACAGTAGAAGGCATAGTAAATAGATGTGGATAAATAGAATTTAGAAATCCTGCACCTGGAGTATGTTCTTTCTTAACATTTCCTGTCACATTCATATATGCTTTCAAATAATCTGTCACCTTTACATCAATATTCGTTCTAAGATTAAACCAATAATAGCGATTATTAGGGCAATATTTATCATTCGATTCAGTCTTATAAGGTCCATCAGAATGCATCATATTAAAATTAGAATAGAATGTAACTTTATCATTACCACCCGATAGGTTTATGCCCAAACGTTGTGTTTGGACAAATTTCTTCAACATCATCGAACGCCAATCAGTATTTGGGTAAAGATATGGATCCGTTTTTTTACGATAATTATCTATATCACCAGCAGAAAAATAATAATTCTGCCCCATTCCATCATTATAGGCAGCTTGATTGCGAAGATTTGCATATTCGGCAGACCCAATAAAAGCAGGCTTGGTTATCATCTCATGAAATGATTCATTGAAATCAAAAGATATTTTCATTTTTCCAGGGACGCCACGTTTAGTCGTAATGACAATCACACCATTTGTTCCTTCTGTACCATAAATCGCCTGAGAAGCAGCATCCTTTAGTACAGAAATTGAAGCAATCTCATCGGATGAGATATAAGACAAACTATATCCTTCTGTACCAGGATAACAAGGCAAACCATCAATCACTATTAACGGAGAGTTGTAATGCATATCCGATAATCCCCTAACATGGTAATCGTGATTTTCACGAGCAACTTCACTATATGTCTCATGCGAAATAAGACCCGCAAAATTACCTGCAAATTGTGTCGAAAGGACCGTCACTGGAGCTTTTATCAATTGTTCTGTTTGAATAGTTGATGCAGATCCAGAAAAGATACCTTTTGACATTTTTGAATAGCCCAAGTCTATTGCCTCATCAACACGATGAATATCTATAGAAAGAGATACATCCATTTTTTGTTTTGCAATAGCTTTTACACTATGATACCCCAATAATGAAAAGATAACAAAATTATCCGCATCTTTCTTCATTACTGCAAAAGATCCATTCAAATCGGTAGTTCCCAAAGTAGTTCCATCTTGAGACGAAATAGCCACGCCCTGTAGAGGTCTTCCTTCGGCATCTTTTACTTTACCGCTAATACTTATATTTTGTGCAGATAAAGAAAATACCAATCCAAACAACAATATAAGTATACATATATATTCTTTGCCTTTCATCATAAATATTTATTAAAAAAATAAGACTTTATTACCAACCTTTATTTTGCCAGTTTTCACCTGTAATAGAAAGAACTCTATTTACTTCTACAAGAGGTATTGGAGATTTCAACCACTTATTAGAATAACAAAGACGAGGATTGCCATTTACAGATTTGCGCGCATAAGTATAAGTTCCATCAGTATTTCGAATGATTTTTGCAGCAGTCACCCATTTATCAGTATTACTTAGATCATCTGCAGGTTTATGCAAACGACGCACATCAAAATATCTGGCCTCTTCTAAAGCAAGTTCAACACGCCTCTCATTAATAATGCGATTTAGTAATTCTTGTCCAGTAAGGTTCGATGGAAGATCTGGCATTCCAGCCCTTTCTCTTATTTCATTCACTGCCGAAATAGCTTCATCTTCATGTCCAGCATGTGCAGCTGCTTCAGCAAAATTCAGAAGGATCTCTGCCAACCTGAATTCTTTATAATTAGCTTCTCCTCTATAAGATCCGTCATCGCCCGAAGTTGGGTGCATATATTTACGTATAAAATAGCCAGTGCGGGTTTTGGTTCTTCCATTTGATGAAGTACCAGTTTGAGGTTCGCCAATATAAGTCATTATCATACGTGTACGACGTCCCTTATCAGCTGGATAGTTTTCATAAGCGCCAGCTTCTTCGGCAAAAGGCCACCAAGTATATCTTTTTGAGCCATTATAATAAATATCCGCATAAAAACGAGGATCTCTATTCACATAAGGATCTTGAGGATTATACATTGCATTACTCTTATTATAATTTGGGTCCAAATGCGTTTCTTCATCATTGTAAGGTTTGACCAAGTTCAGAATGGTTTCACCATTTGTCGTCTCAAAACAATCTACCAATTCTTGAGAAGGGCAAGCCCCGGATTTATAACCTCTCTGTGCTCCTATACCTTCTACATCAAAACTTAAACTACTCCAACGTGTTTGAAAAATAGTCTCCTTATCTATAGGATCTGCAGAGTATTCCATTGAATTACAAAAATATTCATTCAACATAGCAGACTTTGTAGCCAAAGTATAGCCATCAGGGCCGAAATAACAATGTTCATTATTATAGGAAGCAGGATCATGCAAAGTATTATATAGTTCGTAACCTTGGGCTTTCAATCCTTCCTTAGCCTCCTTTGTCACATTGTATGCTTCAGTCCAATAATTATTGTCACCACAATACAAAGGACTAGCGGCATATAATATCATGCGAGATTTAATTGCATAAGCCAAGGCTTTTGGTAAGCGTCCAGATTCATCATTAGTTGTGATACGCCATGGCAAATCATTACAAGCCAAAGCTGCATCGCAATCTTTTATGATAAACTGAACAGTTTCATAATAGCTAGCTCTCTTTGTCTTAGAAAAATCATCTGTATAATTTAAAGGAGTATCAATAAGAGGCATACCACAACCAAACCATCGGAGTAACTCTTCATAATAATAAGCTCTCAACAAATGGGCTTCAGCCCTCCAACGAGATCTATCACTCTCATTACTCACTGTTGCCTTATCAATATTTGCTAAAAAATAGGCACAATCATGTATCGAGACAAAATAATTATCCCAATAATTTTCACAATTTGCTCCTTGCCCGGAAACTCCCCAAGAAGGGTGATTTGAAGCTGAGGCATCTCCACTATAATATCGAGCAGAACCCGCCCAATTCACATCCAAATCATCAGCATCCCAGGCTTCATCACACCAACAAGCCGGTCCTCGTTCCCAGAAAAAATACAAATTACCTTTCCCTGACATATTTTCATAACAAGTATTCAAATATGCTGCAACTTTATCATTGTCTTTAAAGACCTCTTCCAAAGAAATTTTCCCATCAGGAGCTTGATCGAGAATGCTACTACAAGAAGAGAGGAATCCCCAAAATAGAACAAATAATATACTATAATTCTTTATATATTTCATAGTAGCTTTATTTAGAAATTAATATTAAATCCAAAACTAACCATTTTAGTGATCGGATATCCGTAAGGATTATCTTGCTCAGGATCTAGATGAGTTGTATGTAGATGATCCCAACAATATAAATTCAATCCACTAGCGTATATACGACAGCTACTTATACCGGCGAACTTCAAGGTTTGCTTCGGTAGTGTATATCCAAGCTCAAGATTTTTCAAACGCAAGAAAGCTCTATTCTGAACGAAGAAATCATTCGATTTCTGACTGGTAGAACTACTTTGAGTTGTTAAAGCAGGATAAGTAATATTTTCATGATTAGCCCAACGCTCGGCTGTCCATGCTGTACGATGATATTGGAAATAATAACCATGCTGAATATTTTCATAAACACCTTGTCCTGAATATGTCATTGAAAAATGAGCCAAACCCTGGAACAAGACAGAAAAATCAAAACCCTTATATCGAGTAGAAAGGCCGAAACCATAGTTTATGCCTGGAATGGTTGAATATTTAATAGGAACCTGATCTTTTTCGTCCACATTTCCATCTCCATTCAAATCCATATATCTAAAATCACCTGAACGAGGAGTTCCGAACGAATAATTCAAGCCGCTTTGCTTAATATCATCTTCCGAAACAAAATAACCATTATTTTTAGAATAATCTATTTTATACCCCCAACATTGCCCTAGACGATAACCGGTAGTACGATAACGGCAAACATAATCATCCGTGCAAATAGCTTCATCATAATAAGTGACTTTATTTTCATTTGTTGCATAATTGCCTTTGAGTTGAATATGCCAATCTTTAGTAATATCTTTATCAAAAGTTCCTTCTATTTCAAAACCATGATTTTTCATTTTACCCATATTAACTCGAGGTATATTATTTAGCGATACCCCTTGAAAAGCCGGAACGGTATGACGAGCAATCAATATCTGTTTTCTATTTTCCATATAATAATCGGCAGATAATGTCAAGCATTTAAACAAGCCTATATCAACACCAATATTCTGTTTATGGGCGATTTCCCATGTAATATTCTTATTTCCCAGCAAACCTTGAGACACAGAACGAATACTAGAAGTCCCTAGGCCACCAACATAGCTCGTACCAACAATTTGTATATTATCTTGATACAAAAAGCGATCCCCCATTTTATCATTACCAACTTTACCGTTTGAATAGCGCAACTTTAAGTTGTCCATCCACTTTATATCCTTCATGAAACTTTCATTACTAAGAATCCATCCCAAAGAAAATGCAGGAAAAAAGCCAAAACGTTTTGATGGCGAGAACTGTTCCGAACCATTATATCCCATATTAAATTCAGCCAAGTAACGAGAATCATAAGCATAAGTAGCACGAGCACAAATGCCAAGTACATTATATGGTATGCTAGCTCCACCATTTTCCCAATAGTCGCGTTGAGCCAAAAACATTCCGCTTACATCATGCTTCTGAGCGAAAGTACGATGATAATTAATGGCTGCCTGTGCATTAATAGAATATAAGGATGAATAATCTCTGGATATACTTAAACTCGTAGGAGTGGAATTATGCAAAGAATAAACAAAAGTACCGTCTGTATAATTTGGTATCAAATAATAGTCCGCTTCTGTTTTGTATCCTTCACGCCGGCTATAGCCCGAACCATTATAAGAGACCTGTCCTCTCATACTCAATCCCTTGACAAAAGCACTTAAATCCCATTCCAAAGCTAATTGAGTAGAAAGGTCAACCTCTGTATAATTTCTAAAACCTCTACGATTCATAATTTCAAAAGGAGAACGGTCCATATTAGTAGGGCGAACCATCATATCAGTCGGGACTCCATATCCTGCAATGGTTACCGGACCAGCCTGAAGAGGCAACATGATTTGAGCATTATAAAATAGATCAGAGATCATGTGAGTTTGACCGTTATACAGGCCAGTTACAGCAGGCATATTAGTCGTCTGAATACATGTACTTACATTCAGTTGAGACTTCAAAAATTTGGTAATCTGATAATCCATATTGGAACGGAAATTCCACCGATCCATCTGGCAAGCGGAATTATAGCCCAATTTGTCCTTTGATTCTGTTTTCAAGTTACCACCTTGATGAATATAACCGGCATTCATAAAGTAGGTAAAACGATCAGTACCCCCAGACAAGTTAACATCAGCTTTTGTCTGAGGCGTATATTTCCGGAAAAATTCATCCATATAATAATGGTCACAATATAAATACCTGCGAGAAATCGCCTTTGTTTCATAATCCGGATCGGAAGGGTCAAGCCCCCACAATGGATTTTTAAATTTCCCGATAACATCGTCACTATATTCAGGATCTTTACCATCATTCTTCAACGCCTCATTGCGCAATGTCATAAAATCCCAAGAATGCAAGCGGGTATCCTTACGGCAGAAAGAAGTAAAACTCTGTTGAAAACTAACAGACAAATGAACTTTACCACTTTTCCCACGTCTAGTAGTAATCAAGATTACCCCATTTGCACCACGAACTCCAAAAACAGCTGTTGCCGAAGCATCCTTTAATACAGAGACACTTTCTACTTCATTCGGATCAATTTCAGCAATTATATTACCTCTAATATTATCATAGGTCACTCCATCAACCAAAATTAACGGAGAATTACCATTCATAGTCGATACACCACGAAGATACAAAGAGCCACCATCTTGACCAGGTTGACCACCATCGCTTTGTGTAGAGATCAAACCAGTGATACGACCGGCTAATGCATTGTCTAAGTTCGGTGCCGAACTTTTCCTCAAATCTTCGGCACTAGCAGTAGAGATAGATCCGGTCACAGACACTTTCTTTTGTGTGCCATAAGCAACTACTACAACATCTTCCAATACTTTAGAATCTTCCAGCAATACAACATTATTGAAATGATTTGGTATAGCAGTAAATTCTTGAGAATGAAAACCCACATAAGAAACAATGATTAAAGTTTCTTTTGAGGCCTTTAGTACAAAATTACCATTCAAATCGGTAATAGTACCTTTTGATGCATTGCCTTTTGCATATACAGAAGCACCAATGATCGGTTCTCCTTTTGAGTCTTTGACAACACCTTTAACGAGAATAGATTGAGCAAATACCTGACTACACAATAATGACAAAAGCAATATCATTACAGGGCATCTTAAATATTTTGTGTATTTGCCAACATCTCGAGATGTCTTTTGTTTCATTTGATTTGTTTGTTTCATTATAATTTCATTAAAAGGAAATAATAAGGTTAACTAATAGGACTTATAACTAATACATATACTCAATATGTAAAGCTTAGCTTCTTCTATAACAATAGAAAATAAAGTAAAGCATCATTAAAAGAATCACAGTGTTTCATACGCATTCGTTTTTATTTTATTAGATTCATATTTTTATCTAATTAATAGGAGTACCATCAACAGTAGCAATTTGCATCACCATAATTTCGGCTATACAAGAGCCATGACTATGAGAAGAATTGGGAGAACCAACCAAAGGCATTATTTTCAGGAAACGACCTTTTATACCAAATTCATTCTCATTAGTATCTATTTTCTGCCAACAAATTGATTTCTGAGCAGGAATATTATCCCAAGTCAGTAATGGTATCCAATTATTCAAAGCCACTTCATTATAATCGGCCGCATTACCACCATTTTTAATCGGTACAAATTTAAACGCATCATCTGTAGATACAGCAAAAGCACATTTCTGGATGCAATATTTTAAATCTTGGCGTTGAATCAGGCCTACCCCTAATATATTGAGCTGCTTTTGCATATCAATAACAATAACTTGCTGCCCATTATAACCATCACCATACCATCTATCGCCAAAGAACGCGTGATAATCTTTAAAACTATAATCATAATCATCACCATTAAATTGCCATGCATAATCGTTCCACGAGCCATACATCCAATAAGAATCCTTGTCATTATCAATCATCGCTGGAGCTCCGGCACCATCGGCTCCGGTAGCGCCACCCCATTTATTATCTTCATTACAAAATACAATCTTCCAACTGCTGCGATCAGCTGCAACCCAACCGTATTTCGGGTTACTAACCACCAAATACTGAATATCTTGTGACAAGTCTAGTTGAGAGGCATCACTGCCTGCTTTAAATTTCAGAGGGAGAAGATATGTATGGTCATTCGTCAATCCGCTACGCGATATCACTAAAGTTGTATTTGACGATTGGTCGCCTTTCTTAAAAGCAAAATCAGTAAACTGACAACATGATTTAGGCATTGGATCGTAAGATGTGCCATGAGACAAATTATATGATTGTACCAATGATTCAATGTCCAAATCCTCAAATCCACAGCCAAAACCATTTATATTCTCATCATAATTATTAATAGAAGCACCGAGTTTCACATCCAAACTTTTATATACCATGCTTGGATTATAATCCTCAATGGTCCAACTTAAACTAGGAGTAATCACATTTATTGTCAGAAGCATCTTGTCCATTTTTGTATTAATGGTATCGCAATCACTATATAATTGTAGAGGTAAAGCGAGCTTCAAGTTAGGATAAGCCTTGATCGCTGCACGCAATTTAGCTACGTCGAAATTAACGCAAAAATTATTCAATCGATCATCACCGACAATTGCAACATCTGTTCCTTTTTTGAATGTATAAAAATCTGCCGGAATAACAGTGTATCCTTCAGCTGCATCGCCGAAAGCAGACTGCATCTCGCTGATAGAAAGAGCCTTAATCTTTGCACTTGCTTTTTCGGATATGTGAGAGCCAGCCTTTACAATAGTGATAGAATCTTCTGGATTAGCAGATGCCGTATTGATCGTTATACTCCGCACTCCAGAGTCCTTTACATAAAGAATTTTATGGTATTTCTGCATAAGCAAATCATCTAGCTTATACTCGGAACTACAAGAAGAAATGCCCAGAAACAATCCTCCTATCAATAAAAAACCACATAATATATTTTTCATATCAAACATATTAAATTATTAATTCATGTTATTACATTTAAGATTACTTTTCCAAAAGCTTACTGTTTTATTCAGAAATATAAAACAATAAAAATTCTCTATCATTTTCTCTGTTTCTCATTTTGAAGTATTTTTAATGTTAATAAGTTTCTTTTTGCGAATGTAAAATTCCGATTTTTTTTTAATAAAACTTATCACAAAAAGTTCAATATTTATCAAAAATGTGTCAAAAGAATCCTATTAGCCAACCCTAAACAAAAGAGAAAACAGGATAGCTATTTGATTATAAATAATATAACACATTTATCATTTTTCTGTTTTAAACACTGTTCGTATTGTCAATTAGAGTCACAATCCATAGTTTTGAAGGAAAAATGCAAATAATGATAGCAGAAAAAAAGGTTTTTACTTAGCATCCTTAATCTTATCATAGCCGAAAAACTTTCGCATATCATTGCGATAAGATATGGATGTGAAAGCCAACATAAAAAATTCTATTAGCTACTGCGACGACATATTGACGACACTTTTCTACTCACAGCCATGAGTCGAAAGTGTCGTATGTTAGTTTTTTCGGTGACGTCCTTAAGTTTTTTTGAAAACATATGGACGTCAACAGTTTTAGGTCCTTATGTGGTTTTAAAAACATAAGGACAACACCGATTCGTTAAGCAACACGCATGTAACATATTGATATACAGATATAAAATCATAATAATGAAAAATTAATTTTCTAGTTATAAACATTTATTTTCTTCAAGACGGATTTTTATGTTCGTCCTTATCATTTTTCGAATACGAAGCTTCCATTCTATGTTTCAAGAAGTGCAACCTCGGCGTGGATAAAAAAGTATTAGAACACCTGTTGATATTCTTTTTACAAAACATTCTAAAGAAGAACTCACAATCAAAAGTATGTAGGGGGATATGCATAAGATTTATCGGACCCTTTGCCACCTCGGTATTACACCATACTACACTTATTCACAATACATTAACTACAATCCACATACAACGCCAGCGAAAAGAGGTCCCAAAATCGGATTGAGAGCATATTCTAGGCACGTTATTTACAGCTGACCTTTATTTAGAACAGCTCTAAATGATAGCCTACAGATATCTGATAAGCCTATTTACAGATAGACGAGTGCGCTCCGCTCTTTTTGACAAGCACCCCATTTCCTATGAAAGTTGGCAGTAAACAAATGCAACAATCCCACAACAAACCGTTTTAGATCCTCCTATCAGCCTCGATATCTTTGCAAGTACCTCACACTTCTTTGAACGCCATTGTTGTCAAGTTCCACACGTCCGAACCTCACTTAATCCCCCATTTTTTACTGGAGACCTATTTAAACAGAAAGTTACCTGACCCTATTTCAGGTATCATCGCCATATAAACGGGTTCAAACACATGTATAGGAATACTAATCATCATACGAGATTTTCACCGTCTGCAAATCTCGAGAATTAGGGCCAATAGATATATTAAAAATGCCCTTTTCTACAACAGATTTCAACTCACTATTATAAAATTTCAAATTGTCAGAAGTAACGGTAAATGAAACGATCTTTGTCTCTCCTTGTTTCAAAAAGATTTTCTGGAAATTCTTCAATTCTTTTACTGGACGAGAAATGCTGGCTACCGGATCGCCGACATATAGCTGGACTATCTCTTTGCCATCACAATTGCCGATATTTTTTATCGGCACACTAATCTCTAGGCTATCTTTATTACCTTTTAGGTGCATTTTGCTAAGAGATAATTTTCCATATTTATAAGTAGTATAACTCAAGCCATATCCGAAAGGATACAGCGGAGTATTATCACAATCAATATACTTGGATGTCGCCCAAAAATCGGAAAGAGGCCGTCCCGTATTCAAAGAATTATAATATATAGGAATTTGACCGATATTCCGAGGAAAAGTCGTCGTCAACTTTCCTGAGGGATTAATCACTCCGAAAAGTACATCACTCAAAGCCGCTCCCGCCATTGTTCCGCCGTGCCAAGCCTCAACTAGAGTAGAAAAACAATGATCTTCTTCTGACAGTATCAAAGGGCGACCACTCAGAAGCACCAAAACAACGGGCTTGCCTATAGAATGTAGCGCTTTGAGCAAGCGTTTTTGACATTCAGGTAACGAAGGATTGGATTTTGATCGAGCTTCACCACTCCACGACGCAGGTTCGCCGACTGCAGCAATAATAACATCTGCATCAGACGCCACTGCTAAGGCTTTTTCGATGAGCGAATCGGTTGGTACAGAATAGTTTCCATCATACAAACATTGTTCCTCTGTATAATTACTCCCTTGCGAATAAACAACCTGTGCTTTATCACCAACATATTCTTTTATAGCTTCATACACACTACGGGCAGGCTTATCGAAATCACTGTTTGCCCACGTTCCAATAAGTTGTTTCCGATTATTGCCCAACGGCCCTACAACTGCAATTTTACCTTGAGGCTTCAAAGGCAGCAAATTATCACTATTTTTCAAGAGTACAATTGATTCGTCGGCCAAATCGCGTGCAGCTTTCAAATGAGAAGGAGACAATGCATCAGCCTGACGAACCTTATTGTTAATATATTTATAAGGATCGTCAAACAATCCAAGTTTATATTTTGCTTCCAACACACGGCGACAAGCCATCTCAATATTCTCCATCGTGATGCGACCCTCTTTCAATGCTTTCTTTAGAGAAAACACGTAAGCTCCACCACCCAAATCCATATCCAAACCAGCCTTTATAGCCAGTTCGGCTACAGCTTGCCCATCGCCCATACCATGATTAACCATTTCGTTTATCGAATTAGCATCCGACACCACGAAACCTTTAAAGTTCCATTGATTACGAAGCAAATCTGTAAGCAGCCACCGATTACCAGTAGCGGGCACACCGTCGACAACATTAAAAGAAGACATCACAGTAGCAACACCTGCATCGATGGCACTTTTATATGGAGGGAGATAATAATTATACATGGTCACCTTACTCATGTCGGCTGTATTGTAATCGCGTCCACCTTCGGCAGCTCCATATAGTGCAAAATGTTTAACACATGCCAACAAGGTATTACCGGCTGCCAAATTGTTGCCTTGATAGCCACGAACCATAGCAGCAGCTATCTGTCCACCAAGATAAGGATCCTCACCCCCACCTTCGGCAATACGCCCCCAACGGCAGTCTCGACAAATATCAACCATCGGCGACCATGTCCAGTTTACGCCAAAAGCAGTTGCTTCATCTGCAGCTATGCGAGCACTCTGCTCAATAAGCGGCATATTCCAACTACAAGAACTTGCCAATGGTATAGGAAATATAGTCTGATAACCGTGGATTACATCCAAGCCAATAAGTAAAGGAATCTTCAAGCGAGATTCCTCGCAAGCCAGTTTCTGAACATGTACAGCCATATCATAATCATAGCCTACGGAAGTTGTTCCCAATAGCCCAACACGGATAGAGCCGTCCAAATCGAGCATTTCGCCATTATAACCGGGAATGTTTCCACCGCTCAATATCGTTTGACCTATCTTCTCTTCGAGTGTCATACGCTTCATGAGTGAGGATATGTATGTATTCATTTTTTTCGTGGGAGACTGGCTGAAAACAGGAATAGAAATTAATGCTGTTATAAAAAGGAATATTATTTTTCTCATTTATTCTGTTATCGTTAATATAAAGTCTTTATTTCGAATGTAAAATTCGAAATAATATCGAAGAACAATTATCACAAAATGTTCAATTGCTATCAAAAGCGAACCAATTATAAAGTTCAATGGATTCCGGTGGGCATATAAGCCTCATAAGCTTTTAAAACCCAATATGACCTTTTGCTTCTCAGGTGTAATTTCAAAAATATCATCATCACCATCCTTCCTGCAATCGGTAAAATGCCCCTGTTTGCAAACGACATGATAATCAAAGCCACGTTGCGAAGCATCTATGCGATCATGGGAAATAGTAGTAAATGGCAACTGTACATTCTGACGAAGAGCTTTAAGGCGCATACACCATACAAACTTTTTAGATTCGGCATTACAACTAATTTCCATTCTATCTTCTTTGAAAAGAATCGTAAAAGACACATGACTTTCAGTAATAGGACACTCTACCCTAAAGAACTTCCCCTTTGAAATAAGTTTAGGAGTGCCCCATTTCATTTCGGTCATCTTGCCTCCTTCATCTATCACATAAAAACGTAGCCCCGCAAATAATTTGTCGGAACTCCAGAGACAACCATCGACAAAAGGTAAAGTAGTATACAAACACTGAGTAGAGGTACCTGCTTTATAGAGATAATCGGAGGCATAATTCTCGTTGAACAAATGAATATCTCGGATATAAAATGTATCGCCCTCCCACAGCAAATTAGCACGATAATAACGGCTATCGTACCAAACAGTCTTTCGGTTCTTCTCTCTGAAATCGGACAAAGATGAAAGTGCAGTAGGAGGAGTTACCGAATAGCAAGATTTATACCATTTTCCTGTTTCGGCCAAGGTTTGCACTTGTATTTTGCCCTCTCGCATCAGCTTAGCAAAGATAGGCATTTGCATCTCGTACCCTGCATGCATAGCGTTCCAGGTAAAAGAATTTTCCTGCCCCGCTTGAGTATAGGTAAAACCTAAGCAAGGATCTTCGAACATTGACTTGGCAAACCATTCCACCCATTGATGTGAGGCTCCACAACTACCATATACTGGTTCGAGCGTGGCAACAGATTGAGATATACCACCTATACCGCTATCGTACTGATAGATGGGATCGCTACCCAACATTCTGAATATAGGAACAGGTATTTGTTCTACAGATGTTTGTGCAGGCATATAAGCATTCTTTCGACTGGGATAATAACCTTGTCCCCAATATCCTCCCCACATAGTATAGCCATCTGTACCAACCTGATCGCGACAATTACATGAAGCTACAATATGATATTTTTCATACATATAGGCCAAAGTATGAGCATCAATAAACCATGAGCCAACAGAAGAAGGATATTTACCGAATATTTCTTTAAATTTAGCCATATACACATCGACCAATTTTTCGCGTTCAGCAGGAGTATACCCAGTAGAAAAGCCTACATTTGCATGCCAATCCCACGGATAACGCCCTCTCCACTTAAACCCAGCAGCTTCAACATGAGGTTGGGTAATCTCCCACCATCCACCTATTTCATTGTCTGCGGGTAGTTCCTTCAAAAGCTTTTGATATTTAGGATTTATCAAAGCATCATATTGTAATAAGAAAGTTGCTTTCAGATGATTCTGTCTGAGACAAGCCACTTGACTGGCTACTGTCTGATAGAGTACATCATTAGTTATTTCAGCTATTCGAGGCTCTGTTTGACGAATGAAATTTACAATATTAACAATACGTGGCTTTTGTTGAAAAGAACATAGTACCACACTCCCTATTAAAACAAGAAGTAAGCGAATTTGTTTCTTCATGATACAACTAATTATTATTTATTTTCTTCTGTGTTTTTTATTTTATATTCACTCGGCGTCATTCCGAAATGTTTCTTGAATATAGCCGAGAAATAAGACTGGGTACCAAATCCAGTCATATCGGCTATTTCAGAAAGGTTATACTCATCAGTCCCTATAAATTCGGCGGCTTTTTTCACTCTATATATTCTAACATAATCGTTCGGAGAAAAGCCGGTAAGACTCTTTATTTTACGATAGAAAGTACTGCGGCTAAGGTTAAGCTCTCCGGCCAGTTCGTCTACAGACAATTCGGAATTACTTAGTTCGGCTTCCACTTTCTCATCAAGACGTTGGAGAAGCTTCTGATCCATTTTGCTCAAACGAGACACGACCTCATCTTTTGCATTCGTATCAGTATTATTTAAATTCAACTTGTTCTCTACAAGCAAGTGCTGCATACGCTTACGATTTTGGAGCACTCCTTGGAGCACTGAGATTAGATAATCCGGATTGAAAGGTTTCGATATATACACATCTGCACCTGACTTAACCCCTTCTATCCGCTCGCTGATATTGCTCTTGGCAGTCAGCATCACAATGGGTATATGGCACGTACTTATATCATTTTTCAATCGATCGCACAACGCATAACCGTTCATTACAGGCATCATTACATCCATTAAAATAATATCTGGAATTATTTTCAGAGCCTTATCGAGTCCTTCACCACCGTCGAATGCTTTATGGATATTATAATATGGCTGTAGTAAATCCCCTAAAAACGATTGAAGATTGGGTTCATCTTCAACAATAAGCAATAAAGGATAGTCTTTTTTCTCTTGAACTTCTCTTATTTTTTCGGACTGAACCGGAACCATAGTAGCCAAATCTATCTTCTTGTTGTCGTCAGAATCGACTTGGGACACACCCATCATTTCTGACGGTTGGTAAACAGAAGCAGATAAAGGTAGAGAAAACATAAAAGTAGTACCTATATCGGAATTTTTCTCGGCTTTAATGAACCCTTTATGTTTTTTTACTAGGCATTTAATATAATAAAGTCCGATACCACTACCCCCTATCGACGTATTACTCTCTGTCTTGATACGATAGAAACGGTCGAAAATTTTATCTATCTCTTCAGAAGCGACTCCGACACCACTATCTTTCACGGAGAAAAGTACATAATCTGTATCGAAAACACCTATTTGATTGAATATCTCTTTTATTTTCTGAGCAGAGATAACGTTCAGAGAAACCTGTATTTTGCCATACGAAGGAGTATATTTGAATGCATTTGACAACAAATTAGTGAATATCTTATCTATTTTATCCTCATCAACATACATCATCAAATGTTCGTGAGTAGATGAAAAAGACGTTTCTATGTGCTTTTCTTCATTCTCACCTTTAAAACGCTTCAATATTTTCCAAACGATGGCAACTACTTCAGAATTGGCAACCGACAATGATAGTGTCTCGCTATCCAGATGAGAGAAACTCAATATCTGCTCAACCAAAGTCATCAGTCTTTCAATATTGGCACCCATCAAGGCCATATACTCACTACCTTTATTTCCAAAGTTACCATGTTTAAGCAATTCGCAGAAAGGGCCATAAATGAGTCCAAGAGGTGTACGCAACTCATGAGATACGTTTTCAAAGAAATTTATTTTGGCCTGATTTAACTCACGTTCCTTGTTCAATGTCATTTCTGATAACTTTATTTTCTCTTTATCGACTCGATAACGAATATAAAAACGCATCCCGAAATAAATCATATAAGAGATTAGAGCAATATAAATAAGTATTGCCCACCATGTTTTCCAGGGGGCCGGAGGAATGACAATTTTAAGTGTTGCTATTTGATTACTCCAACAGCCCGAATTGTCGGCAACTTTTACTTTAAACACATAGGAACCTGATGGCAGATCAGTGAATTTCACAATATGAGTAATCGATGGCGTGCTCCAATGTTTATCGTACCCCTCGAGTATATAACTATACTGCAAACTATTGGCTGAAGAATAGTCGAACCCCAAAAAAGATACAGTAAACGAATTTTCTCTATATTCCAACTTCAATTTATTGTTCATAGAAGCCGTATAATATATACCAACATCTGTTGTAAGACTTTCTATAACAAACGGAACATTATAATGTACATTACTTATATTCTGAGGCGAAAATGAAGTAATGCCATGATTTCCTGCAAAATACAAAACGCCATTATTAGTATAGACTGCCCGTTCGTGATACTGGTTTCCTAGCAGACCATTCTTCGTGAAATAGTTCATAAATGAATTGCTCGTCAACCTTGACAAACCATACGAAGTACTGAGCCAAATAACATGATGTGAAGGATCTTCGACAATAGATAAAATATCATTACTAGGTAAACCTTCGGACATGGTATACACTTTTGTATAATTACGCCTGGCATCATAGCGAATCAAGCCGCTACCATACGTCCCGAGCCACAACACATGATGAGAATCTTCATAAATATAAATCACAGAACGCAAAGACGACATCACCTGCTGATTACAATGCCTGAACAAAGGCTCTATATGCCCTTTAAGGTCGGCCAGATAAACATTATCACCATAAGAAGAAAATAAATAACGCCCCGAATGCAACTGCCTGAAATAAGTAATATTAGCAGTATTGGGTATTGAAGATGCAAAAGGTTTTACAAATTTACCATGAGAAGAATCAGATAACATCCATATACCACCATTAGCTTCACAGATAGCCCATATATTACCTTGTTTGTCTTCAGTAATATAACGCGATTTCACTATATTAGAATATTTACATAGTAACGACGTGCTATTCTTTGTATCATAACAATACAAAGCACTTACTGTAGCTACCCACAAGCGCCCTTTAGAATCATGAAAGCAACACGCTATAGCAGCCTCTTCGTTTGTCAGATGCAAGTTGAGTATTATCTTGTCAGTATCTGTTTTACGATTGTATTCGTGTAAACCACTGTGACGGGTAGCAATCCAAAAACGATCTTTGCCATCACTAGTAAGAAAAGTAACAAATTGGTTTCTGAAATGCTCGGCCAAATCCACGTCAATATCGAACGTGTGTTTGGAAACAGGAATAAACAAATATCCCTCTTCAAAAGTGCCCACCCATATATTTGACTGCCGGTCGACCAAAAGAGATGTAATATTATAAACGCTATTAATGCCTTTTATTTCTCGCTTATCGAAAGAATGTGTATGGAAGTTGTAAAGAGACAATATCATATCATGAGTCAAAAAATAAAGCCGCCTATCAGCAGTAACATTTATAGACACGACTTCTCCAGACAAATTACAAATAGGCTTTTCCACCTTTAGAGAATGAGAATCGACCAATACTATTTTCTGATCAGACGTCAAACCATACAATGTATTTCTATATGGACTTTTAAAAACTCGCAACAAGTTTTTAAGACATGTTAGAATCTTATGAGTATAAGGATTAAATATAAATACTCCCTGATTAAAAGAAGATAGCCATAATAATCCTCTATCATCACAACACATATTAGATATTTGCCCTTTAAGCTGAGGAATATGTAGCGTATGAATCTGATTATTCGTCATATTGATATATGCAATCTTCGGAAAAGAAGAGACTCCCAACCATATTTTACCATCTTTTCCTTCCTCTGCACAAGAAAAGCCTAAATTATTATTATCCTTGAGGCGAATAAAATTATTTGAAAAGCGATTGTATATATTTACGCCCCACCGAGTAAATGCTACTAAACTTCCCTCACGAGTCACATATAAACTATATAGATTATCATCGCACAAAGAAGTAGTAACAGAAGTGTGAAAATAGAAATTAGATTTTTTATAAGCATCTATCCTGTTGAGTCCACGAGCTGTAGCCATCCAAATATAGCCTACACTATCTTGAGCTATACTTTGAATATGTAGATTGGATATATCCATTCCATACGGTTCTTGTAAACTCTGCGCTTTTACAGTAGAGAAGCCGAATAAACTCAAAAGAAGAAACATTACAGATATTTTCATAAAATCGATTTTGGCATAACAAACAATCTTCTAAAACAACAAACCAACTATCTTAAGTCAGAATGAATTTGATTCAAGATGGTTCAAATTTAATAATAAATGCTATTCAATAGACTATGTTTATTTTCTTTTTATCACTTTATTCATCAATATTTTCTCGTTTTGCGCCTTTCTACTTTATTTTTAGCACCAGATTTGCATCACAAGTTTATCAATATACAGTATGAATTATTTCACCCCAAGAAGATATTCCGATGATACTTAAATATTTATCAAAAACAGAACTTTCATTATCAGTTTCCAATGACTGATAAACATACCATACCGGTTTCTTGCCCAAAGGATCAGTCGAATCATCTGGATAACGACGTAGACCAATACACAATCCGAACTCAGCTCTATTATCTATCCAATTATGCCACTGAATGCCATCAATACCGGAGAGGTGTTTTATTTTTTTCAAAGCCCATGCAGCTCCTGCTGCCTGACGAGCCAAATCGTTATCAGAATAGGTTGGCGAATTTGTGCCATTCTCAGAAAGCCATAACGTCCGTTTAATTGTTCCCTTATACATAGACGAACCTTGTAGCACCCAATTATTGATAACTTCAAGATTTTTAAAAGTAACATAAGGTGAGTACATAGAATAAGTAGCCTGAGAATCATTCCATGTATCTGGATTCGTCAAATCTTGTGGATAAGGGTGATAAGCAATACCCCATTGGAAATCACCTTCGGCATTAGAAAAGTTTATGGTGCCATCAAGCATTTTTTTTGAAGAATAGTCTGTTGCACTTTCAGAGGTCCACGAATGAGTATAAGAACACAAAACCTGAGCATTGGGATCGTAAGAGCGTGCAATATTATAGCACAACCTCATTGACTTAATATAAGTATCAAGATAAACCCACATCGGTACATCACTGCCCATATTTGTCCATTCGGTTCCACAATCTACTTCATTGTGTATAATGAGATGATGAATACGGCCATAGGCCCCATCCTCTCTTGCATATCTGTTCATCAGAAAATCCATTGCAGCAGCATAGAGATTAGTAGCTTCTGCTGTGGTCATATTTGCCATCGAATAATATCCCGCACTACTATCTGGATGTTTAAATACTTTCGTCAAACTTCCATCGGAACAAGAGCGCTGAATAAGAATGATGGCAGATACAATGATGCCACGCTTATAACATGCCAACAAGGTAGCATCAAGGTTGTTTATATAATCCTTATCAAAATAATAAGTTTTTCCACCATACTCGTGTGCAATTCTGTTGTTTCCGGCACTTTGGTAGGTAAATGTCGTCAATGGCACATTGACAGTCACACTATGAATATCCAAATCGTCAAGATCACTTGTTATCTGATTTAGATAAAAGCCTCCTAATCCTTTTTTTGTTTTCAGCACACCAGCCGATAAAGATCGAATCGCTTTTATCTCATCGGCATAGTGCGCATGCGAAACCACTACATCTTTTGTTGATGACTCTTGATCTACAATAACCCATTTGGATAAAAGACGGTCGTAATTGTATCCATCACGTTGGGCATATCGGTCGAAAGACAAACTGAAAGATTTGTCTGATAATGCCGTACGATTCGTAAACCGGGTTATTTCTGTCACATCCTCATAAGGTGTCACTTCGCACAGACAGAAACGTCCATCACCAGCACAAGTACCGGCAACCGTTACTTTATCTGCACCGACATTCACAGACGAAATAGAAGAAGAATAATTTGCTGACAAATAATTCTTCAAATTTGTTTGAAATTGCGCGAGATGGGTAATTCTATCTTGTTCGGCTTTATAAGCAACAGTCTCTGCTGCATTCATTCCACGGAAATAGATATTACGCAAATTAATCGTAATGCCTGAGTTATTACCAAAATCCATTCTTAAATAATTGCCCATACCGCCCCAACCAAACCTGCTCCTTTGGTCTTTTAATACAACCGAACACTTAGTCCAAACTGATGCAGCAGCCATAGAGCCAACATGTATTGAACGGGACTCGGATATAGGAGAAGCAAAAAAAAGTTGAACATCATCTATCTCACTTGATGCTTTATATTCAAAAGTCAACACAACAGAGTCTGTATGTAGCGAGCTACCCAAATTTGTTGTCGAGACATAAGGGTCGTTGCCGGTAGTAACAATCGTATAATTATTCGTTGAAAGATTCGTTATATTCATATCATTTCCAGTACTCATATTGAACTGCAAATAGTTGACTTTAATAATATGAGGTGGCAATGGTATGGTGGGATCGTTACTCGACGATGAACATGCACATACGCATAAAAGTACATTTAATAGCAGAAATAACTTTCTCATTCTTAAAAATTAATTAGGTAAACCTATTCAATGTATACATAATTAAAACGACCTCCAGGGGCAGTATCACCATTCACATAGAAATCCATAATATTGCCTTCATCCTGCATATTGTCATTCCATTTAAATTCAAAATCGAGTTTGGAGTTTTCAACATTCAGAACTTTACGTGGAATAGAAAACACCAAAACATTATCTTTAACAACGAACGGTGATTCAGCTACTTCATTCCACATCCATTTACCCTTATAATTTTGCTCTATAAGCACTTTCCCATCTTTCGGGCTAACACGATTGACAATAAAGTCATATCCATTCCATCCTGTTGACTTATCTCTATCAATATCAATAAAAAGCATCATCCAATTTTTATCACAAGCAGAAGTAAGTTTGTCTGCTGTACGAACATAGAAATAAAGGTTCTTTTCGTCACGAGCGACCTTAGCTTCTACAATATCATTGCGCCCAGTATTGTTTATGTAATAACAATTACCTCTTCCCTTTGCATCGCGATGCAAAGTATTACCTTTATAAGAGACATAATCGGGCTTTACATCGTTCCAGCCATCAGTTTTATTAATATCAATTGTCTTCGCTGCAGAAATAGGATCAGGCTTGTTCATCCCTTTGAATTTACGAATATTATCGACAAGTTGCATATAATAGACATCCCCCTTATCACCCCAACCTCTGTTCGGCTCTATATCACGACTGCAGTTCCAACTATATTCATCAACAAAAGAAAAAGGATCGCCTGTCCAACCATCTTTTGGCAACCATTGGCCCGCAATATATTCATTCCAACCAGTCACAAAGACAAGTTCCGGATCTAATTGAAAAGCTCTATCCCATTGTTCCTGAAAATTCCAACCATAAAGATAACCGTCTATGCGCGGGTCGAAGCCATTACGAACAGAGAAACTACGTCCATAGGCATCTTTTAAATTGAAAGCGCTACAATGCCCTTTACTCAAAGGATTAGCATTTTGGGCCACTCCGACTGTGACCTCTTCGTATTTTCCATTATTGAGTGGTGCATATCCATGCTGAGGGTACATTTCTAGCCATCCCCATTGGTCCTTACGTTGCGGTCCATCAACATAATCGGGCTGTCCGGGGCGGAAAGTAAAAAATGAGGCGATAGCTTTATCTTCTGAAGATTTTGTCAAATTATCAGGATAAGCCATAATAGCGGGTTTCCCTTTCCACATAAACCATAGATTTTTATATCGACACGGTTTGTATACATCACGATAAAGTTGGCGAAGTGATGCCAAAGAATAAGGAGATGCTCCAAAGGGAAGCATAAACGCTATTTTAGGAACATTTACACCATCTTTTTGAGCTTTATCCCAAGTTTTCATCAATGCTTCGTAGGATTCTTTCCAAGTGATATCACCGTTGGTACAATCAAAAAAGACAACGTCCACACCTGCATCGGCCAACATCTCGGCATGACGACGCAACACCCATTCATCGGTTGTCTTATAATAGCCCCAAAGTGGCTGTTCCCAATAGTAAAAGAAAGGACGATTATCTCCCCATGCCGGATGATTATAATCTTTCATTGCTTCAGGATACTTACGGACAATATCTGTAATGTTTTTCACTTCAAAGGAAGCATCGTTTCCCTGGTGCCAAGTCCAATAGAACAAAGCCACATATTTATCTTTCTTTTTATCTCCCGCCTCTTTATATTCACGAACCTTTCGCCCCAGGGCATCAGTTGCCGACCAGCTATCACTATTTACTTTTTGCGCATAGGATGGTCCTCCTGTAAAGATTAACAATACAAATAAAAATGACAATACTCCCTTTTTTTTAGTTTTCATCTTCATTTAAGCTTTAAAAATTCAATATTCTATCATTTATCCATTAAAGCTGGAAGCATTTCATAATTGAACGATCGTATTTCTACCGGCCCCAACAGACCTGATGTTTGTAATGGAGAATCAGATTGATAATAACTATATGTCTGCCATGTAATCTTTTCATTTTCGGGAAGACTCTTATCACGAATCAAACGATTCATCCAATCATTAACGACTTCTATTTCAAGTAGATTTTTACCCGTCTTCAAGTACTTTGTAATATTTAAACTGTAAGGAGCCGTCCAAACGCCACCGACATCATTGCCATTCAATCTCACTTTTGCCATCACCATTACTTTTCCTAAATCAATATAGGTTTCACCTTGAGGTCGTTTTTTAATTTTAAAAGTAGTCTTATAGGTAGCTGTACCAGAAAAATACTTTATTCTATTATCAAGGCTCTTCGTCCAGTCAATCAACGTATCGAAAACAACAGGAGTATCGGGGCCGCCTCTCTTTTCTTGAAAAGAGACTGTCCATGGACCGGAGATTGTAGTCTGCAATTGCTTAGTCGGATAATTTTCACTATTGGCTCTTGCGGAAGTTTTACACGGATTACGAAATACAACAAAAGCACTTTCCCATGGTTGTAACGTCATTGGCACTTTTGTAGTCTGAGCCTCTTCTGTATATTGAGGCAATAGACGAATCTCGGTTGTCTGAGGATTCCATAATTCCGGCTGATAACCTTTCTTCCTGAATGAAGCATCAAATTTTAAACTTTTATCGCTTTGATTGGCAACAAAATAATAATCACCATCAACAAGTTCTCTATGAATAAAAAGCAATGGATCGCTTGCATCAGCAGTAGCAAAATCGGGAACAATATTCAGATCACTAAATACTTTTTCCAAGGTAGTCTGCGAAGGATACACACGACCTTTACCATATATGTAATAATCACCTCCAGTATTAGAATTCTGGTTCCAGAGTTCTTTAGCTAACGTTTGTACCTCAACGTCGGCCTTCGGATAGTTCTGTAAACTCGGGGAATGAGTTGGCGCAGGTCCAAGAATTGTCAATCCCTGATCGACCAGATTCTTTATTTGTTTCAACATCTCAGGACGCATAGTAGTCTGTTTCGGCAATACCAGCACTCTATACTTCATACCACTCTTCAAGGTAAGCAATCCATTCTGAACACTCGCATGTTTCATCAACACCTCTCCATTGATATAATCGAAAGAATATCCTTTGGGCTGTGCAGGATCACAGACGCCAGTCATTTTAGGAGCATCTTCGCCAATAAAATAAGCCACATCAGCAACATATTGCCCTTGCTGGAGCATATAATTGCAACGCTTCAAGTATTTGGCGAATACATCCATCTGCGAAAACCATGTATTATGGCGATTGAACTCATTACCAAACGGAGCATTGATTCCAGGAACTCTCTCATCTGGTTGCTGAATATATAAGTGCAATAAAGTAGAGTTAATTCCTTCGGTAAAAAACCTATCGCCACGAGCTTTCATTTCACCAGGGTAACGAGAGAAATCGGGGCCTCCACAAGTAAATGATTCAGCCCATACTTTTTGTTTTCCATAGATATGACCGCAAGATGAAGAGGCACGATTTTCGATATTCCCAAGATCTCCCACACTCCAGAATTCACCTGCTATTTCATCAGATTGTCCACCATATTGCAGAAATTCTCCGGGGAAGCCCCAATGTCCATAGTTCTCGAGCCAAGTGGTCAAACCATGTTCATTACTGACTTTACGCAAGCCTCCTACATAGTTGTATGAAACCTCATCTGCTATCAAACGACGAACATCCCACAAGAAACGATCAGACTGGTCTTCAGAACCGACTACAACTCCCTGATAAGCAGGTAAAAATGGTATAGGATTATACCCAAAATGGTTAATGAAATCATTTATCATGGAATCTGTCCAGTTCTGTCCCCCAGTTTCATAGCTATCCTCAACAACAATCTTAAATGTCTTTCTATCGGCTTCAGGAATACGTTTAAGTATTTGACCTATATAAGCATTAAAATGCGAACGTATATGTTCAACACTCATCTTATCAGTTTCGAATCCGGTTGCTTCCGGACTTGCCGGTGCATTTGTCTGCCCCGTAGGCACCATAGCCGTACGCATTATAATCCAACGTCCTTTAGGCACATTCCATGTCAATACACCTTCCGAATTCATATAACGAGTGATATCAATAACCTTATCGATTGGTACAACCATTCGTGTATCAGAACTTTCCGGCTGATTTCTCCACACATAATCATAAAACATCGGATGCGGAGTCTGAAACATTTTAGCTAATGTCTTTTCCGGATAGCGCTCTACTTTCGGTACATCCGAAAGATTAAGGCTTTCAATCATTCCTGCATTAGTGCTGTCTATAACCAACCTGAATTCACATCCCTTTGTTTCCGGTAATGAGATAACAATCGGAGCATAAGGATCGAAGCCCACGTTAAGTGAAGGATTACTACGATCTATTTCAAACTTACAGACAGAACGGTATGACCCCTTTTCTTTCACAAACAATTCCGCATTTGATTTATGAGGTACATGAACCGTTTGAATGGTTATACTGCGTACGACAGTCGGAGTCTTACTAACCAAATCAATGGAATAAGCCTTATCAAGTTCTTGACGAGGAATAAACGAACACGTTTGTTCTATATCCGGATAGGCAATAATTTTTACATTCTGAGCATTCTCGGCTATATCAGGTAGCTTTTGTTTATATTTTGTAGGACCAACGACCTTTACTTGTCGAGAGGCAAGGTAACGCATGGCTTGAGAAGACTTAACCCATGGACCACCGGATTGACTCCAACCCGGGCTGTTAAATATACCGATTTCTATGTTTAACTCTGTAGCAGTCTTCAACGCCGTATGCAAAACATCCCACCACTCTTCCGATAAAAATTTCACTTTACCATAAGGTACCTCTTGCCCACCGATATTACCTATATATGCACGATTAATGCCCGCCCGTTTCATTGCCTGCAAATCCTTCACAACTCCCTCTTTCGAAATATTGTCGGACATCCAATACCAATAGACAGCTAATCTCTGAGAATCGGGAATCTGCCTGAAACATTGTTCCAAGGTATTTAAAGGTTTCACTTTTTTCACTTCTTGTGCCATAATACTCAAAGAAAAAGAGATGAGTACGAGCAGACATTTAATACGTTTATTCATGGCTTTTATTTTATTATTTTACCCCCTAATGATCTTCACACCTTTCGGAGCTGTTATCGTCGATATAACTTTACCATCTTTCCCCTTCTTATGCATAATTTTTATTACACCGTAAGGAGTCGGATAAGTACCTTTTACCCATTTCAAATTTCCGAGATGAGGCTCTATCAGCACCTCTTTACATCCAGGTTTCAATACTTTCACACCAAGCACATTTTCGGTAAGCCAGCTAGTCGGCCCCGAAGCCCACCCATGGCATAAAGAGTGTCGATACCCCTTATAACAATAATCTCCATACATTTTATGAACATCTATTTTCCCAGCAGGAGCCAATTCGTCTATACGAGCAGCATTAGGGAGCCAATCCATATTAAAATCTTCCCAAAAAGTCGTAGCACCCAAATCCAGCATTGCTCCCCAATATTGGCTGATTATATCCATTGCCCCTTGATAATTACCGGCCTTTGCCATTGCTTCTAACATATAATAGCCATAAAAGGTAGAAAAGCCCTTAGCTCCGCCTATGGCTATAAAATTATCATTTGCCTCTTTTGCATCCATCGTACCCGCAAGAGCCATCAAAGCTGCAGCCTGCTTGGAACGATTGCAATCAGGCCTGTATTTACTCGACTTAAGAGCAGCAGCATGACATTCCTTTGCCATTTGTGTATTCCCCAGATAATTACAAAGTTTTTCTCCTGTTTGCATTGCAAGAACCAACAGTGCTTGCAACCCGGCATCTACTCCTTTTTGATTATTACTAGAAGGCCAATCCAGAAAACGCGCCCCATCTAAATTTTCTTTTCCATCCGCATTAATTTTGCTCATTAGCAAATTTAATAAAGAAAATAGATACGAGCGTTGTTTTTGCAAATATTGCATATCGCCTTGTTTCATATACCATTGATATTGGGTTAATAGCCACCAAATAGAATAAGAGCTATAACCATTCATCCATTGAGGAATAGGATACAAATTACGACTTAAGTCCAAACTTTTTGGTACGACATCCGTATATCCAAAAACGGTATTGACCGTTTGAACTTCTGGATAAATATCGCCAATCCAAACTAATCTATCCCGCTTAATACCATCCCACAAATAATTCTGCAAGTTTAGATGAACAGTATAAGCACCCGTCATCCAAATTTTGTTTAAGCGATCATTATCGCATTCAAAAGAACCTTTATATGGCAGATTATTATATAAGAAGGACGCGCGTACTTCTTTTAATAAAAAGTCTGTATTTTCACCCAACAAATCAATCCTTACAAATCGAAAACCGGAATTTCCATATTCAGCAACTCCCAGCCAAGGTAGCGGCAAAGTAAAATCGCGAATAGCATGATCATTAGAAGCACCATTCTTCCCATCAATGTCGCTCATCGCTTCCGAAGCTGATTCACCAAAACGAATCCGAACATTCACATCGTGTGTAGCCGATTGACCTGTTACAATTTGAATTCCACCTTGTAATTCTCTACCAAAGTCAAGGAGCAATGATACCCTTCCAGTCTCTCCATTCTTCAAATGACAAAGATTTCCATCCGACAATTCAGCTTGTCCATTGCCTATTCGCAAAAGGCATTCGGTACCCGAAATTGTTGCATCATCCGTCGCTTCTTTCCATATTATTCTCTTAGGCCCTAAATAAGCTTTTGTTCGAAAATCATATTGAGAAATTTCATTGCCCCAAACGGGAGGTAAACGAAATTGTGAATACGCAGATTTAGACAATAACAAAAAAACAAATAAAGTAAAAAATTTATAACATTTCATTTTATATATTCTAAAAATAAATATTGTTTTATTACGCTCTTATTTCATGATAGCAAAAATAAATAAATTTACTCTAACACATTATCCCAAATCTTTCAATTATTATCATTATTTGTTCATATATTCATTATAAAAGGATTATAACAGGTTAAAACGGAATTCCATACGATTAAACAAACAAAAACAAAATGAAGTTAGAAGAAAATTATCTCTTAAAAAAGCAATATAAAAACGCAACAAATTATTTGTATAAAAGAAAATAAAGAGTACATTTGCATCAACAAAAAAATATTTAGCATTTACTTCTTTAATTTAATTATAAATATTACAATATGGTACAACGATTTATTTTGAACGAAGTATCTTACTTCGGTGCGGGTTCACGCAAACAATTACCAGAAGCTATCACCCGATTAGGAGGGAAAAAAGCGCTGGTAGTATCCGACAAAGGATTAATAAAATTTGGAGTAACAAAAATGGTAACTGATGAGTTGGACTTAGCTAATATTCCCTACGAAATATATAGCGAGATAAAACCCAATCCAACAGTAACAAATGTAAAACAAGGCGTAGAAGCTTTTAAAAGAGCAGGAGCCGATTTATTAATTGCCATTGGTGGAGGATCTTCTATGGATACTGCCAAAGGAATTGGTATTGTTACTACCAACCCGGAGTTTGCAGATATTGTTTCATTGGAAGGCTGCGCGCCCACGAAACACAAGAGCATCCCTATCATAGCAATGCCTACCACCGCAGGGACCGCAGCAGAGACGACCATTAATTATGTAATCATTGATGAGGAAAAACAAAAGAAAATGGTATGCGTCGATCCTAATGATATTCCCAGTGTTGCTATCATCGATGCAGAATTAATGTATTCTCTTCCCAAAAATTTAACAGCAGCCACAGGCATGGATGCATTAACTCACGCCATCGAAGGATTGATAACAAAAGGAGCGTGGGAAATGTCGGACATGTTTGAAGTAGAAGCCATAAAAATGATACACAAGTATCTGGAGCTAGCTGTCAACGAACCTAAAAATCCGGAAGGAAGAAATGGTATGGCCGTAGCACAATACATTGCTGGAATGGCTTTTTCAAACGTAGGATTAGGTTTGGTACATGGCATGGCACATCCAATGGGAGCCTTATTTGACATTCCTCATGGAGTAGCCAACGCCCTGCTACTTCCCACGATCATGAAATTCAACGCAAAGAAATGCATGGATAAGTATGTAACTATTGCCAAAGCAATGGAAATATACAAAGATGGTATGAACAAAGAAGAAGCTGCTGAAGCTGCCTGTGATGCAGTACAGAGTCTAGCCATAAGAGTAGGAATTCCTCAACATCTAAGCGAACTGGGCATCAAAGAGAGCGACATACCTGCATTAGCTGAGCAGGCTATCAATGACGTCTGCACCCCAGGCAATCCAAGAGATGTAACGATAGAAGAAATTATTGAACTATACAAGAAAGTTTTATAATAAAAAATCCGACTAAAGACAGCTTATTAATATTCAAAAAACAGTTGATAGGCTGTCTCTTTTATGAGAACATAAGGACCAACAATTCCATCTTTTTGGGCACAAGGTTTTTCAATCAAATATTATTTGTTTCAGAAATTATATCTATCTTTGTCACTACTAATTTAAAACATAAAATTAAATAGATATTATTATGGCAACACCTCTGTTTAAGTATCAGCCTATGTTTCCGTTAGGACCAGATACAACCGAGTATTATCTGCTTACCAAAGATTATGTATCGGTAAGCGAGTTTGAAGGGAAACCTATTCTTAAAGTTGCGCCCGAAGGACTGACCGCTATGGCCAATACCGCTTTTCACGACGTATCATTTATGCTTCGCCGATCACACAACGAACAAGTAGCCAAAATACTAAGCGACCCCGAAGCTTCAGACAATGACAAATATGTAGCTCTTACATTCTTACGTAATGCGGAAGTCGCAGCAAAAGGCATTCTTCCATTTTGCCAAGATACGGGTACGGCAATCATCCACGGAGAAAAAGGGCAGCAGGTCTGGACAGGATTCTGTGACGAAGAAGCCCTCTCGAAAGGTGTATACAATACTTATACAGAAGACAACTTACGCTATTCGCAGAATGCTCCCTTAAGCATGTACGAAGAAGTGAATACAAAGTGTAACTTGCCTGCCCAAATAGACCTTGAGGCAACTGAAGGCGATGAATATCGTTTTCTATGTGTAACAAAAGGTGGAGGATCGGCAAACAAGACCTATCTATACCAGATGACAAAAGCCATCTTAAATCCTGATACACTTCTTCCATTCTTAGTAGAAAAAGTAAAATCTCTTGGTACGGCAGCTTGCCCACCTTATCATATAGCATTTGTTATAGGTGGAACCTCGGCAGAAAAAAACCTGCTGACTGTAAAGCTGGCTTCTACACATTATTATGATTCATTACCAACAACAGGCAACGAATATGGACGGGCATTCCGTGATATCGAATTGGAGGAAGAAGTTCTCAAAGAGGCTCACAAAATTGGACTAGGAGCACAATTCGGTGGTAAATATTTAGCTCATGATGTACGCATCGTCCGCCTACCGCGCCATGGAGCTTCATGTCCCGTAGGCTTAGGTGTTAGCTGCTCTGCCGATCGCAATATCAAATGCAAAATCAATAAAGACGGTATTTGGATTGAGAAATTGGATGACAATCCAGGTAGCCTCATTCCTCAAGAGCTCCGTCAAGCAGGCGAAGGCAATGCCGTAAAAATAGACTTAAATCAACCGATGAAGGATGTTTTGAAAGAACTAACAAAATATCCGGTTGCTACACGTCTATCACTAACAGGTACTATCATTGTTGGACGCGATATTGCCCATGCCAAACTGAAAGAGCGCCTTGACCGTGGCGAAGACCTTCCACAATATATCAAAGACCATCCTATTTACTATGCGGGTCCGGCTAAGACCCCGAGCGACATGGCGTGCGGTTCGATGGGACCGACTACAGCAAACCGTATGGATCCCTACGTAGATCTTTTCCAAAGTCATGGAGGAAGTATGATAATGTTGGCCAAAGGAAATCGAACAGAAGTGGTAACCGAAGCATGCAAGAAATATGGCGGCTTCTACCTAGGCAGCATTGGCGGTCCAGCAGCGATCTTGGCTCAAAACAATATTAAGAGTATTGAATGTTTAGAATATCCAGAATTGGGAATGGAAGCCATTTGGAAAATCAACGTTGTAGACTTTCCTGCATTCATCCTCGTTGACGATAAAGGGAACGACTTCTTCAAACAAATCAAACCTTGCTGTTGTAAAGGATAGCTTTTTGAGATACAACTGACAACAAACTGTTTACTATTTTGCATTCTATAACAAATTCACCTAAACAAACAAGGTACCATAGAATTAAAAGACAAAAGAGTCAGTTTTATCTTAAACAATTGATAGTCAACAAGAAATTCATAAGGACAAAAATATATTTTCGTCCTTATGAATTTTTATTTTTATAAGGATGAACTTTTGTGTTCGTCCTTATGATTTTTCAAAAAGAAGATTATTGTTGTGTTCATTCAAAATATTGCACTATATTTCGAGTGAGATCTGTACGAAAAAAAGCTTCGAATTGTTATACATTCTAAAAAATAAGATTATATTTGCAAATAAAATAGCGTTACTCACGTCTAACGTAGAAAAGTTCAATAATGACTGTACAAGAAATAACTCAAAGTAAAGAAGGAAACTTTTTTCTTTTTGCAGGTCCCTGTGTCATCGAAAACGAAGAAATGGCCCTCCGCATAGCAGAACGGATTGTTAATATTACATCGCGTCTGCATATCCCTTATACATTTAAAGGTTCTTACCGCAAAGCCAACCGCTCAAAATTAGATTCTTTTAGAGGTATAGGAGACGAAAAAGCACTAAAAATATTAAGCAAAGTACATGATACTTTCGGAATTCCTACCGTTACTGACATCCATACCCAAGAAGAAGCCGCAATGGCTGCCGAATATGTAGACGTACTACAAATTCCGGCATTCTTATGCCGACAAACCGACCTATTGATGGCCGCTGCCAGCACGGGGAAAGTGATAAATGTAAAAAAAGGGCAATTCCTTTCGCCCGAAGCAATGAAATTTGCCGCCGATAAAATAGTTGAATCGGGTAACCCCAATGTAATGATTACAGAGCGAGGCACCACCTTCGGCTATCAGGATCTTATAATAGACTACCGAGGTATTCCGATTATGCGCAAATTTGGCCATCCCGTAATATTGGATGCAACCCATTCTTTGCAACAACCAAATCAGACGAGTGGAGTTACCGGAGGTATGCCGGAATTAATAGAAACAGTGGCCAAAGCAGGTATTGCTGTAGGAGTAGACGGCCTCTTCATTGAAACACACGAGAATCCCGCTCAAGCAAAAAGTGATGGCGCCAACATGCTAAAGTTGGATTTACTGGAGGAGTTACTCACAAAATTAGTAAGAATCAGACAATCCCTAATATAAATATTATACAAACCAATCAAACAAATGTATTATATGAAACATTTAAAACAACTTTTTTGTTTAATCGTTTTACTGGTGGCTTGCAGTGCTCAGCAACTGTTTGCCCAACAAATGCCTCCTATTCCGACTGATCCTAATGTAAGGATAGGCAAACTAAGTAACGGATTGACATACTACATCCGAAAAAACACACTCCCAGAAAAGAGAGCCTTTTTTTATATCGCTCAAAAAGTAGGTTCAATCCAAGAAGAGCCTCAACAAAGAGGGCTTGCACACTTTTTGGAGCACATGTGTTTCAATGGTACCAAGCACTTTCCCGGTAATTCACTCATCTCATATTTGGAGAAAATCGGAGTAAAATTCGGAGAAAATCTGAATGCCTATACTTCGATAGAAGAAACAGTATACAATATAGATAATGTACCGACGACTGCACCTCAAGCCATAGACTCTTGCCTTTGGATACTACACGACTGGTCTAATGACTTGACTCTAGACCCCAATGAGATTGAGAAAGAACGCGGAGTAATCAACCAAGAATGGCGTACTCGTCGCAACGCCCAACAACGTCTGCAAGAAGCCATGATGCCAGTCATCATGAAAGGGTGCAAATACGAAGACTGCATGCCTATCGGTCCGATGGAAGTAGTGATGCATTTCAAACCACAAGTTTTGCGCGACTATTACGAAAAATGGTATCGCCCCGACCTTCAAGGAATTGTTGTCGTTGGTGATATTAACGTAGATGAAATAGAAGCAAAAATTAAAACTATTTTTGCAGACATTCCTGCTCAACCCAACGCAGCCAAGCGCATTTACTATCCTGTCCCAGATAATAAAGAGCCAATTGTATTTATTGGTCAAGACAAAGAGAACCCCACTTCTAGCGCTACCATCTTCTTCAAACACGAAGCAGTGCCTGATAGCCTCAAAGGAAGTTTAGCATACCTCGTACAGAACTATGCAACAGATATGATTTGCAATATGCTCAACTCACGCTACAACGAAATGCTACAAAAAGCCAACCCTCCTTTTACCGGAGCAGAAGTATTTGACGGCAATTATTTCGTAGCCAAGACAAAAGATGCTTTTGGTGGATATGTAGGAGTGAAAGAAAATGAAATAGACAACGGATTCGGCACCTTGTACCGTGAAATACTCCGTGCGAAGAAATTCGGTTTTACAGCTTCCGAATATACACGTGCCAAAGCAGACCTACTCCGCTCTTATGAGTCGCTTTACAATGAACGTGACAAACAAGAGAGTGACAATTACGTAAAAAAATACGTACGCAACTTTTTGGATAACGAACCTATTCCAAGTATAGAGCAAAAATATACTTTGATAAACAAAATAGCTCCAAATATTCCGGTAGAAGCAATCAATCAAATGATTCCGGAATTGATATCGGACAGCGACTTGGTTGTCATTTATACAGCTCCTGAAAAAGAAGGTTTAAAACTACCTACCAAAGAAGAACTACTTGGAGTGATTTCTAAAGTAAATGCTGAAAACATTACGGCATACGTAGATAAAGTTTCTAACGAGCCTCTGATGGCAGCCAAGCCCAAAGCAGGCAAGATCCTTTCTACAAAAAACAATCCTTTAACAGGAACGACAGAAATGGTCCTTTCCAATGGAGCAAAAGTGATTATCAAAAAGACAGACTTCAAAAAGGATGAAATCACAATGAAAGCCATAAGCAAAGGAGGCAAGTCTTTGTTCCCCACAAAAGAGATGATCGATATCAACAGTATGGATGATGTTGCTGGTTTAGGCGGTATAGGAAAATTCAGCACCGTAGACTTGCAGAAAATATTAGCAGGTAAAATGGCCTCTGCCTCAGCAGGAGTATCTCTCACTAGCGAAGCTGTAAATGCTTCTTGCTCGCCAAAAGATGCAGAGACAATGATGCAGTTGGTTTATCTCACATTCACCTCTCCTCGAAAAGATGCAGACGCTTTTGCTTCATACAAGTCGCGTTTGAAAGCTGATTTAAAGAATCAGGAAATGGAACCAAATACAGCGCTTAGGGATAGTATAACAAAAGCAATATACAAAAACAGTCCCTGGGTGATGCGTATGAAAGAGAACATGGTCGACAAGATTAACTATGATAACATCCTGAAAATGTATAAAGACCGCTTCTGCGACGCTAGCGATTTCACGTTCTTTATAGTAGGTAACGCTGATGTCAACACATTGAAGCCATTCATCGAAACTTATATAGCATCTTTGCCATCTATTCATCGCAAAGAGACATTCAAAAACGTAATCGATACAAGAAAAGGTGTTTACACCAATGAGTTTTTCAAGCAACAGCAGACTCCAACTTCTACCATCATCATGATGCAAACCGGTGACGAGGCATATAATCTAAAGAATGATATTCTAACGAGTATGTATGCACAAATTCTAGACATCGTTTACACCAAGACTATTCGTGAAGATGCAGGAGCAGCCTATTCTGTCTCAGTACAAGGCGAACTCAGTTCTTATCCCAAGCCCTACTCTATGATTCAGATATTCTTCCCAACAGATCCGGAGAAAAAAGCCTTGGCAATGAAACTAACGAAAGAAGGCATTGCTAAAATCGTAAAAGACGGCCCAGATCAAAAGGATTTGGATAAAGTGAAAGAATTCGTTTTGAAAAAACACGCCGAAAATCTTAAAGAGAACAGCTATTGGATGGGAATTATGACAGAACAATGGAGAACAGGCGTAGACTTCAACAAAAACTATGAAGCAATAGTAAAGAGTATTACAACAAAAGATATTCAAACTTTTGCTGACGGTTTGAACAAACAGAATAACTTCATTACAGTAACCATGACATCTTTGGCTAAAAAATGAACATTTTTAAAGAACTTTGGAAGCAAGGCAAGCTTGCGTCGAAGCGCAACCCGATGTTCGACAAAAGCAAGACTGCTAAAATATGGATATACATAGGCGTTGCCTTTTGGGCTGGATACCTGATATTCTTAGGCGTAATGCTTGGCGTTGCTCTCCGTGGAGAACATGTCTACCGAAGTCAATTGCTCGGTACATTGATATTAATACCATTTATTATGGTCATTGATTTTCTGATGCGTTTTCCGTTCCAACAGACACCGACACAGGAGGTAAAACCTTACCTCCTGTTGCCGGTTCATAAACAACGAATCATCGACTTTCTGCTCATCAGATCGGGATTGGATACTTTCAACCTCTTCTGGTTTTTTCTCTTTATTCCGTTCGGTTGCGTCACAGTTCTTGGTAATTTTGGTATCCTAAGCCTCATCAGTTACTTACTTTGTATATGGATACTTATCTTAATCAACAACTACTGGCATTTGCTATGTCGTACCCTGATGAATGAGAACCTAGTCTGGTTATTGCTTCCAATCCTCTTTTACGGTGGAATCATTAGTCTTATCTTTATTCCAAAGAAATTTCCCGCTGCAAATATATTATTAAATATCGGCGAAGGTTATCTGAACTTTAATTTGTTATATATCATACCAACAATTGGCATCGGTGTACTATTGTGGATCATCTGCAGCAAATTGATGAAGAAGTTAGTTTATAAAGAAATAAATCGCGTAGACGATACAAAGATAAAGCACTTGTCGGAATATAAGTTTCTGGATAAATATGGACTATTGGGCGAATTCTTCCGATTAGAATTAAAGATGCTATTCCGTAATCGTGCAACAAAGATATCAATGCGAGTTATCTTGATCTGTGTCATAGCTTTCTGTGGAATCATGAGTTTCACCCCGGTTTACAACGACGCATTCGGAAAGTTCTTTGTAACGACTTATGCTTTTTGTGCGGTTGGCGTAACTTTATTGCAACGCATTATGGCTTTTGAAGGAAACTACATTGATGGATTAATGGTGCGCAAAGAATGTATCTTGACATTATTGAAAGCTAAATACAATTTGGCAACATTATTCGTCATTTTGCCATTCTGCTTGTTAATTCCAGCTATCATAAAGGCAAAGATCACGCTATTATTTGTTATTTCAGTAGCCTCTTTCTGTAGCGGATTCGTATACTTCCTATTATTCCAACTAGCTGTATACAATACAGAGACGGTACCACTAAACACAAAGATAGCAGCCAGACAATCAACATCGAGCATGCAAAAAGTGATTACTTTCGCTGCCTTACTTTTTCCAATGGGTATATATCCGATAATGGAATGGGCTTGCGGACAAAAGATTGGCGACTCGATATTATTATTTATAGGCATAGCTTTTATTCTCACTTCCAACATCTGGTTACGCAATATCTACCAAAGATTCATGTCAAGACGCTATAAGAACATGGAAGATTTTCGCGATAGCCGCAACAATGAATAAACCATAAAACATAGAAAGACGATGATTGAGATAAACAATTTAATTAAGAATTTCGGCGAAAAGACAGCAGTCAATATAGAACATTTTCAAATACAAAGTGGACAAATGTTAGGGCTTGTCGGAAATAATGGAGCCGGAAAAACAACTTTATTTCGGCTGGCATTAGATCTTTTGGAAGCTGATCAAGGAAATGTTACAATAGAGGGAATTGACGTAAGCAAAAGTGAAGAATGGAAAAAGACAACCGGAGCTTTTATTGATGATGGCTTTCTGATAGATTATCTCTCGCCTGAAGAATTTTTTTATTTCAGTGGCAGACTTTATGGCATTTCGAAAGAAGAGATTGATGAACGCTTGAAAGAGTTTGAACACTTCATGAGCGGAGAAGTCATTGGACAAAAGAAACTAATACGTAACTATTCGGCGGGTAATAAACAAAAAATCGGTATTATATCAGCCATGTTACATTATCCTCAAGTACTGATACTTGACGAGCCGTTTAACTTTCTCGATCCCACATCACAATCGCTCATCAAACATCTATTGAAGAAGTACAACGAAGAACATCAGGCTACCGTTATTATATCCAGCCATAACCTCAGCCATACAGTAGACATTTGCCCAAGAATTGCCCTACTTGAAAAGGGAATCATTATTAAAGATTTAGTGAATGAAAACAATTCTGCAGAAAAAGAGCTGGAGGACTATTTTAATGTAGAAGAATAAACGATTAAGCAACATAAAAAGTCATGAAGAAAATATCCTATTTAATCATTGCACTGCTTATCGCAGCTGCCCCATCGCAAGCCCAATTATTATGGAAAGTCTCAGGCAAAGGGCTCACGCATCCATCTTACTTGTTTGGTTCCCATCATTTAGCAAAACTAAGTATTATAGACAGCATCAAAGGATTAAAACCGGCCTTCGAATCGACGAAACAGGTAGTAGGCGAAATAGACATGAAAGACATGATGTCGCCACAAGTAATCGCAGAAATGCAAAAGAAGATGATAATGGGAGGAGATTCTACATTACTGAAAATATTTACTCCCGAGGAAAGTCAGAAAATAGACAAATGTATCCAAGAATGTATCCCGGGGGCAACATTGGCCATGGTACAAAAGATGCGTCCTGCTGCTCTGACAAACCAACTTACAATGGTAATGATGGCAAAACAGCTGGGAGGATTCAACATGCAAGAACAGCTTGACAGTTATTTTCAAAAAGAGGCAAGAGCAAAAGGTAAAAATGTACAGGCTTTTGAAACAATGAGTCAACAACTAGATATTCTATTCAACAATACTCCAATAAAACGCCAAGCAGAGTTATTACTCTGTCTCATTGACAATATTAAAGAAATGTCTCAGCAAGCCCTGCAACTAACCGCCTACTATAACCACCAGAAATTAGATGCGATGTACCAGCTTTCGCAAAAGAAAGATGGTAACCGTTGCGACAGCTACCAGAGCGAAGAAGATGCTTTAATAAAAAATCGCAACAACAACTGGATGAAAACAATCCCGTCAATGATCAAGGAGAACTCTTCGTTCATCGTTGTGGGAGCACTTCATTTGGCCGGTCCCGATGGGCTTATCGCCCAATTAAAAAAAGCGGGATATACAATCACAGCAGTTAAATAAGAAATGAAGCAAATGATTAAGGCCTGTTTATTTGATTTTGATTATACATTGGTTGACTCGCACGTTGGAATTGTCAAATGTTTCCGAATCGTTTTAGAACGTCATCAATTCACTTTGGTGAGTGATGACGCCATAAAACGCACCATCGGTAAGACACTCGAAAAATCATTCTCTATACTAACCGGAATTACCGATGATAAAGAATTATCCAAATTAAGAGAAGAATACCGTAAAGAGGCAGACGTCTACATGAATCCAAACACGCACCTTTTCCCCGATACGGTATCTACGCTCACTACCCTAAAAGAACGCGGACTCATGGTAGGTATTATATCAACGAAATATCGCTTTCGTTTTATGGACGTGATGAACAAACATTTCTCAACCGATTTTTTCAACGTTCTTATTGGAAATGAAGATATCAAACAACCGAAGCCTCATCCAGAGAGTATCTACCAAGCTCTAGACAAATTGCATATCTATCCCAACGAGATGATCTATGTCGGTGACAGCATCGTAGACGGAGAAACGGCCCAAAATGCCGCAGTACCATTCATTGGAGTTACAACAGGTATGACAACCAAACACGAATTGGCTGTCTATCCGCACTTAGCTATTATAAATTCATTGCAAGAGCTCCCTGCAATAGTCAAATCAGTTTAACTACTTAAGACAGGCAAACAAACTCGCAGCAAGAGTTCATCAAGAAGCTCCGATAAAGCATCATTAAACACGGATAAATGGTTTCACTATATACAACTTACGCACTTTATTAGCGTGGCTTGATACGGCACTTTCGGCTCATAATGAAGACTCGAAATTGTCGTATGTTAGTTTTTTCGGTGACGTCCTTAAGTTTTTTCGAAAACGTATGGACGAAAATATTTTTAGGGGCATACGTCATTTTGGACGCCAAAGAACATTATAAAAGACAAAAAAGGCTATCTTCATTGCTTATGCAAATGCATACAATCAGATAGACAGATTTCATCAATTTTCTATTGTCATCGTTCCATTTTAGGCTTGCGTAACTTGATAAAATAATATTAATAGACGAGAAGATTAAACTTACAAAGAAAAAAAACAAAAGATTAATTGGATAATTCAAGAAAACACACTAATTTTGTGCCCTGATTATTCCGAACCGGGCTTTAAAAAAGTGCAATTCAGTGATTGAAGGGCCGCCCGACGGAGCTAACCTGTTTAAATTAATATAACAGATGTACGCAATTGTAGAAATCCAAGGCCAGCAATTCAAAGCAGAGGCAGGGAAAAAAATTTTTGTTCACCATATTCAAAATACAGAGAATGGTGCAACAGTAGAATTTAATAAAGTATTATTGGTAGACAAAGACGGAGCCATCACCGTAGGTACTCCTACCATAGACGGAGCGAAAGTTGTTTGCGAGGTTATCTCTCATTTGGTAAAAGGCGACAAAGTTCTTATTTTCCATAAAAAGAGAAGAAAAGGTTATCGCAAACTTAACGGTCACCGCCAACAGTTCACAGAGGTTTCAATTAAAGAAGTAATTGCTTAATCATTTAAAAAGGAAAAGAAAATGGCACATAAAAAAGGTGTAGGTAGTTCTAAGAACGGCCGTGAATCAGCAAGCAAAAGATTAGGCGTTAAGATATTTGGTGGTGAAGCTTGCAAAGCAGGTAATATCATCATTCGTCAGAGAGGTACAGAATACCATCCGGGTGACAACATCGGTATGGGTAAAGATCATACTCTTTTCGCCTTAGTAGATGGAACAGTAAAATTCAAAGTAGGTAGAGAAGACAGACGTTATGTCTCTGTCATTCCCGCTACTATTGAAAAAGCTGAAGCTTAGTCTATAAATCTGACTTTATAAGATAAGACCTACACCATAAACGTGTAGGTCTTTTTGTTTATAGCTAATACCTGAAGATTCTCGGTCAAAAACCTTTGCAAACATTTGGTAAATCAGATTTATTCTTATATGTTTGTGCCCGAAATATTATGAAGACATACTCATTAGTCAAGAAGTCCAAAAGAGAGTAAACCATATCATGGATATTGTTCATTCTACATTCCAAAACGTCTTTAGGAAATTTTATCCTCAGACTCTATTCTATGCCACTCGCATTGTCGGAGAAGATGATGCAGAGGATGTGGTGCAGGATGCTTTTATTGAACTATGGAAAAGAAAAGATGAAATCATTGACGAAGAACATATCAAGGCTTTTCTTTTTCGTACAACTTACACTCGCGCACTAAACATTCTGAAACATCGGTCCATCACTCAAAATTATGCTGAGGCTATGCAACAATTAGACTTGGAAAGAGCACAGTTTTACCATCCTGAAAATAATGATACCATCAACAGAATAGAAAACAAAGAGCTACACGATCAAATAGAAGCCACAATCAACGAACTTCCAGATCGGTGTAAAGAAGTATTTGTGATGAGTTATCTTCACGACATGAGAAACAAGGAAATAGCAGAGCTATTGAACATTTCGGTGAAGACAGTAGAAGTACATATCTACAAAGCCTTGAGGTATCTCAGGTCTCGTTTAGATTCTTTGACTTTTATATTCTTATTTTTTTACCTAAAGATATAAGTGATTTTAATGAATCAGTTGTTTTACGAATAGACATCAATGAATAAAATGATAGATCTGAACGACAAATTATTAAAAGACTATTTGCTTGGCAAATGCACCGAAGAAGAAACGATACATATATTGAAATGGATACATGAATCGGATGAACATGCTGCTCAACTATTTAAGGTAGAGGAGCTATATCACCTTGGGCGTTTCGAAGAGTATACAAAAAAAACAGGGAAAGCCGAAAATCATTTAATGTCGCAGATAGAAAGGATTGAAAATAAGAAATCGCACCATTTACAAATGGCAAGATGGATAAAATACGCCGCAATCGCTGTGATAGTACTATTGGTCTGTAACGGTTATTGGACTTATCACCATCAGGGCTTACCTGAAATGATTACGACTCAAGCCTTAAATAAAGTACAACAGATAACTTTACCTGATGGGACCAAGGTCTGGCTCAACCGGACTGCTACTTTAAAATACCCGAAAAGTTTTAAACGTAATAAACGGGAAGTTGAGCTTGAAGGCGAAGCTTATTTTGAGGTAACAAAGAACCCGCATCAACCTTTTATTGTAAGTAGTAAAGCCATGAGCGTAAAAGTATTGGGCACTGTATTCGATTATAATACAAAGAGCGAGGCAAACAAAGAAGAAGTTTCGTTACTCGAAGGAATGGTTCAAGCAATAGGTCACAAAGAAGAAGGGAAAGTGACAATCATGCCGGGACAAAAGGTTATATTAGACAAGCAAAGTCATCGCATGATCGTCCAACAAGTAAATGCGGACCTAGAAGCAGTATGGCATAATAACATGATACCATTAAAGAATGCCAACATCAATGATATTGTTCGCATTTTAGAAAGGTTTTATAATGTGCATATCACCATAGATTCAAATTTCGACAAGAACATGACTTATTCGGGTGTTATAAAACGTAACAACACGATAGATTCTGTCTTGTATGCTCTGTCATACGCCATCCCAATACGCTACACTATAGCTGGTTCGTATATTCATTTAGCAAAGAAGCACTGATTTTCATACAGTATATAAAAGAGTGCGGAGTAACTATTTAAAAAGCTACTCCGCTCTTTTTTTAGAGAAAAAGAAAAAAAAGAGAAAATACAATAAGTGATTTTTACAATTACGTTGTATTTAAATTATAACAGATAAGAAAGAGTCGACATTCTTAAAGCTGTTATTTATTAAACTAATTTATATAACTATAAATGTAATATGAGAAAACATTACTCTGAACGTAGCCCGATATTATTTCGAGCTATTCTAATCTTACTATTATTAATGGTTCCTTTACAATGGAGTTTCGCTCAAATCAATCTTTCAACCAAACAAGAATCTTTAGAGAGCGTAGTCCGAAAGATTAAATCTCAGACCAAGTATCAATTTTTTTACAATGACAACTTGTCTTCTCTGAAATTGAACCCAGTCAAAGTAAAGGGTGCCGATATTGAGAAAGTACTCGATAAATTATTCGAGGGCAAAGAGGTGACATATAAAATAGTTGGTAATGTCATCTATCTTTCTAAGAAAGAAGCAATTCAACAAAATGCCTCACAGCCGAAACAGAAAAAGAGCCACACGGTTGCAGGTAAAGTCACTGATTCAAAAGGCGAACCTTTGATCGGGGTAAGCATTAAAGTAAAAGGCACAAATATTTATGCCATTACTGATGTAAATGGCAATTATAAGCTAACAACCGATGAAATAAATCCCACAATCGTCTATTCTTATATTGGATATAAGACTCACGAGATTTTACAAAGCAATAAAAGCACACTGAACATCCAAATGCAAGAAGAATCACAAATGATCAGCGAAGTTGTGGTAACGGCATTAGGTATCAAGCGTGCTCAAAAAGCTTTAAGTTATAATGTCCAGCAGGTCGATAATGATGAACTTACGCGCAACAGAGATGCCAATTTCATCAATGCTCTTTCTGGGAAAGTGGCAGGTGTAACCATAAATGCGTCCTCATCAGGTATCGGCGGTGCCAGCAAAGTTGTGATGCGTGGTGCAAAAGCGATCCAACAGTCTAGCAACGCACTCTATGTCATAGATGGTGTACCAATGTTCAATTTGGATAGTGAAGGAGGCAAGGAATTCAGTTCGCAAGGAACGACTGAGGCCATTGCCGATCTCAACCCCGATGATATCGAGTCAATGTCTGTACTGACAGGTGCAGCTGCTGCTGCTCTTTATGGAAGTCAGGCAGCCAATGGCGCTATCGTTATTACGACAAAAAAAGGTAAAAAGGGACACACAGAACTCACCTTAACACAAAGTACTGAATTTCTAAACGCTTTTGTTCTTCCCAAATTCCAGAATCGTTACGGCACAGGGAGCTCGCTTACAGACGTTGCTGTTCTAGATAAGAGTTGGGGAAAATTGCTCAACGAATCAAACTTCAGAAACTATTCTCCCAGAAGAGATTATCTTAAAACAGGTATTATCGCAACCGAAAGTATGACCTTGTCGACAGGTTCCGAGAAAAATCAGACCTACCTATCTGGAAGTGCTGTCAATTCTGCAGGAATTATTCCAAACAATAAATACAACCGCTATAATTTCACTTTTCGCAATACAACATCTTTCTTAAATGACAAGATGACTCTTGATGTTGGTGCGGGCTATGTGAAACAAAACGATTTAAACATGGTGAATCAAGGAACTTATTCAAACCCCTTGGTATCGGCCTATTTATTTCCAAGAGGTGATGATTGGAACGATATACGTATGTATGAGAGATATGATACACAACGTAAAATCTATACCCAATATTGGCCGCAAGAGCTAAACGAGTTCACAGGTCAAAATCCTTATTGGATCAACTATCGTAATTTACGCGAGAACAAGAAGGATCGCTACATGTTAAATGCGAATCTCAATTATCAAATTCTTAGTTGGTTGAATGTTGCCGGACGTATTCGTATCGACAATTCCAATACGGACAATGAAGAAAAGCTGTATGCAACTTCAAACAAAACGCTGACCGAAGGATCGGATTATGGATATTATGGCGTTTCTGCAACAAAAGACAAACAAACCTATGGAGATTTGATGCTTAATATCAATAAGACATTTAAGGAGATAATCTCATTGCAAGCCAATATTGGTGGCTCATTCTCAAATATCCAACAAGATGTACTGACTAATCAAGGTCCAATTCGCGAAGATTTATTTTCTAACAAATTTAATGTCTTTCAATTAGATAATACAAAGACAAGAAGAATGCAATCGGGCTACCACGACCAAACGAAGTCACTATTTGCCAGTGTTGAGTTGGGATACAAAGGTGCTTATTACTTAACATTGACGGGACGAAACGATTGGCCTTCTCAACTGGCAGGACCTAATTCTAAGAAGACCTCATTCTTCTATCCGTCAATCGGTACCTCTCTGGTCTTATCACAGATCTTTCAACTTCCAGAGCAGATCTCTTACTTAAAAGCCAGAGCATCATATGCATCAGTAGGTTTACCCTTCCCTCGTTTCTTGGCCAATCCTACTTATGAATGGGATAGTTCTTTGCAACAATGGAAAAACAAAAGTAATTATCCGATGTACAATCTGAAACCGGAAAAAACAAATTCTTGGGAACTAGGTATCACAGCGCGTTTCTTACAGCATTTCAACATGGATCTAACGCTTTATACGACCAAAACCTATAACCAAACATTTGACCCTGCTATATCTGTATCATCAGCATACTCGACGTTGTATGTACAGACGGGTAGTGTACGAAATCAAGGTATAGAATTTGCTCTGGGTTATAAAAACAATTGGGGCGATTTTTCTTGGGCATCTAATTATACGTTCAGTACTAACCGCAATAAGATCCTTGAATTGGTACGCAATTACGTACATCCCGAAACAGGAGCGGTTATCAATAAAGACCGGTTAGATGTAGGAGGCTTTTCACAAGCTCATTTTGTTTTGAAAGAAGGCGGAACTTTAGGAGACTTATATTCTCTTTCAGACCTACAACGGGATAGTGAGGGAAAAGTTTATATTGATAAAGACGGAAATGTAAATACAAATAATAATCTAAAAGAGATCAAGCTTGGCAGTGTTTTCCCGAAAAGTAATATGTCCTGGCGTAATGACTTTACATGGAAAAATCTGAATGTCGGATTTATGTTCTCTGCCCGCTTTGGCGGTATCGTTTATTCGGCTACACAAGCAGCGATGGACTTGTATGGCGTTTCAGGAGCATCGGCCGACGCTCGCGATTTAGGATATGTACTAGTGAATAAAGACGATCATATAAAACCGGAAGTTTGGTATACGGCCATAGGTAGCAAAAATGGTATTCCACAATATTACACCTATAGCGCCACCAACGTACGTCTTCAAGAAGCAAGTATAGGATATACATTTAAGAAAAATCACTTTTGGGGCATCGGTGATCTCACATTATCGTTAATTGGACGTAATCTTTGGATGATCTATTGCAAAGCACCATTCGACCCCGAATCAGTTGCAACAACAGGAAACTATTATCAAGGCATAGACAACTTCATGACTCCGAATACCCGCAATATCGGATTTAATGTCAAACTTAAATTTTAATACATAGCACAATGATAAATATAAAAATCTAATATTGTCAATAACTTCGGCAAGCTTCTTAATAGGACTTACTGCTTGTACCGACGGTTACAATACATATAATACAAACCCTTACGATACAACAAAGGAAGAGATGCAACGTGATGGCTACTTGCTTAGTTCAGCTCTTACTGGTATGGAAGGATGGGTTGTTCCTTTGGATGTCAATACCAGCCAATTCATAGAATGCCTATTGGGAGGTTCTTTTAGCGGATATATATCCGATTCGAATAGTGGATTCAATGGCAAAAATTTTGCTAGCTATAATCCGGAAGAACATTGGAACAGAGTTCCCTTCAATGATGTAATTCCTGCAATATTCATCCGCTATGCACAAGTGAAACAAGCGACCGATGACCCAATACCATTGGCTGTTTCAGACATTATCAAAGTAACAGCAATGCAACGCATTACGGATATTTATGGTCCTATACCTTATTCTAAGATCGGTAATGATGGTAATATTACAGCGCCATACGATTCACAGCAAGCTGTATATAACAAAATGTTCGAGGAACTCGATAACGCCATTGCCATATTAACAAAAAACAGGACCAACGATTTCAGCCCTAAATGCGATAAGGTTTATTCGGGCAATATATTACATTGGATTAAATATGCCAATTCTTTAAAACTACGTTTGGCAATGCGCATGGCCAATGTAGATGCAGCTACTGCTCAAAAGAAAGCCGAAGAGGCTGCAAACAACGAAATCGGCACAATGACTTCAAATGAAGATAATGCCTATATGCCTGTTGCAACCACAAATCCATTCAGAGTGATCATGTTCGAATATAATAATGGAGACTCTAGAGTTTCAGCAGATATCACTTCATATATGAATGGCTATAATGATCCTCGTCGACCGTTCTACTTTACTCCCTCAACTTTTGATGATGCAACTATAAACGGCTATATCGGACTTCGTTCGGGAATACAAATACCCGGAGGAACAACCATCAAACAATATTCAAATATGAATGTGGCCAAAGACTCTAAAGTAATGTGGATGAATGCGGCAGAAATATCTTTCTTAAAGGCAGAAGGCGCCCTTAGAGGTTGGAATATGGGCACTCCATCTATCAGCGCAAGTTCAGCAGCCGAAGGCTTTTACAAAGAAGGCATCAAACTTTCTTTTGACCAATGGGGAGCATCGGGCGCAGACGATTACACTAATGACGGAACAAGTACACCGGCTCTTTACAAAGACCCTGTTAATGTGAGTTTCTCAAACGAAGGTTCACCCGCAACGATTACGATCAAATGGGATGCCAGTGCAGGATTCGAAACAAATTTGGAACGCATCATTACTCAAAAATGGATTGCCAATTTCCCACTCGGCATTGAAGCGTGGTCTGAATACCGCCGCACAGGGTATCCTAAACTAATGAAAGTTCAAATTAATCTAAGCGGTGGCAAAGTGTCAACAGACAGAATGGCTCGTCGCTTGGCATACCCCGAATTAGAACGTACAGATAATACAACGAACTATAATAATGCCGTCAACAGTCTGCTAGGAGGCCCAGACACAATGGGCACTGATGTTTGGTGGGCTAAGAAAAACAAATAAAATCAAATACGATGAAAAGAAAATATTTCAAACAGACCTTTTGGCTAACTGCATGCTTTGTTCTTTCTGTTTCCTTCACAGGATGCAGCAGTTGGACAGATACCGAATCTTTGAAGATTAATGAACCGAACATACAAAATCAAAATCCGAAACTTTATGCACAATATCTTACGAAATTAAGAGCGTACAAAGCTTCAAATCACAAAATTGCTATAGGCTGGTTCGATAATAGCAACAAACTTCCCATCAATCAGGCTCAGCATATTTCAGCTCTGCCGGATAGTTTGGATTATGTATCGCTAATGACTCCCGACACGCTGACTCAGTCCGAATTGAATGAGATTGCAGATGTAAGAGAAAACAAAGCTACAAAGTTTATTTTTACGATCGATTTCGAAGCGATCAAACTAATCTATGATAATCGAGAGAAAGACTTTGAGGCTAAAAAGGCCAAAGCTGAAGCAGATGGCAAACCGTTTACTCTTACTTATCCGGATTTCAATAGCTTCTTAATAGACTCTGTCAAGACGACCCTCAAATTGGTCGATAAATACCATTATGACGGAATCAATGTCGCATACAACGGTAAGTTGAAGTTATATATGAGCGATGAAGATAAAGTAACATATACCGGATACGAAAATGATTTTCTGGGGATCGCTCTCGATTGGCACTCTCGCCATGCCGATAAAATTTTATTTTACCAAGGCAAACCTCAAAATATGATAGATCAAAGTATCCTTTCGGATTGCAAGTATATCATTTTACCTTGTACTAATGCTGTTTCAGCAGCGGGTATCGTATATACGACCAATTCCGCATGCGTACAAGGTGTCCCTACGGACAAGTTTATCCCGATGGTGCAAACAACCTCACTCGACAATAGTGATTTAAAAACAGGGTATTGGTCTAATAGCGTGCGTGCAACAACTGGAGCTGCCACATGGGTAGCAGAAGAGCATAACGGTTTTTCTATCACCGGCTTAGGGATCTACAATATCAGTACCGATTATTATCATCCGGCTTGGACTTATAATTATGTCCGAACGGCTATCACCACTATCAACCCATCTATAAAAAATTAAAAAGATATGAAACGGACTTATATATATATATTTCTGCTGTTTACCATTTATATCCTCGGAAGCTGTACCAGCGAAGAGAACTTTGATAATAAAATATTTATCAACAGCACAGCCAAAACAAGCGAACTGATTATTAAAGGCAATACAACAGAATTTTCCAAATTAATCAACGTTGCTTTAGCCAAACCTGCCGAGGCAAATATTACAATTGCATACAAGGCAGATCCTGCTTTAGTAAAGACTTATAATGAAGCTTATTACAACAAAGCGGTAATGCTACCTGATACTTGCTATACCATTGAAGACAAACAGGTCACTATTAACCAGGGAAGCATAAAATCCAAAGACACTAAAATAGATTTTTCTAAATTATATTCTTTAAGTAGAGATACTGTTTATGTTCTTCCTATCAGCATTCAAAGCAATGATATGCCAATATTAGCTAGCGCTCGCACCTATTATTTTGTACTAAAAGCCGGTGCGCTAATTAACGTAGTTGCCGATATTGAGAAAAATTATTGCACCATCGATTGGAAAAAGCCGGAAGTTGTCAACAACTTATCACAGTTCACAATGGAAACATTGATTCGGGCAAGAGATTACGACCGTTTGATTAGTACCGTAATGGGAATCGAAGGTAAATTTCTTATTCGTTTAGGAGATGCAGGTTATCCTTCCAATCAGATTCAGATAGCAACTACACGTGGGAATTTCCCTTCTGCTGACTCGAACAAAGGATTGCCAACAAATCAATGGATACATATCGCATTTACTTATGATTCGTCAACAACAGAATGGATAATTTATATAAATGGGAAAATGCAATCTAAAGGGACAAAGGATATTGGTACTATTAATCTTGGTGTTAGCGGCAAAGACGGATTCTGCATTGGACGCTCTTACGAAGACAGTCGCTACCTATGCGGCAATATCTCCGAATGCCGTATTTGGAACATTGTCCGCACGCAAGAAGAAATAGCAAACAATGCATATTATGTTAATCCATCAACACCGGGATTGGTAGCTTATTGGAAGTTTGATGATCAATCTGCTTTCAGAGTAAAAGATTATACCGCAAACGGAAACGATGCAGTTGCTGCAAAGACCTTATCGTGGACTTCTGTTTCACTCCCTGCCAAATGATTTTGATTAAATACAAAAAAGACCATGGAATATATGAACAGTTTAAATATTAAAAAACTTTCGTTGTTGTTTTTCTTAGGAGCTCTTTTCATGACATCCTGCTCAGAGAAGATTGATGTAAACTCAATAGACGAAAGTAAATATCAATCGAGTGAAAGCACATTGGCTTTTATCTCCGATAAATATGGAAATAGCGTAGCCGACTCTCTGAATTTTGCAGATCAAGATTCTACAAAGTTATACGTTGAACTTTCTCAGGCGACGATAGATAATGCGTCTTTCTCTTTGGCTTACGACGCAAAAGCTTTGAATGACTATAATACCACTCATGGTACTTCTTTTAAAGCATTGCCCGAAACCCTCGTTTCGATTAATGGCAACGTAACAATTACCAAAGGAGGCAACAAATCATCAGCTGCACTAGTAAAATATAGTACTGCCAACGAGTTAGATTCAATGGGCACTTATGTTATTCCTATTAGCGCAAAAGTAATTTCAGGTAGCGTGTCGCTCTCCGAAACGAAATCACAATTTCTACTATTTGTGAAAGACATATCCAAACTTCCTAACTGCCATAAATCAACAGGAATTAAAATTATTAGCTGTATGGAAGTGAATGATACGAATCCGCTAAATAATCTATGCTTTACCTTAAAGAAGAGTGGCAAGCCGTTAATAGATATGGTTATTCTTTTCTCCGGAAATATCAATTTCGACTCGCAAACGGGGCGTGTATACAACTATAACAATGAGAATATACAGCATTTCCTCGACTATAAAGAAAAATATTTAAAACCCTTACAAGATAGGGGAATTAAAGTCATTCTTGGTATTTTAGGCAATCACGACAGATCGGGTGTTGCAAATCTATCGACCGAGGCAGCCAAGCAATTTGCACAAGATCTGAAAGCTGTATGTGACGCGTATAGTCTGGATGGTGTATTTTTTGATGACGAATACTCATCATATCAAAATCCTGTTCCTCCTGGTTTTGTAAGTCCATCAAGTGCCGCTGCTTCTCGTTTATGCTACGAGACGAAAAAAGCCATGCCCAATAGGCTGGTCACTGTTTATGTCTATAACACCACCTATTCCCTACCTGATGTAGACGGGCATAAATCTGGTGAATTTGTCGATTATGGTATTCACGATTACGGTGGAAGTTCAGATTTAAGCAGCAATTATCCAGGCATGCCTAAATCAAATATGGCACTATATTCTCAAGAATTTGCCAGAGGATATTATGCTTCATCGGGCTCATTAAAAGTACTACGAGATAATGGATATGGAGCACACATGATATTTGCAATGAATCCAAATAGTTCAAACTTTTATGGAGGTCAACTTCCCGCTATGCAAAACATCGCTAAAATACTATTTGATGATGAGTTAGTTTATGACGGTAAACCATATTCTAAAGATTGGTAACTTTAAAAAAAATAAGAAATGAAAATAAAATATATATATTTATATGCTGCCCTGTTGGTAACAATATTGGGAGTTTCATCGTGCGGAAGTGATAAAGATGATAACAACCCTATACAGAAGCCGGCAGAATTGGCCCTAGATAAAGATACCATCAAGGTGGGTGTAGAAGAAACAGCAGAATTGAATGTGAAAGAAGGCGCCGGATCTTATAAAGTCTTTTCAGAAAATCCGACTATAGCTACAACAGAAATTACAGACAAAAAGATAACTATAAAAGGTCAGGATAAAGGTTATACGGCCGTTGTCGTTTCCGACGAAAATGGGGCTTACAAAAGAATACCTGTACAATCGATGTACAAACATCTGGCAGCAGACAGCACAAATCTGCGCATCAATATGAAATTGGGCAACACCCAAAATGTAACGCTTACCGTTACTGCGGGCAATGGTAATTATAAAGCTCAAACCGACAACAGTAATATTGCAAAGGTCGCTTCTATAGATGGCAACAAAATCACTATTACAGGTTTGGCAGAAGGCTCAGCAAATTTAATCATAACCGATATGATGAACTTGTCTGTAACCATACCTATCACCGTCAAAACGACAACAGTGCCTTACACTTCAGAAGAGTTGCAAGCATTAAAGAACGACAACGCCCTGCATTATACATTCAATGGTAATAGCGTATATAATGAAAGCGATTCCTATTACAATTATATTAACCAAATGGATGGGAATTATAATATGTATGGATTTGATTACTATGGCTACATGTACTTTAAAGTATGGTTTGAAGGAGACAAAACCGTAGGGAAAAAGTCACCGGCCAAAATACAAGCCAAAATGACGTGGAGTGACGATGCATCATCCTCTGATGCCTTAACATTTGAAATTATCAAGAACGACGGAACATTTATTTGGGCAGTCTACTCCTTTATACAAGACAACAAGCTGTATTATGGTAATTTCTGTCAGAAGATTAATGCTGATGAATAAAATAATATCATGGATGAAAAGATAGGTAATTGCACTTTTTAAGGTTAAAGATTGATTTTTCATTAGATGAGGAACGGAAATATAAAAAGCCGTTCCTCATTTTTTTATAGACATTTTCCATACGTAGAGACCCGTTTTATCTTATTTTAGAGACGAGACAACTAAAATACAATGAGATACGCCGCATTTTGCATATCTATTTTATTGGCTTTATTTAAAAAATAAAAACGAATTTATTTTTGCTAAAACGCTTCGCTTAGAGTAACTTTGCATTCTCTTATAGAGAAGGAATCAAAAACATAGATATATGCTTACCATTAAACAAATTACAGAAAATACAGACACTGTTATAAAGGGTCTGGAAAAAAAGCATTTTAAAAACGCAAAAGAGGCTGTCGCAAAGGTTATTGAACTGAACGATATACGCCGCAATTCACAAAAGCAACTAGATGATAACTTGGCAAAGTCAAAATTACTTGCCAAAAGCATCGGACAACTCATGAAAGAAGGCAAGTCCGATGAAGCTACTTCCATCCGAGAAGAGGTCTCTGAATTTAAGGATCTCAGCAAGACTTTAGAAGATCAAATGGAAAAGGCTGCTACAGATATGCGCAACTTACTCTATACGATTCCCAATATTCCTCACGAAAGTGTACCCGAAGGATTCGGTGCCGAAGATAACAAGGTAGAGAAAATGGGCGGTCAAAACACCGTCCTTCCTGTTAATCCACTACCCCATTGGGAATTGGCAAGAAAATATGATATTATTGATTTCGATTTAGGCGTTAAAATTAGTGGTGCCGGTTTCCCCGTATATAAAGGGAAAGGAGCTCGCTTGCAACGCGCGTTGATCAACTTTTTCCTTGATGAAGCCCGCAACAGTGGATATACCGAAATCCAACCGCCTACTGTAGTCAATCAGGATTCCGGATATGGCACAGGACAGCTTCCCGATAAAGAAGGACAAATGTATCACTGCGAAGTGGACGATTTATATCTGATTCCGACAGCCGAAGTTCCTGTAACAAACATTTATCGAGACGTTATACTAGAAGAAAAAGAACTTCCTATTAAGAACTGTGCTTATACCCAATGCTTCCGCCGCGAAGCAGGATCTTATGGAAAAGACGTTCGCGGTCTGAACCGCCTACACGAATTTTCAAAAGTAGAATTGGTGCGTATTGACAAACCGGAACATTCGTATGAGTCGCTCAAAGAAATGCTGGCTCACGTTGAAGGATTATGCCAAAAACTTGAATTGCCATACCGCATTCTTCGCCTTTGCGGTGGAGATATGAGTTTTACTTCTGCTCTCTGCTTCGACTTTGAGGTTTACTCCGAGGCACAAAAACGTTGGTTGGAAGTTAGTTCGGTATCAAACTTCGAAACCTATCAGGCCAACCGTTTGAAATGCCGTTACCGCACAACCGCCGACAATAAAAAGATAGAACTTTGCCACACCCTCAACGGATCAGCATTGGCCCTACCCCGTATTGTTGCCGCTTTACTTGAAAACAATCAGACCCCCGAAGGCATCAAGATACCCAAAGCCCTTGTTCCTTATTGTGGGTTCGATATAATCGATTAACATGAAGCAGACAGCTTTAACCCTTTAAATGAAAAACGATGAATAAAATTGTCCACAAGGAGCAACTTTCCGAAAAAGTATTCCTGTTCGAAGTCGAAGCCCCGTTAATAGCCCGTTCCCGCAAGGCCGGCAATTTCGTTATTGTCCGTGTAGGAGAAAAAGGCGAACGCGTCCCTTTAACCATTTCCATGGCCGATAAAGAAAAAGGGACTATTACCATTATTGCACAAAAGGTTGGCGTATCAACCGAAAAATTATGTAGTCTGAATGTTGGCGATAGCCTGACAGATGTAGTAGGTCCATTAGGGCAAGCTACCAATATCGAAAACTTCGGTACAGTAGTCTGTGCAGGTGGTGGTGTAGGCAATGCCCCGATGTTGCCCATAGCCCAGGCGCTCAAAGCAGCAGGCAACAGGGTTATTTCTGTTTTGGCAGGACGTAATAAGGATTTAATTATATTGGAAGATCAGATTCGCAAATGCTCCGACGAAGTGATCATTATGACCGACGATGGTTCATACGGAAAGAAAGGGCTTGTTACAAATGGTATCGAAGAGGTTATTCTGCGGGAGAAAGTAAATAAATGCTTCGCCATCGGTCCGGCAATTATGATGAAATTTGTCTGTCTGCTCACCAAAAAATACAATATACCAACCGAAGTTTCTCTCAATACCATCATGGTAGATGGTACCGGTATGTGTGGCGCTTGCCGTGTCAGCGTAGGCGGCAAAACAAAATTCGTTTGCGTAGATGGCCCCGAATTTGACGGACACGAAGTAGACTTTGATGAAATGATGAAACGCCTTGCGGCCTACAAACCGGAAGAAAGAGTAGACCTCGAACGCTACGAAAAGACAACTACCGAAGAAAAGACTGTAGACGAAAACAGCCGTGATGCAGCTTGGCGGTTAGATCTTCGCAAATCAACAAAAGCGAAAGAACGCACCGAGATTCCTCGGGCTAAGATGAATGAACTCGATCCGGAATACCGTTCGCATTCTCGGAAAGAAGAAGTCAACCAAGGACTTACCGAAGAGCAGGCATTAACAGAAGCCAAACGTTGTTTGGATTGTGCCAATCCGGGATGTATTACAGGTTGTCCCGTGAACATCGATATTCCACGTTTCGTAAAGAATATCGAACGTGGAGAATTCCTCGAAGCAGCCAAGACCTTGAAAGAAACCAGCGCACTACCAGCCGTTTGTGGACGAGTTTGCCCTCAAGAGAAACAATGCGAATCAAAATGCATTCACTTGAAGATGAACAAACAAGCTGTTGCTATCGGTTATCTGGAACGTTTCGCAGCCGACTTCGAACGTGAAAGTGGCAATATTTCTCTACCAAAAATAGCAGACAAAAATAATATAAAGATCGCAGTAGTCGGTTCGGGCCCTTCAGGACTATCGTTTGCCGGTGATATGGTCAAAAAAGGATACGACGTTACTGTCTTTGAAGCATTACACGAAATAGGCGGTGTATTGAAGTATGGTATTCCTGAATTTCGTTTACCCAACAAGATTGTAGATGTAGAAATTGAGAATCTTGCCCAGATAGGCGTGAAATTTATCAAAGACTGCATCATCGGAAAAACCATTAGCGTAGAGGAACTCGAGGCTGAGGATTTTAAAGGCATATACATTGCATCGGGTGCGGGACTTCCTAACTTCATGGATATTCCAGGCGAAAATCTTATCAACGTACTTTCGTCCAACGAATACTTGACCCGCGTAAACCTGATGGATGCAGCCAGTGATGATAGCGACACTCCTGTAACTTTCGGTAAGAATGTGGCAGTAATCGGTGGCGGCAATACAGCAATGGATTCTGTCCGCACGGCACGCCGTCTTGGCGCCGAGAGAGCGATAATTATCTATCGCCGTTCTGAAGCTGAAATGCCTGCACGTCTCGAAGAAGTGAAACATGCCAAGGAAGAAGGCATCGAATTCCTCACACTGCACAATCCGATAAAATATATTGCCGATGAGCAAGGTAAAGTCAAACAAGTAGTCTTGCAAAAGATGCAGCTTGGTGAACCCGACGCTTCAGGCCGCCGTAGTCCGGTGCCTATTCCCGGTGCAATAGAAACAATTGATATCGATCTGGCTATTGTCAGTGTAGGTGTATCTCCCAACCCTATTGTTCCAAAGTCAATCAAAGGCCTTGAACTGGGAAGAAAGAACACCATTGCCGTCAATGACGACATGCAGTCTTCTATTCCGACGATCTTTGCAGGAGGTGACATCGTACGTGGCGGAGCAACCGTAATTCTTGCCATGGGCGACGGAAGACGTGCAGCAGCAGCAATGGACAAGCAACTAACGAAATAATAACTTCGTACAATATTATACTTTTGCAAAAATAAGACTTCGCAAAAGACTCTATTAGAGAGGTATTAATCATTCTGAGTGCAGAATGATTAATACCTCTTATTATATTCAACATTTACAAAATTAAGGGGGCTTAAACATTGGTATTACATCAATAATATTTTCTAGCCTGCGGCATGAACAAAAATTGCCGTATGTTAGTTTTCTCGGCAATTTCTTTAAGATTATTTGCAAACGTATGGTTCAAAAAACATACGTTTGTCACTGCCATAACTAACGCATGTTACTGCGGTAACTAACGGAAGTTATCCTAACAACTAACGTTAGTTTCGTCTACAACATCCGTTAGTTACCGCAGCAACATACGGTTGATTTTTTGGAAGGTAAAATAAGACCAAACCGTCGTTGTCGTATGTTAGTTTTTTCGGTGACGTCCTTATGTTTTTCGAAAAACTAACATACGACAACATTTTCAGGAGCATACGACGTTTTGGAAGGATAAAGAATACCGATTTGTTGATGTAACCAGTTCTTACTGATACTTAAAGATACTTCGTGTAGGTATGTAAAACCCTGTTTTTTCTATTCTAGTTACGAAACCATATCCGTCACCTTTAATAACTGTATATCAGACTAATACATGCGAATGGAACCAAAAGTGGACCTGTAAAGCACGTCTTCTCGCAGAGAATCAATGCGTTATGATTTGTCACAAATGGGTACTGATAATGAGCGATATAAGGGAATGATGAAAGTTGGCGTGCGAAAATTGCTTTCTCGGAAGTAAGCGTCTCCGCGATTACGCGTTGTTATTAAAATAAAAAGCCAGTTTTTTATTTATGCGTTGTTTTTGTATCTGTCAGGAAGTAGTTCCCGATATTTTTCCAGATCCGTATTGGGCTGCCACAGGGCTGTCCTATTGATGATATCGGTGAGATATTGAAACAGATTTATTCCGTTCATGCGGCATGACAACGCCAGAGTGTAGAGTATGGCCCCCCTTTCGGCGCCTTTATGACTGCCGAAAAACAGAGAGTTTCTTCTTGATATTGAGAAATAACGATTCATTCGCTCTACCGTATTATTGTCCAGACTCGTGGCCCCGTGCTTGAAGATGTTTTCTATGGCGTCCCATTCATTTCTCATATAGACGGCAGCCGTATATAGTCCGCTTTTGGGCGGCAAGTCGGGATCGGATTCTATCCGTGCAAGGTGTGCCCTTATTTCTTCCAGTATCGGAGGAGCGTATGCGTTTCGGAATCTGCGATTCTTTTCCTCCGTCCACTCCTTCTCTCCGATTCGATGCTTATGCTCTTGATGATACAGCTTACCTATCAAACACACCATCTTTTTTGCCTCTTCATCCTCACCGCAATCAATAAATTTCCGTTTGACATGTTGCAGGCAAGCTATTCGCGTGATATGGGGATAATCCTCTTTCTGAAGTTTCCGATAGGGAGAGTAACCGTCGCTTTGTATGATGCCTCTGTAATCTTCCAGCTCTCGCAGAATCACATCTTCCGACCGTGAACCGTCTTCGTAGAGCACGTACATCAGCTTGCTCCTCATCCCTATGATGACCCACAGGTATCCTTTTCTCACTCCGCGGCCCTTGCTGTTCTTCGGGCTGACGAGAATTTTGTAATACGTCTCATCGGCAGAGATATAATTATCCTGAAGAACGGTTTGTCTGGTACACTTGTAGAGATTCTCCAACAGCACGGACGCTCTTTCGATCAGCTTATGTGCGGTAGGTTTTTTCAGAGTGAAGCCATGACTTTCAAAATAACCGATGATTCGTTCCACCGGTATGGATTGGATGTAGCGAAGTTCCATCAGTCCGGCTATAAAGGAGGCGTCGTAGTTGGAGTTCAAGAAAGCCGAAGAGGGAGTCTGACCCGTATAGACACGGCCGTCTTGTGTATAGGAGTGGATTTTGTAGACATGCTTGATGAAGCGCATGGGCACGCATTCGTAACGGATGGATATACGCAGCTTCTCCGACAGGGGTCGGGCCTTGTCCATATCGAACTCCGGTTCCTCGGGATAGATGTCATGCTCCTCCACCTCCATGTCCGCATGCATGTCACGTTTGGACCCGTTATTCTTTCGGGCTTTCCTTTGCGCGCTTCTTTCCTCTTCCTGTTCACGCCTTTCCTCATCGGTAAGAGGGGTTACCCGGGGAAGCTGTTTTTCGGATGTGGCGGAAATCAGTTTGCCCAATCCCTTGCAGACACGTTTCTGCTTGCTCAAGGATTCGTCTTTCTGAAGGAGCGCTTCCCTGAGGGAGGCCACTTCTGCTATAAGTTCCGTGATTTGCCGCGATTGCCTTTTCTCTTGTTCGCGCAAATCGTCAATCAGCTTTTTATAGCTGTTAATTTGCTGCTTCAACAGATCGACAATCTCATCCTTTCTCATAATACAAAGATACTGATAATCACCGATATGACCAAACAAAACGCTTGACTTTTTTGCAATTAATCCACCATAAACAGGCGCTTTCCGCTATATTCGGAAACGCTTTCGCAGCCTTACGGACTTCAACGATACGCCGCCGAGAATAAAGAAGAGTGTGTTCCGGTCGATCTCGTAGTTGCCGCTGCGTGGGTTGAAAACGGGCACTTCGAAACTGCCACCTTCAAGCCGTTTGTAATACAGCAAAAAACCGTCGCCGTCCCATTTCAGTATCTTTACGCTTTGTCTTCTCGTACCGAAGAAGATGAAAGCGTCACCTGAAACGGGAGAGAGTTCCTTCATTTCAGAACGTATCATCTTGTAAAGTCCTTCAATACCCAGATTCATTCGGACATACCCCTGGTACAGGTAATATTTGTTGCTCGAGGTCAAAGAGTACATGACTCACCGTCCTTTCTCTCGTAAATTCGGATCAGATCCGTTAGTCCCTCGGCAGTCGCCTCTTTGACGGTGATGATCGTGCCGCTGTTGAAGGTGATACGGATACCCAGCAATGAAGGTACCTCTCTCGGGATACCGGACGCCACGATCGGTGCAAACATTCGCTCCGCGTCCTTGGCGTTGGGTATGGAGTCGCCGTAATAGCGATGAAGAATTTCTTTTTTCAGTCGGGATACCGAAAGTCCGTGCTCGAGCATCCAGCCGCGCATACCGGTCAAGTTCGTACGGTTTTTAGCCGCTATTTCTGACAAGCTGCAACGATAATTCGTTGTCAGCTCCTTTTCGAACATTTCCCATACATGACGGTATCGCAGTTCTGCTGTTTCTGATAGTACCATTTCTTTTGCATTTTTGATTCTGGGCAAAGGTACTCAACGAAAACAAATCGGAAAAGGCATAATCGCGGAGACGCTTACTCTCGGAACGCTTTTTAGGAGTGAACATAGGGAGTAATACTGATACTTTCTTATCCCAACATTTGCAGCAGGCCCCTACAAGGCGGTATTTTCGTACTCATTTCACCACCCCAATGTAAACCGAATCAGGAGAAAACATAAAGAGTAAACACACAACACACTGATATACAGAGAGAAAATCATAAGGGAGAAAATAAATGTTTATACTTACAAACATTTATTTTCGTCCTTATGAATCTTTGTGTTCGTCCTTATCATTTTTTGAAAGCGCAGCTTTGATTCTATGTATCAATAAATGCCACTTCGACGTGGTTAAAATAGTATCAGTATCTTTTTCAATATTCACCGCCCAAAACGTTCTGAAAAACGAGTTAAAGATACCCCCTTGCTAGTCAGTTTAGTATTATGTCAATGGGGTGTACACCACGCAAAACGCAAATCGGGTCACCAAAGAAACGACTTTCTTATTCAAGTATTCAATATTTGTCTATGCACCTCATCGCCTGTGGACTCGTATGAAAAATGACAATATGTTGATCCTTAGTGAGAAAATGCATTTTTCGATGTTCCATCCTACTATCGGGCTGCATGTATACACCTGATATACAGACGGTAAGTGTGACAGAAAGAGGCGGTGTTAGCATAATAGTAGAATATCGAAATGATTCATACCTGTGCGAGCCGTCTTCCAGTAGCCTATAAAATTCGATTCTTTCAGCAAATAAGTGTTATACTTATCTTACAAAAACCACATAAGGACCTAAATCTGTTGACGTCCATACGTTTTCAGAAAAACTTAAGGACGTCAACGGAAAAACTAACATACGACACTTACGACTCACAGTTTAGATAATTTTTTGTACCGTTTATATAACCTCTTTGATGTATTGAAGACAGCACTATAGCGGCAATAATATAGCCTCATTATTGTCAAATATTCTTTTCATTCTCCCCAATTAACACTTTAATAATATCGTAATTGCAAAATAATCTGATATTGCTTTTGTTTAAAAGTTTTTTTATCTATTTTTGTAACAAATATCACACATAAATAATGATTTCCATATCATAATGAAGTGCTTTTGTATATTTCTTATATGATTAGTTTATATAAATATTAAAGCGATGAAAAACAAAAGAATTAATGTATTCTTAATTACACTTTTTTGGGTAACAGCATACCCATTTTCCCTGTTTGCCCAAATCAATAATGATATTGATTCAACAGCAAGCCAATTATCGGCAACAGTAGCACAAGATGGAGGATTTCTGTGGAAAGTATCAGGAAATGGTCTCACAAAAAGTTCCTATATTTTCGGTACTTATGATGACAATTACCATCGTTTTACTGAAAGCCAAGTATTCTCCATTCCAGGACTAAGAAAAGCACTCGAAGAAGCAGAAGAAATTGCAACTGAAAATAATATTTACACTCTATTTAATACTTCTCTTATTAGAGAACGAATTCTTTCTACTTCTGCAATTACAAGAATGCCAAAAGGCGAACATTACTACTATTTATTTAAAAGCGATAAGGAATGGCAGAAGTTTGATGAGCAGATGAAAAAAGAAGGGTTCCAGAGCTACTCAGACCAAAAGCCCACATATTGGATAAACATTCTTAAAATAGGATTTACGGTACAAACCTCGCTACCGCCTATAATGAATCAATCATGCATTCCTTGGGATTTTTATATCACAAAATATGCAAAGGAAAAGAAAATGCCTATGTTTTTTTTGAATCCCCAATCTCCTGGTAGTCCCGGTTTCTACGCCTTTTTTGATACTATCTATACCAAAGCCAATGAAAAGTTACGCTATAAGAGGCCACTAAAAGTACAAATAAAAGAACTTTGCAAATTGTTAAACCAAATAGAATCACCCAAATACAAAGAACAGTGCGAAGAAGATATAAAGAGAGCTAGAGAAAAATACGATTACGTTGGTATAAGAGATAGTTTGTTTGCCGCCTACAAAACAATGAATATTAAGAAACTTGAAGATATTACGGAGGTGGTAGGTAAAGATTTTCCTTTCTATAAAGCGTTTATATTAGAGAGACCTAATATAAGGTGGATTCCAATCATGAAAGAGCAGATGGCAAAACATACTTGTTTTGTTGCCTTTGGCTGTCGTCACCTCGTCGGAGAAAAAGGGATTATCAATCTTCTAAGAAAAGAAGGCTATGAAGTGACGCCAGTTTTTTAGATTGAAAAACAAAAATGAGGTGCTCATTAAAAAGAGTGGAGCACACTCGTTTATGCACAAAAAAGCTTCTAAGATATCTGTAAGCCATCATTTAGAGCCGTTCTAAATAAAGGCCCGCTGAAAATAACGTGTCCACAATATGCTATAGGACCGATTTTGAGGTATCTTTTCGCTGGCGTTGTATATGGTGTATCGTTAACCTACTGTGAGGCAATACGATATGGTGCAATACTGAGGTGACAAAGGTTCTGATAAATTTTATGCATATTCCCCACTTTTACCATAAAACCTTTATCAAGGTGCAAGTATAGGAAAACAAAAAAGACGTAACCTTATTAAGTTACGCCTTTTATCGTTAAAGAGCAATATATATGCTCTTTATAGCTATTCAATCACCTTGTTGTTCCTTTGATCGGGGAAAACAATAGTAGGCTTAAAATTTTTAGCTTCTTCAAAGTCCATTAAAGCATACGACATGATAATAATAATATCGTTGACTTGTACCTTGCGAGCGGCAGCGCCGTTGAGGCAAACGCACCCCGACCCGCGCTCACCTTTTATGATATAAGTTTCGAAACGCTCACCATTATTATTATTAGTAATAGCTACCTTTTCGCCTGCAATCATATTGGCAGCGTCCATTAAATCTTCGTCGATTGTAATGCTCCCCATGTAACTGAGATTTGCCTCAGTAACTCGAGCGCAATGAATTTTTGATTTTAAAATTTGAACCATCATAACGATGTAAAATAATAATGTTAAGGCTCTTTTATTCTTTATATTTGATATTGTCTATCAATCGAATTTTACCACTGAATACTGTAATGCAACCTACAGCATACGATGTATCTTCCCAGTCGGCTATTTTCTGCAATGAATTACCATCCACTATTTCAAAGTATTCCAAGCAGAGCCCTTCTGCCAAATCAATCCGTTCTTCAACAAACTTTTGTGTATCGGCCACTGTATGGGAGGCCGCATAATCACGACTTTGAAGAAGAGTCTTCGAAATATTCAACGCATTATTGCGCTCTTCGGGTGAGAGCAATTGGTTGCGGCTACTCAATGCCAATCCTCCATCTTCGCGTATAATAGGGCACGAAACAATCTCAATAGGGAGCTTAAGATCTTTTACCATAGTGCGAATTACAGCTACCTGCTGAAAATCTTTTTCACCAAAATAAGCTTTATCCGGTTCTACGGCTATAAAAAGTTTGCTTACTATCTGACAAACGCCATTAAAATGACCGGGTCTACGAGCTCCTTCCATTACCGTATCGATAGGAGGATAACTAAAATGGCGAGTATCGGGCTCGGGATACATTTCGTCTACAGAAGGAGCAAACAAAAACGTAGCTCCACACGATTCGAGCAACTTTATATCGGCATCCAACTGATGGGGATAGTTCACCAAATCGTTTTTATCGTTAAATTGAGTCGGATTGACGAAATCGCTTACGACAGTAACGTCGTTATCTTGTACGCTACGTTTGACCAACGATGCGTGACCGGCATGCAATGCCCCCATCGTAGGCACTAAACCAACCTTTTTGCCAGCAGTTCGGTATACAGAAAGAGCGGCCTTAAGGTCCTTAATAGTATTTATTACTTTCATTCCAATGATATTAATTCGCTTATAATCGAAAAACAGTGCAAAATAAACCATTATTTAGCACATAACGAAGAAATATCGTATTATTTTCAACTAAATCTTTCATAAAACTTTGACATGCATCCCCGCTTAAATACTTGACTATACAACCAATAAGTAATTATCAATTGAAAAAGTTGCAAATATCTGATTTTTTTTTTATATCTTTGCAAAAGAATTCATTTAGACTGCGAAAATGACAAATGGTAATAAGGTATTATTCATTACCCAAGAAATTGTTCCGTATGTAGCAACATCTGATATGGCAGAAGTGGGCCGTAATTTGGCTCAAGCTATTCAAGAACAAGGGTACGAAATCCGAACTTTTATGCCAAAATGGGGGACCATTAATGAAAGAAGGAATCAACTTCACGAAGTTATCCGACTTTCTGGCATTAACATTATTATTGATGACACAGACCATCCGTTAATCATAAAGGTCGCATCTATACAATCTGCGCGAATGCAGATTTACTTTATTGATAACGATGATTATTTCCAAAACAAACTGCAAACCGTTGATGAAAATGGCGTGGAATACGAGGATAATGATTGTAGAACAATCTTTTATGCCCGTGGTGTACTAGAAACGGTAAAAAAGCTGCATTGGGTTCCAGACATCGTGCACTGCGAAGGCTGGATATCTGCATTGATCCCTCTGTACATAAAAAGAGGCTATAAGGACGAACCTTCTTTCCGAGATACGAAGGTTGTTTTCTCTTTATTCGGCGAAGAGTTGAAAAACGATTTTCCGAAAGACTATCCTGTTAAACTTCAAATAAAGGGCGTCACCAAAAAGGTGCTGGCTCCTTTTGTGAAGAATCCGGATTTTGTATCGCTTTGCAAACTAGCCGTTGAATTTTCAGACGGAATAATGGTATGCAGCGAACACGTCAATGAAGAGGTTTTGGAATATGCCAAAGAGCGCAATAAACTTATCCTACCCTATCAGCCGGCTGATAAAATGGCTGAAGCGACGGATGAATTTTATAAAAAGTTATTAGAAACAGATAATACGGAAGCCGAATAAAAATTCTATTAACAAGACATAAAGAGGGGGCAAATTAATAATTTGCCCCCTCTTTTTTAACTTCTACCGCCTCTGCAATAGAATATTTCCGTTTTTACTTTTTATCTGCTTTCACTTTCTTGGCAGAATCCGATTTGTTTTCATTCTTCACTTTCTTGAGTTTCTTTTCGAGTTTCTCATTCTCGCCGTGAAGCTCTGCAATTTCTTCTTCCTGATTGCGTATAGTAATAAGCAAAGAATTTAATTCTTCATTATCAATATCCATCGGATAAAGGGCATTGACCCGCTTAATAAAATCGCCAAGAATATTCATATAGTTGGTAAAGGCATCGAATGCCGAATCGTAAATTCCGCGATTCACTTGTATAACGGTATCTTTAGTCGTCATAAAACGAAAATTATTACTAGCTTGCAGATAATCCCAATCCTGTTTGATACGGCGATCCTGGCACAGTTGTACGCGTTCGGCAACACTATAAAGTTTATTGAAAGCCTCACGCTGCATTACATTACCCAACCAGCAACTCGTATCACGTTCTTCATCTGTCCACGACAACGGGTAAGTGACATCCAAAGGAGAAATAGCCTTCAACTTGCCGATGATTTCGGAAGGAGTAGAGAATGTGATACCTTTCTCGGCTGCACATGCAGGCAGTGCTTTCAAGAACTCTAATATATTGGAAGAGAGCGGCTGCATCATACCTATAGATCCCATTTCCATAAAGATATTGAAGACTTGTTCTTCAACCGGAAAAGCTTCAATCCACCCAATGTATTTATCGGCAAAAAGCGGGTATTCGTTCCATTCCGAATTGGAGAAACGCAAGCTTATATCGTCGGATAACTTATAATCGCGAAGTAAAAGTTTCAAATTGGAATCGGCAGCGCACTGATATACATAATGGGGGCTCTTCCATCCCAATATGTGACGGGCTCCTTCTGTGAGCACTCCCTTAAAGCCCATCTCGGCAACCATCGCTCCTATTTCGTTCGAATAAATAAGACTGGAATTGCGGAACACCTTGGGTGTCTTTCCAAAGAGTTCTTTAATTTTATTGCGCTGGCGCAACACTTCTTCTTTAAAACAAGCCTCGTTGATAAGCGAAGACAAACCATGAGAATAAGGCTCCGCTAAAAATTCACAACACCCCGTATCATTCAATGTATGAAGCAAGTCAAGCACAGCAGGAGCATGGATCTCGAGTTGTTCAAGAGCAACTCCCGAAATTGAAAGCGCCACCTTGAAAGCACCCTTCGAGTTCGTAGCCATCTCGATCAGGGCAGAAAGAGTGGGTATATAAGAACGTTCGGCCACATCATTAATGCCGGCCTCATTGGCATAGTCATCATAATAATAATGATCGTTGCCGATGTCAAAAAAACGATACCGTTTCAGATGTATAATCTGATGTATTTCAAAATAGAGACAAATGGTTCGCATATCTGTTATTCTTTTAATCAAAGGTTAATGATAATTACTGATAATTCGTTCGTATACTTTTTTGATTTTCATGCCTACATTCTCCCAAGTGATGCTGTCAACCTCCTTTTTACCTTCGGAATGAAGATATTCGTACAGTGCAGGGTAAGAACATATTCCATAAATAGCATCCGCCATAGCTTGTATATCCCAATAGTCGGTTTTAATACACTTGGAAAGAATCTCTGCGCAGCCCGACTGCTTGGATATAATGGACGGTACCCCACATTGCATAGCCTCGAGCGGGGAAATGCCGAACGGCTCGGATACGGATGGCATAATATAGACATCGCTCATTTTGAGCATTTCGTATACTTGTTTTCCTCGCATAAAACCGGGAAAATGGAAACGTTCGCCAATACCTCTTTCGGCAACCAAACGAATCATCTGATGCATCATATCGCCATTACCGGCCATCACAAAACGGACATTGTGAGTATGGCGCAACACTAAGGCAGCTGCTTCAACAAAGTATTCGGGCCCCTTCTGCATCGTAATACGCCCCAAAAAAGTGACGACCTTCTCGCCTTCTATATGGCGCGGAACAATTTGTTCGATCTCAGTAGCCAACGGCGAAACGGCATTATGCATAGTGGATACTTTACGAGGGTCTTGAAAATATTTATGAATAACCGTCTGACGAGTAAGTTCACTGACACACAGGATATGATCGGCGCAGTCCATGCCGTTCTTTTCTATAGCATAAACCGTTGGATTGACATTGCCACGACTGCGGTCAAAATCAGTGGCATGAACATGTATAACCAACGGTTTGCCCGATACCTGTTTGGCGTGAATGCCGGCTGGATAAGTCAGCCAATCATGAGAATGAATAATATCAAATTGCTGCTGGCGCGCTACGACACCGGCCACAATAGAATAATTATTTATTTCTTCATACAAATTATCTGGATAACGGCCAGAGAACTCAATACATCCCAATTCATTGGTATGCATATAGTTAAAATCGGCATATATATGATTTCTCAAATCATAGTAGAGCTGTGGATTCATGCAATTCCCTATCTTGGAATTTACATAATTCCAATCGGCATCCCTATATACAATGGGAACGCTATTCATACCGATAATATTCAGAAAGCTTTTATCTTCATCACCCCAAGGCTTAGGAATGCAAAAGGTGATTTGCATATCGTCTTGTTTAGCCAGACCCTTTGTCAAGCCATAGCTTGCAGTACCAAGTCCACCTAAAATATGAGGAGGAAACTCCCAACCAAACATTAATACTTTCATCTCTTCCTCCTTACTATAGATTAAACTTAGACAGCATTTTAAGGATACGCAGTATCTCGGCAACATTCATTGCAAACGAGACAGCTCCTCGTCCCTTGAATGGAGGATCACCATCAAATAATTCCGGCAATGAACCAACACAATGGCTTGTCATTTCTTCTTCGTATCCTATCAGTTGGCGTTCGATGAACGACAAACCGCTCATCTTGTATATTTTGAGATAGGCTTCGACATAAAAGCCCATGAGCCAGGGCCAGACAGTGCCTTGATGATAGGCCAAATCGCGTTGCCGTTGTGAGCCTACATAATTAGGATTATATCCACCACTTTTGGGGCTTAACGAACGAAGTCCCTTCGGAGTGAGTAATTCTTTGGTAACAATATCGAGTACCTGTTTTTTCTGGTCACGTGTCAGCGGAGAATAATCAAAAGCTACAGTAAATATCATATTCGGCCGAACGCTCCAATCCATTAAATTGCCGTTGACATAATCGAACAAATAACCATAATCATTACGAAAGACTTCAATAAACGATTTTCCTGTCATTTCTGCTTGAGCATCGAGATGATCGGCATACTCGGTTTGCCCTCCTTCTCTTGACATATTGGCAACAAATCGAAGAGCATTATACCACAGCGCATTGAACTCGACAATATATCCTGTACGGGGTACAACGGGATGCCCATCAACGGTAGAATTCATCCATGTCACAGCTTGATCTTCACCATTGGCAAAAAGCAATCCGTTGTCATGCAAAAAGAGATTCGAATGTTTGCCACCCATGATATAATTTATAATATCGACCATCAGCTTGCCATACTTTTGGCGACATTCTTCACCGGAGACGTCTTTGGCGTATTGATTCAGTGCCCAAATAGCCCAAAGCAGCACATCGGGATGTTGCATTTCGTAAACCTTACATTCAGATTCTACTCCATTCATAAAATCGTAAATGGCCTTTTCGGCGGTTTTGAAAGCATCTTCAAATTCATTTACCTCATTTACAGCAAGAGTCAAGCCCGGCAAAGAAATAAACAGATCGCGTGCACGACACTTAAACCACGGATATCCGGCAAGAATATAATGTTCTCCGCCCTGAACATTGTGAAATTGGTGCGCCGAGTTCTTCAGACAATGAAAAAAGCTATCGCGGGGCGTACGATCATTCACTTCGTTCTCGAATATTTGCTTCAAACCACGAGTCTTCACTTCGGATGTACCAGCCGAAAACACAATACATTCGCCCTTTTTTATATCCACTTCAAAATATCCGGGAACATACAAATCTTCATTGAAGTCGTATCCTCTCTCTTGCTCCTTGGGATATTCAATGCCTCGATACCAATAGGGCATAAAACGGAACTCCGTTTTTTTACTAAGCTGCATATACAATTCAGGATATCCCGGATACATACAAGTTTTAATGCCATTTTCTACTTCCTCATAATCACGTCTGGCAATAGAATTCTCATGAGTATATTCTCGAACACTGCGAAAAGCGAGAAATGGACGGAAACGAAGCGTTGTTGGTGAATGACTTTCAAGAAGCGTATAGCGAATAAGAATTCGATTCTCATGATGAACAAATATTTTTTCTTTGCGTAAGAGAACACCACCTACCCGATAAGTAGTTGCAGGAATGTGATCACACTCAAATTCACGGATATATTTGTGTCCATTAGGATTAAAATTATTCCCTCTATATTTATGAAGCCCTAAATTAAACTCAGCCCCATGCTGAATAACAGTTTCATCCAAAGACGACAAAAGCACATGATTCTCGTCATCCAAGTTAGGAACGGGAATAACCAATAAACCGTGATATTTACGAGTGTTACAATCTACAATAGTTGTACAATGATAGGCCCCTGACTTATTTGTCCTTAGTATCTCTCTAGTAAGAGACTCTTCAAGATTACCGGTCAAGGTCTTGTCAAATCGTAAATAGCTCATAACTTTTATTTTAATTTTCGTATTAGACAATCAATTTACATAAAGACAGCATACTAACCCCCTCTGCCATTAAAATGAATGCTTAAAAGTACAAAATAAAAAGAGAAACAAAAATTATACGCTACTTTTTTTGCAAAAAAACCAGAAAATTATTATCCATGCACCGATGCTATTAATATTTTAATATTCAGCATGAACATCCTTACAGAAACGGCGAGCAGAATAATACCAAAGAACTTTCGAGTAATATAGATACCGCCAGCTCCAAGAAAACGTTGTATTTTTCCTGTCTGACTAATAACAAAATACACCAAAATCATATTAAGTATCAGAGCGACGATAATATTGAGCGAATGATATTCGGCACGCAACGAAAGCAACGTCGTAAAAGCCCCTGCACCTGCCAAAAGAGGAAAAACCAAAGGAACTAAAGTAGCCTCTTTTATAGGACCTTGATTTTTGAATATTTCGACATCCAAAATCATTTCGAGAGACATCAAAAAGATAACAAAAGCACCGGCCACGGCAAAAGAGGCAATATCGACATGAAATAAAGCCAACATGAAAGTGCCCGCATAGAAAAAGCCCAACATCAATAAAAACGATATAAGCGTAGCTTGCAAGGCATTCACTTTTCGCCCATGCTCCCGCAAATTAATTAATATCGGGATTGATCCGATAATATCAATTACTGCAAACAATATGATGAAAGCACTGATTGTTTGCTGAAAATCGAATGTAGATAAAACAGAAGTTGGCATATATCTAGTATTAAATTAAATTTTCCACAAAGATAAACACTTTCCATCCATCTACAAAAGGTCAAATAATTTATTTTTTATGATATAGTCATTTAAAGAACAATAAATACCTCAAAAAAATAGCAATATACAAAATCACAAACAACCGTTATTCGTATATTTGTCACAATTAATTTATCATTGCATGGAGAAGTTATACGAGACATTATTACAGTTACCCATTTTTCAGGGCATCACTTTGTACGATTTTAATGATCTCATAGGAAAACTAAAGTGGCATTTTGAAAAATTCCAGCCGGGAGACACCATCATAAAGGCTGGAGAGAAATGCGACAAGGTGGTCTGTATTTTATCCGGAAATACCTCGTTCACCACAGAATCGTCCAGCAATCTTTACAGCATCACAGAATTTACCGACCGTCCTTTCATTGCAGAGCCATATTCATTGTATGGCATAGACTATTCATTTCAGTCTACCTATACGGCTGTTTCAGAAGTTACGATAGGCAGTTTTAACAAGTTGTCATTCCTTACTATCGTCAATGATTTTTTAATTTGCCGCTTAAATATAATCAACATGCTATGCCGCCGCAATCAAATGTTGTACAACAAATTGTGGGTGGACAATCCTAAAAACGATTTTCAATCAAAGATTATCCGTTTCATATTGTTGCATATTGAAAATCCAGAAGGACGAAAACTTTTACGAGTAAAGCTATATGATTTTGCCAATTTAATCAATGCTTCTCACGTCAATACGTCAATCGCCTTGAATCAAATGGAAAAAGACGGACTTATCAGATTAGGGCGCATGTCCATTTCTATTCCTGATGCAGCTATACTGAAACAAAAGTTTGAATGCAAAGAATAGGCTATCTGAGCATACAGGCACATTAGAGATAAAGCAGAATAGACATTCGATTGGCTAAAGACTAAATTTTCTTATTTACTCTATATGATATACCTCATAAAAGTAGACATTGAGAATGCGGACTAATATTCATAAAGACAATTATTTTTATAACAAATTCTACTTCTCATTCGCCTTTCGAGTATATATTTATCATTTGCCACACCAAGATATAAAAGATACATTCAGTTTTCTAAGAAAATCAAGCAGAATATGCAAACTATTCATTAAATTTGCACTTGTTTCAAGAAAAATGCAATGATTGAAAAAGTAATCGTACTTGAAGATATAGACCCTGTGGTATTCTATGGCGTAAATAACGCGAATTTCCAATTGATAAAAGCATTGTACCCGAAGTTGCGTATTATGGCTCGAGGAAATGTAATAAAAGTATTGGGAAATGAAGAAGACATGGAATCGTTCGAGCAGAGCATTTTGAAACTTGAAGACTATTGTCGGGAATACAATTCATTGAAAGAAGAAGTTATCATCGACATCTTCAATGGCAATGCTCCTCTCTCGAAACGAACAGACAATGTTATCGTATTTAGTGTAACCGGCAAACCCATCATTCCCCGAAGCAGCAATCAACTGAAATTAGTCGAAGAGTTCGAAAAGAACGATTTGGTAATAGCTATAGGACCGGCAGGTTCCGGGAAAACATATACCGCCATTGCCCTTGCTGTCCGAGCTCTTAAAAATAAAGAAAAGAAAAAGATTATATTATGCCGACCAGCTGTCGAAGCAGGCGAAAAGTTAGGATTCTTGCCTGGAGACATGCGCGATAAGATAGATCCGTATCTACAACCGCTATATGATGCTTTGGAAGATATGATTCCGGCAGCCAAGTTGCAAGAATATATGGACACTAATGTCATTCAGATTGCTCCTTTGGCTTTTATGAGAGGCCGAACTCTCAACGACGCAGTAGTGATATTAGACGAGGCTCAAAACACCACCACCCAACAAATCAAAATGTTTCTGACAAGAATGGGCATGAATACTAAAATGATTGTTACCGGTGATATGACTCAGATAGATTTACCTTCGTCGCAACGTTCAGGATTGGTTCAAGCACTACAAATATTGAAAGGTATAAAGGGCATAAGTGTGATAGAACTAAACAAGAGCGATATCGTGCGTCATAAATTAGTAACACGCATTGTGGAAGCATACGAACGGTACGACAAGAAAAAGAAAGAAGAAACCGATAGGTGAAAACAAACGAAGAAAGAAGAACAGCTTATAATAAAAATAAAAAGTATGAAAGCGTTAACTAAGACAGATTATCTTTTCCCTGGACAAAAGAGTGTTTATCATGGTAAAGTCCGCGACGTCTACAACATCAACGATGACTTATTGGTAATGGTTGCCACAGACCGTATTTCGGCTTTTGACGTCATCTTACCAAAAGGCATTCCTTTTAAAGGACAAGTGCTCAATCAAATTGCAGCAACTTTCCTCGATGCTACTTCAGACATTGTTCCCAATTGGAAAATAGCCACCCCCGATCCGATGGTAACAGTAGGACTGATGTGCGAGGGATTCCGTGTCGAAATGATCATCCGCGGATATCTGACAGGAAGTGCTTGGAGAGAATACAAATCTGGTGTTCGCGAAATTTGTGGGGTAAAGCTTCCTGAGGGTATGAAAGAGAATCAAAAATTCCCCGAACCTATCATTACACCGACAACGAAAGCAGATGCCGGCCATGACGAGAATATCTCAAGAGAAGAGATTATCGCCAAAGGTATCGTCGACAAAGAAGACTATGAGTTGATGGAAGACTATACCCGTAAACTTTTCGAACGTGGCACACAGATGGCAACAGAAAAAGGGCTCATTCTGGTCGACACTAAATATGAATTCGGCAAAAAAGATGGAAAAGTCTATCTTATTGATGAAATTCATACGCCCGACTCTTCTCGCTATTTCTATGCCGACGGTTATGAAGAGAAATTCAAAACCGGTGCAGAACAAAAACAACTGTCAAAAGAATTTGTTCGCCAATGGCTTATCGCTCACAATTTCATGGGACAAGAAGGACAACAAGTGCCCGAAATGACCGAAGAATATGTCAATAGCGTTTCTGATCGATATATTGAGCTTTATGAACATATCGTAGGCAAGAAATTTGTAAAAGCCGAAGGTGACAACTTGACAACACGCATTGAGAAGAACGTACTTGATTTCTTAAAAAACCGGTAACATAAATGTATCGGCAAGAGAAAATAAAGCCTTATAGTAAAGATGGCAGTAAGAAGGAGCAGGTTAAACAAATGTTTGACCACATTGCTCCTGCTTACGACCGTCTGAACCACCTCCTTTCACTGGGAATAGATAAAGGTTGGCGCAAGAAAGCGATTGCGACGCTCCGCCCTTATCAGCCTAAGACGATGATGGATGTAGCAACCGGAACCGGCGACTTTGCTTTATTGGCAGCCAAAGAACTAAAGCCTCATCAACTTATAGGCACAGATATTTCGGAAGGGATGATAGCCATCGGCAAAGAGAAGATACAAAAGGCAGGCATGGAAGAAACAATAAGTTTCGCATGCGAAGACTGTTGTCATCTGTCATTCGAAGACAATATATTCGACGCTATTACTGTAGCTTTTGGAGTACGCAACTTTGCTGATTTGGATCAAGGATTGCGCGAAATGCATAGAGTACTGCGTCCCAGCGGACGATTAGTCATATTGGAGCTAACTGCTCCTGACCATTTTCCAATGAAACAGTTATTTACAATTTATTCGAGTGTTATCATCCCTACACTGGGAAAACTATTATCCAAAGACAACCAGGCTTATCATTATTTGCCACAAACGATTCAAGCTTTTCCGCAAGGCGAAGTAATGAAAGGCATATTACAAAAGGCAGGCTTCAATGACGTAAATTTCAAACGGCTAACGTTTGGTATATGCACACTTTACACAGCAAATAAATAAAAGACAAAATTAGAATGCAGAAATATGGTTTAATAGGCTATCCGCTCAAGCACTCTTTCTCTATTGAATACTTCAACGAGAAATTTTCTTCCGAGAATATCGATGCTCAGTACGTGAACTTCGAAATACCCGAGATCAAAGACTTTCCAGAAGTAGTAGAAGAGAATCCTGACCTGTGTGGTTTGAATGTAACGATACCTTATAAAGAGCAAGTGATTCCCTACCTAGACCGACTAAGCCCAAACGCCGAACGCATCGGTGCAGTCAATGTTATCAAGATTATCCGTGAAAAGAACAAGAAGAAAATCACATTGGAGGGACATAATTCTGATGTTGTGGGATTTTCACAATCCATAAAGCCATTGCTTATGCCCTACCACCAGAAAGCATTGATACTAGGCACAGGTGGAGCAGCAAAGGCTATTTGTCACGGATTGCACGATTTCGGTATCACCACCCAATTGGTATCTCGAACCAGCAAACCGGACGCTATCACCTACGAAGAACTCACTTCTTCGGTGATGAAGGAATATAAAGTAATAATCAATTGTACCCCGGTCGGAATGTACCCAAAAGTAGATTTCTGCCCACAAATACCTTACAACGAGCTTACCCACGAACATTTGTTGTACGATTTGCTCTACAATCCAAATGAAACGCTATTCATGAAAAAAGGAGCCGAGCATGGAGCTGTTACCAAAAACGGACTAGAGATGCTACTGCTCCAAGCTTTCATTTCGTGGGAAATATGGAATAAAAAATAAAAAGATATAATCTATTAGGTAATAATGAAGACGAGTAAAACAAGAAAAATAATACGTTGGAGCATCATATCGCTCCTTCTGGTCTTCGGTATATTTACCGTAGGCGGAAGCTTTTACTTGATCCATTTTGCCTTACTTCCCAAAGATAAAGTAGTCAAGAGCCGCAAGACAGCTCTTGAACGGACTTTTAAGGACTATCCCTATATGAAGTTTTGGATTGACAGCCTTAACAGTTGCAAAGCAATTCATGATACCGTTATCGTCAATTCTGAAGGGGTTAAACTACATGGCTACTATCTTAAAGCTGCTCTTCCGACACATAAGACAGCTGTATTGGTCCACGGCTATACGGATTGTGCAATCAGCATGTTCCCCATAGCTTATTTGTTTAACAGACAACTGCACTACAACGTTTTGTTACCCGATCTGCAATATCATGGAAAGAGTGAGGGGAAAGCTGTAAATATGGGGTGGAAAGACCGTATGGATGTGCTGGAGTGGACAAAAATAGCTAACAACATATTCGGCAATAACACCGAAATGGTGATTCAGGGAATATCAATGGGAGGCGCCACAACTATGATGGTTTCGGGAGAGAAACTGCCCTCATATATAAAATGTCTAATAGAAGATTGCGGCTATACCAGTGCCTGGGATGAATTCGATTATGAGCTGAAAAATATGTTCGGGTTACCTAAATTTCCTTTACTATACGGTGCAAGCTCACTCTGCAAACTACGCTTTGGATGGAGCTTTGGAGAGGCTTCGGCATTGAAGCAAGTAGCCAAATGCAAATTGCCCATGCTGTTTATACACGGTAGTGCCGATACTTATGTACCTACACGAATGGTTTACCCGCTTTACAAAGCAAAACCTCAACCCAAAGAATTGTGGATTGTGCCCGGCGCTATCCATGCAATGTCTTACCATGACAATCAGAAAGCCTATACTGAAAAGGTTGCTCTGTTTGTCAATAAATACATACGCTGATGAAACGCCTTATTTGTTACATACTCTTTTGTGTCCTGATCCCGATAGCATCACAAGCCGAAGGAAAAGCATATACCATCAATGACGTACCCAATGTACGCCACACGAACAAGAGTTATTATGTATCGGATCCTGAACATATTCTTTCTCAGGAAACAGTAAATAGTATCAACTCTATGCTTTACCAATTGGAGACAAAGACAGGCGTACAGACGGCTGTCGTTGTACTGCCATCAATAGGTGATAATGATCCGCTTGACTTTGCCTATTCACTTGGCAGACGCTGGGGAGTCGGAAAAAAGAAGAAAGATACAGGATTGGTATTATTACTGGTACTCGACCAACGCAAGATACAATTTGCTACCGGTTATGGTCTGGAAGGAGATTTACCGGATGCCATCTGCAAACGTATTCAGATGAAAGCAATGGTTCCGGCCTTCAAAAAAGGGGATTGGGACACAGGCATGCGTCAAGGAATAAAGGCAATTTGTGGTAAATTAGATGGTTCGATGAACGACAGTGCCGATTTTGGAGATAACGGCAGTGGAGAACAAACGATGGCAATGATATTATTATTTGTTTTAATTTTCGTTGGAGGCACTATTTTTGTATATATAAAAAGTAGAATGGCCAACCGTTGTCCACATTGCGGAAAACACAAACTTTTGCGCATCAACTCGCAAGTAGTGAGCCGAATCAACGGAGTAAAGACAGAAATATGGACATATCGTTGCGACAACTGCGGCCACGAAGTGCAACGTGAGAAAAAAAGCTACGATGAAAATTATCGCGGTGGAGGATTTGGAGGTCCATTCATTGGCGGTGGTGGATTCGGAGGTGGAGACGGTGGAGGATTCAGCGGAGGAAGTTTTGGAGGCGGAGACTTCGGAGGAGGCGGATCCGGTTCAGGATTTTAATAAAAAGTAAAAACAATAAGAAAAAAACAATATGAAAAAGAACAGAACATTAATTATCATCATCGGTATAATAGCTATATTGGCTATTTGGGTAACTGTTGTATACAATGGTTTAGTTTCGACAGAAGAAAATGTGAACAATCAGTGGGCAAACGTAGAGACCCAATATCAACGTCGTGCCGACCTGATTCCGAATTTGGTAAATACAGTAAAAGGCTATGCCACACACGAAAAGACCACTCTTGAAGGTGTCATTTCTGCACGCAGCCAAGCTACTCAAATCAAGGTAGATGCCAAGAATCTTACCCCCGAGAAGTTAGCACAATATCAAAAAGCTCAGGGTGATATTACTACAGCTTTAGGCAAGCTACTTGCCATTACAGAAAACTACCCAGACCTGAAGGCCAATCAAAACTTCTTGGAACTCCAGGCACAACTCGAAGGTACGGAAAACCGTATCAATGTAGCTCGTAAAGACTTTAATGATGCTGCCAAAGAGTACAACGTTTCTATCCGCCGTTTTCCTCGCAACATCTTTGCAAACATGTTCGGATTTCAAAAGAAATCGTATTTCGAAGCAACCCAAGGTAGCGAAACAGCCCCCAAAGTACAGTTCTAATTTCAATAAAACCAACTAGTAAAATTCCCAGAAAAAGATGAATAACAATCAACGATATATGATGCGTGGTGTAAGCGCTTCAAAAGAAGATGTTCATAACGCCATCAAAAATATCGACAAGGGTATCTTTCCTCACGCTTTCTGCAAAATAATCCCTGATATACTAGGCGGCGATCCGGCTTACTGCAATATCATGCATGCCGACGGTGCCGGAACGAAGTCTTCACTCGCTTACCTCTATTGGAAAGAAACGGGTGATCTTTCCGTATGGAAAGGTATTGCACAAGATGCACTGATCATGAACATCGACGATCTACTCTGTGTAGGTGCTGTAGACAACATTCTTGTTTCATCGACTATTGGGCGCAATAAACTATTGATACCGGGTGAAGTAATTTCTGCTATTATCAACGGCACAGACGAGTTGCTGGCGGAACTTCGCAAAATGGGCGTAGGTGTTTATGCTACAGGAGGAGAAACCGCTGATGTAGGCGACTTAGTGCGCACAATCATTGTAGATAGTACCGTTACTTGCCGAATGAAACGTTCGGACGTTATAGACAATGGTAACATCCGCCCCGGAGACGTTATTGTGGGATTAGCCTCTTATGGACAGGCAACTTACGAAAAAGAATACAATGGCGGTATGGGTAGCAATGGACTCACTTCGGCTCGCCATGATGTCTTTAGCAAGTATCTGGCAAAAAAGTATCCCGAAAGTTTCGACGCAACTGTTCCCGACGAATTAGTCTATAGCGGAGGACTGAAATTGACCGACACGGTAGAAGATTCACCCATAGATGCTGGCAAACTAGTACTGTCCCCTACCCGCACTTATGCTCCGGTAGTAAAGAAGTTGCTTGATGAGATGCGCAGTAATATACATGGAATGATTCACTGTTCGGGTGGTGCCCAAACTAAAATCATGAATTTTGTAGGAGACAATATCAAAGTGACAAAAGACAATATGTTTCCGGTTCCTCCCCTCTTTAAGACAATTCAAAAACAAAGTGGCACGGACTATTCGGAAATGTACAAGGTATTCAATATGGGACATCGTTTGGAAGTTGTCCTTCCGGCAAAAGATGCCGACAAGGTGATAGCTATCAGCAAGAGTTTCGATATTGATGCACAAATAGTAGGACACATAGAGCAAGCAGAGAAAAAAGAACTGATTATCCGAAGTGAATTCGGTGAATTCAAATATTAATACGACAAAGGAATATGTACAGAGAAATGATTGATCCGGATATTGTTACCAAATTCAGCTTAATGTTGGTACAAGTCCACAAGGTGGTTATCGTAGCCCATGTTTCTCCCGATGGCGACGCGATCGGCTCATCATTGGGATTAGCACACTTTTTGCGTGCTATGGGTAAAAAAGCCTTTGTCATTGTCCCCAATGCTTTCCCCGCTTTTCTTAAATGGATGCCGGGCAGCAAAGAGATTATGATATACGACCGATATAAACCATTTGCCGATAAGCTTATCGAAGAGGCACAATTAGTGTGCTGCCTGGATTTCAATGGTTTGAAACGTATTGACGCACTTGCCATTCCTATCGAAGCATCGAAGGCTCCCAGCGTAATGATAGACCATCACCCCAATCCTGACAACTTCTGCGATATCAACATATCTATACCGGCAGCTAGTTCAACATCCGAAATAGTACTTCGCCTCATCTTGGCTATGCATCAGTTCAGACGAGTTTCGCTCGAAGCGGCACAATGTATCTATACCGGTATGATGACCGATACGGGAGGATTCACCTACAACTCGAACGATGCTGAATTGTATGGTTTTATTAGCATGCTCATCAGCAAAGGAATAGATAAAGACGATATCTATCGCAAAGTATTTCACACCTATTCCGAAAGTCGCCTGAGATTGATGGGATACGTACTGGAGAATATGAAAGTATATGATTGCCATGCTTCGCTCATGACCCTGACTCGCGACGAGCAAGGACGTTTTGACTATTCGAAAGGAGACAGTGAAGGCTTCGTCAACATACCGCTCCAAATAAAAGGTAGCAAACTCTCTTGCTTTCTACGCGAAGATACCGAAAGAGCCATCGTCAAAGTATCACTTCGCTCAGTAGGCAAATTTTCGTGTACAGAGATGGCAGAGCGATTCTTTGATGGCGGAGGACATCTCAATGCATCCGGAGGAGAAATTAAGGGAACGATGGGGCAGGCTATTGCACGTTGGGAAGAAGCTCTTGAAGCTTTTCGCTCCAAACTCACTGACAATGAAGAAGAAAAACCGGATACCCCAAAAGAAGAAAACAAAGAGAATTAAAGACCAAATCACTATTATATTATGACACTCATTAAATCTATTTCAGGAATCCGAGGAACTATCGGAGGACACGTAGGTGAAGGATTGAATCCATTGGACATTGTGAAGTTTACTTCCGCTTATGCCACACTTATTCGCCACAACTGCAAAGTAAAAAACAATAAAATCGTAGTTGGACGTGATGCCCGGCTATCGGGATTAATGGTGAAGAACATAGTTGTAGGCACACTCATGGGAATGGGATGGGACGTAGTCGATATAGACTTTGCTTCTACTCCGACTACAGAACTAGCCGTAACAATGGAAGGAGCTTCGGGTGGAGTCATACTTACAGCGTCTCACAATCCCAAACAATGGAATGCACTAAAGCTACTCAACGAAGACGGCGAGTTTCTGAATAAAGAAGAAGGTAATGAAGTACTACGTATTGCCGAAGCAGAAGACTTTGAATTCGCACCCGTAGAGCAATTGGGACATTATATACTAGATAATTCGTACAACGAGAAGCATATAGAAGCCGTGCTCAATATGAAACTCGCGAATGTAGAAGCCATTCGAAAGGCGAACTTCACCGTAGCTATCGATTGTATCAATTCGGTTGGTGGACTCATTCTTCCGGAACTGCTCAAACGTCTCGGAGTAAAAAATGTCATTACAATGAACGATGACAATACGGGCGACTTTGCACATAATCCTGAGCCACTCGAAAAAAATCTAAGCGGCATTATGGAACTGATGAAAGAAGGCAAAGCCGATATCGCTTTTGTGGTCGATCCGGATGTAGACCGCCTTGCCATGATTTGCGAAGACGGTACGATGTACGGAGAAGAATACACACTCGTCACGGTTGCCGATTATATACTGAAACACACTCCGGGCAATACGGTTTCCAACCTCAGTTCTACTCGGGCACTTCGAGATGTAACTCAGAAATATGGTCACCAGTACTATGCATCGGCAGTAGGCGAAGTAAACGTTGTAGCCAAAATGAAAGAAGTAAATGCCGTTATAGGAGGCGAAGGCAATGGCGGGGTTATCTATCCCGCTATCCATTACGGACGAGATGCACTCGTAGGCATTGCACTTATTCTTAGTCACTTGGCACACGAGGGTAAAAAGACAAGCCAACTGCGTGCTTCTTATCCCAATTACTATATAGCAAAGAATCGCATCGACCTTACTCCCGAAATAGATGTAGATGCCGTGCTTGTCAAAGTGAAAGAGATGTACAAAGATCAAGAAATTAACGATATTGACGGAGTAAAAATAGACTTTCCCGACAAATGGGTCCACTTACGCAAAAGTAACACAGAACCTATCATCCGCGTCTACAGCGAAGCAGCTACGATGGAAGCAGCAGACGAAATAGGAAAAAAAGTGATGGACGTTGTCTATCAGTTAGCCAACAAATAAAACAACGATTATAGTCCATCGCTAATATCATACTGACGGCTTTATTGTATCTTTCAATACAATAAAGTCGTTTTTCTTTCTACAAACGCCCATCTGATAACAGACACGCTCTACTAACTTAAGAACCTTTTATTGAAACCCGTTCTGAATATTCCACAAACATCAGAAGAAAGGTGTAGAAATCCTATTTATCTATTAGCGTCTCACAAGTGTGATACACCTGTCGCACACTTGTGAGACAGTAGTCGCACACCCGTGATTCAGGGCTGACGCATTAAGAATTTGAATTTTGGGTCCAGTTAGAATCCAATAGCTCTATCATGTAATTTTCATCCCATCCTGCAAGTTTTCTTTTCATTTTGAAGCTGCCTTTTCTTTGGCTGTTCTTTATTTGGGCGAGTGCGATCTTGCTGATGAGGGAGAAATTTTGCGCCGCATTCTTCCTTTTTCTGGTATCGTCCTCGTTAAAGGTCACGTCCAACTGCCAATGCAGATTGTTCTCTATGCTCCAATGCGTCCTTATAGCCTGCATAATCCTGTCCGAATCCAGAGGTAGGGATGTGATATAATAATGTTTTTCCTCTACCGTTTTCTTGCTTTTCAGATGAGTCGTGATCTTTGTCCGGCAAACGACGGAGCGGACACCTTCCCACCCTAAAATTTTACCTGTCACCCCATTGTTATATACTTGGCAATATCTCTTTTCCTTCCGCCCATGACCGCATTCCTCTGTGTATGAAACCTGATATCTGGTTGGTGGTATATGCCCGTGTCCATTGATCTTATTTCCATTAAAATCGATGTCCCTGAACCAACTTTTTATCTCATTATGCAGTTTCTTCTGGTTGTCTTTCACACAGATGACAAAGTCGGCCTTATTTTTGATGATCGTTTCAACTATTTCATGTTGACAACCCATGGCGTCTATGGTCACTACACATCCGGCCAAATCTAAAGCCTTTATCAGTTTTGGAATGGCTTTTATTTCATTGCTCTTCTTGCCCACTTTCTCCTGCCCAAGTGTAACGCCATTGGATGCAGCCCATGCACTGACCATACGTAAAGGCTCGAAACTGCCATCCTTCTTTTGCGTTCTTGCACCACATATTTCCTTCCCGTCTATTGGCACGATACCCCTATATTTTCCACAGATCTCCTGAATCCACTGTCTGAAGCCACACTCCAGTTCCTTGGGATCAAGAATGGAGAATACTCTATTAAAGGTGTCATGGGAAGGAACTCCTTTAAAGTCCTTTATACGGGAACGTAAAAAGGGTTCTTTCATTTTGCCGAATTCAGCTACTTCATACCAGCTTTCAGCACCGCAAACTACAGCGGCCATTGTAATATAAAAAATACACTCCAAACTGTGTTCTTTTAAATGGTCCCTTCTGGGGTCTTCTACTTCTCTTAATATTGTTACCAAATCCATATTATTGATATATTTAATGTATAAAAACTACACAAATATAGTAAATAATATGGACATATATAGCATTCAATATTCTATATATCAATATGATGAGTTAATAATATATAACGTAAATGATACGAGCTGATTCTTAATGCGTCAGCCCTGTATAATAAACAGAATGATATAAACAAAAATATACTATCTTTGCATCATTGTTACTTTGTTAGACTAAGAGATAATGAAAACTGCTGCACTCATAGGAATCAATCGCCACCGCCTTACTATTGATGGAGAAGGTGTAACAACCCTAGTAGGCTTTCATGGATGTCCACTTCGTTGTAAATTCTGTCTAAACTCACAATGCCTGCATACCGACGGAATATGGAATAGACTCAGTTGTGAAGAACTATACAATGAGGTAAAACAAGATGAACTATATTTTCTTGCTACCATGGGCGGTATTACTTTCGGTGGAGGTGAACCATGTGTTCAAAGCCAATTTATCCGTAAGTTCAGAGAACTTTGCGGACCACAATGGCAAATAGCGGTCGAAACATCCTTAAACGTTCCGTTGAAACATTTAGAAGAATTGCTACCGATAGTCAACCAATATTACGTGGACATTAAGGATATGGATAAAGAACGCTATCACAAATACACGGGTCGAAACAATGATAACGTCATCACCAATCTGAACTGGCTCGTTGAACAAGGGAAGAAAGATAACATAACAGTCCGTGTACCATTGATACCGTCATACAATACCAAAGAAGACACAGAAGTAAGTATTAACCAACTAAAAATGATGGGACTTTCTCGTTTCGATCAATTTACATATCTAACTTAAACACTACGAAGCTATGAAAAGAGGAAAACAAACATGCCGAATACTGAAAGAGATTCGCAAACAGATTGCAGATGCAAATGACATCGAACTCATTACGTCCGAATGTCAATTCAAAGGCGATTGTCTCGGCACCTGCCCTAAGTGCGAATCGGAAGTGCGCTACTTGGAACAACAGCTCAGGCATCGCCAAATGCTAGGCAAGGCAGTCACTCTATTCGGACTATCGGCAGGAGCTATCACTCTTAATGCTGCCGAGCATGTTGCTGTTGAACCAAACCTCAACACGGGCATACGCACAGAACAAATGAATAATATGAGAGCGGATTCTGTTGAAGAGATGGCCGTAATTGGAGACACGATTACACCAAAGCCCAAATCAAACAAAAAGAAAAAACCGAAAGAAACAACAGATAGTGAGGACAATAAAGTTTTTGGTGATTTAATAGAGCAACAACCATCATTTCCAGGAGGTACTACTGCGATGATGGAATGGATTACCAACCACTTAAGATACCCCAAACAATATGCAGAAGGGGGCGTTACAGGAAGAGTTATCGTTCAATTTACCGTAGATATAAAAGGGCGTATACGAGATGCAGTCATCGTACGAAGTTTGGATTTTCTTTGTGATAGAGAAGCGATAAGACTAGTACTTAGTATGCCCCGATGGAATCCGGGCGCACTAAATGGCAAAAAGCTCCCTGTTAAATACACCTTGCCTATCTCTTTTAAATAGTAGCTAGCGTAAATTATGAAAAGAATTAAAAGCCCTTGGATAGGGAAAAAAGAATATTATTGTTTCGGTTGCTGCCCTGATAATAAGGACGGAGTAAGAATGGAATTTTATGCCGACGGTGACGAAGTCGTATCGGTATGGAAACCGCAAAAACAGTTTCAAGGATGGGTGGATACACTTCACGGAGGTATTCAGGCTGTAATGCTCGACGAGATATGTGCTTGGGCCGTAATGCTAAAGATGAATACTACGGGAGTTACAGCCAAGATGGATACTCGATACAAACATAGCATCATGACTACAGATAGATATGTGGTGCTTCGTGCCAAAGTGATAGACGTACGTCGTAATATTGCAACAATCGAAGCAAGTATTTCCGATAGTCAGGGAACCGTTTGTGCCCAAGCGACTTGCACGTATTTTACCTTTTCGAAAGAAAAATCGAACGAACTGGAAATGCATGATTTAGAGATTGATGATGAAGATGTTACCCTAGAGCAACTCATCGCCTCTATCGCATAAAGTAGAATCTTAGAATACGATCCAACAGGCGATCGCTCAATATCTTGCGGAAGAAGATAGAAGGTTTCGCCATAAATCCTACGGCATATCGGGTATGTGGACGATGAGCTGTCACAGCCCTGCAGATAGCATGAGCTACGACAGATGGATCTGAGTATTTCTTCCGGCTATAAGCATGATGAAATACTCGTGCCATTTTCATCGCATCTTCTCCATATACACCCGTGCCCGAAGTTTTAACCAGATTATCCGAAGCTATAATACCCCAATCGGTGTTGATGCCTCCCGGCTCAATAATAACGACACGAATACCAAAAGGTTCTAACTCAAGGCGCAACGCATCCGAGAATCCTTCAACAGCAAACTTTGTGGCATGATACCATGCACCAAACGGAGTATGAATTTTACCGGCCATCGAGGAGATATTGACAATACAACCGGACTTTTGGCGGCGCATTGACGGCAACACAAGTTGCACCATCCGAGCAAGTCCGAAAAGGTTTACATCCAACTGTCGGCGAGCTTCTGAAATAGGGACATCTTCTACCGCACCATACGAACCATAGCCGGCATTATTAATCAGTATGTCGATCTTACCTTCAGTTTGAACAATGCGATCTACACACTGCTTCATCGAAGCTTCATCGGTAACATCAAGTGGTAGAACATGAATTCCTTTATCAGATAGCGACTTCATGCGTTCCACTCTACGAGCGGCACCATAAACGACAAAACCTCTATCGCACAGTTCGATTGCCGTTTCCATTCCGATGCCGCTACTGGCGCCTGTTATTAATACGACTTTAGACATCTTTTCGTTTTTATCCGTTCACTGCCTTTTCCAATTGTTGTAAAGCTTTTATCAACGTATCGCGAGGACACCCTACATTCATTCTCATAAATCCTTCTCCTTGTTTTCCGAATGTCGTGCCCGAGTTGAGTGCCAAATGAGCGCGATCTTCAAAAAGACTGCAGAGTTGTTTTTGCGAAAGTTTCAAGTCACGGCAATCAAGAAACACGAGATAAGAAGCTTGAGGAATAATGGCTTTGATAGTAGGTATATGCTCTTTCAAGTAACGATCCAAATATTCTATATTACCCTTTACATAAGCCAACATTTGGTCCAACCATTCTGTACCGTGACTATAAGCGGCAGCCGCACCGACGCATGCTAAGAAATGTCCCTCGTCCCATTCGCTAGCTCTCATGAAGCCAAAGAATTTCGCACGAAGGTTGTCATCCTCGACAATACAATAAGATGAACTAAGCCCCGGCATATTGAATGCTTTGCTAGGCGACATAAAAGTGATGGAATGATGCTTGGCTGCTTCAGAAACAGTAGAGAATGTATGATGACGATAAGGAGGCAACGTAAGATCGGCATGAATTTCATCAGAGACAACAATCGTACCACTTTCTGCACAAATAGACGCAATGGTTTGTAGCTCTTCTTTGGTCCATACCCTGCCGCCCGGATTGTGAGGATTGCTCAATATAAAGAGCTTACATCCCTGCACATCTTGACGAAAACGGTCGAAATCAATATGATACTGCCCGTCTTCAAGCACTAACGGGCTCCACACAACTTCACGATTGTTATGTTCCGTCATTAAGAAGAATGGATGATAAACGGGTGGCGTCACCATTACTTTATCACCGGGATCAGTGAAGCAAAGGATGGTAAAAGTAATACCATGAACAATACCGGGAGAATAATCTATCATTTCTCGTGTTACCGTCAAATCGAAACGTTTCTTCACCCAGTTGATAATGGCATCATACCATTCATCGCATGCAAAAGTATATCCTATCACCTCGTGGTCGAGGCGCTTCTTTAAAGCCTCCACAACAAAAGGAGCAGTTTTGAAATCCATGTCCGCTACCCACATCGGCAGCAAATCATTACGCCCGTTCCAATATTTCTGTACACCGTCCCACTTCACGCTCGAAGTACCTCGACGGTCTATTATTTCATCGAAATTGTATTTCATCTATTTTTATATTTTATTGCAATACAAAGTTAGTATTATTAATCTGATTTTTCTACTTTTGTAGCATGATTAAAGCATTATTTTTCGACATAGACGGCACGTTAGTCAGTTTTAAAACCCACCACGTTCCGCCATCAACTATCGACGCACTTCAGACCGTAAAAGCGAAGGGCATTAAGATTTTCATTTCAACAGGCCGACCTAAAGCCATCATCAACAACCTCGGAGAACTAGAAGAACTAAATCTAATAGACGGATACGTTTCGATGAACGGTGCCTACTGCTTCGTTGGTGATACGATCATCGACCGCCATTACATACCTCACGAATCGGCTCTGAAAATAGGACACTTTGTCAATCAAGTGAAAGCGGCTTGTGTGTTTGTCAGTGCACATGATGTTTGCGTTTATCGAGAAAATTCGTTGATGCGAAAAATATTCTACGATTATCTACATGTTGACGAGATGCGAAAAGTAGATAGCATTGAAGAAGCCTGCTCGGTAGATATTTATCAGGCAACTCCTTTTATTACTCCCCAGCAGGAAGCAGAGATCATTGCCCAGGCAGAAGGTTGCACAGGCGATCGCTGGCATCCTACTTTTACAGACATTACAGCAGTCGGTTGCGACAAACGCCACGGCGTTGAAATAGTATCAAAGCATTTTGGGCTGACTATGCAGGAAGTGATGTGTTTTGGTGATGGTGGTAACGATATCAGCATGCTACAGTCGGATGCTATAGGTGTAGCGATGGGCAATGCGGAAGATACAGTCAAAGCTGTAGCAGACTATGTAACAACAGCAGTAGATGACAACGGAGTGCGCAATGCCATGCGCCACTTCGGACTAATTTAGATTCAGCACCTTTAACCATAATAAAACAAATGGAGCTAATAGATACCGACAATCAAAGTTTTCAGGAAGCGCTCAAGCTGATACAGCACACGCAACATTCCGTCTTTCTTACGGGTAAGGCAGGGACGGGAAAATCGACTTTCTTGCGGTACATTTGCCAGAACACAAAGAAAAAACATATCGTACTGGCACCAACAGGCATCGCTGCCATAAATGCCGGCGGCAGTACGCTACATAGTTTCTTCAAATTGCCCTTCTATCCTTTGCTGCCGGACGATCCGAATCTTTCTAGCAGAGACAATCGGATATACGAATTCTTCAAGTACGACAAAGCAAAGCGAAAAGTCATAGAGCAGGTAGAGCTGATTATCATTGACGAGATATCTATGGTAAGAGCGGATATAATCGATGCCATTGACAAAATACTTAGAATATTCTCACACAATGTTCACTCGCCGTTTGGAGGTAAACAAATGCTATTGGTCGGCGACGTATTCCAACTCGAGCCTGTAGTCACTACCGAAAACCGTGAGCTTATAAATCGTTACTATCCCACTCCCTATTTCTTTTCGGCACGGGTTTTCAATGAGATGAATCTCGTATCTATCGAACTGCAAAAAGTATACAGACAAACAGATAAAGCTTTTGTCAGCCTGCTCGACCATATCAGAAACAATACAGTCGACAACGGCGACCTGCAACTCATCAACGAAAGATATAGTGCACCCGTCAAAAGCCGCGAAAAAGATATGTACATCACACTTGCTACCCGACGTGAGACAGTCGACAATATCAACGACAGACGTTTGGCAGAGCTTGATGGTAATCTGCTTACTTTCGAAGGCATCATCAACGGAGACTTTCCAGAGAGCAGTCTGCCCACGGCAAAAGAGCTGAACATTAAAGTAGGCGCTCAAATTATTTTCATCAAGAATGATATGGAAAGGCAATGGGTAAACGGCACAATCGGTATTATCGAAGGGTGGGATGAAGAGAATGAAATACTATATGTCATTACCGACGATGGAAGACACTGCGATGTAAAGCGAGAGTTGTGGCGAAATATCAAATACACTTACGACGACAAAGAAAAAGTCATCAAAGAAAAAGAACTTGGCAATTATACCCAATTTCCTATCAAACTAGCCTGGGCTATCACCATACACAAGAGTCAAGGGCTCACATTCAGCCGGGTTGTCATTGATTTGACGGGCGGCGCATTTGCCGGAGGTCAGACCTACGTGGCTCTTTCGCGTTGCACTTCGCTTGATGGCATCAGTCTGAACCGTACCGTCAATCGATCCGATATTTTCGTACGCCCAGAAATTTCAAACTTCGCGCAGCATTTCAACGATCAACAAGCAATAGACCGTGCGATGAAAGGTGCACAGGCCGATCTACAATACATTGCGGCATCTAAAGCTTTCGAAAAAGGCGATATGGAAGAATGTGTCAGCCAATTCATCAAAGCCATGCACTCCCGATACGATATAGAAAAGCCGACCATCACTCGCCTCATACGACGGAAGTTGAATGTGGTGAACATATTACGGAATAAAATAGAAAAAATGCAGCATGAACTCGACGAAAACCGCGATATGATGATGAAGTTGTCTGATGAGTACTTAGCTTTGGGTGATGCGTGTATCAACGAGGCACACGAAGAAAGTGCCGCCATAGCAAACTACGACAAAGCAATACGCCTCAACCCGAAATCGGTGAAAGCCTATATACAACGAGGGAAAATACTGGAATCTTCAGATACTCATGGAGCGCTCGAGAGTTATAGTAAAGCGATAGCGTTAAGTCCACGTTACTTCGATGCCTTTTATCTAAGAGGATGTTTCAGACTAAAGTTGCACGATTCGGCAGGCGCTATTGCAGACTTTGACAAAGCAACGACACTCGATCAATATCATCCCGACGCTCACGAAAAGTTCGGTGATGCGCTAATGATGTCAGGAAAGGAAGATGCAGCCAATATTCAGTGGGCACTTGCCGAACGAATGGCAAAACGCCAACTCAAAAAGAAGAAAAAGAAATAAAACAAACATACCAGCCATGAGAAACAAATATCTATTAAGTATAGCATGTGCAACGACACTGCTACTATCTTGCCAATCGAACAAAAATTTCGAAGTCATTGTTGCCGGCGGAGGAGCCAGTGGGACCTGTGCCGCTATACAAAGTGCCCGATTAGGCACCAAGACATTATTAATAGAACGGACTGCATGGCTTGGTGGGATGCTCACATCGGCTGGTGTGAGTGCCGTTGATGGAGATTACCATCTGCCAAGCGGATTATGGGGAGAGTTTCGTGATGCCTTAGCTAACCATTATGGTTCATTGGATGCCCTAAAGACCGGATGGGTAAGCAATGTGCTCTTCGAACCGTCGGTGGGAAATGAGATATTCAACAAATGGGCTGCTGCGGAGCCTCAGTTAAAATGCTATTTCAATACTTCTATCGAGGAAGTTGTAAGAACAAGCAATGGCTGGAAGCTCAAAATTAGACAGAAAGGCAAACGGCAAACAGTAAAAACTTCTTATCTTATTGATGCAACCGAATTGGGAGACGTTGCTAAGGCGGCAGGGCTACCTTATCACGCTGGCATGGATAGTAATAAAGATACCGGAGAACCTCAAGCTCCGGACAAAGAGAATAACATCGTACAAGATCTAACTTATGCTATCACTGTCAAGAAGTTCGATACACCGCAACTTATAGCAAGGCCGAAAGACTATGACCCGTTGGAGTTCCGCAATTGCTGCACCTGTCAATACAATGATTCGACCGGAAAAGGACATCTTTGGTCGCCCGAAATGATGCTGTCATACGGTCGATTACCAAATGGTAAGTACATGCTCAATTGGTCTGAAAATGGTAATGACTTTTATTTGAACGATATCGAATATACTCAAGCTCAAAGAGACTCTCTTGAGAATGGTGCTAAGGCCAAAAGTATACGCTACCTTTATTTCCTGCAACACGAAGTGGGAATGACGAACTTAGGTCTAGCCGATGAATACCCCACCGCCGATCATTTTCCATTAATGCCTTATTATAGAGAAGGAAGACGGTTCGAAGGTGTCGTACGGTTCACACTCAACGACATCTCGGCTCCCTATTCGCAAGACAAGCCATTATACCGTACGGCTATCGCAGTAGGCGATTATCCGGTAGACCATCATCACCACGAATACAAAGCTCCGGACATACCAAGCATCAACTTCCCCATGATACCCTCTTATGGAATACCGCTTGGTGTAGTCATACCCCAAAAAGAAGACCGCCTGTTGCTGGCAGAAAAAGCCGTTTCGGTAACAAACCTAGTGAATGGAACTACACGTTTACAACCGGTTGTCATGCAATTGGGACAAGCAGCAGCCGTTGTAGCATGCCTAGCGCTGAAACATCATTGCACTCCCAGAGAGGTTTCTGTTCATGAAGTACAAAACGTACTACTCGATAACGGCAACTACCTACTCCCTTATCTTGACGTAGAAAAGACAGACCCGACATTCAAATCCCTTCAACGTATCGGAGTGATGGGCATTTTGCATGGCATAGGGAAACATATCGATTGGTCCAACGAAACATGGATCAATGCCGACAGTCTATTATACAGCAATGAGCTAGAAGGATTGGCAAGCGTATATCCTACGTGGAAAGCAGTACAAAATGATCATACGGCGGTCACACTAAAAGCATTAACCGACATTATAAAAGAAATTGGAGAACAGAATCATCTTTCTCTGTCCTCAAGTCAAACCGTAGATCAACAATTTAACGATATTTGCCATCGCTTCAAACTTGGCAATCCTGAACACGAGCGACCTATTACCCGCAAACAGGCAGCAGTAGTGATTGATCAGTTTCTGGACATTATAAAAGAAATTGGAGAACAAAATCATCTTTCTCTTTTTTCAAGCCAAACCATAGATCAACAAGTTAGCGATATTTACCATCGCTTCAAACTTGGCAATCCGGAATACGAACAATCTATTACCCGCAAACAAGCGGCAGTATTGATTGATCAACTTTTGCATCCGTTTGAAACAATAGATGTCAATCTATACGGAAAGTTTTCTGCTCCCACTGCAAAATATATATATACTCAGAAATTCCATTAACTCAATAAACAATAACAGTGGAGGGTACTTATACTTTTTCTTCTTTAAAATTAGGCTCAATTATGTTATCTTTGCAGCACTATGATTAGCATTTTTGTGTAACTTTGTCCCCCTCTCAAACAACCGATATAAACATTAACGACAATGAAAAAAGTTATTTTATTTTTTATGCTGCTCCTGTCTGTTGCAGGTATTGATGCTCAGTCACTCAAGGTAGCTCCAAGTTTTACGATGAATACTCCAGACGGTAAAAGCGTTGTCCTTGCCGATTATGTCAAAGGTCACAAAGCTGTACTTATCGACTTTTGGGCATCGTGGTGTGTACCTTGCCGCAAAGAAGGGAAAAATGTAAAAGCTATCTATGCCGATTATCACGACAAAGGATTTGAAGTCCTCAGCGTTTCGATGGATAATGATGCTGCCAAGTGGAAAAAAGCAATTGAAGAAGAAGGCTATCCATGGGCACAAGTTTCTGACCTGAAAGCATTCAAGTCGCCCATCTGCAAACAGTATAGCATTATGACCGTTCCCTGCCTCTACCTGGTTGATGAGAACTTAAACGTCATTGCAATCAATCTGAGAGGTGAAGCTCTACGCAATAAAGTTGCAGAGATTTGCAAATAGCATAATATTAAACGCAACGATTTAATTTACTAGAAAACAAAAGTTATTAAATGAGCAATCATTTGATAACTTTTGCTGGATTACCAGCAACGGTAGTATCCGACGGAACGTCTTTCGTCACAACGCTACCGGCGCCGATAATACATCGATCGCCGATCGTCACACCCGGCAAAATAATACTTCCGCCACCTATCCAACAATCGTCACCTATAGTAACGGGTGATGCCGTCTCTTTCGTCTGCCGACGCTCCAAATAATTCATGGGATGATGGGGAGTATAAATTTGAGCATTCGGGCCTATCAAGGTATGACTCCCTATAGTGATAAGCGCCCCGTCAAGAAAAGTACAATTAAAGTTAATAAAACAATGCTCTCCTACAATAATTCCGTCACCATAATCGCAATAAAAAGGGGGAGTTATACTCGAGTTGTCAGACAGATGAGGTACCAATTGCCTGATGATATTACGATAATCAGGTGAATGCAGATACGTTTGGCTATTAAGTTGGCTAATTAATTGTTTCGCCCTATCAAGTCGGGCCCTCAAATCCAGATCCGAAGTATCGGCAAGTAGACCGCTACGCATTTTTTGAAATTCGGTAAGCATAATCTCTATCTTTTTGCAAAAGTAATAATATTATTGTACTTTTGCAGCGTTTAAAAAAATAATGTTGAATAATATGGAAACTGTATTAAGCGGGATTCGCCCAACCGGTAACTTGCATTTGGGCAACTATTTTGGAGCAGTGAAAAGTTTTGTACAAATGCAAAACGAGTACGATTGTTACTTTTTCATTGCTGACTGGCACTCTTTGACGACGTGCCCCAAACCCGAAGATATACAGCGTAGCGTCCGCACTATTCTGGTAGAATATTTAGCCTGCGGTATCGACCCCGAGAAAGCAACTATTTATATGCAAAGCGATGTGAAAGAAATTCTTGAACTATACCTTTTCTTTAACATGAATGCTTACCTCGGCGAATTGGAACGGACAACAACTTTCAAAGATAAAGCTCGCAAACAGCCCGATAACGTTAATGCCGGACTCTTGACATACCCGACGCTAATGGCTGCAGATATTCTGATTCATAAAGCCGATAAAGTTCCTGTAGGCAAAGATCAGGAACAAAACATGGAAATGGCTCGCCGATTTGCACGTCGGTTCAATACGATATACGGTGTGGAATTCTTCAAAGAACCCCAATCGTTCTACTTCTCGGATAAGGCCCTAAAGGTTCCCGGACTCGACGGTTCAGGCAAGATGGGCAAATCGGAAGGCAATTGCATCTATCTGAAAGATGAGTCCGATGTTATCCGCAAAAAGGTGATGAAAGCCGTAACAGACAGTGGTCCACAAGAGCCCAACAGTCCGAAACCGGAAGTAATAGAAAACCTATTCACCTTCCTCAGCATCGTATCAGACAAAGAGACTTATGACTACTTTAACGAGAAATGGAATGATTGTTCTATACGCTACGGAGATCTCAAGAAAAAGATAGCTGAAGACATCGTAGCCTTCAATACTCCTATTCGCGAAAAGATTCAAGAATTCTCGGCTAACCAAGCACTTCTTGACAAAATCATCAACGAAGGTGCCGATAAAGCGCGCGAGCATGTACAAAAAACGATGCGTGAAGTTAGAGAAATAGTAGGGTTCAGAACATACTAAGTCTACCCTATTTATTATAAACCACAACAAAGGAGCATTGCATACACTTGCAAATGCTCCTTTATTTTTCCGATAAGTTTATCTACCAATCATTTTTTCAGTAAGCGTCTCCGCGATTATGCGTTGTTATTAAAATAAAGAACTGGCTTTTTTATTTTAATAACAACGCATAAGTCATCTTCCAGTATTAACAGATATAGATTTTTTCAACAAATCGGTCTTTACCCTTCCAAAACGTCTTATGCCCCTAAAAATGTTGTCGTATGTTAGTTTTTCGAAAAACATAAGGACGTCACCGAAAAAACTGACATACGACAACGACGACTGCGGCTTATTTTACACTTGCAAAAAATCAACCGTATGTTGCTGCGGTAACTAACGGATGTTGTTGACGAAACTAACGTTAGTTGTTAGAGTAACTTCTGTTAGTTACCGCAGTAACATCCGTTAGTTATGGCAGTGACAAACGTATGTTTTTCCTACGTTCGCAGATTAGGAAAATTCATTGTAAAAATAAGCATTCAGCGGAATCATTATCCCGTTATACGTATGGCTGCAATTTAATTTTGAAACGAAAGTAGATCACTGAGTTTAGAAAGCATGTCATTGCAACAACCAACCAGAAATGCCATAGATCTATTATATAAAAAGGAAGCGTATCCGTTAAAGATGCGCTTCCCTGTTTATTTTACTATTAAATTTTAAAACTTCTAGAAGTTATTGGCAGGAGTTGTTCCCTTTGCATAGGTTTTACCATCACCTGCAAGCGACCACCATACACCGTATTGTTCACGTTTTGCGTAATTGCTGGAACTTTTCTGGAAAGTAGACGGAATGTTGCTGTTATTATAATCATATTCATTATCAGGATAAGAAATGCGCTGAATCCAATTACCAACAGTAACAAGAGCATTTGCTGTTACTTGTGGATAAGTCAAATCATCAGGATATCCTGTTCTTCTGAATTCAGACCAGCCTTCTTGACTATTAGGAAAGAGAGCAATCCATTTTTGAACAGCAATGAGTTTCAGCTTGGCTTCATTGCTAGTAGCCGAAGACCATGTTGGTAATCCATTAATGTAGTTTGCTATATCTGTGTCGCTTATCTTAGCAGTACCACTATTGGCTACTACTTCTTGCATAGATGCTGTAATACCAGCTTCATAAAAAGATTCTGGATCCCCACCAATCAAGCCCCTTAAAGCAGCTTCAGCTTGCAAGAAGCAAACCTCTGAATAGTTCATTATTGGATAATACAAACGATTATTAGCATCAACACTTTCATCAAATTTGAAGAAGCCTTTATCACTTACATTAATTGTAGCATAATTTTTCCAACTATAGCCAGAGGGAAGAGCTGTCAAACCATTTTGCAAACCAACATATCCAAATTTACCAGGGGTAAACCATAGCGGAGCACGAGGGTCAAGGGTATTGGCACGAGTATAGCTAGAGGTCCCCCCTTGCATATAATTCATAAAATCCATATCGGTTGTTGCATTATTCCAAGAAGCGATAATGCGATCATAGTAATCTTCCCAAATAGAAGCATCACATGTAACGTGAGCATTATCTGCAATAGAAGTAAATACGCCACCGGCAACAGCTTTTGCTGCATAGGTTTGGGCATCTGTCTTATCTGCATTTGAAATACGTACTGCCATACGTAGCATCAATGAATAACCGAATTTCTTCCATCTATTTACGCGAGTAGACAAATCATCAGAACTACCATAGCCATAAATTAAATCATTTTCACCTGGGTCATACTGAGTCCCACTATAATTAGCAATGGCGGTACAATCGACATCAAGACGTCTCAATAAGTCCAAATAAATATCTTTTTGAGACATATAAGCTACTGGCGTTTTTTTGCTACAACCTTTATAAGGGATATCCCCCCAACGGTCAGTAACACGCAACCACATGAAACAATTAAAAATATCATTCATGGATTTCATCGCAACTTTACCTGTAGCACTACCACAGATAGAATCGATATCCAGAAATTCTTTCTGACGCTCATCATAATGTTCCCACCATCCACAGTTAGCCCAATCATCGCGATATTCAAAATATCCAGTATTAAATCCGGAGGTACAATTAGCAAAATAATGGGCGTACTCATCATCGTATAAGTTATAATTACGTTGATAATCAGCTGACATTCCCTTCCAAATTTCTCGGGCAAAAACGGACTCCATCGAAAGATTGTCTTGAAGCAACGACGTTGTTGATGTATTCATATTATCAAATCCGTCAGTACAGCTTGATAATAAGACCAAGCATCCAATAATTATAGATATAAATATTTTTTTCATAAGTAATCGTTATTAAAATCCTACATTGACAGAAAAGCCATAGTTTCTCGTATTAGGTATCGGCGAGAAATCAACAGCTTGAGAGAACATATTCGAAGAAAATGCACTACCATCAGGAGTGGTACCAGGAGTATGTTTAACTAAATAGAGAAGATTAGAACCGAACAAAGAGAATTTCAAACTATTAATAATACCATGAGTTAATAGCCCCAATTGGTTTTTATTAAATGTATAGCTCAAAGAAAGTTCTTTCAATTTCAAGAAAGAAGCATCATATACGAAAGTTTCAGGATTAGTACCCTGTGTCCAATAGGTCTCAGCATCAACAGAAGTTGTATTCTTAGTTCCCGAAGCAGTAACACCATTAAAGACTACCCCACTACGATTAGCAGTGCATTTTGCATTTCCATAATAAGAAGCACGATCTTCTGTATAAGAATATATATCACCACCTTTCTGGAAAGAGAACAAAGCAGATAATGCAAATCCTTTATAACCGGCATTGATACCAAAAGATCCAGTAAAATCAGGTTGAATAGAACCTAGGACTTTCTTATCACTTGTCTGAGGAAGACCTTTAGAATCAACAATTACATTTCCATTATTGTCTCTCAAATAGCCTTTACCCCAAATTTCACCCAATTTATCACCAGCTATAGCCACTACAGAAACGTCGTTATTCAAAGATCCTAAAGTATATTTATCAATCAGCGGATCAAGTTCTTTTACTTTTGTAATATTATGAGCTAAATTTAGGTTTAAATCTAAATTAAAACCTCTGGTTTTGATAACAGAACCGTTCATTGCTAGTTCAATACCTTTATTAGTTATCTTACCCACGTTAATAATTTGAGATGAATAACCGGTTGAAAAAATAGCTGGGACAGATAACACTTGGTTCTTTGTTTCCATATCATAATAAGTAAAATCTAAACCCAAACGATTCTTGAAGAAGCGCCATTCAGTTCCTACTTCCCAAGATGTCGAGATTTCCGGTTTCAACTTCATATTGGCCAATGAGGTTGGTTCTGTTGTATACAATATCCCATGAGCGTCATCAGTTGTAGTGCCATAGGTGTTAACCAACTGATAAGGATCAGTGTCTTTACCTACCTGGGCGATAGAAAAGCGAATTTTACCGTAGTTAATCAAATTCTTGTTGTAGCCAATGTTCATTGCATCCATCGCACTAGTCAAAATACCACTAATAGCCACTGATGGATAGAAATAAGAACGATTGCTAGAAGGCAATGTAGAAGACCAGTCGTTACGAGCTGTTAAATCCATATACAAGAAATCTTTATAGCCGAGATTGGCAAAAGCATAAAGAGAATTAATTTGTTTCTCCTGAATATCATTGCTTGTATATTGCTTTGAACCGGCAGCCAAATAATAAGTATTTGGGAAAGGAATCAATGCTCCTTGACCATATAAACTGTCATAACGACGATACATACGATTGCCACCTGCGCTGAGCCCTAATTGAAAATCACCAAAAGTTTTGTTGTAAGATAACAAAAATTCGGAATTAAGTTCGTTTGAGCTACTTTTTGTCATTTCGGACAATGGGCGTCCACCAAAAATGCCATCCGCATATTTGTAAGTATAATCATATTCATTGGAAGAATAATCAAGACCTTGTTTCAACTTTAATGTCAATTCGGGAGTAAAGTGAATGGTTGCCTGAAACATTCCAAAGAAACGATTCTTTTTGTCCTTGTTATTCCAATCATCCAGAATAAAATAAGGATTCTGATGATCAGCGTTTGGAGTAATCCAGTTGCCTTGAACATGCTCACCAGCAGCTAATTCATCCAGATTATAACGGTAGGTATATAAATCTGCCAGTTGAATATTACGTGGCATAGTATATAAATAGTACATTGTACTATAGTATCCTAATTCGGGGCGGCATTCACCTACTACATTAATATAATTGGCTTTTACATCGAAAGTAACATATTTGTTCATTGTATAGCGGGTGACCAAATCAAAAGTAGTTTTAGCAACAACATTGCGTTCCATATTACCTTTGATATAATCATGCCCGAAAGACAAGCGGAATGGATTATCCTTATCACCACCACCAATTGTCACATTATTTGATTGTGTAGAGCCTGTCCGGAAAAAATTCTTCATAACATCTTTTTGTAAATTGAAAGAGGTCGTTTTAGAATTATCCCACCAAGCTGCGACGGACTGACCTTGCATCTTTGGTCCCCAAGATCCCAATGATTCAGGATTAAATACTCCTCCTGATCCTTGGCCATAAGTATCTTGTTCGTCAAGAGTATAGGCTATTGGCGACCACGTAAACTTTCCGCTATAAGTGATACCGAATTTACCATTCTTACCACCTTTCTTTGTCGTGACCAAGATGACACCATTACCAGCACGAGAACCATAAAGTGCGGCAGCAGTCGGGCCTTTCAAGACTGAAATAGATTCAATATCTTCCGGATTCAAATCAAAAGAACCGCCGGCTCTATCATAACCACCCCACTGCATGTTAGCCGTTTCGGGAGCACTATCGAAGGGGACACCATCGACAACCCAAAGAGGTTCGTTATTATCAGAAAGAGAGGAATTACCGCGGATAACGATTTTGGCCGATCCACCTGCACCCGTACCAGTATCGTTAATATTCAAACCTGCCACCTTGCCTTGCAAAGCATCTGCCAAACTTGAAGTACCAGTTTTTGTCAATTCATCAGATTTCACATCTTGCACAGCATAACCCAATGATTTCTTTTCACGCTTAATACCCAAGGCCGTGACGACTACCTCTTTCAACTCAGATACCGTAGTTGCCATTGAAATATTAATAGAAGATTTTCCGTTCAGAGCTATTTCCTGAGTTTTATAGCCAACAGAAGACACCACGATAATAGCATTTCCGTTATCAACAGAAAGGGAGAAATTACCGTTTATATCGGATATGACACCCGACGTTTGACCTTTGACAACAACGCTGGCACCCGGGAGCCCTTCACCGTTCTCATCAACAATGTGACCTTTGATAACTTTGTTAGGTTGTGAAATCTCTACTCGTGGTAGAGCAAAGGCTTGCATAGAAAAACTTCCAATGCCCAATACTACAGAAAGAGCGATGACAAGCCTGCTAAGCCGTGTTTTACAATTAAATTTTTGTCTCATAACTTATAATTAAAGGTTCGTAATTAAGTATCTTAAGGGAATAAGGTAGTTTTGTTTTTATAGTAATTTTAACGACTTATTTATAAACACTTAACTTTAGTTTTCGGTTTTCAACACAAAAGATTAGCTAATCTATCGGCGGTAAAGGTATGCTGATTTTATTATTTATCCAAATATTAAATAAAAAATTTATCATCAGGCTCTTATTTTTTAATTTTAGGCACCTAAATATCTTCCATTTATTTAACAACAGCATACGCAAGGCAATGTCTAATAATATTGAATACAATATACAACTTTTTATTATTTGTTAATTTTAAAGAGTTTTTACCATTACCTTAACATTAATACTTCACAATATTACATCCAGGAACTTGAGCAAATATCAAAAATTTCAACCGTTCTCCTCCTAATCGCACGAAAATTTTAATAGATTCTACACCTTAATATATATAACAAATCAACTATTTGTGATGCGAACAGACCAAAGAAACACAAAAACGTTGCCGGAAGATTAAAAAACAAGAAGATGATTTCCTAGTGTTGGATAAAGTTTGTATATTTGCACGCAATAAAAAATATAGCACTATGTCATTTATTGCAGATAAGATTGTAATGCAGGGGTTGACTTACGACGACGTCCTGTTAATGCCCGACTATTCAGAAGTACTCCCACGCGAAGTCGATTTAACGACAAAGTTTTCAAGAAACATTGAATTGAAGATACCATTTGCTACGGCAGCAATGGATACCGTAACAGAAGCTCCAATGGCTATTGCCATAGCTCGTGAAGGCGGTATCGGTGTCATTCACAAGAACATGTCTATTGAAGAACAAGCCCGTCAGGTTGCGATAGTAAAACGTGCGGAGAATGGTATGATCTACGACCCTGTAACCATCCACAAGGGCCGGAGAGTGATCGATGCTCTAAATATGATGGCCGAATACCACATTGGAGGAATCCCCGTGGTAGACGATAATAACAATTTGGTAGGTATCGTCACTAATCGTGATCTCCGCTTTGAAAAGAAAATGGACAAACTGATTGATGATGTGATGACAAAGGAAAATTTAGTTGTCACACACCAGCAGACAGATCTGATGGCTGCGGCACAAATACTGCAAGAACATAAGATAGAGAAACTGCCCGTTGTTGACAACAAAGGCAAACTGATAGGTCTGATTACCTACAAAGATATTACAAAAGCCAAAGACAAGCCCAATGCTTGCAAAGATATCAAAGGGCGCCTACGCGTTGCCGCCGGCGTAGGAGTAACAAAAGACACATTCGACCGCATGCAGGCATTGGTAGATGCAGGTGCCGATGCAGTTGTTATAGATACGGCGCATGGACATTCCATCTATGTAATTGAAAAGCTAAAAGAAGCCAAAAGCCTCTTTCCGAATATAGATATCGTTTGTGGAAATGTAGCGACAGGGAAAGCGGCCAGATGTCTGGCTGATGCAGGTGCCGATGCAGTCAAAGTAGGTATCGGACCAGGTTCTATCTGCACGACACGTATTATTGCCGGTGTAGGTGTACCTCAACTGTCTGCTGTTTACGATGTGGCTCAAGCTCTAAAAGGAACCGGTGTTCCTCTAATAGCCGATGGCGGCTTGCGCTATTCGGGCGATGTAGTAAAAGCTTTGGCCGCAGGAGGATGTTCCGTCATGATAGGTTCGCTAGTTGCCGGTACTGAAGAAAGCCCCGGTGAAACCATTATCTTTAATGGACGCAAATTCAAGACTTACCGTGGCATGGGTTCTCTGGAAGCAATGGAAAATGGTTCGAAAGACCGCTATTTCCAAGGTGATCAAAAAGACACAAAAAAGCTTGTACCGGAAGGTATATCAGCGCGCGTTCCTTACAAAGGGACCCTTTACGAAGTGATCTACCAATTAACGGGCGGTCTGCGTGCCGGAATGGGGTATTGCGGTGCACCGAGCATTGAAAAGCTACACGAAGCGAAGTTTACTCAAATAACAAACGCGGGCGTTCTAGAAAGCCATCCTCATGATGTAACGATCACGAGCGAATCGCCAAACTACAGTCGCCCCGAATAAAAGGGAAAAATATGTTTTTTAGTCTACTCTTTTCATTAATGATTTCGCTGTTTTGCCCTCCGACTCCTGAGGCAGAACCGATACTCGTGCACCTCAACGATAAAACGATTTCAAGAGCCGAATTTGAATACCGATTGAACAGAGATCGCAAACAGAATCTGAAAGGGAAAGAACTGAAAACATACCTTGAAGGATATGTATTGGAACAAATAAAAGTAAGCGCTGCCGAACAGGCAGGATTAGATACCCTGCCTGCGGTGCGCAACTTACTTGCCAATTATCGCAAACAGCTCGTTGGGCAGTACATTACCGATGGAAGATCGGATGAGGACAAGGCAAAAGAGCTTTACAACATCAAAAGGCAACAGAAAGGATCTGAAGAAGTACAAATCGTACAAATTTTCCAGCCCCTTGCTCAAACAGCATCTTCTCAAGTTATAGAAGCCACTAAATTGCATCTCGATTCGATCTACTCTGCATTGCAACGAGATCCAAAACTTTTCGGTGAAATGACGAGGCGCTTTTCAGCGAAGAAAGATACGACATGGGTTGCGGCATTAGATTGTCCGGAAATTATAGAAAGACATGCTTTTAGTATGAATATCAACGAATTTTCGGAGCCTTTTTATTCACCTGCGGGCGTACATATTATAAAGGTAATAGGCAAAAGGGATATTGCGCCATACGAACAGATTTTACCCGAACTAATAAAACAAGTCAACAACAATACTATAGGTGAAGACAAAAACGGTCCAGCAATAGAACGTTTGAAACGAGAGATGAACTACACTGCCTACAACGACGCTATAAGTGAGACACGACGAAACGGCGAAACGACAAAGACTCTCTTTACGCTTGATGGAAAAGCCTACACGGGACAAGATTTCAAACGATTTGCCGAAGCCCATCCGATGGAAATATCTGCGCAACTAGAAGCCTTCGTTGCCAAATCGCTATTCGATCGTGAGAGCCAAAAGATTTCCAGTTGCCATCCGGAACTTGGACTACAGCTCAAATTCTATAGAGATGAACTTTTATCGAAAGAGGAAGATAAAATTGCAACTACTGCGCCAGATAGTGTGGCATTACAAAACTTCTTCTTGAAAAACCAGTCCAATTACCGTTGGAGCACTCCTCGTTTTAACGGTGCCTTAATTGAATGCATCGACAAAAGAACCGGGAAAAAGATAAAAAAGATACTGAGAAAAGAATCGGAAGAGAACTGGGCAAAACTTATCGAGCCTTTTAACAAGACCGCAGAGCGTATAAAACTAACGCAAGGAATCTTTAAAGTGGGAGACAATGTTCATGTCGATGCGCTTGCTTTCGGAGGGCCCGACACAGCCACAACTCAACTTCCATACGCTTTCGTACTAGGGAAAAAACAGAAATCACCTACCGATTACAAAGATGTAAAAGATAAGGTTCGAGATGATTATCAGAAATACATGAAGCAGGAATGGATTGATCACCTCAAAACAACAACGAAGGTTGAAATAAGCGAAGAGGTACTAAAAACAGTTAATAATCACTGATACCCGAAAATATTGCATTATCTTCGTAACTTGTTATTTAAATATGTAATTTAATATTATATAATGAAGAATTTTATAAACCACAAGTGGATACTTACCATAGCTTTATCTATTGTTTCCACATTATCTGTTTTTGCACAAGATAATGTGATTGATCAAGTTGTTTGGGTCATTGGAGATGAAGCTATCCTGAAATCGGATATCGAACAAAAGAAAATGTTCGACTTGCAAGAAGGCCGCAAATTTGACGGTGAGCCGAATTGCATTGTTTCCGAAGAACTCGCCATTCAGAAACTCTATATGCACCAAGCTGCTTTAGATAGTATTACTGTATCTGATGCAGATGTTATCCCCCACTTGGATGCACAAGAAAATCAATATATTGCAGCCATAGGTTCGAAAGATAAGTTGGAAGAATACTTCAATATGAAACTCCCGCAAATGAGGGAGATTTGGAGAGAAAATATTCGCACAGGACTTACGGTACAGAAAATGCAGCAAAAGATTATTGGTGATATTAAGGTAACACCAGCAGAAGTCCGTGATTTTTATAAATCGTTGCCTAAAGACAGCATCCCTTTCGTACCGACCGAAGTTGAAGTGCAGATCATAACACAAAAGCCAAAAATCCCTGAATCGGAAATAGAAGACGTAAGACGTCGACTTAGAGATTATACAGAACGAGTGGAGAAAGGAGAAACGACTTTCTCGGCGCTGGCCGTAATGTATTCGGAAGATAAGGGATCGGCACTACAAGGCGGTGAATTGGAATTTATGGGAAAAGGACAATTAGATCCTGATTTTGCGAACGTAGCTTTTAACTTAACGATTCCTAATCAGATATCGAAGATCGTAAGATCAGAATACGGTTATCATATCATACAACTTATCGAGAAGCGGGGCGACCGAATCAAAGTGCGCCATATACTATTGAGACCACATATTCCTGATGCTTCTATTACAGCATCAACGGCTCGTCTAGACTCGATAGGAGACGATATTAGAAACAAGAAATTTTCTTTTGATGAAGGAGCTACGATTCTATCAATGGATAAAGATACTCGTTTGAACCACGGTTTAATGGTGAATCAGAACAGTAACACCGCGAAATTCCAAATGGAAGAATTACCGGCAGAGACTGCAAAAATCATCGACAAACTCAGTGTTGGCGAAATATCAAAGGCATATACCATGATAAACAAAGATGGTGATGAAGTTTGCGTTATTGCAAAATTAAAGAACCGCATAAACGGACATAAAGCAACTATCACCGACGACTATCAAAGCGTAAAAGACATGCTACTGGGCAAACGTCGTGAAGAGGTACTTACCAAATGGATTGCCGACAAACAAAAACGAACTTATATTCGCATTAATCCAACTTGGATTAAATGTAACTTTAAATATCCGGGATGGATTAAAAAGAATCAGGCTAAAAGTCAGAATGAAGATAAGGATTAATACGATATCATGCCTAACGACAATAAGAAGGATTCGTTTTACGAAGGACAGAAATACCTTATTATAGGATTTCTGTGTTTCTTTTGCATGTGCATTCTAGCTCAAGTAAAATCCCCCCTTCTACACCCTTATGCCTTGGCTGCGTCTTTACAACCTGCTCCCAAGAATCAACAGCTCAAAAAAACGGTTCAACAGAAAAAAGTAACTCCTGCCTCCAAAAAGAAAGGAAAGAAAGGACGTCCTTTAAGTTTTGCTGAACGAAACAGACGGAAAGGACTTACCAGAATAGATCTGTTACATGCAGACATTGCACGGGAAGACAATTTTGCAGCTCCAGATATTGAAGTCCTGGTAGGCAAAGTAAAATTACTTCATGGGCACATGTATATGTTTTGTGACAGCGCTTTGATTCACAAAAAGACCAACTCGGTGGAAGCGTTCAACCATGTTAGAATGATTCAAGGTGATACACTTTTTATTTATGGTGATTACCTCAACTATGACGGTATCTCATTAATAGCCAAATTGCGTGGCAACGTCAAGCTCGTCAATCGCAAGACAACACTTCTTACAGACAGCTTGAATTATGACAGATTATTAAATCTGGCATATTATTACCAAGGTGGAACAGTAATAGATGCAAATAATATTCTCACCTCAGATTGGGGAGAATATAGTCCGGCAACAAAAATAGCCAAATTCAATCATAATGTGAAGCTCGTTAATCCCAAATTCGTCTTGACATCGGACACATTGAAGTACAGCACGCTAACAAAAGTGGCAACAATATTAGGTCCATCTACGATTGTCAGTTCAAAAAATGTGATTTATTCAAAGCGAGGGCACTATAACACCGTAAGAGATCAAGGTTGGCTATTCGACCGTTCCATATTGACCAGCGGCACAAAACGGATGACTGGCGACAGCATCTATTATGATAGAAAAAAAGGATATGGTAAAGCTTTCCATAACGTCATAATGAAAGATTCCGTAAATAAGAACATGCTTACCGGTAATTTCTGTTATTACAACGAAATAAGCAGCAATGCCTATGCTACCCGAAAGGCATTAGCTATGGACTACTCTCAGAAAGACACCATGTTTGTCCATGCGGATACGTTATGGATGCGCACATTCAATCAGAAGACAGATTCCATGTATCGTATTATGAAAGGCTATCATAAAGTAAGAATATTCCGTAACGATATCCAAGGAGTCTGCGATTCACTGGTCTATAACACCAAGGATTCTTGTTTGACAATGTATAAAGACCCTATTATGTGGAACAGCAATCAGCAAGTTCTTGGTGAAGTGATCCATGCATATTTTAATGACAGCACTATCAAATGGGCACATGTCGTCAATCAGGCATTGACAGTAGAGCGAATGGATAGCATACATTACAATCAGATAGCCGGAAAAGAAATAAAAGCCTATTTTAAAAGTAAACAACTAGATAGGGCTGATGTCATCAGCAATGTTGAAGTAGTATACTATCCTTTAGATAAAGACAGCACAATGATGTTTATGAATACTTCAGAAACCAGTCTGCTTAATCTATACATGCAGGATAAGAAAATCAATAAAATGGTAATGAGCCCGCAATCTACAGGAGTCTTATACCCTATAGAGCAACTTCCCGAAGACAAAATGAGACTGTCCAATTTTGCTTGGTTCGACTATATTAGACCGAAGAACAAAAATGACCTTTTTGTTTGGATTCCGAAAAAAGCAGACCAACAGTTAAAGCCCACTCATGAAGAAGCACCAGACATGAAAGGCAAATCGTTACGCGACTTAATAAAATAAGACATATTTAAGGGAGAATAGAGATTATGAGTGATATTATTCATTTATTACCCGACTCCGTTGCCAATCAAATAGCAGCCGGTGAAGTAATACAACGCCCCGCATCTGTTATAAAAGAATTGGTAGAAAACGCGATTGATGCCGGAGCACAAAACATACAATTATTAGTTATTGATTCGGGAAGGACCTCTATCCAAGTCATCGATGATGGGAATGGAATGTCTGAGACCGATGCACGCCTCGCTTTTGAACGACACGCAACTTCAAAAATATCCAAAGCAGCAGACTTGTTCGAACTTCATACGATGGGCTTCAGAGGAGAGGCTCTTGCCTCCATTGCAGCAGTGGCACATGTCACACTAAAAACCAGAAAGGATAATGAGGAGCTAGGCTCTCAAATATCTATAGCGGGTTCAAAAGTCGAAAGCCAAGAAGTTGTATCATGCCCCAAAGGAAGCAATTTTATTGTCAACGATCTTTTCTTCAATGTACCTGCCCGTAGAAAGTTCTTGAAATCGAACAGCACGGAATTGGCAAATATTACTACTGAATTTGAACGAATCGTACTTGTTCACCCAGATATTGCTTTTTCCTTCAAAAGCAACGGTACCGAATTATATCATCTACCCAAACAATCTTTCCGTCAACGCATCGCAGCAGTATTCGGCCGACATCTCGACCAGCAATTGCTCACGCTAGACGTGGAGACCTCTTTGGCACGCATATCCGGTTTCATAGGGCGGCCCGAATCGGCTATCAAACGCGGCCCCAAACAATTCTTTTTTGTCAACGGACGCTACATGCGGCACCCCTATTTTCACAAAGCTGTGATGGAAGGATATAATCACCTGATACCAAGCGATACACAGATACCTTACTTCTTGTATTTCGAAGTAGACCCGGCTGATATTGATGTAAACATCCATCCTACTAAAACCGAAATAAAATTCGAGAACGAAACATCTATTTGGAAAATATTACTAGCGGCAGTAAAAGAATCGCTCGATAAATTCAATGCCATGCCGACTATCGAATTCGATACCGAAGGCATGCCCGATATACCGGTATATGAACGCGACAAAAACATCTCGATCGAGATGCCAAGCGTACATATCAACCAAAACTATAATCCGTTCAAATCTACCGAAAGCGATTCCAATTACTCGCGACAAAAAGTAAATTGGGAAACATTATATGGGGGATTAGAAAAAGCTGACAGCGGAGCAGAGCAAATTTCAAGCTCCCTAGACGAAACAGAAATTTCTTCTGAAAACGATACGGCACCATCACTATACCAAGGCAACAGTGAAGCTATTGATGAAGCCCTTCAACAAATGCAAATCAAGGGACGTTATATACTCACCTCGGTCAAATCAGGTCTAATGGTCATTGACCAACGGCGGGCACATATCCGTATCCTTTATGAACGTTATATGGAGCAGTTGGAAAATCGAACCGGAGTTTCACAACGAGTATTATTCCCAGATGTCATTCATTTCTCACCTACCGAAGAAACTATTTTAAAAGAAATGATGGAAGAATTGGGTGCTGTCGGTTTCGATCTTGCAAATTTAGGTGGCGGAAGTTACTCCATAAATGGAGTTCCATCAGACACACAAGGTATCAATCCCATCGCATTAGTACAAAGCATGGTACACTCGGCACTCGAAGAAACAGACAATGCAAAAAAGGAGATCAATCACGTCTTGTCTCTATCGCTAGCCAAAAGTGCAGCTATTGTATATGGACAAATTCTTTCGACAAAAGAAATTACAGCCCTCATAGATGATTTATTTTCTTGCTCAAATTCTTCTTTAACACCCGATGGACATGACATACTGACCATTATTAAAGAAGAAGAAATTGAAAAACGAATGGGCTAGGAGACATTCATTCCATTCTTTTCTCATTTAAATTTATATCAATCGCAAAAGGCTTGCATTTGTTTAATGTAGGCCTTTTGTAATTTGGTACGGCTTATAACAATGAATCAAAAGATTCGCTGATACACTTTGTCACCTCCGTATGACACCATACCGTACTGCCTCACAGGGTGTTAACGGATCACCGTATACAACGCCAGCGAGAAAAGGCCTCAAAATCGGCTCGAGAACATATTGTGAGCCCGTTATTTTCAGCGGACCTTTATTTAGAACTCAAGTTTCGCAAGTAAAATATATTTAATTATAAAGAGAAAAAGCGATGGGATATATATCTGATAATCAGATATTTTTTGTATATTTGATGTACTAAAAGCAAAATACAATATCCCATGCTTTCATTCAAAAATACGACATTATTTTCAGAAATAGGTACTTATTTCAAAGAAAATGACTCATCCGAGGCGGTTTTTACTCTTTTACGTTTTCTTCGTTCGTTTAATCTTTCATTGGATGTATTGAATTTATGTGATAAGCCAAACACTCAATTCAGTCGTGCCCAAACGTTGATGTTATTAATTCTCTCTTCTTTCTTTTCAGTAAAAAATGTGGCAGGTTATGCCAATTCCTATTTAAACAAGCTTTTGAAAAGGCACAAAGACCTGTTCTACCGTTTCCTTTCGGACGGCTCTATTGAATGGAGGAAAGTATTGTACTGTTTCAACCGTCAACTACTTCACAAAATAGCAGCACGAAGTGACAGCCAACACAGCAGCGATCCTATTTGTCTGATAATAGATGATACTGATTTTCCTAAGACAGGGAGAAAGTCCGAAATGCTTGGATACATCTATTCTCATGTTAAGAAAAGTCACATATTGGGATATAAAGGTTTGTTTTTGCTGCGCAGTGATGGAAAGACTCAGACCGTTCTGGATTATTCGGTACATGGAGAGATTGGGAAGAATAAAGAAAAGCCTTACGGAATGAAACCGAGTGAACGCAAGAAGCAGTTTCATAAAAAAAGAGAAGAAAGAGAAAATGCCGTAAGAGAGAGAGTTTCAGAATACGATAAGAGCAAAATATCCACAAGCATCAGCATGGTTAAGCGCGCCGTCAAATATAAAATAAAGTATGATTACTTACTTGCCGACAGCTGGTTTGCTTGCACGGAAATCATCCGTTATATAAAGACGAGAGCTATGGAATGCCATTATCTTGGAATGATAAAAATGAGTAATACCAAATATGAGTACGAAGGCAAACTTATGACCTCCAAAGAAATCATACAGACGTTGAGTCTGCAGCGAGGAATGAAATGGAGTCGGAAAATGGGACTCTATCATGCCGAATGTCAAGTCAAGCTTGACGGCATGGATATCAAACTATTCTTTTACAGAAGGACTAAAAGAGGTAAATGGGTAGCACTGATGACTACAAATAGGAGTCTTTGCTACGTACAGGCTCTTAAAATATACTCCATGAGATGGTCCATCGAAGTCTTTTTCAAAGAAAGTAAAGGCTTGTTAGGCTTGGGAAAGTATCAAACAAGGAATTTCGCATCTCAAATTGCTGAGATCTCTATCACTGCTCTACAATTTAACATATTGAGTACTGCTAAAAGGTTCACTGACTATGAGACTTTAGGAGGACTCTTCAGAGAGATCTGTTCCGATACCGCCAAACTCTCTGTCACGGATAGAATATGGAAGGCCGTTACTAAAATTCTTCAGAAAATAGCTGATATTTATCTTGTCGATATTAAAGAGATTATTGACAAACTGATTGACGCTGGTATACATTTAGGACCTGTAAGTCAGATAATAATAAAAACATAAATATATTTTACTTGCGAAACTTGAGATTTAGAACTGCTCTAAAGGGCAGTATACAGATAGCTGAGAAGCCTGTTTATGCCTAAACGAGTGTGCTCCACTCTTTTTGATAAGTACCTAATTCCCGACGATAGGTAGTAGGCAACCAAATGCAATAATTCCTCGCATACTCCCTCGAGCATCATAGTTTTCACGCTAGTGCGCTGTCAATTAGTCCCCTAACTTTACTGGTGAGCACCAAAATTGTCGTATGTTAGTTTTTTCGGTGACGTCCTTAAGTTTTTCTGAAAACGTATGGACGTCACCAAATTTAGGTCCTTATGTGGTTTTTGTAAGATAAGGAGAATGCTTATTTGCTGAAAGAATCGAATCTTATAGGTTATTGAAAGACCGTATGCACAGGTATGAATCATATCGATATTCTCCTATAATACCAATGTTACTTGTCTCTGTCATGCATATGGTCTGTATATAAGGTAGGTATTGTAATATGGTAGTGAAGTAGGATATCGCCAAATGCATCTTCTGGTTGAGGGTCGAAAAAATGTTGCTTTTCGTACAAGTATATTGATAATGACATGTGTAAGTAATGGGTAAAAATTCGTAAACGGAAGCTGTTTTTTCATTTACTCGAGTTGTATTTGCCGATGTGCACACCTCATTGACATGATATTACGCTGACTGATAGGTGGTCATCTCGAATTCATTTTTCGGGAAGTATTGTGTCTTAGCTTGTTTTTCCATCAATGGGTGTGCACGTTGTAATTTATCAAACGCATTTATCAGCGTTTGAAGATACTTCATCTGAACATTTTTATGAGCCCATATCATGACACTCCTTTGAAAACTTAAGCTATCTTTTCATTTTTTCTTAATTTAGCACTTTTATCAGATTAAATTTTTATCTTTGTCCTTATTGACAAATTATATCAAAAATATGAGAAAAAATCTTTTATTACTACTATTCCTCTGTTGTTCTACAATGCTTACTTCATGCGTTAACAATGACAATTTTGATGAGACGAAAGCAATAATAGGAAATTGGGAAGGTACAGGCAACAAGATGGGATGCGAATTTGTAGAAGATAGCGGCTACGGGCAAGGGTATATACTAAAAAGTGGGCATGGCGGTAGCATAGACGATATCATCTTAAATTACTGCAGCAGTACGTGGGAATTTAATGAAGATACACAAATTGACTATATCGTCAATACACAAAATAGTTCGATAAAATTTTTATTGTATAATGTAGATCCGAAAACAAAGATAACATATAATCAAGACGTCGTCACAGTGAAGTATTATTTCGAAGACTATAACCATTTGGTCATCGATGGTGCTGAATTTGAACGACAGTAAAAACACTCGAAAATGAACCTTAAGTCATATATTCTCGTATTACTATTATTCTTTCCGATAGCAGGATTTGCCGGCGATTGGAATGATTATATTATAAATTACAACAAAAGTTTATATGGCAATGGTTCACAAACATGGCAAATAAAATCATTCAATAATCGTTGGATGTTCTTTGGTAACCAAAATGGTCTAGTTCAATTCAGCGGTTCGTCTTGGGGACTATACCCTCTGCATAACGGCACCTGTGTACGTTCAATCTGTTTTTCACAGAAGAGGCAGCGCATTTATGTTGGAGGCATCAACGAGTTTGGGTATTTTGCTCCCGGCAAAAACGGAAAATTGGTATACACCTGTCTTTCAGACCAGATGCATGGTAAACAGAATTTAATTGGCAATATCTGGAATATCTTCGAAAACGAGAACGAACTCTATGTAATAGGAGATGGCATAATACTGAAATATGTTGCAGGTAAGTTCACCTCCATAAATGCAAAGGTAAAAATTGATTGTTCGGGCATATCAAATGGAGTACTTTATCTAGGCACGATACATGGCATCTGTATATTGGCAGGAAATAGTGTACTACCACTACAAGGGGCTTCAATCCTACAAAACAAACGCATTCGATGCATTTTACCCTATGACAATAAGATTCTCATCGTAACTGCTTTCGATGGTGTATACTGCTACGACGGGCTACGAGTTTATCCCTTTATTACCGGCATGGAGTCATTCTTGAAACAGAATGAGATTTTCTGTGCTGCAATATCTGGAAAAGATTTCGCGGCGGGAAGCATTCGTAATGGTATCGCAGTTGTGAACTTGCAAACACATCGAATAAAGTACTTCAATGAGATGAGTGGTATGCAAAACAATACCGTATTATCGGCAACATTTGATCCTTTAGGGAATCTATGGGCAGGACTCGACAGCGGAGGTTTAGACTACATCTTGCTTAACTCCCCATTTACAAATCTTTATTCTTATCCTCATTCTTACGGTACTGGGTACACAGCTTTACTTTCTGATAATTTACTATATCTGGGAACAAACAGAGGACTTTTCTCCATGCCTTTCAATACAAATATCAACGGGAAACTACCCGATATGTCAGCTATAAAAGGCGCAGGAGGACAAGTATGGGGACTTAACAAGATAGGGAACGACATATTTTGCAGCCACGACAGGGGGCTTTTTTTATTACGAAAAGCGTCAATTAAGCGTATTGGCTACATTACAGGTGTATGGAACTGTCAATTGTCATTAGGCGATCCAGACAAACTATTGGTTGGAGTATACGACGGAATGTTTGTTTTGGAAAGAAAAGGAAGTTCATGGAAAGTATTAACTAAAATTACAGGAATCAATGAAAGCTGCCGATGGTTTGCACAAGAGAACGGACAAACATTGTGGGTTTCGAATGGTAGCAAACTATCATGCTATACGCTAGACAAACAGCTTATTCACGTTGTGAAGACACAAAGTTTGAACTTGCACCAATTCTTGCAAATTAATAAGGGTTCTAAGGTCTTTCGAATAGACGGACGAATCGTCATTACAACACCTAAAGGAGAATTTTATTACAATAGACGCCATAAACAATTGAGTTACATCGATCTGATTAAAGAGAATAAAAAAGAAAACATATCCGCTATTACAAAATTCAAGAATTCAACTATCAGCTTATCACCAGATAAAATAAGTATTTACGACACTTCTTCGAAAAAAGGAACAAACTATTTTTTTGGTACTCCCTCTATACAGCTGGTCTCTGACGCCGAAACAATAATTCCGATATCTGAATCTTCGATAATCATTCCCAATGACAATGGATTTGCTCTCTTCAACTCACCTCAACGGAAAGACATCAGCAACTACAAACAAATGCTCCATATTCGAAATGTCTATATAACCTATCCCAAAGAAGCATTGATCTATACCGACAACTTTCTATCAAAAAAGAATAGCCCTGAAATATCTTACAACCACAATTCGGTTCGATTCGAATATGGCATCACCCCTTTTGCAAACATTCAAGGTGTAGTTTATCAGTATCGCCTGAATCAAGAAGAGTGGTCGGGCTATACTTATTCTAAAATTAAAGAATATAGCAATCTACACGAAGGAAATTATACTTTTGAAGTAAAAGCAAGCCTGCCCAATGGTGTCGTTATATCATACGATAGTTTTAGTTTCCAAATATTACCTCCATGGTACCGCACTAGTTGGGCTTATGCCATCTACTTATTTTTATTTGTGCTGTTGCTCCGTTATATTTACTTATGGGATGACACTCGAGTAAAACGAAAGAAGCAACAAGTAATAAAAGAGAAAGACCATCAAATAAGAGTGATGGAAAAAGAATACGAAGAAGAAAAAGCCGAAAAGCAACGCCAAATCATCCAGCTTGAGAAAGATAAGCTAGAATATGAATTAAAACATAAAAGTCAGGAAATGGCGAATTTAATGATAAACTTCGTCAGAAAAAATGAAATACTTACAGAAATAAGATCCGACCTTTTCAAAGCTCTCAGTACATTGAAAGGCGAAAACGCCAAAGAATCAAAGCAAATGCTGATACTCGTTCGCAACAAAATAGAATCTAACATTCAAGGCGACGAAGTTTTAAAAAAGATAGAAGACCAATTTGATGTGGTACATAACAATTTCATGAAAAGATTGCGGGAGACACATCCTGATCTTTCAAATAACGAACGAATGATGTGTGCTTATCTAAAAATGAATCTTTCTACCAAAGATATTGCACCTCTACTCAATATTTCGGTACGGGGCGTAGAAACCATACGCTATCGATTACGGAAAAAATTCGGATTAGAACGCGAAGACAGCTTAATCGAATATCTGAATAACTTATAACACGCTTTCTTTGTATTTTAGTAAAATTAATCTTTTCAATTTCAACCCTCTTACGTATCGTTATTGATCTATAGAACAGTACATTAATAATTAATGGCGTAATATTAGCGTATTTAAAAAACGCTATTGACGTATTAAAAAAGTCTTAATTATAGTTTTATAACGTTCAATAATTAATATGTTTGTATCGTCCAAAGAGGGACAAGAATGTTAATCTTAAAATTTAATAGAACACATGAAGAAGATTATTTCAATTCTATTTTTGTTAGGAATGTATTTATCAACATTCGGACAAAATGTACTGATAGAAGGTACAGTAAATGACGGTTCGACTAATGAACCATTAATCGGCGTAAATGTGGTAGTAAAAGGAAATGCCAATATTGGCACTGCTACAGATATGAATGGTTCTTTCAAGCTCAAGGCGCCTGCAAAATCTACATTAATTATTACTTACGTTGGCTACCTTACAAAAGAGGTACAAGCCACAAAAGGTAAAATGAAAATTTTGATGACAGAGGATTCTAAAGCTCTGAACGAAGTTGTCGTAATTGGTTATGGAATTCAGAAGAAAAGTGTTGTCACTGCTGCTATCAGCAAAGTAACATCGGATGAGCTGAACGCAGCAAAGCCCTCCCGAATTGAGGACGTACTGAAAGGCAAAATATCGGGTGTACAAATAACTCAAAGTTCAGGGCAACCGGGTTCTGATTCCAAAGTACGCATCCGCGGTATCGGTACTATTAATAATAGTGAACCTCTTTATGTTGTCGACGGGATGCCTGTAGATGGGGGAATAAATTATCTAAACCCGAGTGATGTCGCTTCTGTCGAAATTTTAAAAGATGCTGCATCAGCAGCCATTTATGGTACACGTGGTGCTAACGGCGTTATCCTTGTCACAACCAAATCCGGTTCTAAAGGAAAAGCTACAGTCAGCTACAACGTTTCTTATGGCTGGCAGAATCCTTGGACTCATAAATCAGTATTAGATGCTAAAGAGTACATGGTAATCATGAACGAAGAAAGTCTCAACGATGGCGGTAGCACAATCTATAACAATAAGCAGATATCCGAAGCCGGCAAGGGCACGGACTGGCAAAAAGAGACTTTTTACAAAAATGCTCCTGTACAAGATCACCAATTGAGTATTAATGGTGGAACAGATAAAATGCAATATTATTTATCGTTCGGCTATTTCAAACAAGATGGTATTGTAGGTGGCAATCACGGTAAATCGAACTATGAACGCTATAGTTTGAGAACCAATTCAAATTATACCGTATTTGAAACTAAAGAACGCAACTTCCTTAATAAATTGGATGTAGGTGTTAATGTGGCTTACTCAAGAGTAAATAGCACCGGTGTCGAAACCAATTCCGAATATGGTTCAGTTTTGGGTAGTGCTTTAGCTTTTTCACCATTAGTATCCGTTTATGCAAACAAGGCAGATGCAGCAACAATACTAGCCGCACATCCTTATGCAGTACAAGATTCTCGTGGTGTATTCTCTCTTCCGCCAGATGGCTTTCAAGAAATTGCCAATCCATTAGGCATGCTCAATCAACCTTCATCCGGGAAAAACAATTCGGATAAATTTGTTGGAACATTTTATGCCAAACTCGATTTACTACCAGGATTGTCCTTCAAAAGCAGTTATGGATTCGATCTAGCTTTCTGGGGATATGACACTTACACCATGCCATACTATTTGGCATCACAAGGCAAATATCAAGATTATAGCACAGTTCAAAGCGAAATGAATCGTGGTTATAAGTGGCAAGTTGAAAATGTTTTGACCTACAACAAAAGATTTTTAGATAAACATAACCTGACAGTTGTATTGGGTCAATCAGCACAAAGATATACTTATCGTAACTTAGGTGGTAACGATCGTGATCTATTAGAGACTGATCCAATGAAAGCAAACATCAATTCATGTATTGCAGACGAAAAATTATCAGTTCTTTGGGGCGGTACAGGAGGTTATAATAATGCCTCTTTAGCTTCATATTTCGGACGAGTTGACTACAACTTCGATGAGCGCTACATGGTACAGTTAACAGTACGTCGAGATGGTTCTTCTCATTTCGGTCCAAGTCATAAATGGGCTACTTTCCCAGCTGTATCTGTCGGTTGGAATGTATTGAATGAACCATATCTGAAAAATCATCCTGATTGGTTCAACGCATTAAAAGTGCGGGCAAGCTGGGGTAAGAATGGTAACGAAGCCATCGGAAACTTCACTTATGCCTCATTAATGAGCGGTGGTCAAAATTACTATTTCGGAGGAGGTTATTCGGTTAATACAGCCGATCCTTCAAAAGTTGGAGAAACGGGAGGTAGTATGCAATATGGATCTTCTCCTGGAGCTTTGGCCAACAAAGATGTAAAATGGGAGGAATCAGAACAAATAGACTTAGGTTTTGACGCTTCATTCTTCAACAATGCCTTAACATTCAGCACCGATTATTACAAGAAAAAGACCAACGGTATGCTGATGACAGTACAAATACCAAGTTATGTAGGACAAAGTGCTCCTACCGGAAATGTAGGCAAGATGCAAAACTGGGGCCTTGAATTTGAATTAGGCTGGAAAAGTCATATCAAGGACTTGAACTATAGCATTAAAGGTAACGCATCCTATTTGCACAACAAACTTATTCACCTAGGTACAGCATCGGGTAGTGCTATTTATGAATCAGCGGGAGCCAGTGGTGTTGGCGATATTGTAAAAGGACAAGATGGTATGGTTTGGCCGTTCTTTTATGGCTACAAGACCAATGGAATATTCCAAAATGCCAACGAAGTATCAAGCTATGTCAATAGCAAAGGAGAAATGTTGCAACCAGAAGCTAAACCGGGCGATGTTCGCTTTGTAGATGTAACTAAAGACGGAACAATCGATTCTAACGACCGTGTAAAAATTGGTAAAGGTATGCCCGATTGGACCTATGGTTTCACAATTACAGCTGATTGGAAAGGTTTCGACGTAAATTTGCTTTTCCAAGGCACAGTAGGCAACGATATTTTTGACTTTTCACAGCGCGGTGATATTCCACGAATGAATCGTCCTACATGGATTCTTGACCGCTGGCATGGCGAAGGAACATCTAATTCAATTCCTCGTATGACATCTGCCAACCCGAATAAGAACTGGCGTTGTTCTGACCTATATATAAAGAGTGGCGATTATATGCGTCTTAAAATTGCACAAATCGGTTACACATTACCACAAAGGCTAACAACTAAATTTTCTATTCAGAACCTACGACTCTATGTCTCGGCCGAAAATCTCTTCACACTAACAGGATATAACGGTTTTGACCCTGAAGTAGCATCAGGTGGTTATACAACAATAGGTATCGACCGAGGTGTTTATCCGCAGTCACGTACGATATCTCTTGGAGCTAATATTACTTTCTAACCACAAAAATTCATAGAAATGAAAACATATAAATTATTAACATCAGCCATTTTTCTAGCAGGGGCATTAACAATATCCTCTTGCAGTGATGACTTTCTGACTTCAAAACCAACAGAAAGTCAGCAAGCAGGAGCACCGGCAACAGAAAGTGCAATTCTTTCAAACCTCGGTGCAGCCTATCAGATATTACTTTTCGACAGCTATGCCGATAACAACTATAATGCAGTGTTGCTAATGTCGGATCTCCGTTCAGATGATATATGGAAAGGTGGAGGTTCTGCCGGAGATCAACAGCAATTATATTCTCTCTCGCAATTCACATCTACTTCAAACGAAACACTCAATGGATTGTGGAGTATTTATTATTCTGGAATTGCACGTTGCAATAATGTCATTATGGCTTGTGCAAACGCTGTAAATGTATCGAGCACTAAATTAAAACAATATAACGCAGAAGCTCATTTTCTACGTGCATACTATACACACTTGCTTTGGAAGTATTGGGGGAATATCCCTTATTTTGAAAAGCCTCTAGATGCTCCCTACATGGCTAAACAACTTACAGCCAACGAAGTGTATGCCAAGATCATGGCCGATTTGGATATTGCTTGCGAAGATGGTGCAATGGCAATGACAACAACAGGCAACGACCTTGGTCGTGCAAATCGTTCAGCTGCGCTTATGTTAAGAGCCAGAGTTGTAATGTATCAGAAGGATACCAGCAAATACGCTCAAATCACTCAAGATATGGCAGACATTATCAGTAGCAACAACTATTCACTGATGACTGATTTTGCTGGAATGTGGACAGATGCCGGTGAATTCTGTAAAGAATCTATCTTCGAAACGAACCAGATACCAATAGGTAAGACATGGGCAAGCGGCTGGCAAGGTTACGGAACGAATCTTCCCGCATTTATTTCGCCAAATGGTCTCTCGGCAGGTAGTAAGACTGGCGACTTCAAAGGCGGTTGGGGATTTGGTCCTGTTCGCGAATCTACTTACAAAATCTTCGAAGATGGTGATATACGCCGCGATGCTTCAATCAATCATTTCGAGTCGTCTCAGTATACCGCGCGTTTTCAAGACACCGGTTATTTTCAAGCTAAATATGCAGCTCGCATAGGTTACAATCCGCAAGGAGATGTCGATCTAAATTATTGCAACAACCTGCGTCTCTTCCGGTATTCAGAGACATTATTGAATTACGTGGAATTAATTAAAATGGATGGTCAGACAGAAGTAAGCAATATCACAGCACAAAGTTGCTTCAACCAGATTCGACAACGGGCTTTTGGTTCAAAAACCGCCCCTGACGAAGAAATGAATGCCGACAACATAAAGCTAGAGCGCCGTCGTGAATTTGTTGGAGAAGGAATGCGCTTCTGGGATTTAGTTCGTTGGGGAGATGCTCCTACTGTACTCACAGAAAACATATCTGCATTCAACTCTGTCCGTACTTTCTCTGATTGGATGAAATACTTGCCAATTCCTCAATCCGAATTGGATAAGACAAAAGGTACCGAATACGAGTTGAAACAAAATGGAAGTTGGAAATAAACCATCAAATCGATAATAACATGAAAAAGTTTATTAATTCTATATTTTGGATGTTGTGCGCTGTCGTAGCACTAACTTCTTGCAGTGCAGAAGACGGAGATACTGGACACAGTCTCGGCAATATAGCTTCAATTACTGCCGATCAGATAACCTTCAGCCAAACACCATCGTCAACAAGCAAAAACATTATTACTTTTGCCAATACCACCAAAATAAAAGGAATTTACTCCGTAAAATGGGATTTAGGCAATGGCACGACGGGAAATACGGAAAGTTTCAAAGGGCAGTATCCCCTTGCCGGCAGTTATAATGTTACACTCACTATTACGACTGCTGACGGAGTCAGCGCTTCTAAAACAGAAGTTCTCACTTTAGATACCAGTGACTATACATTGATCAATACCCCTAATTATGTACATCTGACGGGAAGTCAAACACCAGAAAAAAGTAGGACTTGGGTACTAGACCAGTATAACAACTATGCCGCACGAATAGCCCAAGCTACAGGGTTACTCATAAAAAGCCACGAGGGTTTAGGACCGGAAGGCAGTTATGGACAATCTTGGTGGGGAGCAAAGGCAAATGAGAAAAATACGTGGACCCTCTACGCACACAAATTCACTTTCTCTCTCGACGGACTGAAAGTGCATATTGCCAATCAAGGTACAGGGTATGGACGAAAAGCTTGCGCTACGGCTGGAGGATTCGCAGTTACTTCAACAAGTGGTGACGATTGCCTTTTTAGTTATTCGGGAGGTGATTATACATTCTCGCCGCTTGACGAAACTGGCAAATATCCCTCATTTAGCCTATCAGGCAATGCATTTTTAGGATATTATTGTGGATCACAAAAATATGACATACTCTATTTGGATGATGAATGCATGGCGTTACGTGTGGATGATGCTATCGAAAAACAAGATTGGGTATTTGTTTACTGCCGTGACGATCTAAACATAGCAATTCCTAAAACAGTCAAAGCAGTACCTTTGAATGAAAATTTTGAATCAGGAACCCTCACCGTACCCTTTGTCAATCAAGATATGGGCGCCCGTACAGGTATCACTGATAATATTGCTCCAAGTGATGACAACAATACATCATCCAAAGTCTTTCGTTACCAGAAATCGACCTCATTTTATAGTAACTTATATTTTGTAGCTCCAACATATAAATTCGATTTATCGAAACAGAATAAAATTACGCTAAAAGTATTTATTCCTTCGTTTAATGACTACACTTCGGATTGGGCAGTAGCAGGAGATTGGATTACCAACAAAAAACTGCAAAACAAAGTGGCTATAAAGCTACAAAACACCGACGATGGAGACAATGCATGGCAGACACAAACTGAAATAGACAAAACAGATATACCATTTAACAAATGGGTAACACTTACTTTCGATTTCAGTAGTGTGGCACAAAATGCTAATTATGACAAAATTGTGATTCAATTAGGTGGTGAAGGTCATGGAGGACAAGGTATATTCTATATCGACGATTTCTCCTTTTCTGAATAATGATGCAACTTATGAATAAGTACCAAATGATAAATACTTGGCTACTGTCTCTGGTTTTCTTTACCGGATGCGGGAGTTCCAATTCGGACAACGGAGGGGGGACGCCCCCCTCCCCTTCCGATACGGGAACCATCACACTGTCCAAATCATCATTATCGCTGACTGCAGACGCCACCGAAAATTCTCCAATAATAGTGACGTCAAACAACGATTGGAATGTTACATCGGACCAAACGTGGTGTACTCCCTCTCCCACAAATGGACATAATGGGCAAACCTCTTTGAAAATAGCTACGTTATCCAATAAAACGGGTAGCGAGCGTACGGCAACTCTATCCTTTTATATAAAAGAGACCAAAAAGGCAACACTCACAGTTAAACAAGCAACACTCCCCGTAGAAAATTATGTACCCAGTGGATATAATTTAGTATGGTCAGACGAGTTTAATACAGCAAGGCAAAGTGATGGGAAACCCAGTTTGCCCAACTCTACAGATTGGAGCTACGAAACCGGTAACGGTGGTTGGGGAAACCACGAGCTGGAGAATTATATTGCCGGATTTTCAGACAAAGACACTTGTGCCATAATTTCTGATGGAGCACTCAAAATAGTTGCTAAAAAGGTGGGGACACAAGTACTCTCCATTCGTATGAATACACAAAAGAGCTGGACATATGGCTATTTTGAAGCACGGCTAAAATTGCCTACAGGAAAAGGCACTTGGCCAGCTTTCTGGATGATGCCTAAGAACTTCACGACTTGGCCGGATGATGGCGAAGTAGATATTATGGAAGAAGTTGGATACCATCCTAACTATGTATCATCAAGTATTCATTGTGCGGCATACAACCATACACTAGGCACACAAAAGACAGCCGAAAGCTATTGTGCCACCGCGCAGTCGGACTTTCATATTTATGGATGTTTGTGGACAACAGATTATATCAAGTTCTATGTCGACGGTGTAAATACACTTACATTTCCAAACGATAATACGGGCAACAAAAGCACTTGGCCTTTCAATGCTCCTTTCTACTTAAAGCTAAATTTAGCATGGGGCGGAGATTGGGGCGGTGCCCAAGGAGTAGACGAATCGATATTACCCGCTACTTACGAGATTGATTATGTGAGAGTTTATCAAAAATAACAGGCTTCAATAGGTAAGGAGGTGCATCAAAGGTTTCATAACTCTATAATGATTTATATGATGCACCTTCTTTTTTAAAACATCAATTTACAATCAGAATTTGTAATATGAAAAAAATATATATTCTATTTCTCATCCTTATCATCCCGTTAGGTATTAACGCTCAAAAGGTTTTGAACAAGCCTTATTCCAAGAGTGAATTCATATATATCAAAGGGCCAAACCTTTTTTCTCCAAATGGTAAGAAATTCTTCATTATGGGAACCAACCTTGGTAATTGGCTAAACCCCGAAGGCTATATGTTTAAATTTACCAAAACCAACTCTGCCCATTTCATCAATGAAATGTTTAGCCAAATGGTCGGACCTGATTTCATGGCACAATTCTGGAAATCTTTCAAAGACAACTATATTACTCGAGAAGATATTCGCTTCATTAAAAGTACAGGAGCAAACACGATCCGTTTGCCCTTCAGTTATAAGCTTTTTACTGATGAAGATTACATGGGACTGACATCTCAACAAGACGGGTTCGCAAGAATAGACAAGTTGGTAGGTTGGTGCAAAGAATTTGGATTGCATCTCATATTGGACATGCACGATGCTCCCGGAGGACAAACAGGTGATAATATTGACGACAGTTACGGCTATCCCTGGTTATTTGAGAGCGCACAAAGCCAACAACTCTTTTGCAATATATGGCAACGTATCGCACAACATTATAACAACGAACCAACTATTTTAGGGTACGAACTGCTCAACGAACCGATTCCTCACTATCTGACGAACAAGGAGGAGTTGAACGGCAAATTGGAATCTATCTACAAGATGGGCACCGCTGCCATACGCAAAGAGGATAAAAATCATATTATCCTAATTGGTGGAGCACAATGGAATAGTAATTTTAAACCATTTAAAGATTCTAGGTTTGACAGCAAACTCATATATACCTGCCATCGCTATGGCGGCGACCCGACAAAAGCAGCCATTCAAGAATTCATAAATTTCAGAGACAGTGTTAATCTTCCGATGTACATGGGAGAAATCGGACACAATACAGATGCATGGATGTCAGCATTTTGTAAAGTAATGAAGGAAAATAACATAGGATATACCTTCTGGCCCTACAAACTAATGGGAGAACAATGTTTTGTGGGGATCAAAGAACCTGCAGATTGGAATATGGTGACTACTTTTTCCGAATCACAACGCGACACCTACGAGAACATTCGCAATAATCGCCCTAAACAAGCTATAACTCGAAAAGCGATGAAAGATTTCATAGAAGCTTGCAAATTCAAAAGCTGTAATATACAGAACGAATATATCAATGCATTACAAATGAAATAGATTAGCTTTTTGCCAAAATAAAGACGCCCGATTAGGTTAACTAAATCGGGCGTTATTTATTAACACATTAATGTGTCTTGATTCAAAAGTTACTAATTAGCCATTTCCGAAATAAATTTAATACGTACCAAGCGAATTTCCTCTTCAGTGAAATCACTGCCTAATTCATCCATAGCATCGCTTATTTTATCCGTCGTAGATTCTTTAAAATAGTCATAAATATCAAGCATGTGGTCTTCATCCATTATCTCGTTCAAGAAATAATCAATATTTAGTTTAGTGCCCGAATAGACTATAGCTTCTATTTCCTCCAGCAGCTCATCAAACTCAATACCTTTAGAAAGAGCGATATCGTCAAGTGCGACTTTACGATCAATAGCTTGTATGATAGAAACCTTAAGCTTTGATTTATTAGCAACAGTACGTACACGTAAATCTTCGGGACGTTCTATCTCATTCTCTTCACAATGTTTTTTAATGAGTTCACAAAATTCAGCCCCATATCTCTTAGCCTTTCCCTGTCCTACTCCCGGAATATTTTGCAATTCCTCCAATGTAATAGGATATATAGTAGCCATTGATTCTAGAGAAGGATCTTGAAAGATGACATAAGGAGGAACACCGAGATGTTTTGACATTTTCTTACGAAGATCTTTCAGCATCGAGTAAAGTGCAGGGTCAACAGCACAGCTACCACCTCCACGAGTCGGAGCCTCTTCTTCTATTTCTTCAAAATCATTATCTTTCGTTATCTTAAACGAGATAGGTTTTTGCAAAAACTTCCTGCCCTTATTCGTCGCTTTCAGTATACCATAGTTTTCGACTTCTTTACTAAGGTATCCGGCAATAAGAGCTTGATGAATGACAGCATTCCATGTTTTGTCCTCTTCGCCCATGCCAGAGCCGAAACATTCCAAGTCTTCATGCAAATGAGCTGTCACTTCGGAAGTTTCACGACCTTGAAGAATATCAATCACATAGTCGGCTTTAAAGTTCTCTTTCAAAGCAATAATAGCTTCAATAACAGTACAAAGCATTTCTTGCGCTTCAACCTGCTTCTTTGGATTCAAACAATTATCACAATTGCCACAATTTTCCTCATTATATTCTTCGCCAAAATAATGGAGTAGCGTCTTGCGGCGACAGACGGACGACTCTGCATAATTGGCTGTTTCAAGCAACAACTGCTTACCTATTTCCTGTTCAGAGACAGACTTGCCCTGCATAAATTTTTCCAATTTCTGAATATCCTTATTAGAATAAAACGTTATACACTGACCCTCACCACCATCGCGCCCTGCACGTCCGGTCTCCTGATAATACCCTTCCAAACTTTTTGGAATATCATAGTGTATGACAAAACGCACATCGGGCTTATCAATGCCCATGCCGAAAGCAATAGTCGCAACAATGACATTGATTTTTTCCATCAAAAAATCATCTTGGGTTTTACTTCGATTGGCACCATCCATACCAGCATGATAAGCCTGCGCACTGATTCCATTTGCACGAAGAATAGCAGCAAGTTCTTCAACCTTTTTACGACTCAGACAATAGATAATACCCGATTTATCGGAATTATTCCGAATAAACTTTATGATATCTTTATCTACATTGATTGTTTTGGGACGAACTTCATAATATAAATTAGGCCTATTAAACGAAGATTTGAAAACTATAGCATCGCTCATACCTAAATTTTTTTGAATGTCATGCTGCACTTTAGGCGTAGCTGTCGCAGTCAAAGCAATAACCGGAGCCTTACCTATTTCATTTATTATCGGACGTATCCGACGATATTCCGGACGGAAATCATGTCCCCATTCGGAAATACAATGTGCCTCGTCAACAGCATAAAACGAAATCTTTACCGTTTTAAGAAATTCTACATATTCGTCTTTTGTCAAGGACTCAGGAGCCACATACAGTAGTTTTGTCTTTCCGTTACGAATATCTTCTTTTACCTGCTCAATAGCACTTTTATTAAGTGATGAATTGATAAAATGAGCGATACCATCTTCTTCACTGAAATTGCGCATGGCATCGACTTGATTCTTCATCAAGGCAATGAGCGGAGAGATTACAATCGCTGTACCTTCCATCAACAAGGACGGTAATTGATAACACAACGACTTACCCCCTCCTGTAGGCATCAGCACAAACGTATCGTTTCCTTCCAATAAGTTTTCAATAATGGCCTCTTGGTTACCTTTAAATTTATCAAATCCAAAATTTTTCTTTAATTGTTCTAACAGTTGATTTTTCTCTGTCATATTCTAATAACTTCTTTTACCCAATTCAAAATTTAAAGTCAATATATACTATTAGAAACAAAGTTATAAACAACTTTGAATATAGCAAGCAATTTTTAGAGAAATATTTTATAAAAAAAGAAGAACTCTTTTAAGTCCTTCCTTTTTCTATTCTATTCTGACAATTGCAAATGCCTTAAGTTGGCTTTCCCCAACTGTTTACAAGCATATTCAATAGTTACGTTATATGTTTTCTTTTTTTGTGAAGGAATTTCAAACATCACATCCATCATAATTGTTTCTACAATAGAACGTAATCCGCGGGCCCCTAATTTATACTCTATTGCTTTATCAACAATAAATTCATAAACGTCGTCAGCAAAAATCAATTTCACTCCGTCCATTTCAAAAAGCTTTATATACTGTTTGATGATAGAGTTTTTCGGTTCCGTTAAAATACTACGCAATGCATTCCTATCCAAAGGATTGAGATAGGTAAGTACCGGCAGACGACCAATGATTTCAGGAATAAGTCCGAACGACTTTAAATCTTGCGGTGCAATGTATTGCATAAAGTTTTCCTTATCTATCATCATCGCTTTACGGTCAGCATTATAGCCTACCACATGGGTATTAAGACGTTGCGCAATCTTTCTTTCGATACCGTCGAAAGCCCCACCACAAATAAAGAGTATGTTTTTGGTATTCACCGGAATCATTTTCTGATCGGGGTGTTTACGTCCTCCCTGTGGCGGAACCAGTACTACCGATCCTTCAAGCAATTTGAGCAGTCCCTGCTGAACTCCCTCACCACTGACGTCCCGAGTAATAGAAGGGTTGTCGCCTTTCCGAGCTATTTTATCTATTTCGTCAATGAAAACAATACCTCGTTCGGCTTCGGGGACATTATAATCTGCAACCTGAAGTAAGCGGGTCAGAATACTTTCAATATCTTCGCCCACATAACCGGCCTCAGTTAAAACCGTAGCATCGACAATAGTAAATGGCACATGGAGCATTTTGGCAATAGTTCGAGCAAGTAATGTCTTACCCGTACCAGTGCTGCCTACCATAATAATATTAGATTTTTCAATCTCAACCTCATCAACGTCGTTCCTTTGCAACAACCGTTTATAATGATTATACACCGATACGGACAAATACCTCTTGGCATCTTCTTGTCCAATGACATACTGATCTAGAAAAGTCTTTATGTCTTTCGGTTTGGGCAGCGTTTTCAAATCCAATGTAGTAACATCAGCAGACGTTTTATTTTTGAATCCTAACGCTTCTTGCGTTATTTCATAAGCCTGTTGGGCACAATCCTCACAAATAAAGCCGTTGAGTCCACTAATCATAAACCCTACTTCGTCTTCAGTGCGGCCGCAAAAGCTACATCTATTTTTTTGTTTCCCCGCCATCGTTATTTTTTTACCAGCACTTCATCAATCATTCCATAGTCCTTCGCCTCTTGAGCCGTCATCCAATAATCACGATCTGAATCAGCCCATACTTTTTCAAAATCGGTATGAGAGTGAGTAGCGATAATAGTATAAAGTTCTTTTTTCGTTTTCTGAATCTCGCGAGCCGTAATCTCTATGTCCGAAGCCTGACCTTGCACACCACCCATCGGTTGATGAATCATAACACGCGAATGAGGTAGAGCAGAACGTTTCTTCTCTGCACCTGCCACTAGCAGCACAGCAGCCATAGAAGCAGCCATACCCGTACAAATAGTAGCCACATCGCTCGAAATAAATTGCATCGTGTCGTAAATACCAAGTCCTGCATAGACCGAACCGCCAGGCGAATTTATATAAATAGAGATATCCTTACCTTGATCGACAGAATCCAGATAAAGTAGCTGGGCCTGCAATGTATTGGCTGTATAATCATCAATTTGAGTACCCAAGAAGATGATGCGATCCATCATTAGTCGCGAGAAGACGTCAAGCTGCGTTACATTGAGTTGACGTTCCTCCAAGATATAAGGATTCAAATAACCGTTTTGTGACTTGACAACATCATCAAGCACCATACTGTTCATCCCTAAATGCTTAGTTGCATATTTTCTAAAATCATCCATTTTGTTAATCCTTTCTTTTTAACAAAAAAGGCATAAGTACGTCATTGATAGACTCCGCACTTATACCTTATTATAACTATTTATCGGAGTATTACTTCTCTAACATTTTTTTAAATTCTTCGTCCGAAACAGTCTTATTGTTCAGTGTGAGTTGCTCTTTGAAGATAGCCATCAATTTATCTTCTACCACACGATCTACCATCTCGTTCACGGTTTCTTTCTTCGACATCATTTGTTGAATATAATTCTTCAAAAGATCCTCAGGCACATTGGGCATGCCATATTGAGCAAACTGAGCACGTGCTGTATTTTCGCACATCTTAGTAATGTCGCCGTTTTCTACCTTAATTTTATTGGCATCTACCAACTGTTCCTTTATAAGCTGCCATTGCAAGGCCTTGATACTGTTGTCATAATTCTCGTCAACGAATTTCTCGTCCTTGTCCTTATTATTCAAGAGCATAATCTTCTTCAACAGTTTGTCAGGATATTCAAGTTTGCCCAATTTCTTTTCGAACATTGCTTTTACATCAAGCAATAATTTGTAATCGCTATTAGGAGTCAGTTGAATAGAAATATCTTCCTTTACCTTAGCACGGAACTCTTCTTCGCTCTTCACTGCATCCTTACCATAGACTGAGTCAAACAATTTCTGATCGATTTCTCCCGGTACGAAGCGAGTAATTTCCTTTATTTCGTAAGAAAAGTCCGATTTCATATCTGCGACTTCTTCCTTTTTCTTTTTCAAGAGAGAAGCGAGTTCAACTTCATTGTTGTCATAAGCCTTTCTCGGATTGAAATTTACTTTAGCACCTATTTTAATGCCTTCAAAAAGTTTTTTGTCGTCATCGCTATGCATGTATTCGGGCATCATCACAGCATCTTCTACAACAATACCGTCCTCTTTAGCCGCGCCATTCTCATCCAGTTCGACAAGAAGTCCCTTCAACATATCTTTTCCTTCGAAAGCTTCAACCTGCTTGTGTTCTCCTAGGCGGTTACGATACATACCTATCTGATCATCAACCATTTTATCGCCCACCTCTATTGTATAGTAGTCTACTTTATCTTTCTTAGAAATTTCTGCTTTAAAATCAGGAGCAAGAGCAACATCGAACACAAATTCGAAGTCATCCATCGTATCAAAATCTATCGGTTGTTGTTTTTCTTCATCCGATAAAGGCTCTCCCAAAGTTTTCAGGTTGTTTTCTTTGATATAATCGTAAATTTTCTGACTGAGAATTTTGTTGATTTCTTCCGACTTAACGGCTGCTCCATACATCTTAGTCACCAATCCCAGTGGAACCATTCCTTTGCGAAATCCGTTCATTTGCACTTTCTGGCGGTAGTTTTTCAACGATTTATCAACTTCGTTCTGATAATCGGCTTTCTCAAGCTTTATTGTAAGCAGTCCGCTTACGGCATCAATGTTTTGAAATGTAATGTCCATTCTTGACAACTATTTTATTTGATTTATAAATCTAACCAATTGCATTTTAAGCGGACAAAATTAGTGCTAATCTTTCAAATAACAAAGGAATTTAATGAATTATGACTTATATAAATGATTTTATCATCCGCTATACGACATTTACAAACCACAAATCTTTACTATAGCCTTTCAGCACCTATCCGCATTTATACTAGCTTGCTGCAAAAAGTATGCCAAGACGAGCATATAGTGTACCATAAAAAGCGTCCAGAGAAGTAGATGAATAGTACGAGGTTTTAAATAGATATTCTGATTACCCAGCTTTATCCTTTTGCACAAAATACGAAATTATAAGATTATGACTCCTTTTTCTTACAAATTCACAGGAAACGAGACGACCTTGAAATGGTCTGAAAGTAGCCATAACTTTGCTGAAAACTTCCGTATGATTCTATAAAAACAAAAGAAAGAAATCGTATTTTTGTACTGACGCAATTATGATCTCACTATGGTGGGACGCACGTTCCAGCCCAGTGGGACACACGTACTACCTATATGGGACGCACATCCCACTAAGGTGGGACGATAACAGCAACTTAACCTTTTACAAAATACTACCTTATGAGCAGAAAGAAAGTATACTATGACATTTACGAAAGTCCTCAATCAAAACATACCAAGCATAGCTACCATGTGCGCGTAGCCAAATCGGATTTGATTGATTTTCAGAGAATAAAAAAGATCATTGCAAGCCAGTGTACAGGAACTGAAGGAGATATTTCTCTGGCCGTAGAGCAGCTCTCGTGCAACATGGCCAATGAAGTAGGTAGCGGCAACCGCTTTCATATAGAAGGCATCGGATATTTCTTCCTCATTATAGAGGCCGACCCCGCAAGCAGCGCCAAATCGATCAACAACCACCAGATACGGGTGCGGACAGTAGGTTTTACTCCGGACAAAATTCTGATGTCGCGACTGACAGAGATTGACTTCTACCGTTCACCTATCAAGCGCCATTCGGCAAGCAGCAGTTACGCCGAAAGGCAAATGATACTGAAAGATTTTTTTAAGCGACACAACAGCATTACCCGTGCAGAATTTCAGACATTGCTCGGGCTGACAAGAACAACAGCCATACGCCGACTGAACGAGTTGTGCAAAGGACCTTGTGCTATATTTAACAAAGAAGGAGCTCGAAATTCGCCGGTCTACATACCCATAACAACTTCCCCCTTCTGGAAAGACTAAAGCATATAAAGATTACCCGATCATTTCAAACGACGATCTATCATCAAATAACGAACTCAATTCATGAGTGAAAGTACACCTTACTTTTTAAGGTCGTGAGAGGTCGTTTCGTCTTCTTTCTTAATCTGCGATTTGACCTTTTTACTTTTCAGCAAATCAGGGATGGAAAACAAATGTATTTTTCTCTTCGAATGATGCTCGGCTTCGGCCAGCTCTTTTGCTTCTACAGCCTCTTCAGCAGCTTCTTCCTGACGATGATTAAACTCTTCCTGACGACGGTCCTCCTCGGCTTGAAAATCTTTGCGGCGCAACACAAAACTATTACTGAGATATTTCTCACGAACAATTTTATTGGCTGCAAGTTCTTCGGGAGTACCTTGAAAAAGAATTTTACCTTCGAAAAGTAAATAAGCACGATCGGTAATACTCAACGTCTCCTGAACGTTATGGTCTGTAATGAGAATCCCTATATTCTTATACTTGAGCCGATAAACTATCTGTTGAATATCCTCGACAGCAATGGGGTCGACACCGGCAAAAGGTTCGTCAAGCATAATAAACTTAGGATCTATAGCCAAACAACGAGCAATCTCGGTACGACGACGCTCACCTCCCGAAAGTTGATTACCTTTGTTTTTGCGTACTTTTTGCAGGCGAAATTCAGATATAAGGCTTTCAAGTTTCTCCTTACGGTACTCACGGGGTTTATCTGTCATTTCGAGCACAGAAATAATATTGTCTTCTACACTCATTTGGCGAAACACGGAGGCTTCTTGGGGCAGATACCCGATACCAGCCTTGGCACGTTTGTGTACAGGAAATTTGGTAATATCCAAATTGTCTAGAAAAATACGTCCTTCATTACCTGTTATCAGCCCGACTGTCATATAGAAAGAAGTAGTTTTACCAGCACCATTAGGGCCTAGCAATCCAACAATTTCTCCTTGCTCTACATTTATCGACACATGACTGACAACGGTACGCTTTCCATATCGTTTCACCAGATTTTCAGTGCGAAGAACCATTTTTCTATCTTCCATAACCAAAGTATTTTGCAGCAAATGTAGCAAAAATCTATCTAAAAGCGTAACTTTGTAGCTGCAAATATTACAACTTATGTTTTTACTAAACGGATTAAGAACTTTCGGAGAGTATCTCCTCTTAATGAAACGGGTATTCGGACGTCCAGACCGGATGCGGATGTCTCTCAAAAGATATGCCAACGAAATAGCGGAATTAGGCATCAGTTCTATTGGTATAGTTTTGCTTATTTCACTATTTATCGGTGCTGTCATTACCGTTCAAATCAAGCTAAATATTTCCAACCCAATGCTTCCCCGCTGGACAGTAGGCTACGTGACCCGTGAAATCATGTTATTGGAATTTTCGTCTTCCATCATGTGCCTGATATTGGCGGGTAAGGTGGGCTCGAACATCGCCTCTGAACTTGGTACCATGCGGGTGACCCAACAAATAGATGCGCTTGAGATAATGGGAATTAATTCGGCAAACTTCCTAATATTACCCAAAATTGCAGCAATGGTAACCATCATTCCGATATTAGTCACTTTCAGTATATTTGCCGGAATCATCGGAGCTTATTGTTCTTGTTGGTTTCTGCACATCATGACGGCTGTTGATCTGGAATATGGCTTACAATATGAATTTGCAGAATGGTATGTATGGTCCAGCTTTATCAAATCACTTTTCTTTGCTTTCATTATAGCTAGCGTGTCGGCATACTATGGCTACACGGTAAAAGGAGGATCTATTGATGTAGGAAAAGCATCGACTGACTCGGTAGTCTCGAGCAGCGTATTAATTCTTTTTTCGGATTTAGTGCTTACTCAATTATTAATGGGATGATAGAAATTAAACATTTACATAAGATTTTTGACGATAAAGCAGTGTTGAGCAATATCAATACGACATTTGAAAGCGGCAAGACCAATTTAATTATCGGACAAAGCGGTTCAGGAAAAACCGTACTGATGAAATGCATTGTAGGATTACTTACCCCTGAAAAAGGAGAAGTGCTATACGACAATCGCAATCTGCTTGACATGAATAAACATCAAATAAAAGATCTGCGGCGCGAAATAGGCATGATATTCCAAAGTTCAGCACTATTCGACTCCCTCGATGTATTGCAAAACGTAATGCTTCCGCTCAACATGTTCAGTAACAAGACTTATATAGAACGCGAAAAACGAGCAAAATTTTGCCTTAACAGAGTGAAATTGAGTGAGGCGAAAGATAAATTTCCCGGTGAAATAAGTGGCGGAATGCAGAAGCGAGTAGCCATTGCAAGAGCGATAGCTTTGAATCCGCAATATTTATTTTGCGACGAACCTAACTCCGGTCTTGATCCAAAGACATCTTTAGTGATTGATGAGCTAATACATGGTATCACAGAAGAATATAACACAACGACCATTATCAACACTCATGATATGAATTCTGTAATAGATATAGGAGACAGCATTATATTTATTTGTAAATCACACATTGAATGGTCGGGCAACAAAGACGAGGTTCTTCACTCAAAGAATAAAGAATTGAACAATTTTATATTCTCATCGGATATACTGAGGAAAGTAAAAGACTTGGAATTTAATAAAGAATAGCCCTCCTGATATAAGAGGGAAAAGACAAATAGCAACGATATATATTGATAACTAAAATGCCCGGCAAATACGTATTTAGTTTGTACGTTTTGTCGGGCATTTTTTTTTATTTTTGCCGTATGAAGACATTAATAGGTGTTCCTGTGAATTGCCACTTCTCTCGAATTTTATTTTCCAAAAAGCGCTTATACGGTTCTTTGACGTATTGCGGCAAATTGGCAAAAAAGACAAACGATGGAATACGAGTATTGGGCAACTGCGTAACATATTTTATCTTGATATATTTCCCTTTGATTGATGGTGGTGGGTATGCTTCAATTTCACCTAACATTGCTTCATTAAGTTTAGCTGTAGGAACTTTACGAACACGATCTTGATAAACGGTAATTGCCGTATCAATAACCTTGAATATACGTTGTTTCGTTTTAGCAGAGACAAAAATAATCGGGAAATCGGTAAATGGAGCAAAGCGCTGACGAATAGAGTCTTCGAAAAATTTCATCGACTTGGCGTCCTTGTTCTCCACCAAATCCCATTTATTGACAGCTACTACAAGCCCTTTTTGATTGCGCTGTATAAGCGAAAATATATTCAAATCTTGACCTTCAATACCTCGGGTCGCATCAACCATCAAGACACAGACATCTGCATTCTCAATGGCACGGATAGAGCGGATGACAGAATAGTATTCCATATCTTCATTGACCCTGTTTTTCTTTCGAATACCTGCAGTATCGACCAAATAAAAATCAAATCCAAACTTATCGTAACGAGTATAGATAGAATCGCGAGTTGTGCCGGCAATTTCGGTAACGATATTGCGATCTACGCCAATGAAAGCATTGACTATGGAAGATTTCCCAGCATTAGGACGACCGACGACAGCAAAACGAGGTACATCTTCTTCGAGTTCCTCTTCTACTTTTTTCTCAAACTTTCCGACAACCATATCGAGCAAATCACCCGTACCGCTTCCAGTCATAGCCGAAACACAATAAGGATCGCCCAAGCCTAATTTATAAAATTCGGCAGCGTCGTATTGCAGGATATTTGTATCAACCTTATTGGCAACAACAATAATCGGTTTTTTGACACGCCTTAGTACCGATGCCACCATCATATCCAAATCGGTCATTCCGTTTTCAACATCAACGACAAACAAGATTTCATCGGCCTCGTCGACAGCGATCATTACCTGCTTACGAATTTCTTCTTCGAAAACATCGTCCGAATTGACTACCCAGCCACCGGTATCGATGAGTGAGAAAGTATTGCCCTGCCATTCACACTTAGCATACTGTCTGTCACGGGTTGTGCCGGCTTCATCATTGACAATAGCACGGCGGCTTTCTGTCAATCGGTTGAACAATGTCGATTTACCCACATTGGGGCGTCCTACGATTGCGACTAAATTTCCCATTTTTTTCTTCCCTTACTTAATATTATGTTCACATACATGGCCTAAGGCCAAAGCTTACGCAAGATCTATTTATCAACCTGCTCATATCCGAAATTACGCAATTCTTTATCAGAACTACGCCAATTTTTATCGACTTTGACAAAAGTTTCAAGGAAGATAGATTTCCCAAAGAACTTCTCCAAATCACGACGAGCTTCCGAGCCTACTTTTCGCAAAGTAAGTCCCTGCTTGCCTATAATAATTCCCTTTTGAGAATCACGTTCCACATATATTATAGCATGAATCACTATTCGTTTTTTATCTTCATCAAACGAATCGACTACAACTTCAACCGAATACGGTATTTCCTTATCATAATACAGCAATATTTTCTCGCGGATGATCTCCGTTACAAAAAAACGTGCAGGCTTGTCAGTGAGTTGGTCTTTATCAAAATAAGGAGGCGAATCGGGCAATAGAGCCTGAATCCGTTTCATTACATAATCGACATTAAATTTTGCCAACGCTGAGACAGGGATAATTTCTGCTTTAGGGATCAATGCTTGTAAGACCTCTACCCTATCGGTAAGATCTTCTTGGTTGCTCAGATCTATTTTATTAATAAGTAATAAAACCGGAACTTCAATTTTATTGACCTTTGCAACAAACTCTCCATTTTTATCGATCTGCTCTACCATATCAGTGACATACAACAAGACATCAGCATCTATAAGTGCCGACTCCGAGAAGTTAAGCATTGATTCTTGCAACTTATAGTTCGGTTTCAACACCCCCGGAGTATCAGAAAAGACTATTTGAACATCGTCCGTATTGAATATTCCCATAATACGGTGCCGAGTGGTCTGTGCCTTGAATGTAGCAATCGACACTTTTTCGCCTACCAACACATTCATAAGGGTAGACTTACCCACGTTTGGATTACCAACAATATTAACAAAACCCGCTTTATGCATATACAATTTTTATTGGACAAAAAAACGCATCGAATATTTAATAGGATGCGTTTCTTCAAAACTATTATTATTATTTCAAATAATTTCTAATCTTCTTCGGCGTCTTCCTCTTCTTTACGCTTCTTGCCGTCGTATCCCCATTTCACGTAAACTGCTCCCCACACAAAACCGGCTCCAAAAGCAGTGAACAATATATTGTCACCCTTCTTTAGACGATCTTCAAAATCCCATACACACAATGGAAGTGTAGCAGCGCTGGTATTACCATATTTTTCAATATTAATGAGGACTTTCTCGATAGGAACTTCCATCCGATGAGCCACCGCATCAATGATACGAAGATTGGCTTGATGAGGAATAATCCATTGGATATTATCCTTATTCAATCCATCTTTTTCGGCCAAAGCAGCTGTTACATCCGACATATTCTTCACTGCATACTTAAAGACTGTGCGCCCATCTTGGTAGATGTAGTGCATTTTGTTTTCAATCGTAAAATACGAAGGAGTACAAACCGAACCTCCAGCTTTCATATGAAGGAAAGGCAAGCCTTTACCATCGGTACGCAACATACTGTCTAAGATACCGAAATCTTCAGTTGTCGGTTCCAACAAGAAAGCAGCCGCTCCATCACCGAATATCGGACAAGTAGAACGATCGGTATAGTCGACCATTGACGACATTTTATCGCCACCAACGATAATCACTTTCTTATATCTTCCTGAACGGATAAAATTAGCTCCTACTTCCATCAAATAGAGGAAACCGCAACAAGCTGCTCCAAGATCAAATGCAAAAGCATTCTTAAGCCCTAGCTTATCGCACAAGATAGAAGCCGTTGAAGGAAAATGGTAATCGGCTGTAGAAGTCGAAACAATTATTAAATCAATATCATCGGGATTGGTATGGGTGCGGCGAATTAGCTGTTTACAAGCCTTACGACACATATACGATGTACCTAATCCTTCTTCGTTTAATATTCTACGTTCTTTGACGCCAATACGTGTCATAATCCACTCATCGTTGGTATCGACCATTTTAGACAACTCATCGTTAGTCAAAACATAATCGGGAACATATCCACCAACTCCGGTGATTACTGCATTTATCTTCTCCATTAAATAAGTCTTAAGTTTGCAATATTTACTGTAACGGATGACAAACAAAAAAAAATTGATTTGTCATCCGATAATACGTTTTCATAAAAGGAGAAACCGATTAAACAGCTGCTTCTTTTTCTATTGCAACTTTACCTCTGTAATAACCACAAGAATCACATACAGTATGATATACATGCCATGCACCGCAATTAGGGCAGAGAGCCAATGTAGGAACTACTGCATTATCATGAGTTCTTCTTTTTGCTGTTCTTGTTTTAGATTGTCTTCTTTTAGGATGTGCCATTTTTCTATATTTTTAATTATTATCTATCATTTCCTTCAAGCCTTCCCAACGCGGATCAACAGGTCGTTCATTGCTTTCTTCTTCCACACTGCCGTCTTCTACAGCACCGGTTTCTTCATCCGGCATCTCTTCATCCGACGTTACAAGATGCTTCTTAAGCTGCCCCGTCATCGACTTGTTACACTTCCCTACAGGATGCACATGTTTCATCGGAACAGCCAAAACAATAAACTCATATAAAAACCACGCTACGTTGATAGCTCCTTCCGACTCGGGTATAATAACCATATCATCACCCTCATCAGCATATTTATCACCGAACTTCACTTTCAATTTGTCGTGTGCAGTAATGGGTTGTTCCATTTCATCCAAGCACCTATCGCATTGGACAATGACATAACCCTCACAATGAAAAGTCAATTCAAACATCTGAGATTTACGGATAACTTTCAGTTTTGCCTTTATATTCCCCTTCTGAACCTCAGGAGCATCAATATGAGTAAAAAAGAGACTATCGAGCTGAAACTCAAATTCGGAAGTACCAGCCTGTAAACCCTTCAAATCGATATTATACTCATCAAACTTTCCCATTTTATTTTATTTTCTAACACACAACGAAGTATTTCATTATGAATATCGGGCTACAAAGTTACAAATAAAATTATTATTGCCTACTATATTTCATTAAAAATCTTCATCTTGAATGTTTTTATATACCCTTATATCGCCACTTTGAGTAGCAGTCTTATATTCTCTCAATATATAAAATTCCTCGCTGCCTGACCACCCTTCATCGACGCATCTTATGTACTTTGGGGTCCAAAACGACGTATGCCCCTAAAAATATTTTCGTCCATACGTTTTCAAAAAAACTTAAGGACGTCACAAAAAAAACTAACATACGACAATTTCCACAGAATATTGTCAATTGAAAATATTGTGCGTTATCACCATAATAAAGCCCAGAGACTACCCGCTATCGATTTAACATTGCAGCATATACAGCGCTATAGATAATTAATAATCAGATATTTGAATTCGAAGATACTACCAAAGTGTTTTGATGAGTTTTTCTGGCAAGTTTGCTTACAAAATTTAAGTAAAAGAAAAACGACACAAATTAATCGTAAAAAAATAGTATTTTTGTCCCAGCAACTAATCAATCAAAATGCCATGACATCTTTAAAGAAATTCTTTTTAATAACAGCCGCACTATACTTTCCTTTTTGTGCCTCAGCCGATCAACATTCTACTAAAATTTATACATCCGGCGTATCGCTTGAGTTAGCTCAAAAAAGAAAAGTAGAAATTAAGAACGTACATTATCAATTATTGTTTCAAATTCCCGAGACAAAAGATACTCCGATTAAAGGAGAAGAAAGCATCTCCTTCACATACAATAAAAACATATCAGATATAATACTAGATTTCAAAGCAGAAAGCACACAACTGAAAAGAGTGGAAGTAAACGGGCGCCAAGTTCCTTTCACATTCAAGAATGAACATATCATTTTAGATTCCGCCCTATTCAAAAAGGGGAACAATGATATTAGCATTTTGTTCGTTGCTGGTGACAAGCCTCTAAACCGCAATATTGATTATCTCTACACTTTGTTTGTGCCCGATCATGCCCGACAAGCATTTCCATGTTTCGACCAACCCGATATAAAAGCGCGTTTCAGCCTGACGCTCGAAGTTCCGAAAGGATGGAAAACAATAGCAGGCGGTAAGCAAATAAAAGAAACTGATTATGAGAATAGAAAAACAGTATCGTTCAAAGAAACAGAACCCATATCGACCTATCTTTTCTCATTTGTTACAGGCAAATTTGAAACAAAAAGTTGTCTCCGAGACGGCCGACAAGTGAATGCCTATTATCGAGAAACAGATTCTAAAAAAACAGCACAACTGCCTATCATCTTCGACCAAGTGTTTTCATCCATAAAATGGATGGAAGAATACACAAAAATACCATACCCTTTTTCAAAATATGACTTAATTATCCTACCGGGGTTCCAATTTGGAGGTATGGAACACGTAGGAGCCATTCTTTACAACGATAAGCGAATGTTTATAAGTGAGCACCCCACCCCAGACGAAGAATTGAACAGAGTAGAACTTATTGCACACGAGACAGCTCACAGTTGGTTTGGCGACATGGTGACCATGAAATGGTTCAATGACGTATGGACTAAAGAAGTATTTGCCAACTATATGGCATCAAAAATATCGGCACAACAATTTCCGAATATCAACCATCAGCTCAATTTCTTAAAAGCATATCAAATCAATGCCCTTGAAGAAGACCGTACAGCGGGCACCCACCCCATCCAACAACAACTGGACAACCTGCAAAACGCAGGACTGCTATACGGTAATATTATATATCAAAAAGCCCCCGTGATGATGCGGAATCTAGAACTCCAAATGGGAGGCGAAGCTTTTCGTAGAGGGCTTCAGAAGTATTTGCGTCAATACGCCTTTTCCAATGCCGATTGGGATAACTTAATTGATATATTAAGCAAAGAAGCACCGCATGCCAAGTTGAAAGAATTCAGCGAAGTATGGGTGAAACAAAAAGGCATGCCCGACATCACAGCAAAACTATCAAACGGCAGAATGATTGTCACACAGAACGACCCTTTTGGTAGAGGATGTTTGTGGAAACAACATTTTAAAATGGCCATTTTAGCAAATGGCAATGTCACACAAATAATAGACATTAACATGAAGAGCAAAACAGCTGCAGCCAAGTTAAAAAATGCCCACAACGAAAACATTATCCCGAATTATGATGGAATAGGCTATGGAAGATTTATAATAGACAATAATAGCACACAACGTTTATTAAGCGGATGGGATAAAGAAAAAGATATTAACCGAGAAGCAATCTTAATAACCATCTACGAGGACTTTCTGATGCACAAATTACAAGCGGACGATTGTGCGACATCATTATTGAAAGGATTAGTAAAAGAAAAAAATCCCTTAATAGCATCTACATGCTGCAACTATCTTTCAACAATCGTATTCTACCAAAGAGGCAAATCAAGGCTCACATCCGAACACCAGATGTGGGAAATGAGCAATAATCACACCATCCCTTCTTGCAGGCAGAAACTAAAAAGAGCCCTATTTACTCTCGCCACCGATTCAACAGTTATTGCCAATTTGTACAAGCTCTGGAAAGAACAAAAAGATAAATCACTCAATGAAGATGATTATATATCACTTTCGTACCAACTAGCTCTACGCAAACAGAGCCAATGGGAATCGATCATCAACGAAGAACGTGGGCGAATAAGCAATATCGATAGGTGTCGAGAATTCGACTATATAAGTCGTGGATGCACGCCGGATGAAGCAGAACAAAATAAATTATTCAACTCACTTCTTAAACAAGAAAATAGAACGGTCGAGCCATGGGCAGAACGATTACTAGTATTGCTCAATAACCCTTTACGCGAACAGTTAGCGAACAGATACATCACCCCAGGGCTTAACGCATTGCAAGAGATACAACGCACAGGTGATATATTCTTTCCGAAAGGTTGGGTCACAGCACTCTTGTCAGGGCACCGAAGCAAAGAAGCCAAAGAACTTGTCAAAGCGTTCCTCATGTCTCACCCTGATTATCCCTCAGCATTAAAGAACAAGCTACTACAAGCAGCCTATTATTTACTCAACGAATAAGATTATCTATTATTAAATATATACTTCATTCTGCCACAAAAGAAAACTGCCGTGAAAGAATCTTTCCACGGCAGTTTTTGTATAAATAGTAACAGACTGAATTTGTCTGCATGATTACTTTAATGGCGATAAAGTTCTACATCCTCTAAACTCAAGTTCAACACAAAATTACTATTCTTCTGAACTTCAGCTTCAGCATAACGTACATAGACATTCACTGTTTTGCGGAATAGATCTGCGTCAGTCGTAGCCGATTCCAAAAGCAAATGGCACATAATAATATGTCCGGCCATCTCAACCAAATGACGAGCACAGAAGTCCAAATAGCACTGATTTTTCACCTCTTCTACCTTAGCAACACTCTCGGCATATTTTTCAGTCATGGCAGCGACACGCTGTTTCAAAGGTTCAAATTCAGAAGCTACAGTAGCAGCTTCGAAAGTCTTAATCTGATTAAGATAAGAGCCATTCGTCACATAACGGATAGCCGCAACGACTTGTAATTGGGTCGTACCTTCATAAATAGAAGTAATACGTGCATCACGATACAGACGTTCACAAGTATAATCTCTCATAAATCCCGAACCGCCATGAATCTGAATACAGTCGTATGCATTCTGATTAGCATATTCGCTTCCCATTCCTTTTGCCAACGGAGTAAGACTATCAGCAAGTTTGGAGTAGGTCTTTTGTTCCTGACGTTCCTCAGGTGTAAGCTTGCGTTCTTTCGATATATCATCAAGAGTCTTATACACGTCAACCATACGAGCTGTCTCATAAAGCAAACAGCGCGAAGCTTCGAGTTTAGCTTTCATCAATGACAACATTTCGTCGACAGCAAGAAAACTAATAATTTCCCTACCAAATTGTTTGCGATCTTTAGCATAAGCTAAAGCCTCGTTATAAGCTGCTTGTGAAATTCCCACACTCTGAGCAGCAATACCCAAACGAGCACCGTTCATCAGAGCCATCACATATTTGATAAGTCCCAATTTACGTTCCCCACAAAGTTCGCATTTTGCGTTTTTATACACCAACTCACAAGTAGGAGAACCATGAATACCCATTTTATCCTCAATACGGCGGACAGTAACGCCACCATCGCGCTTGTCATAAATAAACATTGAAAGACCGCGGCCATCAGTTGTGCCCTCTTCTGAACGAGCAAGGACTAAATGGATATCCGAATCACCATTGGTAATGAAACGTTTCACTCCATTCAATCGCCAGCAATTATTTGCTTCATCAAAAGTCGCTTTCAACATTACAGCCTGAAGATCTGAACCCGCATCAGGTTCAGTAAGGTCCATTGACATTGTTTCACCCAGACAAATTCTAGGTATATAACGTTGTTTTTGCTCTTCACTGGCAAATTCATATATTGTCTCGGCACAGTCCTGTAACCCCCACAAATTTTCGAAAGCAGCATCGGCACGACTTACGATATCGGCTGCAATGATATAAGGAGTAACAGGGAAATTCAATCCACCCAATCGGCGAGGCATGTCTATGCCCATCAGGCCGGCTTTGCGACAAGCATCAATATTAATTTTCGTTCCGGAAGCATATTCTACCCGGCCATTAGCACAATGAGGCCCCTCAAGATCTATATCTTTTGCATTCTGCGAAATAACATTTTCACAAAGATCGCCGATAATAGTCAGTACTTTGTCATAGCTGTCCATAGCATCGTCGAAGTCTACAGGAGCAAAGTCGAACTCATTTTTGTCAGCGAAATTACGCTCTTTCAATTCGACAATTCTCTTCATGAGCGGATGGTTCAAGTGGTGCTTGAGTTCCGGGGTATCTGTATAAAAATTGCTCATATTATTTTTCTGTTATTAAAATCGTTTTTATTTGCTGTGCTCTTTGTAATACTTGATCATCTTAGGAACGACCTCTTCGATAGAGCCCGTAATGACATAGTCAGCTATTTTATTAATAGGAGCACTAGGATCTGTATTCACCGAAATGATAATGCTACTATCTTGCATTCCTGCAATATGTTGAATCTGCCCACTGATACCAAAAGCAATATAAAGTTTAGGACGAACAGTAATACCTGTCTGGCCTATCTGACGGTCGTGTTCAATAAAACCGGCGTCAACAGCTGCACGGCTAGCACCCACCTCAGCATGGAGCACATCGGCAAGCTTATAAATCAGATCAAAGTTTTCTTTTGAGCCAACACCGTAGCCTCCCGCCACAACAATAGGCGAACCTTTCAAATTATTTTTCGACTTTTCTATATGGCGTTCAATAACTTTTACCAAATAGTCCGAAAGGTCGGTATATACTGCAGGATCATGATTGATAACCTCACCTTTATAATTAGGATCAAGAATTTCTTTCTTCATGACACCTTCACGAACAGTAGCCATCTGAGGGCGATGTTCGGGATTAACAATCGTTGCCACAATATTTCCGCCGAAAGCAGGACGAATTTGATACAACAAGTTATCGTAAGTTTTACCCTCCTTTTTGTCTTCGTGACTACCGATCTCCAATTCAGTGCAATCAGCCGTCAAGCCACTAGTAAGTGCCGACGAAACACGAGGGCCAAGATCACGACCAATAACAGTAGCACCCATCAAGGCAATTTGTGGTTTCTCCTCTTTGAACAGATTGACCAAAATGACCGAATGAGGAGCCGAAGTATAAGGATACAAGTTTCCTCCATCGAAAAGATGGACTCTATCTACACCATAAGGTAATATCTGCTTCTCTACATCTTTAAGATTGGTTCCAATAACTACAGCTTCGAGCTGACAACCCAATTGGTTGGCAAGAGAACGACCTTTGGTAAGAAGTTCCAAACTAACGTCTGCAACGATACCATCTTCTATTTCACAATACACAAATAAATTGTTCATATTACCCTATTATCTTGTTATCTAACAGTTCAACAATAAGACTTTCTACATCACTATCGCTACCATTGAGTGCCTTGCTTTCTTTCGCTTGAAAAACAATATTGCGTACAGCCTTCACCTTGGTGGGGGAACCATTGAGACCACATTGCTGCAAATCCCCATTAACATCAGCTACACTCCATTCAGTGAGATTGAGGTAAGGACGCTGTTTATAAAGTTCGGTATAAGCAAAGTCATCCCCAAGAGCACTTTTCTCTTGAGCACCCAAAGCGCGTTTGTATTTCATCACCAAACGCGCATTACGAGGACGGCAAGGAGCTGCAGATGCATTAATAGTAATAAGAATAGGAAGAGGAGCTACCACAGTTTCTACCCCTCCGTCAATATGCCGTTTAATCGTAATATTTTTATTTTCTACTTTAAGAATTTCTTCAGCATAAGTAACTTGCGAAAGTCCTAACTTTTGAGCGACTTGTGGACCTACTTGAGCCGTATCACCATCAATAGCCTGGCGACCACCAATAATAATATCATAATCGCCTATTTTGCGAATAGCAGTAGCCAGAGCATAAGAAGTAGCCAAAGTATCGGCACCGGCAAAAGCCCTATCGGTAAGCAGATAACCATTGTCTGCACCTCTATAAAGTCCTTCACGGATAATTCCCGCAGCACGCCCGGGACCCATTGTAAGAATGGTAACGGTTGAACCCGGGAAAGCATCTTTAAGTCTGAGAGCCTGCTCAAGAGCATTCAAATCTTCAGGATTAAAGATTGCAGGTAGAGCCGAACGATTAATTGTCCCTTCGGCCGTCATGGCATCTTTCCCCACGTTGTGTGTGTCGGGAACTTGTTTTGCCAATACAACAATTTTTAAACTCATACTATAAATCTTATTTTATTAAAAATCGATATTTTTGAGGTGCAAAGTTACTCATTTGCTTCATACTGACAAACTAACTTTGTGAAAAATGCACAAATCGGATTATTTTGAGCAAGAATAAAACAGATTATTGGATAAAATAAAAATAAGGTGCAACATTTAATGCTACACCTTATTAATTATAATAAAACCTATTCGGTCATTTTACTTTTAGATAGTAGGTTCGGGAGTAATCAATTTATATCCCTTACCATGAATGTTAATAATTTCTATAGAATCATCATCTTTCAAGTGTTTGCGCAACTTTGTGATGTAAACATCCATGCTGCGAGCATTGAAATAATTGTCATCTATCCAAATAGTCTTCAGAGCAAAATCGCGTTGAAGAATCTCATTGGCGTGAGCACAAAGCAAACTTAGAAGTTCAGATTCCTTTGTAGTAAGCTTTGTCTGCTTTTCTCCACAAGCTAGGATTTGCTTCTGAGTGTCAAAAGTAAATTTGCCAATTTTGTAGATATTGCTTTCTCTACTCTTCTTACCACGGACCCGACGAAGTATCGCTTCGATACGGAAAGTAAGCTCTTCCATACTGAATGGTTTGGTAATATAGTCATCAGCACCAATCTTAAAGCCGGCCAAGATATCATCTTTCAATGTTTTTGCCGTCAAAAAGATAATAGGTACATCAGCATTAATAGCACGAATATCTTGAGCCAATGTAAATCCATCCTTTTTCGGCATCATCACATCAAAAACGCAAATATCAAATTTGCTTTTCAAGAAAGCTTTGTAGCCTGCTTCACCGTCGGGATACAATTCAGCAGTATAACCTTTTGCCTGAAGATACTCTCTCAGGAGCATGCCAAGATTTTCATCATCTTCGCACATCAAAATACGTAGTTTCTCGTCCATATTGCTAATTATTTAAAGGTAATGTAATAACAAATTTTGTTCCTTGTCCAAGTTCACTTTCAACTCGGATAGTGCCCTTGTGGGCTAAAATAATCTTCTTCACATAAGCCAACCCCAATCCAAATCCTTTAACGTCGTGAAGATTACCGGTATGTACCCGATAGAATTTATCGAATATCTTTTTCACATCATCTTTCTTAATGCCTATACCATTGTCTTCTATTGATATCATAAAATTATTCGATTCATTCCATGTTTTGACGTTAAGCAACAAATTGACATCCGGATTCTTATATTTCACAGCATTATCCATCAAGTTGAATATTACATTCGTCAGATGCATTTCGTCTGCAAAGATCTCTGAATTCTGAGCTTCAAGGCTCGAAGTAATTTTTCCTTCATAGCGTTCCACTTTCAATGCGAAAGTATTGGTTACGCCTTCTATCAATTCATTCCCGTCAAGTGTCTTTTTCTTCAGCATCGTCTGCTGACGATCGAACATAGACATCTGCAATACCTTCTCAACCTGAAAGCGAAGCCGTTTCGTTTCATCGTTGATCACCGTAGAAATATGTTGAAACATGGCAGGCGACTTTGCCACTGCCGGATCTTTCAACATCTGTGCTGCTAGTGAAATAGTCGAAATCGGTGTTTTAAACTCATGAGTCATATTGTTCACAAAGTCATTCTTCATCTCAGTAAGTTTCTTTTGACGAAAGACTATAAACAATGTATATATAAAGGTAATGAGCAACACAATAGTAAATATCAACGAAGGGACCATAAAGTTGATCGAACTGTAGATATAATCCTTGCGTGCTGGGAAATGCACTTTCAATATATTCATTTTCGACGGAGGGTCGTTTTGAAAAAGAGGCTGGGTGTAAGATATATCACTACCTTTATCTTCATAATCAGAACAACGATACACTTCTCGCCCGTTTTTATCGATTATCGAAAAATGATATGGAAGTTCGATACCTTCATTAAGCAAGTCAAGTTTCAGATAATTATCAATATCCTTATAGCGAATACGTTCACCTATAGCCTGATCGGCAGAATGATAAATCATTTGCCAAGCCACTTCATCAAGCAAATAACGCTGATACCTATAACGGTTACGGATAGCTTCTATAAGACTTTGCGATGTTTGTGGTATTGTATTCAATCCGTGACGCCTGGAAATCATCGCTTGAGGCAACGTCGCCGAATTGGCTGGAATTGTTTTATATTCTATAGCTCCTCTCGAACCATTAGGTGATTTGAGCATGTAGTCTTGTGTCTGTTGAACGAAGTCCGAACCTGGTTGAGAAGACTGCAACGCCTTATGTTCCATACCGGAAGTATCCTCAATGAGCCAGCGTTGGGTCTCGTTGTATTCCACATCCTTCGATACCTGGAACAAACTACGTTTCACAGCTGAATCAAACTGCTGATTGCGCATTTTAACCATCTCCTCGATATAACTAACCTGCAAATAGAGCAGGCCCAGAAAAGATAGCCCCATGATGATACCTAATATCCAAATAGTGGTCTTCTTCATGACAACAAAAATAATATATTACTTTTAACAATCCTAATTAGTTAAACTGATTTAACCATAAAATCATCAAAATTAACCAAAAACAAAGCATAATTAGCGAAAATATGCTCAATATAGAAAATACAAGCTCTTGTTATAAAGAAAAACCGTATCCTTTTTAAGAGAATACGGTCAAAATATTAAAGGACAATTAATATTTATTCTTCTGTTTGTTTTGCTTCAAAGTCTTTAATCAATTGAGTCTGTACATCACTCGGTACAAGCTCATAATTGGAGAACTTCATAGAGAAAGAAGCTCTACCGCCCGTAAGCGAACTCAAAGCCGTAGAATATGAAGACATCTCTTTGAGAGGAATTTTTGCACTCAGTTTTTCATATCCTTTTTCACTATTCATCCCCATAATCACAGCACGACGTCCCTGCAAATCGCTCATCACATCACCCATTCTATCGGATGGAACATAAACCTCCACATCGTATATTGGTTCCAAGATCTTAGGACCAGCGTTTTTGAATGCTTCACTAAAAGCATTACGTCCAGCGAGCATAAAAGACACTTCATTAGAATCGACCGGATGCATCTTGCCGTCGTAAACAATTACTCTGACATCGCGAGCATAAGAACCTGTCAAAGGGCCTTGTTCCATACGAGCCATGATGCCTTTCAATATAGCCGGCATAAAACGAGCATCGATAGCACCACCCACGACACTGTTAATAAACACCAACTTGCCACCCCATTCCAAAGGTATTTCTTCAGTTCCTCTTAAGGTAATCTTGTACTCTTGCCCATTAAACTTATATATTGCCGGAACAGGTACGCCTTCTTTATATGGTTCTACTATAAGGTGAACTTCACCAAACTGTCCGGCACCTCCCGATTGTTTTTTATGACGATAGTCAGCACGAGCAGCCTTCGTAATAGTCTCGCGATAAGGGATGCGAGGTTCTTCGAACTTAACAGATATATGTTCGTTATTCTCAAGACGCCATTTCAAGGTCCGAAGATGAAATTCCCCCTGACCATGAACCAATGTTTGACGCAATTCTTTAGACTGCTCAACAACCCATGTAGGATCTTCTTCGCGCATCCGATTGACCAGAGCCATCATCTTCTCCATATCGCCGGCATTGACCGGAAGAATAGCACGAGTATACTTAGAGTTTGGATATTTGATAAAATTAAATTTATAATCAGAGTCTTTGCCATTCAAAGTATTGCCGGTCTTCACATCTTTGAGCTTCACCATAGCGCCTATATCTCCAGCTTGAAGTTCTTCAACTTTAATACGATTGGCTCCTGCCACTACATACATTTGGGCGACACGTTCTTTCGAGCCACGATCGGCATTGAGCAGATCATCCCCTTCATGCACTTTACCGCTCATTACTTTAAAATAAGAGACTTCACCGATATGAGGTTCCATGCTAGTCTTGAAGAAATAAAGCGATTCAGGTCCTTTTACATCAGGAGCAACTTCTTTATCATCGGTATTTTTTATTTTTGGCATTTCTGTCACAAAAGGAACTACATTTCCCAAGAATTCCATCAGACGACGAACGCCCATATCACGCCCCGCACAAACGCAGAAGACAGGAAAGATTCCGCGAACAGCCAATCCTTTGCGAATACCTTCACGCATTTCATCTTCAGTCAATGTCTCTTGAGAGAAAAATTTATCCATCAGTGCTTCATCATTTTCAGCCGCAGCCTCAACCAATGCTTTATGCATTTCCATCGCCTTATCCATTTGGTCAGCTGGAATATCTTCTATATCAGGAGCGCCACCCTCGGGTTTCCATGAATATTTTTTCATCAGCAAGACATCGATCACAGCATTAAAGTTGGGTCCCGTCGCTACAGGATACTGAATAGGAATGACCTTGGAGCCATAAACATCTTTCAGTTGTGCCATGATACTATCATAGTCACATTTATCATTATCAAGTTGATTTACTACGAAAATAACAGGTTTATTATATTTTTCGGTATACCGAAAATGATTCTGAGTACCTACTTCTACACCATATTGACCATTCAACAATAAAATGGCCGTATCAGTAACATTCAAGGCAGTTACTACCCCGCCAACAAAGTCATCCGAACCCGGACAATCAATAAAGTTCAACTTCTTATTATTCCACTCCACATGATAAATAGTAGAGAACACCGAGTAACCGTATTCCTGCTCTACAGGGAAATAATCACTCACAGTATTCTTTGCATCAATTGTACCACGACGTTTTATAATACCACCCTCGTAAAGCATAGCTTCAGCGAGGGTGGTTTTCCCAGCGCCCATATTTCCTAGCAGGGCAATGTTTTTAATTTCACTTGTTTGATATACTTTCATGATATAAAAATTTAATGTGAATTATCAAATAACATGCTGTTTCTCTTAATGAGTCCGCAAAATAGAAATTTATATCTTTAAAAACAATTAAAAGCCAGTGTTACTAAACAATGTTATATAACACTATTCCCTCTTATTTAATAAAATAATCATTTAATGTCGCACTAAAATTGTAAATTTGCCGTATAAAATAATTAAGAGATGGCGGGCATTTATCTTCACATACCTTTTTGCGAATCACGCTGCATCTATTGCAACTTCTATTCCACGACTCGATTTGACGATTGGAAAGATAGATACGTAGTTGCACTGTGCCAAGAAATTCGCGAACGAAAAGACTATATCAAAGGAGAACTGATACATACTATATATTTAGGCGGTGGAACTCCCTCCCAACTGAGTATTGCACAATTAAAAGCCATCTTTGAGTGTCTTGAAGAAAACTACGACCTCAGCCAATGCGAGGAAACGACGCTCGAAGCCAACCCGGACGACCTCACCTTAGAATATCTGTCGGAATTAAAACGCTTACCGATCAACCGCATCAGCATGGGAGTACAGACATTCGACAACCGAATGCTAAGATTCCTGCGCCGCCGGCACGATGCCGAAGAAGCCGTCCATGCTATTGAATGCTGCCGAGAAGTAGGATTCAACAACTTCAGTATCGACCTCATATATGGCTTGCCAGAAGAAACACCCGAGCGCTGGAAAAGTGACATTGCACAGACCTTGGCATTAAGACCGCCACACATCAGCGCCTATTGCTTGAGCTACGAACCGGGGACTCCACTAGACAAGATGTTGAAAGAGCATCAAATAAAAGAAGTAGATGAACAAAACAGCTTGTCGTACTACAACCTTTTGATGAAAGAATTGAAACAAGCAGGATATGAGCATTATGAAATATCCAACTTTTGTTTGCCCGGCCAGTATTCCCGACACAACAGTTCCTATTGGAGAGGTATCCCTTATCTAGGATGTGGAGCTTCTGCCCATTCTTACAACGGCAATGAGCGGGACTGGAATACAGCAGATTTAAAACAATACATCACAGGCATCGAAAAGGGAAACAGAATATTCGAATCGGAAATTCTAGACAGTACGACAAAATACAACGAATCAATAATGACCGGACTACGCACATCTATAGGCGTAGACATGAATAAATTGAAAGAAACGTCAGGCGAGAAAGCTCACGACTATTGTCTCAAGATGGCAATACCCCATCTGAAAACGCATAAATTGGAATACGCAAACGGATATCTACGGCTGACGTCGAACGGAATATTTGTTTCGGATGATATTATCAGCGATCTATTTATTGTTTCTCTTTAGCAGCACACTCTGCGCAAAGTCCCTTCATCACATAGTTAATACTATCAAGCGTAAAGCCGTTTGGAATTTTCACAATGGGAACAGGTTCATTCTCAATACAAAAAGTACGATGACACCGCTCGCAATAGAAATGAGTATGTTGGTCGGCTACTGAACAGGTACAATGATCATCGCATACACCATATTTCAGCGATCCGCTTCCATCGTCAACACTGTGTATCAGCCGATGGAGTAAAAACAGATTGATGGCACGAGAAATTGAAGACTTATCGACCGTATTATCCAACAGATTCTCCAGATCGAAAAGTGAAACGGTGCGCTCCGCCTCCATCATCGCACGAAGCACCAAGAGCCTGATAGCGGTAGGTTTGATATGCCGCAAAGACAACTTCTCTAAACATTCATTATTAACATCTTCCATTTTTATATCAGTTGTATATTTGCATCGAAAAGGCCACATTAGGCATATATAAGCACCACTTATTATCAATGCAAAAGCATTATAACATCTATATCATATACAAAGATAATTTGATTATCGCTATTCTGTTGTGGTTTCACAATATTTTTGGTATTACCGTCAGAGAATTAGTAAGAATAGAGCATGCCTTATTCATAAGACAGAGAAATTGGACAAAAATCCAGATACTATTTCTTTTTAAAAAAGTCTCCCCCTTTTTGTAATATCAAATTATTTATTTAATTTTGAAAATTATTGACGAATCTACTTTCATTCTGTACCGGCAAAATATCTTATGAGATTTCAGATCTCTTGATTAAAACTTTATTATTGAACTACACTTAAATATTACTGTTATGAAACGTTCATTATTATTATTTATCTCTTTAATCACAACATCAGCATTTGCAGTCAATAAAGACATACCAATATGCACTACAGCTACAAGTTCGACAACGAACATCTCCCAAAAGGCTCTTAGCACGCCTGCTACAAGAATAGAATCGGGCTACAGCAAGCAATTCGTTTGCAGCTCTACTACAAACGAGGGAAATCAGAACAGAAATGGTAGCTATGCGGATGCATCTATTATAAAACATCCAAGGATCCTTTTATCCATAAAAGAGAGTGCAGATTCGGTGCAACGGTTTGTAGACACACACCGCCTAACTAGAAAAGAAAAGATTGCAGTCCGGAACAAAATAAAAACGATCAAAATATCAAATGATATTATATCTCGTTTTAATTCTTTATTTTCCAACTGGGAGCATTTCATCAATACAGACTCCAGAATAATTTACAGCAGCAACCTGAAAGACAGAAAACAGTCTGAATATTACTCACAACTACTGCAAATGGGCAAAGATATATTGCCTTTGGTTGTTGAAAAGATGCTCAATGAAAAGTATTTCTATGCCATAATATTGTATGATGATTTGCAAAACAACGATCCTCGACTATGCTACAGAGCTGGAGATAAAACAACTGCTGGAGTCATAGTCGGTGAACAGACTCGAGCAGCAATGACTGTATTAAAATGGTATCGCAATGTATCTGAATCAAAATAAAAGCAAAATCACCCAATAAACGACAGTCCCTTTAAATCTTAAAAAATCAACCGTATATTACAGCGGTAACTAACAAAAGTTACGGCAACAATATACGGTTGATTTTTTGCAAGCCAAAATAAGAAATGGAAACAGACATAAGGAAGATGTAACACATAAAACAAACGGTAATGGCGCCGTTGTCGTATGTTAGTTTTTTCGGTGACGTCCTTAAGTTTTTCAGAAAACGTATGGACGTCAACAGATTTAGGTCCTTATGTGGTTCTGGGTGATAAGGGCTCATTGATAAAAGCGGGGAATATGTATCAAATTCTATCTTTATAATAGCCTTTGTCACTTCCGTATGACACCATATCGTGCTGCGCCACAGCATGTTAATGGAACACCATATACAACGCCAGCGAAAATAGGTCCAATAATCGGGCCAAGAGCATATTGTAGACACGTTATTTTCAGCGGACCTCTGTTTAGAATCGCTCTAAATGACAATCTACAGATAGCTGAGAAACCGTTTTGCACATAGAGGAGTGTATTCCATCCATTGAGTACCTCATGCTAGTTAGTCTTCTGGTTTTTACTGATGAGCCCGAGACACACATCCTTATTGACGCAAGATTGCGTTGGTCTAAAGTCGTTATGTTCATGCTGCTTCTCGAAACGTTTCCAGTGGTGAATATTGGGAGCAATTCTGATACTTTTTTATCCATACAGACATGGCGCTTCTTGATACAGTGGATCGAAGCTTCGTTTTCGAAAAATGATAAGGACGAACATAAAAATTCATAAGGACGAAAGTAAATGTTTATACTTACAAACATTTATTTTCGTCCTTATGAATTTATTGCTGTGTATCAATGCGTTGCGTACATATCCTTTATGTCTCGTCCTTATTTAGTTTATATCTGGGCACTGAATGGAGTACGAAAATAGTGCTTCACAGGGCCCTGCCACTTAGGTGCGGATAAAAAAGTATCAGAATGTCGGGGAATGTTCAACTTGAAATACGTTCTAAAAAATGGATTCCACGCAGAGTGTTGTATCATAGCTTTTTTCTGCGTCAATGGGGTATGCATCGCAAAAAATTAAAAGTTCAATAGAACTTGAATAATAGGCCATAAATAGTTCTCAGTAGCCGATTATTACCAAATAGAAACAGGAAGAAAAAAATGATTTTCTTCCTGTTTCTATTTGATTAATCTGTGAGCTTTCTAGCCCAAAAAGCCGAGCAACACACCCGCTGCAACAGCAGATCCGATAACTCCAGCCACATTAGGTCCCATAGCATGCATCAGAAGATAGTTTGTCGGATCATACTCAAGCCCTAAATTCTGAGATATTCGCGCCGACATAGGCACGGCCGATACACCGGCATTTCCAATAAGTGGATTCATCTTGTTGCCTTTCTTAAGGAACAAATTGAAGAACTTAACAAAGAGTACACCCGATGCTGTTGCAATGATAAAGGCACAGAATCCCAAGAAGAAGACACCCAACGTACTGGCTGTCAGAAATTCCGAAGCTTGCGTCGATGCACCTACCGTCATACCTAAAAGAATAGTAATTACATCAGTCATAGGACCGGCAGCTGTATCAGCCAACCGACGAGTACAACCACTCTCCTTCAGCAAATTGCCAAAAAAGAGCATACCGAGCAACGGTAATCCAGACGGGACAACAAAGCAAGTGAGCAAAAGCCCGATAATCGGAAACAATATCTTTTCGGTGTGCGACACTTGTCGAGCAGGCCTCATTCGTATGAGACGTTCTTTCTTAGTAGTGAAGAGGCGCATAACAGGTGGCTGAATGAGCGGCACACAAGCCATATACGAATAAGCCGAAACGGCAATAGCTCCTAACAAATTGGGCGACAATTTTGATGAAAGAAAGATAGCAGTAGGCCCGTCGGCGCCACCGATAATGGCGATACCCGCAGCCTGATTGGGTTCAAAACCTATCAGCAGGGCAATAATATATGCCCCAAATATTCCAAACTGCGCAGCAGCCCCCACCAAAATTAATTTGGGATTTGATATTAGTGCCGAAAAATCTGTCATGGCACCAATACCCAAAAAGATAAGTGGAGGATACCACCCTTCTCTCACACCTTGATATAAGGTATTCAACACTGATCCCTGTTCATAGATGCCTATTTCGAGCCCCGCATCTGCTTTAAAAGGAATATTACCAATAAGAATACCGAATCCAATCGGTATCAACAATAATGGTTCAAAATCCTTTTTAATAGCGAGATACAAAAAGATTAAGCCCACAGCAATCATCACAAAATGCTCATAAGTAGCATTTGCAAAGCCTGTGAATAGCCAAAAGTCTTTCAGATTATTGGCAATAAATGAAAAGAAACCGGCGTCGCCCATATTATTATTTATCCGATTAAAATAAGATCAGTACCTTCGAGAACAGAATCACCCTTATTGACTTTGATAGCCGTTACAGTGCCTTCTTTGTCTGCATTGATATTATTTTCCATCTTCATTGCCTCGAGTATAACGACTGTCTGTCCAACTTTGACAACATCGCCAACGGCTACTTTAACATCTTTGATAACTCCAGGCAGTGGAGACTTAACGCCTTTTCCTTTTGCCGAAGCAGCAGGAGCAGCACTAGGCGCTACCTCTTGTTTAACCGAAGCTGCAGGAGCCTCTACAGGAGCTACAGACATTTTAGGCATAGCAGGAGCAACCACGTTGTTGTCAAGTTGTACGTCATACGGTGTGCCATTAACCTCTACATGAGCGATTTTATCTTCTACATCTTTGATGGTTACATTATAGAGGTTACCATTAATTTTATACTTATACTGTTTCATCTTTTTTGTTTTGTTAATTGAATATTACCGTTTAGGAGCATGACGGAGAGTAAGAACTTTAGATCCCCAAGGCTGGCTATGCTGTTTAGATGTATCCATCGTCAACACGCAAGCCTCACCATCGTGAGTATTGCTCTCATCATATTCGTAAAGAGCCATACCGATTGCAGCATAAACGCTGTCGACGGCAGTAAACCTCTTTTCGTCCGAATTTAAATGATTCTTTTCCATTATTTGTTTATTCTTTGTTTATACAAATTATCGTTTAGGAACATGCCTTAAAGTATAAATTTTGGAACTCCACGGAGAATAATTACGTTTGGTACGTTGTATCGTCAGTAAAGTCTCTTCTACATCGTGAATATTGTTTTGATATTCGTGGAGCGCCATTGCAATAGCTGCGTAGTATTCACCGGATTCATGACCGATAGATTTTTCCTTGGCCATACTTTTATCTGTAATGCCTCGGACTTTCATCGCATTCTTCCGTAAAACATTCTCACCAATCTTCCCGGTAACCTTAAATGCAGAATATAAAAGTATCAAAGCAAAGAACACAACCACCATAGCTATAATAGCCATGCTGATGCCGATAGGATCTTTTTCTTTAAACTTGGTTATCTTCGCATTCGAATCAAGTGTTACATTGTTAGTACCAGGAGTCACATAAGTACCGGCTTTGAAACCTTTTATTTCCCACCCCTCAGACTTGACACCGTCTTTACGCAGAGCGAAAGAGCAATCGGCCTTCAGAGGAGGAACCGTGACAGAGTCGATAAGAGTACCCCCATTGGCATCATACAATGCTATCCAATTAGAGCGGTTGGAATCCAGCGAGAAGTTAAGATGATTATTACCTCGCTTGGGCATAGCATCCGCCCAAAAGAGGGTAAATTGACGTGGCGGTATATTAGAATGCACATCACCTTTAGGTATCATATACATCATTGCCGCCCGTTGTGTAACCGTCAAATGGGGATTCAGCACAGCCTTATTGGTAGTGAGATAACAACTTTTTATGTCAATATTCGAAAAAGAAGTATTGAATATTTCTATCCACGGCTGATGCAATCCATAGTCGTCAATCATATTTGAAGTATTTTTTGTCATTACTTCATTTATGCATAGACCCCTAGTCTGACCGAAAGAGTAATTTCCGACAATCAGCAACAAGGATATGAATAGTCCAATACTTCTTTTTCTCATAACACTACGTAGCTATTTGATTTATAGAGGGATGTTACCATGCTTCTTATCAGGCACAGTTTGTTTCTTTGTAGCTAACTGCTGCAAAGCACGAATGACGCGGAAACGAGTATTACGCGGTTCGATAACGTCATCGATATATCCAAGCTGTGCTGCCTGATAAGGATTGGCAAACAAATCGGTATATTCTTTTTCTTTCTCTGCCAAGAATGCTTTGGGGTCTTCCTGTTCCTTCGCCTCTCTAGCATAGAGAACCTCAGCAGCACCTTCTGCTCCCATTACAGCAATCTGAGCTGAAGGCCAAGCATAGTTCATATCACCTCGAAGTTGTTTACAACTCATTACGATGTGTGAGCCACCATAACTTTTGCGCAACGTAACTGTGACTTTAGGCACTGTAGCTTCACCGTAAGCATAAAGCAACTTAGCACCGTGAAGAATAACGCCATTGTACTCCTGACCTGTACCAGGCAAGAATCCGGGAACGTCAACAAGTGTAACCAAAGGTATATTGAAAGCATCGCAGAAACGAACAAAACGAGCGCCCTTGCGAGAAGAGTTGCTATCGAGTACGCCTGCCATCCAGTTAGGCTGATTGGCAACAACACCGACACTCTGTCCGTTCATGTGGGCAAAACCGATAATGATGTTCTTAGCATAATCTTTCTGTACTTCAAAGAACTCACCATTGTCGACAATAGCTCCAATAACACTATACATATCATATCCTTTATTCGGATCATCGGGAATAATCTCATTAAGAGTATCTTCAAGACGATCAGTAGGATCATTGCAAGGTACCATTGGCGATTCTTCCAAATTATTCTGAGGGATAAAACTAAGCAACTTACGAATCAACGCGATGCCGTCTTTCCCGGTAGGAGCTGTAAAATGAGTAACTCCCGACTTGCTAGCATGAACACGTGCGCCACCCAAATCTTCAGAAGAGACATCTTCACCGGTAACGGTCTTTACTACTTTAGGACCTGTAAGGAACATGTAAGACATTCCTTCGACCATCAATGTAAAATCTGTCAAAGCTGGTGAATAAACGGCACCACCGGCACATGGGCCAAAGATACCGGAAATCTGAGGTATAACGCCAGAAGCCAAAATATTGCGTTCAAAGATTTCACCATATCCTGCCAACGCAGCAATACCTTCTTGAATACGAGCTCCACCCGAATCATTGAGACCGATAACCGGAGCACCCACTTTCATGGCCATATCCATTACTTTACAAATCTTCTTTGACATCATTTCGCTGAGCGAACCGCCGAATACGGTAAAGTCTTGTGCAAAGACATATACCAAACGGCCGTCAATTGTACCGTAACCTGTTACAACACCATCACCTAAGAAATGTTTCTTATCTTGCCCGAAGTTGGTACATCTATGTTTTACAAACATATCCATTTCTTCGAAGCTCCCCTCGTCGAGTAGCATGGCGATACGTTCGCGAGCAGTAGCCTTACCTTTAGCATGCTGTTTGTCGATAGCCTTCTGGCCACCACCCAAACGAGCTTGGGTACGCAATTCTACAAGCTCTTTGATTTTCTCTAACTGATTACTCATGAATTTTGATTTTATATAAAACAATTAAAACTAATGTTCACACAATTCGGTTAAAATACCAATGGTCGATTTCGGGTGCAAAAAACCGATATGGAGAGACTCTGCTCCCAAACGAGGTTCCTTGTCGATGAGCCGAATACCCTTTTCTTCAACTTCCTTTAATGCTTCGGCAACGCCATCTTCTACACAAAAAGCTACATGATGAACTCCCTCGCCTCTTTTCTCCAAATATTTAGCGATTGTGCTCTCGGGACATGTAGGCTCGAGAAGTTCTAACTTGGTTTCGCCGCACTTCAAAAAAGCGGTTTTTACTTTTTGGTCTTCTACCGTCTCAATATTGTAGCATTTCAACCCTAATACATTTTCAAAATAGGGCAACGCCTTTTCAATACTGTTCACTGCTATTCCTAAATGTTCAATATGAGAAATTTTCATAATTGTTATTGTATTTAAGTTCCTATATAATATTAATTATTGCTATTTTAAATGGTTACAAAGTAAACAAATTAAAGTCTAATAATGAAATTTTTCCGCAATAAATTTAATTTTGGTTATTACATTTATTACTCTTTATGAATACAGCAGATTAAGAAATTTATTGAGCCACTTCCACCTAAAACGAAACCAACGGCGAGTACTACTTTGCTTTCCACCGAAGCGAAGAACAAAATCCCGAAAGCCATGTTGCCTAAACGGAAGACCCACATCCATAAATTCAAAATGCTGATATCCGTTTTGCTGAGCATCTACCAAAGCCTTCCATATAGAAAGCACACCTGGATATTGCAAGGCATAAGTTTTGCGCATTCCACCCGAAAACCATAAGTAAGCGTTCTCCCCCGAATACAAGCAGACTGCTCCACCAATAATCTTTTGTTTATACCGCACGACAATGATCTTAGTCTTGCCTTCATCATGCCACACATCAAACAGATGATGAAAAAAATCCTTGTCAGGAAAATATTTTCTTATATGCGAAGAGTAGACCCTTTTGAGCATTTGTGCAAAGGCCTTAACATCATCGGCACTTTGAGCAATCTCCACAATCGCTCCATTCTTTATTCCTTTTTTTATCTGCCTCAATCGAGAGGTACTGAAACGTTGCTCTACATTTTTACCTCCATGCAACGAATTGCGCACCCGAAGCCAATTGATCGGAATAAAATGATTATCATGGAAAGCTTTGTATCCGAAAAGCGCATTGTCCAAATTTCGAAACTCCATTACAAAAGCCTTTTTCATCATTTGTTGGGTGAACTCCTTTAACAGAAATTCAAAAACCTTTTCCTTTTCTTCAGATAACAAATCAGGGACAAAATCACCGCAACCATAAACGACGCAGCGTTTGACAAACGAGTGGGAGAACACACTCCTATCACGTTGAACATACGCCAGAAGACGTACTAAGCAACGTTCTCCATCATAAACAGCAAACATGAAAGGTTTAAAGCCCGACGTTTTCTCGAATATCAGGAACAACTCCTTTGAATGAAAGAGGTTCCTTTCGACAACATCAGGTATTTCTTCACCTTTATTATATATATCAATTCGTAATGACATCTATTAATCGCGGATAAGACGAAGAGAAGAGGCCTTCATATTATTCTGTGCTTCATATTCTCCTGTTGATAATCCAAACTTTTGAAGTTTAGTGCTCACTTTCAATACTCGGTACCGACCGGCAGCTTTACGATTTGAATCCGTATACCAATAAGTAATTCCTGATCCGCCATTCATAAACCGCCCTTCCGTATCATCACTGGTCATATTGGCAATAGATCCCTTTCCTGAAGCATGAAAGCCGGTAATATCATTTGAAAGTATACCTTTATAGACCCAATCGGAGGCTCCTAGTTTACTCGTATCATCTTTTATATATGATTGAAGCATTCCCCACTCTACTTCGTTCGGAACCTTCCATCCTCTAGGCACCAACTTTCCGGTATTGAGTGCGACAAAGTTATAAAATATTGAGCCGTTATTAGACAAAAAGCAACCTGTTTTTTCAGTTATGTCAAGTATATCTCTTTTTTCTATCTTTGTTCCATCCACATACAACGTTGTCGCAATATCTTCTGCAATCCAATATTGAGTACCAATTTTGACAATAGGATATGATTGGATTTCGTCACCACGCTTATCAATCATCATTTCGGGCATTATCTTGACCGTTTGAAACTCTTCGGGTTTAGCAAATACTAACTTGTTTTTACTATCCACATAGAACCGATTTGCTGCATTTATCTTACCTGGAGTATATTTCAACGTATTGTCTGTTTTACTCCATTCCACCGTTCCGCCAGCTGCTACATCGGAGCGACCAAGTACTTTCAAAACAATCCCCTTTTCATGATCAACAGCACCTTCTAAAGCCTGATAAGCCACAATAGCCTGTGCATCAATATCCGTTCCAGAAAGATATTCCTTACATACTTTAGCTATTAACATTCCACTCTTATCGAACACATTGCACACTTTCGATTGGTCGAAAGGAAGCGAAGCAAAAGATATTCCACCATTCAAATTGATCATTTGCATATCACTGTCCGGACCCTTACCCCAATCGGAAATAGAGACTGTCATTTCGCCTATGGAGGTATTCGAACAAGGAATTGTAAGTACACTACGTTTGGTAGGTTCGAAAGTGAAATCGGCACCTAATTCATACACAAGATCCCGGCCACCGATATTGAGCTTAACAAAAGAAGCATTGGCTGATATCTTTTGAGGGACGACAATAACTGACTGTCCCACAAGGCAACCATCTTTTTCTACCCATGTACCATGCGGAGTCATGTTTCTAGTGATATCCAAATGCCCCAAACTACCTGATTCCAGATCATAATCTCCACGAGTAAACATATCCAATAAAGTTATTTTAGGATCGGCACTAAGCAAACTCTCTGCTGTAGAACCGGCAGTAGGCTGAAGGATAAAATCCACCAACGAGAACTTATGAGTATGATGAAGAGTCACCGGATTCTTACTTGGGACAACATCTTTTGAGACCGCCAACATAAAATCCGAATAGTTATAATCAGTATCCGCCTTTTGATTGTTACATACTGACACGGGCATCACACTGCTACCCGCTTGGATAGCATACGATTTAAAAGGGTAATAGCTCACGAACGAGCATTTTTCAGCATCATAAGGATAGTATAACTGCTCTTTTGATACAGGTTTCGAATTGGCAAAATAAAAAGGCTCATTATCCAAATATCTGTTCGTTGACAAAGTTTCATCTCCAGGAAGCAAATAAACGCCAATCGTATCTTGCGCCTCAAACTTATTATTTACGACCCTGCTTTGAATAGGAGCAGAAAGCACAATAGGAATAGAACCGGATTTCAATTCATCATCTGAAATTGAATTCACACACGAAGAAAGAAATGACATAGAGCCGATAGCTGCTATAGATGCAATAGAATAAGAGAGTCTTTTCGAGAGATTCATTTTTTTCATAGATATAATTTTAGGTTATTTCAACAAAGATAATAACCTAATATATATTAGAAAAATATCGAGTACTAATAATCGTTAAACATGTAAGGAAAAAGAGCTTAGAAATATCTCTCGGCACAGGTAACTACCATCAATGTAGAAAAAATAATAATTCCCAAATACCAAATAACATTGATATGCTTAAAAGAATCCTTTGTTTTGAAATGCAAGAAATGATTAAATCCGGAATAAATAGCAATAGCCCCTAATATACCTATCATTGCCCCGACAAGGATATCACCAGGATAATGAACCCCAAGATATATACGGCTATAAGAGTGAATAAAAGCCCACACGTAAATAAAGAAAGTCAATTTCCGATCTCGAAAGAACAAATAGACCATTGTAGCAAGTGCAAAAGAATTGGATGCATGGCATGACGGAAAGCCGTAATGCCCTCCTCTATAGTTGTTGACGATATGCACTAAATTATAGATCGGACTATCTGCATTGGACGGACGGGGACGATGAATGAAAGAACGAAGGATACTACCACACATATAATCGGAAAATGCGAAATTGACCAGAAACAACGAGACAACAAAAAGCAACGTTATTTTAAAACCATACTTGACAAACAATACATATAAAATTGCAGCATACATAGGTACCCATGCCCATTTATCTGTAATAAGACTCATCAAAATATCCCAAAAAGAATTATGAAAACTATTCAGCCATAGCATCAACGAAATATCTGCATTCTGTAGTATATCAATCATGATAATTATCTTCTAGAAAGATCATCGTACAATTTCTGTAAAAAAGCCTTTCCATATGGCAAGTTTTTCCCCTTGAGCCGACCTTTATCAGTCAGCACCTTGTTCGTTTCACAATTAAAGAACACCGAATCATCAGAGTTAACCATACAAAATGCATTCGGAATAGTAGAAAAGCCAAAATGAGGTACATGAGGATTCATTATATCCTTACTGAATTGAAACATCTTATATGATAATCCCAATTGAGAAAGTAACGTTGCAGCAATATCTATCTGAGAACCGTAAGTTTTTATTTTGGCAGGAGCCTTAACCGCACCACCAACAAAAATAAGAGGAATATGATAACGATCGAAAGCATAATTATCAATACCTTCGGGATAGACACCCAAATGATCAGGAACTAAAACAATAAGTGTATTCTTCCAATATGGGGTTGCTTTCAACTTATTGACAAACTCCCCAAGACAATGATCGGCATATGCAAAAGCGTTGAGTCGCTCATTACTTAACCTGTGATAGGGTACATCATAAGGTTCATGGCTACTACTAGTTTGAATTACTTTCAAAAAGGGAGTACGTGCAGGTTGACGCAAATCATCCAATGCCTTTTGAAAAACATATTCGTCCGGCGCGCCCCATTTACTCAGCCTCAATTTTGCAGAAAAATCCTTATCGCAAACAATTTTCTCGAAACCTGCCGTAACAAGGAAAGAGCGCATGTCTGTAAAGTCGGCATCCCCACCATAATAATATTTCAAATCATAGCCGGCTTTCAAGAGTTCTCTCGGAAACATTGGCAGAGTACTAGTCTTACTCGGATATTTCATAATACTGGTAGTAGGCTGTGCCGGATAAGCAGCCAAGATAGAAGCTAATCCCCTATCAGTACGAAAACTATTGGCATAAAAATTGGTAAACAAAACCCCTTCTTGACCAAGACGATCCATATTGACAGCGACCCCGGGAGTTCCACCCATTGTTGCCATAATCTTAGCAGAAAAACTTTCCAGCACAACGACAATGACATTAGGGCGACGAGTATTAAGCAACTGAGGTATTTTAGTATTACCCGTCACAGTCGTCGTATCACGAAGCTGAGCGAACAAATTGTTCGCTTGCTCCGGTTTCATGAAACGATACATATCGTCAGTCTTCATATTTCCAATAGCAGAACTTAGCAAACTAAAACAAGGGTTAATAGCAGCATGATTTAGTCGCTGATTCTGACTGAAATAAGCTCTTCCCAAATTCATTGTTGAAGTAGTAAGACTCCCTCTTATAGGCAAAAACAACAAAGCTGTACATAAAAACATCACCACGGTAGTTTTGTATTTGCTTTTAGAATTAATTACAGGGCTACAATCAGCTGCAAAAAATTTATTAAAGTATAAATAGAGAACAAAAGCCAGCAGAATATAAATTACGACTCCGAATACTACAAACCAGAGACTTACACTAGCTATCGCATCTTTTGGCGATGTAAAAAAATAGAATAGCGGTGTTGTATCAAGGCGAAATCCCCAATAGCTATACAACACCATATCAACCAAATAGATAAGAGGAAGTAATATCGATATAAAAATGAAATAGATTCTTTGCAACAAACGAATAACATCCGATCTGAGCCAAACTGAAACAACAATCAACAAAGCCGGAACAATGGTAAGATACCCGGCAACAGACATATCCATCGAAAGCCCGTGATAAATAACCTTGAAATAATCAACAAAAGAAACTGATTTATAAAGAGAGTGATTATAAATCATAAACATCGGCTTGAATAGTATCGACAATAGAATAAATCCCAGGAATGTTTTAAGTAATAAATAGAATCTTTGCTTCATACTTTTATCATATAATACAGCAAAAGTAATACATCAAATCGAGATAGACGATTTTATTAATTAATTTTATATGATTCTTGATACCCACAAAATCTTTGCACAAAAACGCTTAGTAAAACAATAGTTGTAAACACTTGATTGTAATATCATTGTTGCCATTTTGTAATATCGAATAACGATCTTTGCAATGTTGAACAAGGAAAATTGTTCGTTATTGAACGACTATCTATCGTCAATGTGTAGAAACTGTCGCCTTATCAACGGCGAATAGTTTCATTAATTCCGTTTCAGTAATATATTGACTGTGTGCATTCGAAGTGAATTCGAGTGCACATTTTGTTTTCACCTTAGGAAAAGAGAATATTGAAGTATATCCTATATTAATCTATAAATTACTCGGTTTCATTTAATTTATTATTCAGGATAAAACATGATTTACTATTTTTATAACAAAATGGCAACATAAAAAATGATGTCACATAAAAAGGCTTAGTTTATTTATATTGATATTAATACTTGTCCCAACGGTAGCAATAGCTCTATTTGATGGAAAGTTAGGCAACTGCCAATAAAGACATCTACAATAAAAAGAAAAACCTAAGTAATTACTTCTCTTTTTTATCTTTGATTTCTTAAACAAAGTAATTACTTTTGTAACACTATGGATATGAAGCAAATTCGCAAACAAAACATATTGGAGCAGTCCATCTATTGGACGCTTTGGTTGATTGTGTTTTTAACTCCAATGCTCGGAAATTTTTTGGCTGAGAAAAACTCTACGAATCACTTATTAAGTTGGGACATGATAGGCAAAGGGTGGTTGAGAATTTTACCTTTTTTCGTGCTGTTTTTAGCCAACAATTATATTCTAATTCCCCACCTGTTCATGCAAAAGAAGTACTTGCACTATATTTTTCTCGTACTCATATTAATTGGTGGTCTCGACACCTATAACCGGCATAGCCGACATGAAAATCATTTTTACGAAAATCGATTGAAAGAAAAGATTGAGATGCAAAATGCTTCTTCCAATTCAGGCCCTCTTTTTACCCCATCTGCCTGCCCAGCACAAACACCCAATCAAAATAACAATTTCCGACAACCTAATTCTCCTGTCAACCGCAATGATCATGTAGCAGATAATATGGACGCCAACAGAATGTGGGCTAATAGGCCGCAGCCGGAAGACAAAGATATGTCTAAAGACGAAAAAGGAGAAATTGACCATACTCTTCCCCCAGGAATAAGACAAGATTTCAAGATGAAAAGCCCACCCAACTTTCCAAGGATACTTTTCACATTGATATATTCACTTATTGCGATATTAATGGTAGGATTCAATATTGCCATAAGGTTAATATTCCAATCGTTTCGCGACGAAGAACGGATGAAAGAATTGGAGAGAGAAAAATTAAGAACTGAATTACAGTATCTAAAGTATCAAATGAATCCTCATTTTTTCATGAATACGCTAAATAATATCCACGCGCTGGTCGATATTGATACAGAAAAAGCCAGATCAAGTATTATCGAACTCTCAAAATTAATGCGATATGTGCTCTATGAATCTAACAACACCATGATTTCATTGGCTAAAGAATTACAATTTCAAGACAATTACGTAACCCTAATGAAGTTGCGTTTCATTAATAAAGTACACATCGAAATAGATGTTCCAGAAAGTATTCCGGATGTTCAAGTACCACCTTTACTATTTATAACTTTTATAGAAAACGCCTTTAAACATGGCATAAGCTATCAAAAAGATTCATTTATCAAATTAAAGTTACAAATAGACGAGGCAAATAATAAAATCATCTACTATAGTTCAAACTCCAATTGGAAAAAAGTGGAAGATAAGCACCACGGTATTGGACTCGATAATGTAAAACAACGGCTAAATCTTATTTATGGCAGTGACTTTACATTAAGCATTAACAATGACAAAGAAAAAAACACTTTTGACGTTTTACTTATAATCCCATTAAGACAATGATGAAATGCATAGCAGTAGACGACGAACCATTGGCATTAACCCAAGTTTCGTCTTATATTTCTCGAGTTCCCTTTTTAGAGTTGCTAAAATCTTGTTCTGATGCATTCGAGGCGATGCAACTCTTGTCAGAACAGAAAATAGATTTAATGTTCATAGATATCAATATGCCCGATTTAAACGGTCTCGACTTTGTACGGTCACTACCAGAAAGTCCATTGATCGTTTTCACTACCGCATATTCTGAATATGCGATAGACGGCTACAAAGTAGACGCAGTAGACTATCTATTAAAGCCCTTCTCTTTTCAAGATTTATTCAGAGCCGCCGAAAAAGCACGTCACCGATACGAATATTTAAAACAGGCGCAAAAACCGGCTCTTACAGACAATATAGAGATAAACACCCCACAGATTGAAACGGATGGTTCGCTCTTCGTTAAAAGCGATTATCGCATTGTTCGTATCACCATCAATGACATAAAATATATCGAAGGGATGAGTGAATATGTCCGCATATTTCTTGCAAATGAGACGAAACCTATCATTTCACTGCTCAGCATGAAAAAGCTCGAAGAGATGCTACCTGCATCACATTTTCTAAGAGTACACCGATCGTACATTGTCAATATGCAAAAAATCGTAGAAGTTTCACGGCTCCGTATTATTTTTGACAAAAACACATATATACCTATCGGAGACAACTACAAAGACAAATTTAATGAATATATAAACGGCAGGAGCATAAACCCCAAATAGATCTACAATTAAACAAATAGGGTCGATAGCATAGTACTATCGACCCTATTTGTTTAAATAAGAAAGGACTTTTATTTAATTCCCAACTTTTTAGCAATATCTTTTGGAATAGCATCTTTATGAACCAGAATATTAATTGTTTTATAAGAAACAAATGCTTTTGATGCATACCACGTACCATGGTATTTACCAGTATAGCCCCATGAGTTCTTAACCATATAATATTCTTTACCATCCTGATCTTTAGCAATACCATAAATCAGCATACCATGATCATCTGTCGTTTCCCAATCGTCAAAACCTTCCTGACGCTTTTCTTGAGTGATTGTCTCTTCTGGATATGGTTTATCAGTCATAGCTCTGCGTTTGTCTGCAGTTCTCATTCCAGTCCAGCGAGCCATGTCGGTTCCATCAATATTTTTCGAATTAACGTCAGGAACAACAGCAATACCGTCACGAGTAAATCCTGATTCGCTTACATCACTTCCCCATGCTACACAATAACCTTTTTCCACAGCATTATCGATAACTTTCATAAACTCATCAAGCGGCAAGTTATACGATTGTCCATTGCGCCAATTGTCTTCTATTTCAATAGCAAATTTGGAATAGAAAGGATGATGTGTGAAAGAAGTCAAAGAGATATAATCATCCAAGTTTAAACCTAAAGACTCCTCAAAACTCTTGGGAGTATAAGTTTTTCCATTATAAGTAAAAGTTACCGGACATTTACCCAGATAGTTATCATAAATCTGTGACACACCATTAAGCCATACCGGAGATAATTTAGTTTGCTTACCTTTTGCAATTGCATCAACGTAGGCTCCCGCTACTGCATCCAACTCACTATGATTGTGCAAAGAATCACCATACATAATACCAGGCATTACCGTTTGTGGAACAATACCGTAATTTTTAAGACAATAAACAACATCATAAAAACTTCCACCAGGTGCAAAAGAACTGCTACCATGTAGACGGACATAATTAATCGCCCTATCTTCCATAGTTTTATGCACAACATACATTTCAGACAGATCATAAGTTCCTTTATTCAGGCGGAGCAACTCGCTTTCGAAAAAGCCAAGACTCGAAAACGCCCAACAAGTACTAGAATGACTTTGATTTTTGATAGATGTAATCGGATTAGCCTTAACCGTCGTAAAAACAAAGCCTTCATTTTTAGTTGCCTCTTTTTGAGCAAAGATACTCAAAGACAACATCAAAACTGCTGATAAAACAAAACCCTTTTTCATAGCTTTAAATTAATGATAAAAAGTGATTGAACATTATTGTTAATTACAAAATTATTCGATTACTGGATCTTACTATGCCATACACGTTCGCTGAACGAAACATTAAGGAACAGAGATAGCGCACGGTCTTTTTGCATATTCTTAGCACTATTGAACTGGTCATTGTATTTCACTCCAAAAGAAACAGTATTACCTCCTTTAAACACAAAGTTCAGACCGGTACTAACATAATAATTCTCTGCTTTCTTACCACTGATAACAACATAAGAATTATTTATCCCCGCTCCCAAAAGTAATTTTACAGGGTACCTATAAAGATTACCAAAAGCACGTTGGGCACCGAACATTAAATAATGCTGGTTCTTATATTGAATGTATGATTCATTTGTTTTTGTTTTGCTCCAATCATAAAAACGATAATCGGCAGTAAGCAACCAACGGGCTGTCATATACGAAACACCAACGCCATAATATCCGGGCAAATAACGTTTACCATGAGCGGGATTAGTTATAACCGCCGTTCCACCGGAGCCACTAACAGCCGTCAGGGTGTTAGACTGATGCAATGGTTGCGTCAAACCATATACAAGACCGAACAGCATCGAACGTTTCTTATCTATATTTATTTGATACTGCGCGCCTAAATCCAAATAGAATGACTGCTTCTTCGAAACAAGTTCAGCAGTTGCCGTGCTCTGTATTTCATCTTGCGTTATCGTTCCCGCCACATAGGATGCACTAGCACCAACAGAAAAGTTTTTAAAGAGTACAGCGGCCCCTGTAAGTCCCATCTTCGACAATCCCCCCGATCCCTCGAATAGTGAAGCCACTTTAGATCCATTAGTACTGCCTACAACATCTTGATCAATAGTAGCGGCATATCCGCAACTGGTTACCGGATTAAGGAAAACTCCAACATAGAATTTCGGATTCAAGCGAAACCCGATACTCATATTATTCAAATTGCCAACAACTGAATTACTATTAGAACCCGTCTGACGATAGATACGATAAGCACCTTTTACACCCATATCGAAAATAAAACGTGCACTGTCAAGAGCTGTAATGGCCGAAGGATTGGCATAATTAATAAATGTGCCGCCTCTTAAGGCTATACCTGCACCTCCAAATCCCGCATATTGGCCGCCTTCCCCATAAGCTATTTCACCAATACCGAACATTGAAGTCGGCGAATTTGTCGTATTTTGGGAAGAGAGTGAACAATACGGCAATATAATAAGGATTAAGATCAGGAATTTTCTCATTGCTTATCGTTATATGTTTTATAAAGAATAGTCAATTTGACTTTATTGTTTTCATTCGCAAAATTTCTATCGCCAAAGAGAGCTCCTTGACAAGTCGAAAAGAATTGTGCAGTTGGAAGCATCAATTTCAATTTCTTTTTGTTGGTACCTATTCTACCGAAAATTCCTTGTAAGAAGGAAGTTATATCAAACGTATAATAAGTATTAAGATATGTATTGTAATCAGTCACCAGACTACCGGTTTGAACTGATGTACCACCAGAATTGTACACCACATCTTCGGTAGAACCGTTACTATCGGCAGTATACAACTGCAACTTGGAAGGTAGCGGTTGCGAATCACCATAGCTATATTTTACCGGATAGAACTGCAGAGCAGCACTTTCGATACTCACCATCTGCCCACTAGCCATCAAATCATTCAAATACGGAAAATCTATCATAATATATAGTCCTGTCAGACCTTGCAGATGAGCTATATTACCCGTTAAAGAAGTCGACATAGCATTATTGATCCCCGGTTTCATAGTAGCCAAAGGAGTACCCGTACGATCAAAATTGACTTTATTAAACGAATTCGTTTTATAAGGTGTGAAGACCATTTTCTTCGCAATAGGCTGATTGGTTATATCATGGTAATACATGGCAACAACGAAACTAGAGTCATTTACCTGAAAGCCATTCAACATGCCATTCGATGTTGGCAAGAAAGCAAATCCCTTAAAATAATCACGAAAATAAGTTTGCTGCCTAAAGTGGAGCTCATCATTCCGCATCATATCGAACCATTCTTGACCAAGAGCATCAGGCAATCTTACTTCTATTTGCTTTTTACGCTGTCTAGGATGTGGAGTAAAGTTGATAGTTGTAATTGGAGTCGTCTGATATTTCACTGATGATTTATTATACAAATACCCTTTATCATCCATCTCGACATTTTGTGTCAACTTATGAACTGCTATTTGTTGAGGACCAGCCAATGTATCACCCACATAATCACCCGAGGCCAGAAGCCGAACCGTTAAAGAGTCAAATCGATATCGGTTATCGTTATTAACTGCATTCGACGCCAGATTATACTCAGTATAAAATGAAGTCGTTATATCACCTCTCGTAGCATCCTTATAATGTCCTATTTGACACACCGTATCAGACGAAGTCGCTAAAGAATCACTCAAGGCCGTCGAAAGCAACACAGTACAGGTATCTGTCTGGATGTTATTAAATTTGCTATCGAACCATTTTTTACCTACCGTACTATCTTCATCTCGGCACGAAGAAAATAACACACTACTTGCGGCTAATACAAAAGCAAATATATAAATTAGTTTTCTCATTCTTTAATTATTAAAATTGAGTCGCACTAAAAAGATTTGCAAAGAAACAAATTTTATTCGTCTTTCTCAAAAAACTATAGACAAATTAGCTAATTTTATAGTCTTCATTTTTTTTAGTCGATCTATTTAGCTTTTTTGTCGTTTGTTTTTTTGTTTGCATCACCTAATTATCTATATTTGTGGCTCAATTATAAAAAGATATTAACGATAAAAGAATAAAAAATGAAAGTAATGAATCTCCGAAAGAGCACGAACTACATGCTGCTCTCGTTATTAGTGCTGTTGTCAACGGCTTGCACAAGTAGTACTGAATACACATTGGGCTATTGGCATCAGCGCTCCGATTTCGACGGCAAATCCCGTGCCGGCGCAGCGTTCTTCAACATTGATGATATAGAATACATCGTGGGTGGCGGTAATGGTAAAAACCAACGTTTAAAGAGCATGTATAGCTTTAACTTAACTGCAAATGACTACACTAAAGCCTACTTCACAGAACTCTTTAACGAGACCTCTACAGCCACTATGCCTAGTGCACGCGAACTAGCAACCGGTTTTGCCGTTGGCGGTAAAGGATACATTACTTGTGGTTACGACGGTGTCAACCCTCTTAAAGACACATGGGAATACACTCCGTCTTCCAATTCTTGGAGAAAAGTAGATGATTTCCCCGGAGATATCCGTTATGGTGCATTGTCATTCACGATCGACAATTATGCTTATGTAGGTTGCGGTTACAACGACGACGGCAGCTTGAAAGACTTCTATAGATATGATCCTAATCAACAAGACGGTAGTCATTGGACAAAAATAGAAGGTTACGGAGGTTCAAAACGTGCTATGGGTATGGCTTTCGTTATCAACAAAGTAGCCTATATCGTAGGAGGAAAAAATAACAATAACGATTGCAAAGACATGTGGAAGTTCGATGGAACAACTTGGACACGTCTTCGTTACATTACCAATGATGATGATTTGGTAGAAAGCGGTGATGATAGCTTCAACGATGACTATACAAGCATTGTACGCTACGGCGGTGTAGCATTCGCTTTAAATGGTAAAGGTTATATCGGTTTAGGTGCAGCAGCATCGGGAAGTTATCGTAGCAACTATTGGATTTATGATCCTACAACCGACTTATGGAGCAACAACGACGGTGATGTAACCGACTTTGCCGGTTCTACTCGAATCAATTCCGTATACTTCACCAATAAAGCAGGGACTTATGGATTTGTAACAACGGGAGGTAGCGGTTCATCAAGTTTCTTTGATGATACTTATCAATTCTCACCTGACGAATACAAAGAAAAATAATCTGAATTTTATTATATAAAAATGAGGCGGATAAAAGATTTTATCCGCCTCATTTTTATATGTATTTCTATACCTTATTATATATAGAAAAACTATTTGGTTATTTCTTCTAGTTTTTCAACCAGCCGTGCAGAATTTACTGTTGCAAAAACGACCTTTCCCTTACGATCCAAAAGGTACATGCTCGGTATCCACTTGATATGATAAGCAGCCGATATGGAGGTTTCTTTCCATTTTTTCAATTCACTGACCTGCGGGTACTCAATACCATATTTATTGATAGCATTTTCCCACGCCGTTTTGTCTGTATCAAAAGAAATTCCTATAAAAGCAACCCCCTTATCTTTATATTGATTATAGGCCTTTACCATATTAGGAGCATCGCCTCGACAATCAGGACACCAAGAAGCCCAAAAATCCAATACAATATATTTACCTTTATAAGATTTCAAATTTACAATCTCACCTTTAGAAGTTTTCAAAACAAAGCTAGGAGCTAGTGTTCCTACTTTCAACAAATCCGCCGTATATCGGCTTTCATCGTTCGTGTCCTGTCCCATTGCCGACAAACAAAAGAGAGACAACACTACAGGCATAATAGCCTTAAACAAGAAATTTATCTTCATATGCAATATAATTAATTGATTTATACACTTCAAAATTAAGATATTATCCGCAAGATGCCAACAATATTGAAAAAAATAAACCATCTTTTCAGTTTATATCTTAGAAAAAAATAAATGCCTACTTTAAAATGAATTTTCCTGATCGGCAAACGTAGGGAAAAAACAACAGACGTATGTCACCGCCATAACTAACGGATGTTACTGCGGTAACTAACAGAAGTTATCCTAACAACTAACGTTAGTTTCGTCAACAACATCCGTTAGTTACCGCTGCGACATACGGTTGATT